>ENA-UEPW01000050-UEPW01000050.1-human-gut-metagenome-genome-assembly--contig:-NODE-50-length-106670-cov-25.007571_pt1 | contig 106670 bp, 128 predicted proteins | sample MGYA00242935_ERZ507936 | MGnify/ENA primary metagenome ERZ507936 (study PRJEB26167, sample SAMN06115469) | human gut metagenome | host: Homo sapiens | place: China:Chongqing | collected 2016-06-23... | reverse complement strand
GCACAGTCATCAAAAACCGCCAAGCTCTTGAAGAAGGTTCGTTCTACAAGAATCGTACCTGGTGTTCCACTGCGGAAGAAGTTGCTGCCTCCTGTCTCCGGATTGTTGGTATGGATCAATTTGATGAGAGAATGACCATCAGATGCAACAAAGGTGCACTCGCTTCTGTCCTCGGCTACATCAATGCAGAGGCAATTCATAATTGGTCGAAGTTCTGAGTTACCAACAAAGTTGCCGGCATGAGAGAGCACATTGCCGAAGGTTGCCATCGGAAGGGAGATATGTAGGCTGGCATTATCAGGTTGTGCCGCACGAGGAAATTCCTCGGCACTGAAATAAACCAGGCTGACGTTACCCTTCTTTACATTTTCGCCGTTCTGGGTGCAGTACTCGATATTCATTGAGCGGTTCTTATCCTGCGACAGATCCATGGTGACTACGCAGTCAGCAGGGAGCGTAGAGAGGAGCGATAGCAGAGAACCGATAGGCAGAACTACATCTTCCTTGAAGCTGCCCTCTACGATACTGAGGGGGGCAGGGATAGATAACTCCGAGTCAGTGGTAGCTGATACGAAGAAGAACTGACCATCTTCCTTGCGCTGGGTAAGGAGCACATTGCTCAAGATGGCGATAGCTGACTTGCTGTCGATACACTTCGCAGCTTTCTGCAAAGCTTGACGAAGCAAGAGGGATGATTGCGCTTGTATTTTCATTTTGCTTTTATTTTTTAGAGAAATTCGATTTCTTTGTTTAAAAATTTAATATATGTTTGGAAGAACTGCTTTACCTGCTCACAGGCTCCGCTACCGGTATAGGTACATCTGCCCGTGCAGTTGGTTCGGGTACCATCGGGACTCTCGCAATACCCACCGGGACCAGTGCCGCCTCGATGCTGCGGGCAGAGATACACGAAGGTATCTACCCAGGCTTGGCGATTGGCCATCCTTATGCCTTTCTTCTTTGTTTCTTCTTTCTTTGCCATTTTTGCTTATAACTTAAAGATGACCAGCGATAGAATCGCTGGGAACGGAGACGTAAAGGGAGTAAGGTTCTTTTTACCTTTTTACCCTTTTACCTTTTTACCTTTAAAAAGGCAGGTCGCTCTTATCTATCTCCTCTACGGTAGCTGCGGCATTGTTGCCATCGCTAGCGTTCGGTATAGCTTGCCTTCTGCCCTGCTTGCGAGAGGTGAAGGCTTTCCAGCGTTCCTCCTCTTCCGGTGTGAGGGAGACGATGTTACCATCATCATCACGGTACGGTAATGGGTCGGGACCTTCTACGTATTCTTTCGCTATCCGCTTTAACTCATCATAGCTTTCCGGAATGTGATCCTTACCCTTGCGGAAGAAGAAATAGACGTGCTTGCTGGTCTTTACCCTGCGGATATGCTTCGGCTCTACACTTTCATCATTCTCCCATTCCCGTCCTACGAAGTACTCCTCCGTTATCCAGGCTCGAAGCTTGAAACAGCCATGACGCTTGTTGTCCTCGCCAATCAGAAGATTCTCCGGATTGCAGTCGATATTCATATTCTCGCAATACTTCCTGATCTTCTTCTTGAAGGTGGCTCGGCTGTACTCCTTACTCTTGCCCTCACTGGCATCAGCCCAATCTCGCATAAACTCATTAAACATTTCGTCTGCACAGATAGGTGCTGAATATACCTCATTGCGACTGAAGAACCACTCGAAGTAGTTCACCGTGTTCTCGGTCAGCTCTCTTACCATCAATCTTCGCTGAACGTTCTTCTGAGGAGCGACCGCAAAGGTATGATAGCGCATGATGAACTGCACGGCAAGGGCACAGATATATATCGCCTGATTGCGGTCTCGCTCGTTCAGTTTTTCGGGGTCCGATGCGAGATTCTTCATTACCTCTTTAGGAGAGCGCGCCAACTTATGTTTCATGGGGTTCTCACCACAAAATCTGTCGGATAATGACACCAAGGGGAAACGTCTGAGCGTACTATCTTCACTATCACTTAGCTGATAGTTACTGGTAATCACGTTCAATGGCGATTCCTCCAGTTTGAATACAATCGGATCGCCGAACTTTCGCTCAACCTTGGCACCCGCCGTTACCTTGATATAGAAGTACTTCATCGGGAAACCCGAAGGCTTATCTTCCCAGTGTATTACTCTAAACTTACCCGGATATATCAGTAAATCAGAAAGAGCAAACTTTGCGTCGGCAATCGTTACAAACTCTTTCATATCGACACGCAACACATTCACTGCTGAACCTACCACGAGGTTTATCATCAATGATTTGCCTGAACCGCCACTTGCCTGCTTTTCGTCCTCCACCGCATCTTCGAGGAGATAGGGACAGATACTCTGCATGTCAGCCCATGAGCGATAGCAGATTCTTCCCAAACAGGAAATCATGTTGGCAAAATGAGAGTTGATGTCGGCGATGGCTTCAGCGGGCATTGGCTTCTTGTTACGAATACTATCCTGCTCCAGTCTCCACTGCACATTGCAGCAACCGCGTATCACTCTCAGTACAGGCCAAAGTTCCTTCTCCTGCTTGCCTTGCCAATCAACCTGCCAGCGGAAGGTTTGCGCCCAATCTTTGAGGTCTTTCTTCTTCTGGTCGATTTCAGCTCTCGTAAAGACAGGAGAACCGTCCTCGTTAACCTGCGCTTCCTCTTGGGCGATGGCTGCTACCTTATCCCTATATTCCTGGCTCTCGCTGATTACGAAAGGAGGATTGAATACCCTCATCGTGAAATCATACGGCTTCTTTGCCAGGGATGGGATGAAGAAATTCAACTTCTCGTAGCTGACTGGCATGATTGTTTCGGGAGTGATTTTCAACGCTACATTGCGGAAGAAGAAATACTCCGTATGCGCATCGAAGCTCTCGGTGAAGTCTATCACCATACTTTGCAATCCTCCAGCCGATTTCTCGCTGAAATTCTTGTCTATCAGGTTCGCGCAGTCTGACATCATCTTGCGCTCCTGATCATTATGCCGCCAACTCTGTTCAGTAAACTGCAGAAGTTGGTTTTTCGTTGCCTGGATGATACTCTTCTGGTCGATGTATTCTACGAAACATCTATCCAGGTGGATATACTGACCTACGAGGTCGGTACTCTCAGGGTCTATCATTCTGTAATAGCCGTGACAGGTCATAAAGAGCCACACCTTGGTAGGCGATACCTTGCAGGTAGGCGGTTTAGGTTTGCCGCTTCTCGGATCACGGGGATATTCTATCTCGAATGGATCGGTGTTGTTGGCACCCCGCAATCTCGAATATAGCGGCAATCTTATGTCATGGTCGAACTTGAAGTTGTCGGCATCATCCATGTGGTAGCACATCAGATAATCTCTCACTGAGCGAGGAGAGCAACCGTACAACCAGTTCCACCTTTGATTATATCGGCTTCTGAAGCCATCGGGCAGCGTGGCGTAGCACATATCGCAATACTTGGTTGCGATGGCTCCGCAATCCCTCTGGCTGGCGATGTCGTTAGGGTAAATCATAATAACCCTCTCGGCAAATCGCTTCATTTTCTGATACTGCAGGGCATTGAAGTCTAACTTTTCCTGCCTCCACTGCCCACGCTCGATATACCAGAAGTTTCTTCTGCCTAACGAGAAAGCTACGTGGTACCAGCAGTATTTCTGAAAATGTTTATCCTGCGCCTTATCCTGACGCAGGGAACGCATGGCGTAATAGATGCTCAATGCGTCTTCCGGTGTTCGACAGAAAACGATGTTCTGAGCTTTGATGTCGCCTACTTCTATAGGTTTCTCCTCAGTATGGAAGGTGCCTTTCGGCTCTCCGTCCTTGGTTTCGTTCTCCACCCATATTTCTTTCGTCTCGGTGTAAGCCTCTCCCGGTTGCAACTTTTCTATTGCCGAGTGAACAGCAGTAGAGTTGTTACTCCGATGATCCATGGCATAGGTAAAGACCTTATCGCCCATCAGCCACTTGCTCACCTTTCTCACGCTGTGATCCTCACAGGTAGAGAAGACGATAGGGTCTTGCTGCATGGCTGGACGGAAGAAACATCCGCAACTGCCTTGAGGTGCTATCACGTCTGTTGCGAAGCAGACGAATAGCGGGTTCCAGGGGGTGCCGTAAATCACTTCACTCACCAGTTGTCCGTTTCTCACTACGTTGGGCAGCGTTACCTGGTCCACGGCATAGATGCGGAAATAGTCATTCAACATTCTAGTATTGAAGTCCTTTCCGAAACCATATTGCGGGATTCCCTTAACCGATGTGACTTCGCACCCCAGGGCTGCGAGCTCCTGGGGGTTGAAGTCAGTTTTTGGCATAAATGAGAAAGTTTCTATCGTTTGTGGAGCGATTGTGCGATAGTCCATTTTTGCAAAGAGCATCGGCCATTTGGCTCTCGTCTTCTCGTTATCGCCATACACCCTCACGATGAAGTCATGGCACAGACGCAGCAGACTGGCTCCGTGCATCGGCAGTTGGCGCATGGCAGCATAAAGCTCTAAGGCTCCATAGCCATACTTGCCGGTCTTGGTACACATCCAGCGCAGAGCACCATGCTCTGCCTTAGAATTGTCTTCCACCCCTACACCGTTATACATACCGCCTCGCTCATTATTGTAGATAATGAGGTGAGGAGTCTGCTTTGCTTTGCCCTGCTCGCCATCATCCGCCTCTTCCTTCTGGCAGAGGGGACAGAAACAGGCTGTCTGTCCCTCGATGCGCTGCTCATCGGCAGGTTTTACGAGGAATGCCATGTCAAGGTTGGCAATCTGGTTCAATATCGGGTGGAATAACATATCTTTATATCAAGAGTATTTATATAGTAAAAGAGAAAGGGAAGGCACCACTCTTTTTAGTTGATAGTTTATAGTTGATAGTTTATAGAGGCTAGTGCCCCTGAGCGAGATTGCCTATTAACTATTAACTTTTAACTATTAACTAAACACAGGGATAGGCCAAACTTCAAGTGTTTACATCTTGCCGGGTTATATTCCAGAGCGAGCGGTCGGAGCATTTGAAAATCTGTGGTACCCGCCCCGCTGAATATCCTAACGCCAAGACGCGGCATAACGCTAATCACGTCTCTCCTTAGCACCGGCAAAGATGCAGTGAATCGTAGTCGTAGGGCATTACTGACTCCTACTACCCTTTCATAAGAGTGTTCCGAGGTTGCCTCCCCTATTCTCTTTATATCATATTGTCAAAGAAAGAAGACCTTTCAGGCGACACGCCAGGTTTTTGAAGATGCCGCAGCTACCGTCCGATGGGGTTTCCCAGGCTTTTTAATCAGACTATCCCCCTTCTTCTTGAAGCTGCGGGCATAGCTTTATGGAATATATTTTTTCAAAATTCTATTGCTGCCCGTCCGGTCTTCCTGCCATTTTAACCGATGGCTCGGTTGTCTAACAAAATAAAAATCGGAAACGAAGTGTATCGTACCGAATTTGCATAGTGTCATGCAGAATATCTTTTATTTCTTCATATCTTTATGTTTTATAAATTCAGAAATGTTTCCAGGCGATAATGCCTGATTTTGCAGTTGCAAATCGTCTCCATACGATGTACGATCATCTGCGAGAGACTTTCCATCGTGAGGAAATCGGTATCTAGACCGATAATCTGCACTTCCTGCCTCCAGTATATCTTGCCGTTCTTGCGGCGGCAACTATGCGAAGGCGTGATAATCATATCTTCCACGCTGCCCGTCATCATCCTGCAAAGATACTCGCAGGTATCTTTCAGAAGGGCGAAGGGCGCATAGAAAAGGAGGGTTGGAATATCATCCTTTAGTCCGCTCATCGTCTCGGTATAGGCGAAGCGATGCAGCATCCTGTATTTAGATAAGTTCCTATGCCTCTGCTGTATGCCCCTCCGGTTAGGGATATAGGGCAAATCAAACAGTCTTGGCATAGCCTTCTCTTATCTTTTTCATCATCTGCCAGGTGGAGTAGATACTTCGCTTGCAGTCGAAAATCGGGTCATGCGCCGCACCTTCATCCGTGATGTCCTTATAGTCGGTAGTCAGGGCATAAGCCTTATCTAGGTCAAAACGTTCCCCGTTTGGCTCGGCTGCATCCCAGATGATTCTCGCCATTTCCAGGTAGAACGTGCGATGATCTCTCAACTGAGTATGCTTTATCTCGAGCTTGATACCCAACTTCCAGCAGATATATCTCAGAATAGCCGGGTCAAAGTCTGTACCCTGTGCCCAAAGGCAGATGTCATCATCACCGAGCTTCTTCTTGATATAGTCTATCCAACCGAAGAAGTCATTTACCACAACATCTATTGGCTGGCAAGGTGCCTCGTCGCTATCGCTATCGAGCAAGGCAGCTTTTGCTTCGTTGCTCTGTTTTGACCACCACTCTGCTGTACTCTTGTCAAATGCAAAGCCGTTGATAAACATGCTTCGCAAATCAACTTTTGCAGAGAAAGTGGAATTTCTCAGCACACCATCACCTTCATCAAAGAAAGGTGATTCCTTTCCATATCGCTTCCACGCCACCGCGCCAATACTCATCACGGCTGCGGTGGGCGAAAGCGAACAGGTCTCAAAATCAAAGGTTACATCTATCATTACTCTTTGCCTTTTTTTTATCTCTTTGTTGGACCAGCGATAGAATCGCTGGGAACGGAGGCGAGAATGAAATCACGCAACCCCGTTAGGCTTTTTACCTTTTTACTTTTTTACCTTTAAAAGCAGTAGTGCCTTGATGCCTTCCTGCTCCCATGGCTTCCAGTCATCAGCGGTGAAACGCTTGATGATGGTCGTGCGGCTCATGCCTCGCTCCTCCATAAAGGCAAAGAACTTCATGCAGAGACCGTTGTTAGCCTTTTTCAGACAAGTGTAGAACACACCAGGCTCATCGCTCTTAGCAGCTTCTACCAGATAGCCTTTCTTACCAATCTCGTTACCCAGGGCATCGGTCTCTACATACTCAGATAATAGGTTAGCTACTTCCGGTATAGCTAAGAACTGCTTTTTGCAGTTTTTAATACCTTGGATTTCCCAAGCATCGAAGCCCTTCTGAAAGAAACGCAGGTAAAAAGTAGAGATAGTGAATCCTTTATCTGATAAAAACTCAGCTAAGTTCCGCTTTTCTTCCGCAGAAATATCGTTTACATCTAACGGAGTGTTATTCTGCGTGATTTTTTCTACATTTTCTTTTGTCATTTCGATTTTATTTCTTAATTTTGGTGCAAATTTAAAGATTAAAATCGAAACAACCAAATGTTACCTATATTTTCTTTCAGAAATTAGGGGAATTTAACATAGGTTACATGTATTAATTGATTTCGAGATGAACAGATTAGAGTTATTCACCTTATAAATGTAGTTGAGATATGAAGTACTTTTACAATTACAGCTTCCTAGACAAATGGATGGAAGCAAACAGCAAAATCACCAATAAAGAAATTATGAAGGCTATGGGTACTACGAGTAATGCGTGCCTGGATAGCTGGATAAGAATGAAGTCGCCGCTGCCTACCATCGCCATGCTGCGATTCTGCAATGCGTTTCACGTTCCGCTCTCGGCATTTATCGTAGATGCGGACCAGCAAGGAAGGGAAGGCTGCTGCGAGGAGGGGTATGTATGCCCTGGTATAGATGACCAGTTTGAACCCGATGGGGGCTATCTGGATAATGAAGAGAAGCGCAAACAGGGTACGAGGGCGCTGCGCAATCCGCTCGATGTGGAGAGGATGAAATCGGTAGTGCCTGGGTGGACCAGCGTTGGAAACGCTGGGAACGGAGGCGCAAAGGGGTTAAGGCTCGGACGCAAGGAAGAGCACAAGGAAGAGACTGCCGCTGCGCCTATGGATGCTGCTGCGCCTATGAATGCCGCTGCCCCTACTCCGATTACGGAACCGGTTACAGCAGCAGAAACGGACATCAGCTTGAAGACCCTTAACCGCATGCTCGATATTATTGCTGAACAGCAGAAGCAGATAGGCGATCAGCAGAAGCTCATCAGCGAACTCACCCATCGTCTGGAATCTCAGCAGCCTAGCTACGGCATGGTGGCAGAAGAGATACATCGCGAGACGGAATAAAATAAAAACAGCCAGCTATCCATCACGGACGGCTGGCTGAGAATGTTTCAGCTTAAACTACGTTTTAGAAACAACTCATATAAAACATATAAAATAAATATATATAAAATATAAAGAACGAAATATGATTAATGCTCATTTACTGCTGCCATCTTGCGACGAAGGAACTCCTTCTCCGTGATAACCTGGCAGTCCTCGCTTGTGCTCACGTAAGGCACATCGGTATAGAAGAAGCCATGATGCAGAAAGAGGATAGGCGTTGTATTGCCAAAGGAGAACGGGAGCTGCACCTCCTTGCCTTCCTTACCCTTCGCCATCTTAGGCTTGAACTGCAGGATAGCGATAAGAGCCGTTTCATTTACGATAGGCAGTGCCATCATCTCCTTCTCCAGTTCGCTGTTTTCTTCTGGAATAAAGAGCGATGTGCTCTGCATTCCGTCCTTGGTAGGAGTCTGAATATTCGTCCAGCCTTCCTTGCTGATCGTGTTTTTGAACTCTACCATCGCCACACCACCTGCAAAGCCTTCGGGCGATTCGTAGTAGGTATCGGCTCCCTGCTTCTCTGCCCAGGCTCTCGCCTTCTCGCTTGCTTCACGACACTCAGCAAGAAATGTTTTCAGCTTCTTGCCTGTCTCACTCTCCTCAGCTATCTTCAGATAGTTGTGAGGTCTGTTTTCTTTTTCCATAAATCCTTATTTTTTTAATCTATTATATAATTTTCGAGAAAAATTGTATTTTTGAGTATATATTTTCAGCGAAATATTGTATTTTTAAGAAGGGAACCAGCGATAGAATCGCTGGGAACGGTGGCGCAAAGGGGTTAAGGCTTTTTACCTTTTTACCTTTTTACTTTTTTACCTTTAAACTGCCCTGCAATAGATAACCGGCTCGCCACTCTCGTCATTCTGCATGCGGAAACCTTTATAGCCTAGCTCCTGCAGATAGAGAGAAAGCGGGTCGCCAAGCGGACAGACTATCGCCTTGAAATACTCCCGAAGTCGGGCATCATTGAATATCTCGCAGTCTTCCGTCCAATGATCCAGCGGCTTATACTGATTACTGAAGGCTTCTATCTTTGCCGGGATAACGAAATCCTGCAGCGTAACTTCTGCCTGCTCGTCATTATCCACGATGTCGAAACCGTACTGCTGTTTTTTTTTACTTTTTCCCTTCCCCATGGTCGGTATGTTTATTGATAAAGGTGAGTACCAGAACTATCACGATAAGCAGGAACAGGGCAAGGGCGTTCTGTCTGGCTTTCTGAATCCAGTTAGCCTTTCTTGTCTCTGCTGTATTCTTTTCCTGCGTATCTGATAAGCTGTCGGTGGCCTCCCAGTGGGTGCCAACATCATTACTGCTACTGACGGCAAGGCTATCGATGGTCTTCTGCATCTTATTAATTTCCTGCTGCTGCATCTGCAATCGCTCATCGTAGGAAGACTGGTTGTTATAACTGCCTTTGCGGTGGGTAGTGCGCTGGGTGGTCTTCTGCTTGTTGCCGGAGGAATCAGTGGTCTCGGTAATCTGCTCCTGGATAGTCTCCTCATATTCGCCCGTTTCCGTAGACGAAGAAGAAGTATGCTTATCCTCACTCACCTTAATGGCTACGCTGTCATTCACCATTACCTGCTGATGCACGCTATCCTGCTGAATAGCCGATACGCTATCCTTCACTTCCTGGTGGTTATCGCTAACCGCCCGTCGAGAGGCAGCACATGCCGTAAACATCATCGTCACTACTGCTATCAAGAGTAGTTGAATAATCTCTTTCCTTTTCATACGTTTTCATTTCTTTTAATGTTTCTGATGCAAAGGTAAGAAAAAGGGGAAGAATAGATGGGACAAACAAATAAAGGTAAAAAAGTAAAAAGAGCATTTAAAAGTAAAAAGGTAAAAAAGTAAAAGAACAGCAGGGCAATATATCCCGCTAGGCTCTTTTTACCTTTTTACCTTTTTACCTTTAACCTCGGTAGAATACCGGAGCAAAGGAACCTTTGCAGTCGAAGAACTCCTTTGCTTTATCCTCGATACCCAACTTCCGTATCATATCAAAGTCATCATCGCTGCACTCTACGCAGAACCTTCCGTTCTTCATGCCAACGAAGGAAATGCGGGAAACCAGTGATTTCTCAGCGTCGCCTATAACGAGCTTGCAGAATGCCTTCCACTTATCGGCACCCTCGCCTACCTTCGTTTCTATCTTGGCAGATGTAGGCTGCACGTTCTTCTTAACATCGTAAGCCTTCGCATCGAACAGCTCACCTTCAGAATATTTTCCTGCCTTATGCAGTTTGCCGAGCGGCGTATAGAAAACCTCAAAGGTGATATAATCAGGGTTTCCTCGTTTCTTACCTTTAGGATAATGTTCCGTATAATCAAAGGTAATATCTATATCATTCTTCTTTGCCTGTGCCACCAGGTCAGCCTTTGCCTTATCCAAAACGTCCTTCTTAAACTTAGAGTACTTAGCATACTGATAAACCTTTTCCTTCGTTTCCGGGTCTATCTCATAGCACCCCAGGAAGTCCTTCAGTTTCTCTACCGTAACCGATAAGGGGTCGCTCTGCCCCTTCTTGCGTGGGCGGTCCTTATTCTCCATCAGCCAGAGATAAACCCTCGGTGTTACTCTTCGCTTACTGGTCTTCGCTACACGCGCCATGTGCGGCACATATCCCTTGCTCAAGTCAAAGGCATAGTCGGCCACAAAATGATTGATGTTTAACTCGACAACACCCGAATAAACATCCTTGATGGTACCATCCTTGCCTACCCACGTTTTCTTAGGCAGCGAAATGCGGTCGAATACAGGATAAAAGTCCGAAATCTTATCTTTCTTTACGAACACCCTCAAAGCACCAATTTCTTCTACGATAGGAACCTTACCATCGGCAAACTCCTGAAACATTTCCTTGTAGTTGCTATGATTATCTACAAGTTCTGACATATCTATACGGATATGAAGAGCTTCCCTCTTCTGTTCCTCAGACAGGAACGGAGATTTAGGATAAGTCTTCTCCTTATATCGCATCTGGTCGTAGTACTGATTGATGTACTCCTGCAACTTTGCGCTTACTTGCAACATAATATCCTGTTGCAGGAGTGAGAAGGTGCTACCCAGCGAAGCATAAGAGCATGGAGTCTTGATCCACCGCAAATTACAAAGCTGCTGTTCCGTTGGCTGGTTCTCCAAATCACGGAAAGTAACCTGATTTTCATTTATTCGCTTGTCTTCTTTTGCGCCCATAACTGTTACTTATATATTTTCTTTCATTTTTATATATACAGATATAATAAATAGTATCAGTATCAGTATAGGAACTTGAAAAACGCCCGAAATACCGATAAACACTAAGGTTTCCGAAAAATCGAGGTTCCAAGAACTATACCTTTTGGTACCGAAAACTATACCCTTACGTACCGAAAACTATACCCTTCCAAATTTTAGAACTTCGTACCAAAAACTATACCCTTTGGTACCGAAAACTATACCCTTTGGTACCGAAAACTATACCCTTCGGTAAAAGACTTTAGTAAGAAGGTAAAAGAGTTTAGTAAAATTTTACCTCAAAGTTAGCCACAAATGTAGTGACTTGTTGGGTACCAAGAACTATAACCCTTTTGTACCTTTTGGTACGAAACTCGCTACATTTATGGCTAACTTTTTGTCATAACCATCTAGAAATCAATTATTTAACCATTTGGCGCAATGAAGATTACATTGGTGCAACGTATTTCTAAGAGCATAAATGCTTATAAATCAGCGTTTTATGATGCGAACTTAGCCATAAATGTAGTGAGTTGGTACCAAGAACTATACCCCTCGGTACTATTTCGGCACCTCAGAAGGTAAAAGACTTTAGTAAGATTTTACCTAAAACCAATTTTCAGTTTACCTTCAAATCTGACTTTTCGTTTACCTGCATTATCCGTTCTTATGTCTATCCAGATACTCGATGACTGCCTGCAGAGCGATGTCCTTGATAGGCGTACCCGTCTCCATCTTCATCTGCAATATCTGCATGTAGTAGTCCATCGGCACATAGATGGTGATACCGTTCTGCGTCTTCTTGCCAGTTTTCCTCATAGGTGCAGACTCGGGAGCAGAAATAGGAGCGGCTGATGCAGGAGGAACCGGAGACTGCGAAGGTGCTTCAGTCTGGGGTGCAGGTTCCGGCTCTGCGGTACCCTGCCCGTTCTGCTGTTTCTCCAATGCCTCGGCAGCGCGCTTCTGGCGAGCTTCCTCATTTGCCTCATAAATCTTTTCTATACCTTTGATGGCTGGAGAGTCTTCCAAACCTTCAAACTTATGTATACTACTTTTTGTTTTTCTTGCCATAATCGTAAATCTCTAAACGTTAAACATGAATCATTATTCCGGCATGCTGGCCAAAATCTCCTTCGTAAAATTCTCATAGTCCTGCCCTACTCTGCTGTAAGGCGAATAAGAGAATATATCCTGATTGATAGCCTGCGCCTCTACCATCTTCGTATCTCGACGGGTGTACGAATCGAACATGTAATCATCAAACTTATTGCCCAGATACTCCTTAAACTGCTTGGTGGCTCTCGTCTGATCATTACTCATCACCATAAACAAGCCTCGAATATCAATATCAGGATTCAAGTCTTCACGCGTTTCCTGCACCGCATTCAGAATTTCGGCAATACCTTTCGTTGCCAGCATTTCGAGCTGGATAGGTATTACTACACCCGTTGCCACAGACAGGGCATTATGCGTAAGCAGAGATAGTGCTGGTGGGCAGTCTATCAGAACATAATCGAAAGCCTCCAGGATAGATGAAACTCCTTCGGTGCCCAATTCGTCGCCTCGTACTTCCGCCAGCGGCTTGCCGAATAACTTATACAAAGCCTTGCGTGGCACCGGCATCTGGTTTAGAAAAGGTTCGATGTTGATAAGCCGGTAAGATGCTGGGGCAAGATAGATGCCCTCTCTTACCTGATAGACGGGCAAAGGAGACTGCTGTATCAGCGCATCGTATACGGTAGGCTTCCCGATATTCTCTGCCTCACTCCATCCGAAGAGGAAAGAGAGACTAGACTGAGGATCAAGGTCAATGAGCAAGATACGAGGCTTGCGCTCCTTGCCATCTTCACCCTTACCGAAGTAACCTTTCCCATAACGGCGAAGACCAGTTGCTAAACTCTGTACGGTTGTTGTCTTACCAACTCCTCCCTTGTGGTTTACGAAGGCGAGGATTTCTTTTAATCTTGTTTCTGCCATAATCTTAAAAGTATTAATTCGTTTATATATTTATTAATGTGTTCGTTTCTTTAAATCCACTAACGCATCCACGCATAAATGCACGTTTGTGCGTTTCTGGTTTTGTGGAAATATGTAGATACAGAATCATGCTTTTATACGATCCTTTTGCGTTATTTCTTGAACACGCTACAAAATTAAGAATTTAAATTGATACTACCAAATTTTTTTATAACTTTCTGCGTTTATGAGTGCATTTATTTGTTTATTCGTACATTCATGGGTGTATTGGTTGCTTTATTCCTTGATACCTGCATTGATTTATTTATTCATTTATTTATTCATTTGTTTGTAGATTTCTTTATTGATGTGTGCGTTTATGTATTTATGCGTTTGTGTATTTGTGTATGCGTTTCTGCTTTTGTGGAAATGTGGAAACGTGGAAATGTGGAAACGTGGGGATAAAAAATAAAGGTGCAACATACCAAAGTACGAATGCACCTTTTTACCTTACTGTCCCCCCTAACCGTCGTAATCTTGTTGCGCTCGAAATTCACATTTGGAACCGTGAAGGTGGAGTAGGGCTTTTCGCTGTCTTTCTTACCCATGGTAATGGTGATATTGGTAGAGTAACGTAGGAAAACCTATTCCATCAGGTTCGGGTCCTTGTCATATCTGCTGGCGACTTCCTGCTGCCACTCATCACGCTCTTTCTTATATAGTTCCCTCTCATTCTCTTTGCCCAGAACATCGTTCCAATCCTTTTCAAATTCCTCCTTCACAAATTTCCTTATCGGTCCGAGATACTTCTTTTCTTCCTGGCAGATCAAACGGTTTTGCTTTTTGCGGTCGTCAGCATTCAGATAAGTTGATTTCCGGAAGAATATTCCGAATCCAACCCCTAACCCTATCAGCTTGCTATATTCTGTCAGGAAAGAAACCAGGTAGTCTCTCAACGTCTTTAGTACATCCTCTTTCTCATCCTTTAAACCGAGTTCCGTAAAATGTATATACTTAGATAAAGACATAACTATTACGCCCTTGTCGGTTTCTACCGTCAGCTTATAGGACGAGCTTTTTTCGCCCCATTCACGGTCTAGAAATACCTTCAATGAACCGGTCATGTTCGATTTATCTATATGAACATCGTAACTCTTCAGGTCGGGAATAACCGCTGGAATAAATGTGGTATATCCGAAGACGTAACATAGATTTTCAAAAGGTATCGTTTCTCCACGATGAGCGATGATAGAAGCTCCAGTCTCTTCATTCACACCTTCAGGAATCTGCCAAAAACCATCTTCGTCAATGTAATAATACTCGTCATAACCTTCTAAACTGTCCTTATCTTTCTTCCATGCAAGACCAATGCGCTCATACAACATGCCATAATGATCAAGAAAGATGGCATGATCGCTGCAGGGGATAGTAACTACTACTTCATTATCTTTCATATTTTTAGTTTTAAAATTGTTCTATAATTGATAACGCAAAGGCCTCCGGAATTATTATATACCCTTACGTTTTTTTATTAAATCTCCTCAAGTAGCACGCCCTGAAGGGGCAGAAGCTCCTAGCCCAGGGCAACACCCTGGGTAATCATAGGCGCGCCCCTCTCGCCCTGTAAGGGCAAAAGCTTTCTTGCGTTCCCAGGTGGTGGCATAGGCTGCGCAGCCACGCCTACCAGATAGTGGGTTTTCCTTGCGCCTACGTCCTTATCACGTCCAAATGGTACAATGATAGGCGACGATACAAGATAGCCGCATACAGGCTTAAAATCTCTGGTGTACGATGGTGATGCAAGCAACTCGGCAATATTCATCTTTATGATTGCCGCAGGAACGGAAACGGAAAGGTGTTTTGTTTCTTTCTCGTCTTCCTCCTTATCCTGCGCCAAATCTGCATGCTCCTTAGCCTTCAGCGCCTCCTTGAACATCTTATCCAGCTTCACACCTTTGTAGGCGAAGAAAGCGCAGCCACGATAGCTGTTAGCCTTATTCCGTCTATCATCAGGCATAAACTCCTTACAGAAGCCGGAAAGAGTATAAACCTTGCCCTGGTATACCACCTTGTTATTGTCTATCGTGATAACCCTCTGCCCACCATGGATAAAAGTAATGATGTCGCCAGGCTCGATGCCGATCTTATCAAAAGTAAACTTGCGGCTATCATCCACAGACTTCTTTTTCTTCTCAGAAGATGACGCAGCCTTTTCAGAAGATGATACCACAGGAACAACTTTCTTTTCAGATACCACAGGAGTAGTGATTTCGCAGCTCTGCTGTAAAAGGTCGATAAGATTACCTGCCTTACCAGCATCGTAAACGCCATCGGCCACCAGTTCGCCCACATAGGCATCGCCCATCGTGTAAGGACAGATTAAATAGATATATCCGTTTCCGCATACTGCAGGCTTGGGTGTATTAGCCTCCATGTCCAGATAGAGCACATCTAACTGTGAGATGGAAAGCAGTTTTTCGCCCATAAAACAGAGATTAAAGCTATGAGCCAACACCTCATCCGTAGCAAAGGTAGCCCAATTTTCGCCCATCTTTACCGTGATAACTTTCTCGCCCTGCTTACCGGAAAGATAAACCAATTCTTCGTTTACAGAGCGGATCATCTGCTGGATAGCCTCCCAACTGCTGCCCAGATGCACAGAATGCTCTGCCGATAACTTGCTAAAGCAGTATGTCCAGTTCACAAAACGACAAGTAGAAGGCTCGTAGGAAGTCACGCCTTCAAACTCAATCACAGTAGCCTCTTCGCGGTTATCCAGTTTGGTAGCCATCAGTTCGTAGGTTTCTCCCTTCTTCATCTTTGCGCACATCTTTTTCCAGGTCTTCGCGTTGATAAGCATTTCGCGGGTATCACCAGCCTTCTGGGTGATGGTTACAGGCATAGCAAGCAACTTATAGGTATCTGTAGCCACCAGTCGTTTTTTTTCAGCGTCGATAAAGATACTTGTCACAGCCTCTTTATCCTGCTTCTTATAAACGAAATCGCAAAGCTCTGCCATCTCCTTGGTAGCCTGGAAACATACGCAGCCACGTTCCTTCTCGTTCTCCTCCTGATAATTAAACATGTGCGCCTTCTTGCCGATACCGGCAAGATTCTCGAACTTGGTAACAAGACGGAAGATATGCGCAGCAGCAAACTCGCAGCGGAAATTGCCTACCTCTATCTGGATAAGCTCATCTTTATCTGCATCACCCCAATAGAAAATCTTACCCAGGTTCTTTGCTATCTCGCTGGCACGAAAACAACCGTGGTCGTTTCTTACCATCTTCTGCCAAATCATTTCAGCTATTTCATACAGTTTGCTGAGGATAGCCATGTTCAGTTCCTTATTAGTCATAATCTTATAATCTTTAAAAAAACGAAAGTATTAAAATTGATGTATTTTATTTGAATGCTCCAGCCAGAAGTGGCAGGAAGAACACTGCTACACCGATGGTAGAGAATAGCAGCACAGCTACGCCTACCAGGGCGATGGCTGCAACGGAATATGTGATTGCTTTTTTCATAATGCTATAATCTTTAAATGTATTAAAATTGAAGTTTATAATTTTGTCGCAGCATCGGTGAAGTTTCACCGATGTTATAACAAGGAGTGACTAGCTGCCGAAGGTAACAGTAGCTACCCGAGTATCTTTGCAAATCTCTATGCCTTCTATAACGTAATCTTCAAATCTGTGAGGAGTTCCTGAGCAAAGACCGTTTTCATAGTCACTCTCTAAGCATTGGCGAATTATTTCGACAAGTTTATGAAAGGTAGTTGCGTCTACGTCTTCATCTATCCTCCATGATCCACCATTAGAATCAGAATTTACAGGATAACCATATCTGATACGTTTCACATTGCAAATCAGCTTGCAATCCTCCTCCTCGATAGGTTCGTCTGTCACAGGTATGCAAATATGCTCGATTACCTGTTTAAAGTTAGAAGCCTGTACCGAAGGACCGCTGTCGTGACTATCCTCTTTCTTCTCCTCGCTTTTCTGCTGCTTCTTCTGAGCCTGCAAGGTCGCAGCCTCGATAGCGCGAATAATATCCGTGATATATCTGCTGCCTCCATGCTTTCTGATCCAGTCGTGCACGTCATCAGGCACCACATATTTGTGGACGCTGCCCTCTGCTGCTGGTCTGCCTTTCTTATTTGATGTTTTATTGATCTCCATATCTTTTCCGCTTATCCGTGATGCGATAGGGCTGAATGATTATATTACTTTTTCTTCTTTAACCAAGGAAAGAACCAAGAACCTTCCAAATATTGTTGCGCCCTGATAACAGCATACTCCCTGGTATGTATGCGCAAATCGGACGGAATCTTCTCTATTATCTTCCCTTCTAATTCGTGGTCGTAATTCACTTCGCACTCTTTCAGAAGCTCATAGAGAGGATCATCGAAGAATGAGGCAAATATATGCTCCTGAGTGTCGAGGTTTAGAAACTCGAACGAGCAGAAGGGATAATCAAGGAAGGCGTGCAATATCTTAAACATCTTTATTCCGCTTATCCGCGATGCGGTAGGGCTTTAAAAACTTAAAATTCTATAATTTTTCGGGTAAATTGATACATCGTATTGTTTTATTTCTTAAATTTGCACTCGTCTTCGGAAGGCTTTTAATCGTACCTTTATGGATATTGATTTAATCGAACCTTTATGGAATGGAAAGAGCAATATAACTTCCGTTGACGGTCAGACTCTTCAAAGTCTGTGGATTCAAACGCTCTTAAAGAGCCAAATTTCTACTATAGTAGATTCGAGCCAGAAGGCTCGCAGCGCCCCGGCTTAGGTCGGGGCTTTTTCGTTTTATGCGTAAACGCCAATTTTATGAAACTCCAAAGTTGTATGGTTATCAGGATAACTACAATCCTCAAACATAACCCAATAACCTTGCTTATCTAGAAAGATCTGACCGATTGAGCTTACAAAGTCTTTTTGCTCGCCTGCCAATCTATTGTATATTACCTTAGTCAGGTCTTTATAAGGTTGACGTTGTTCGTCTATGATACGGAAAGAATATATATTCTTATCTCTCCCCGTAATCGTCAGCGTAGTTATTAAACCCTCAATCGTTCCGACTCTCTTGTACGTATCATCCTTGCACGCCAAAGACTCGCCATTATCAAACAATCGTCTTGCAAGAAACGTTGTTGTATTGTTACAAATAATCTCCGACATAATTATTCCTCCTCTTCTTCTTCTTCCTCCTCCTCGATAGGATTCTGATAGTCGTCGCTATGTGCGACCAAATCATCGAGAGCTGCCTTGAAGCTATATTCTTTTATCGGATAATATACGTCATCATTATTTAAGTCGTCGTAAAAGTGAAAAGAACGGCTACAGTCAGCAGCTTTTAGAATACCGCCATCTGGGTCAATCCAAAAACTAAACCAATAACTATCATTCTTACTACCCATAAAGTCTATCTCATGGTCGGGATAATCTTCGGGATAATCTAATGTTATATAGGATACCTCGTTTAGGAACTTAATACCTTCTGAGTCGCCTGCTACCGCATAGATTTTACCATTATCGCCTAAGCGTAAGTCAAACCATGCTTCTTTTTCATTTGCCTGATACCATGCAGCAAAAATCTCAGAATAGAACCTGTAATAATCGAAGTATTTTAAGACTTCATCATTTATATAATCATGATCAAAAAAGTCCTTTCCAAACTTTGAATATTTAGGATCGTCAACGGACAATTTTACGCTTAACAAACAGTTAAGGTTTTGATTGTACCCTTCTATGACAAGATTTAATTTATCCATATCTATTGACTTAACCGTGATGTCGAGGGCTGAACATTATTACTTAAAATCTACACCTTTGAGCGGATCATTATCGCCACCGTTCTCAAGCTCGATGCCTTCCAGCTTAGGGCGGGGCTTTTTCGTTTTCTGATCTTCGGTTAAAGAAACTTCTTCGTAATCTACAAACACTTTGAAATTATCACGCAACAAAGTTTCAATAGCTTCCTTTCTGAAACGCCATCCAGGAGCAGACCAGAACATATCACACTCCTCTAAGAAATCGTGGTCGTAATATACGCCGAATTTCTTTATCTTTGAGAACACTTCAGCAGGTATGCGATGCGTCAAGGTGAAGGAACCTGAATTAGGGCAAGGACGGGTTAAAATGGCCTCGCTCAAATCTTCGTCATGTGGTGCCGATTCGCAGTGAAAAGAGATTGCGCCATTTTCTATAGCCTCTTTAACTCTTCTGATCTTTTCCTCTTTTCTTCTTCGCTCCTCTTTTTTCGCCTCAATCTCTTTGAGTTTTGGACCAGCAAGCTCAAAAAGCTTGTTTACATTCGTTTCATCAATGCGATATGTCGTATCATAACCTTCAAATTTCGACGTAAAATTCATTCTATCGTCAAAATTATCAAGCGCATTAAAAGCATCGAGGATTCTTAAAGCCTTGTCGTTAAAATAGAGATACAAGTGATCATCCGAACAATCACTGCCACATATATAATTATGAGTTATCTCTATATATGTAAACTCCAAAACATTGGCCTTTTCCTTCGTTGATTGGATCAAATCCTTATAGAAAGTCTTAAACTCTTCTTCAGGTATTGAGTCGAGACGGATAAGTACGTTTTTTGAGGTGTCAATATCAATATTTAAAGCCTCAATTGCCGAATGGCTCAAACAAACATACGGAGTCAACTTATCGTCGACATACCTTACTTCTGGGTAGCAATGATACCATTCGCCCGATATATTAATCTGAGCGCCGAAATGGAACCATTTAACTACTACATCGTCATCATGTTCTTGATGAAAGAGTTCCATTAATCTATGGTTATTCCAGAACCTAACATCATAAACAGTTCCATTCTTTGTGATAGCTTTCATATCTATTGACTTCACCGTGATGTCGAGGGCTTAACATAATCTATAAATCCAGTAATAAATCTCCGATGCTATAACGAGTAAATATCATTACCGAGAAGACGGGGAATGATTTCAGCATCAAGAATGGAATCGTAATCACAAAGGTGGGCACCGAAATCTTTCTTCAGCTTCGCTACTGCCATTTTATATGCCTCCTCGCCGTTCTCGGCATAACCTTCATATTCGTAATACTTATATGAGAAATTGACGGTGGCATAAAGGCAGACGGTAAAGAAACCCTTTGGCATCGCTGCCAGTTTCTTGCGACGTTCGTTGATTTCTCGGGCGATGCGCTGCTTCTCCTGTATCTCCTCATCCTGCCTGCGCTTGCGGTCTGCTGCTTCCTTCGCAATGATAGCCTTCTCACACTCCTCTGGGGTATCAGCAAGGGCAGGATAGCAATAAATGAAGGATGAAGGGCTACAGCCTGTAGTCTGCAATTTTCTGCCCGCCTGCTCGTCCTGATAAATCTTCTTCAGAAGGGAATGAACGTTGTCGTTAACCTCCAACTTTCTGCCGTCCGGCTCGTTCTTGTCGGTCAGGCTGTTAATAAACTCCTCGGCTTCTTCTGCTGAACCGATGATTACTTTCTTATCGAAATATACAAAAAACTTCTTCATGTTGTCTGCGCTTCACCGTGATGCGCCTAGGGCTGAAATGATTATTATTTTACCATAAACTCCTTAATCTCGTAAACAAAGGTTTCTTCCTGGCACTCTACTTGAAATCCCATCACGTCCTCTGTATGCTCCGCTACGTGAACATAAATAGGGGTGTTCAGATAGAAATTATCCGCTGTAGGAATAATTGCTTCCTCACCGTCACAAGTGCGTACAGACTGAGAAACTTCTGTGAACTCATCTTTCTTAGGAAGGCTATTGAAAGCCTTTTCCGAAGAATCGAAAACATTTGCGATAATCTTGTTGCAAAGAACAATATATACTTTCTTGTCGTTCATATTCTTGTCGCTTAACCGTGATGCGCTAGGGCTGAATGATTATTAGTATTAATTGATGTGTTCATCGATGCACTGGTCATAGATGGCCTTTGATAAACTCCAGTCAACTTTAGGATATTCTCCCCAACCAGCACCTTCGTTATTGTTGATGTACCACAGCTCGTCATCCTCCTTAACGGTAGCCACGTGATACATACTAACTCCAGTAAAGAAAGAATCCTGATTGTGATCGTAGCATACATCGAAGGAATTATCATCGTTTTCATGATAACGATAACCTGTCTTAATCAACTCTTCTTCTAACATTGTCTTCATACGTTCGTCGCTTAACCGTGATGCGCTAGGGCTGAAATGATTATTATTGTTTTTATTATCTTCTTGTTTTATCTTATGCAAAGGTACGGATAATTTCTGAAACTACCAAATAAAATGCACTTTAATTGCGTATTTAAGTGCGTTTTTAACGTTTCGTTACGTTTTTAGCACCTCATACCTTATTTATCAGTCATTTGTTCGCCGTGAAGTGTCGATCCTCACATCTTTAAATAGATGTTGCCAGCCGTGGCAGCGATGGTAAAAATTGCCGCTGCTATCCATCACGGACCGCAGACAGCCCCTTGTTAACTATAAAACAAATGCGAACGCCTTCGCACATAAACATTTAATTTTTAAAGTTATTTAAAAGAATATGCACCCCGCCGTGGTGCTGCTCCACGCTGCCGGTCTGCCGGACGGGGTAGGGGAAGGCTCTCAGACTTCCCCTGTTATGGGTGAAGGTCGGGTTACTGCTCAACGTCTGAAGGCTAAAATATCTTCGTCATGCGGTTGATGCGGTTCGTTGCCCGAGATACATATTTCCAGCAGTATTCCAGGAACTCCTGCTTTTCCTTCGGAGTATGGTCCATCACCATCTGTGCGCATTCGTAAGCCTCTTCACGCATAATGATAGCATCACCCAGTATCTGCTCAGAGATAGCTCTATCATGTTCCTCATCGCTCTCGTACTGCTGGCGCTTATCATCGTAATGATAAATCTCATCCCAAATAATCAGGCGAATATCTTTCGCCCATGCGCTTGCATCCTCTCTGTCGATGCGGAGACTCTCGCACACCATATCAGCCAGGCGGGAAATGACTATCTTGCCCTTAATGAAAAAGTTGTGATACTCAGCAAATGGCAATACTGCATTCACCTGCCAACCTGTTTCCTTATTCTCAATAACGTTCATACCGTTCTTATTATTATTCTTTGCGTTCATAATTTCTGATTTTTAAATGTTGTTACAAAATGATTACTTCTTCTTGTAAGGCTTGATAATGAAGCCTTGAAATTTTTCGCTATAGGTGATATAACTACCATATCCCCAATGTTTTTTATTTGTTGTATTAGCCATATTTCTAATTTTATAATATTATTCGGTGATAATACATTTACCTTCCGGTGTCTCGTAATCTATCTTATTATTCGCCCAGATGGTGATTTCTTTCGGCTTATATACGTTAAAAGCCTGATGATCGCTAACGTATATCCATTCTGTTCTATTCTTTTTCTCATATACCAAAATGGCGGCCGTTTTTTTGAAAGCATAGGCTACGGCAAACATATCGCCAGCAATATTGTTAATTTCTTCCGGCTTATTCCACCAGCTCTTTGCAATCACTTTCTTGATCTTTCCGGCAACGCATAGGATGTAAGCATATTCTTTTCTCATAATTTCTAATTTCTAATTTATTCTATAATCTATAATAATGTTTTATCCCAGCTTCTCTATCTTAGTTTCCAGATAGTAACTGCGAGGGGTAGCTTTTTCACTATACCATACAGCCATCGTTCCGGCCACAATATATGGTTTATCAACATAACCAAGCCGACTAAATATTTTTTCATGCTTCTCGCTTTCCTGATTTCTGATAGCTATAAACTTTTCTATTGCCTCCTCTGGATCCTCGAAAGTATGCAGAGATTTTCCATCCTTACAGATGATATATGTTATATTTACTTTCATAATTTCTAATTTTTAAAATGATTCTATAATATTGTGATTCCCGAAGCCTTCTATAATGAAGGCTTACGGTTTCTGAATGTCTCGCCACACTTTGCGAGCTTTGCACTGTGATACGCTGCCGATTGCCCAGCCTTTATGCTTGGCGGCAACCTGATTAAAGCGATACCAGATGTTCATATCTGTGAACTCAAAGTGCATCGTACCTTTTTTGTAAAACTTCACACGGAACCAGTCGAAATAGAACCATTTTCCGAAGTCGGTACAATGACGCACAACGGTTGCATTAAATGGGCGGCCGTAGTCATCGGTTAATGGCGTACCATTTAAAAAGCTCATCGCCTTGTAGAAATCTTCCATTTCCCGCTGACGGCTGTCGGATGCGTACAAGCTGTAATCCAGGTACCCGCGGAAATTCATTTCACAATCTAAATTATCTACAATAAACTTCTGGTTTATCATATAATTACTATTTGTCTTCCACTTTTCGCCCGCTGTTGAGTTTTCAGCAGATAGGCTGCAAATGGTGTCAAAAGCCTTTACTACGCACTCCTCCATGATGTTTCCGATGTTCTGTAATACGGAAGATACAACCAGGTAGATATTTTTCAGGTTGAAAGGGCGAGCCTCTGAAGTCTCCACAAATCGGGCGATCTTCTCCTGTAGTACGTTGGTGGTGTACTTCTGCATGTTGAGCAGCTGAAAAACGTTATGCCACGCAGCGTGCTGTAATTCCTTGCGGAACCGCTCGCGGGTGATATTCTGAAACTTATTGCCCCGGCAGTCGTCGCCATGGGCACCGAAATGAATGCGGCAAACTGAGAAGGTTTTTATATCTTCATTTATCATTTTGCTCGCCTCCTGCACTGCATCAAACTGCGCCAGGGCTGAGTTGTAGCGCTTCACCATATCGCGCACGGCATCGTATTTAATTACGCCTTCCTGCCCGTTGCCCATATCGTCCCAGCCTTCCGGAGTCTCGTCAAAATCGAGGTCGTCGAAATCCTCTGTTTTGTCTGCTGGCTTATAAAGGCGAAGGAGAGAGATTTCCGCACCTGTCCGGCGGTCTGCGGTCGAAGTGTTGAAAACATCGCCTAATTCCTCACGGCTTCCATAAAGGTCTGCCAGTTCCTTTAATTTCTGATCGTCGCCATAACAATGCGAGAAACGAGAGGAAGGACAAAGGGCGAGGATGGTGCAACCATCCGGAGCAATCTCCCAAGCGTGCAAAATATGCTTTTCTACGCTAGTAAATGGCGGGTTCATTATAATATAGTTGATGTCTGCCACCTGCTCACGCTGCACTGTCAGGAAGTCGGGCGCAATCACGTTGCACTCATTATATAGGCTATTTCGCAGGGTGTCGTTTATCTCGCAGGCCTTTACATATCGGGCGCCGTCTTCCTTGCAGAATCTTACGATATTTCCGGAACCTGCGGAAGGTTCTAATACCACAGCATCCGCCAGGCTCTCGCCCGTGGTCATCATGTCGTAGACCTCGCGAGGTGTGGTGTAAAAATCACGGTTAAATATATTTTGATAATCTACCATTTTATTTTTTGTTTTGATGAGTGAAAGAAAAATTTTTCTTGCGGCGAAATTTTTCGGTGATGATTTTCGCACGCTATAACGTAGGATTTCCGAAGCTTTGAGGGGGTATGGGTGAGGGTGTGACCCTCACCCGGTGCCCTTGGGTCTCGATTTATGCGGCTTTGCCTTTGCCTGCCTCGGTGCCCTCGTTCCAGGTGTAAAGGGTCAAAAACTCCTCATCACTCAGCACGGCACGCGCCCGAATCCTTGCAGATCGGCGGAACTCTGACCGCTTCGCCCTGATTGCTTCGGCTGGCTCACGTCCTAGCGTCTCGGAAGTGTTCAGCCCTCGCACTTCGTCGATGATGTCGCGAACGTTAACACCACAGGCGCAAAGGGTGTAGAGTTCAGAGAGGACCGCGTCCCCGTGGCGGTTTTCTTTCGTGAGCCGCTCCACGTCCTCGGCTGTTGTAATATTCTTAAAGTACTTCATAACTTTTCAATTTTAAATGTTTATATATTGTTTCGTTTTTATTGTGAGCGCCTAGATTTTAGGCGCTCTTCTCTTCTGTTTTTACTTTTTCGATGAGTGCATCAGAAAAGAAAATACCTGTTTTAGCGTCATATCCTAGACCCCTGCGAATGTAATTATATGCGCGTGCCCTTAATTCTGCGTAAACAGTAGGAAGCAAAAGGGGATCTATTTTGCCGCTATGGATATAATATAATATATCTTGAAACGTCCAATTATAATTTTCTTTATACTGAGTACCTGCCAGGACTTCGCCGAAATCGACGGTTAAAAAGTCGATAGTAACTATATATTTTTTATTCATAACTTCAGATATTTAAAACTTGAGAGAGAAGAGGAGACCGCAGACGATAGCAACCGCGGCTACCCCGAGATACTGCCAGCCTGTGAGCGTGACCGCCTCCGAGTCATCCCCGAAGAGGTGGCGGGTATTGAGCCAGCGCAAAGAGATACGGGCGTATCTTCCCGCCGTTTTTGCGGTCTTCGCTGTGCCCTGAACGATAAACAGGGCGCAGAGGGTGAAGAACTCGACGAGGGCGGCGAGCACCTCGACAAATGAAATATTGCTATTATGTATTGTTTTTGCTTCCATGATGTTTTATTGTTTAGTTGTTACACGATATATTAGCAGGCGCAACGGTAGAACTCATCCAGATAATAACGCACGCCGTAAATTGTGAAGTATGCGCGCGGGTCGCTGCCGTCCTTCGGATCCGTCAGCTTTATTTCTTGCCAGCGCTGCGCCGTGTGACCGTCTGACGGTGTGAGATACGAGCGCCAGAGTACCGCGTCCCCGTAGTCGTTAACAACTATCCCATAACCTCCGTAGTTATTAGTCTGTTTGAAGCACTCGCCAAACTTTGCCAGCTCATTATATTCTGTTTCTTTTGTTATTCTTGCCATGATGTTTATATTTTTAAAGTTCTTATATATAGTATTTATTATTTGCTTTTAATTAGTACCTCTTTCTTTGCGTCGTCCCAACCATCGGAAGCCAGAACGAAACCGCCGAAAGCGAAAGCGAAAGAGAGAAGGCCGAATAACACGATGCCCTCAACTGCTCGGCCCATATCAGGACACGCACCTGATGCCAACATATAAACACAATTAAAGACCACGCCCAACATAACAAGCGAAGGGCCAAACAAAATGAAAGAGGGCCACTCCATCTTTGCGAGGATGGCAAAGAAAGTTTTAACCTTTGCGGTTACGTTCTCTTTAGTCTGATTGATAATATGATTCTTTTTCATAACTTTTTATTTTAAATGTTCTACCTTTGTTTTTTATTTTTGTACTGCAAAAGTACAATTAAAATTTAATACTGTCAAATATTTGCTTGATAAAATTCATTTTAACCTTAATATTTAACCTTTATAAACAATATATGTATTAATATTTTATTTAATTACTTAAATTGTGGTTTAAACATTACTTAATGTATCATTTAATTAGTTTCCTTATCTTTATTATATTTATACCTTATTATATATAGAGGAAGAACAAAAACAAGAACAGAATGGAAGAGCAAAGGGACAAACAGAACAGGAAGGGCAAAAGAAGAGAGAGGACCAGGGCGAAGGATGCCGCCGACCTCTTCGCCAGTTCCTCGCCTCGCCTCTGTTCCATCTGCTGCCCTAAACGTCCACACCATCGCCACACCTCGCCACCATCTCGCCACCGATCGACCAGCAAACAGCAGGGCAGCGCCTCGACGGTCTGCCATCCTGCCCGCCTGCCCGCCTCGTCCCCGTCCTCTTCCCCTCTGCCAGGTGGTGAGGGTATGGCGGCGAGCCAGCCAGGGCGGGCGATCCCCTGCCTCTCACCCTGCCGCCCCTCTCCACCCTGCCGGGGTGCCTCGGCATATTTGCGGACACCTCCGGAGAGGGGCGGGCAGCGGGCAGCCATATCAGGGCGGCGGGGCTGATCTTCGAGAAAGTTTGTTTCGGGATTTTTTGCGCGGTTGTATCGCTCTAAATATCAATTATTTATTTTCTCCGAAGGGTTGAGCCGTGCAATGCCAGTACATCGGGGAAATGGTAATTGTACTTAAAGTGAAAAATATAACTATTTAAAACACAAATAGTTAGAGGGGTAAATAAATAATTCGTTTTAGTATGTTTGTACTCTGCGGGCGATGAAGAACTCAAAGCATGGGACACTGAGCATATAAATATTCTGTGGACGACCCATCACGCTTTTACCATCATCTTATCACCAAACTTTTTTCGAGAAAAATTCATTTTTACGTGAATATTTCTGCAAAAAACTTGCTTATATCAATATTTCTTTGTACTTTTGCAGCGAAATATAAACAATAAATTCAATTTAAAGATGAAGAAACTGGATATTAAGCGTGCTCTAAGCGAGCACAATATGACGCAGGCTGACCTCTATCAGAAAATCGGCATGTCGCCGCAAGCCATCTGCATGATCATCAAGAACAACAACCCTACCGTTGCAAAGCTCATGCAGATAGCCGAAGGCATCGGCTGCGACATCACCGACCTCTTCTATCCCGACCCATCCGAAGAAGCAGAAGAGAGAGAAAAGGCACTCGAAAGCGCAAAGGATAGCAAGATGCCGCTGGAACTTATTCTGCGTGACCTGACAAGAAGAGCCTACCCTAGCATCACGAAAGAAGAAATAGATGAATGGATGGAAGTTCTCGAAAAGAAAAAAATTGTTGAGATTGATATGGGTCCAAACGGAAGTGGTCTTCATGATGCGATGGATAGACTGAGGAAACTCGAAGAGGCTAGAAAAAAACATGAGGGCGAAACTCTGAACGCTACGCTGTGGGGCGATTTGCCGGAAGGTGTCACCTGCAGAGACGTGAAGTTTGTGCAGCAGGCAGAAGAAAATCAGCAGCAGATGATTCAGACTTCTACCTTCTGCCCTCACTGCGGAAAAAAAGTAAGGGTAGGAGTGGTGCTACTATCGGGGGAATGTTGAGTGTTGAGTGTTAAATGTTGAATTGCCTACGGACTCAATGGCGCTAGCCTAATTAAACATTCAACATTCAACATAATGATTGATAATGTATAACTCTATAAAACAAAAATGAAGAAATGAAAAAGAACTTTTCAAGTATGATGAAACATTCCATGATGGCTATCTGCACAGTGGTGGCCATGGGAATGATGACGGCTTCGCTGGCAGCTTGCAGCAGCAGCGAGGATGAGAGTGAGAAGAATGCGGCTAAGGTGAAGGAATATCTTGCCGGAAACGAGTGGACCATCAACAGCACCAGGGGTACTTATTTCTACTATAAGAACCACATGGTTTACTATGAGGATGGTGGCGATGTGACTCCAGGCGGTTATGTTGTCGAGCCTAACGTTGCCTTCGGCCACTGGCAGATGGAGGGCGACAAGCTTACTACCCGCTTCGAGGTAGGCAGACCTGCAGGTTTCAATATCGGCAGTCTGCTGAACGGAACTCTATCGGGCGTGCATCTGCAGGAGAGCAACAAGCTTACGGGCAGCAGGGTATCGGTAAGCATCGATATGAGACCGCTGATTGTGGGCACCTTCGCCAACGGCAATGAATGCCAGATGAGATGCGGCAATTCGATGAATGATATATCCGATGAGACGGACCATGATGCAGCGATAAGAGGTACCTGGTATTGCATCGTAACTATGACAAAGGACGGAAAGAAGAAGAATTGCATGAGTTCCATGACGTTTAACGAGGATGGCACCATGCACATGGTGATAGAGGGTGAGAAGGACTTCACTACCACCTATTCTACGAAGAACGGAAAGGTTACGATCAATGGTTATCTGGTAGAGAACCATGTGGCCACCTTCTATTATACGAACCTTTACGGTTCGCTCATCAAACTTTATAACTGCGAGAACGGCTATCTCTCGTCGATATGGAGAAAGAACAGAGACGAAGCGTATCAATAGCTCCGAGTAAGTCCCACACGCCCTGAATCAACGGTCACCGGCCGAAGGGAAAGGTAAAGGGCAAAAAAGTATTTGCCTCTCACGCCCTGAAAGGGCAGAAAATCCTAGCCCAGGGCGTATGCGTGTTTAGGAATAAGATGAAGCCTTCTGCTCCTCGGATTAAGGAGCGGAAGGCTTCATCTTTTTTAGAGAACAGCGAAAGAATCGCTTGGGGCGGGCACTTTACTACAAAAAAAATCGGACAATTCTTACGGATATACACGAGAATTTACAGATGATTTCTAGTTTTTCTCTGATTTTCTCTGAATTTCTCCGATTTTCTCTGAAATTCTCCGATTTTCTCTGAATTTCTCTACATATCTCGGTTTTTCTTCGTATCTTTGCAGTCGAAATTCCGCTGCCCGTAAAAAAGGTGGCGGTGTTATAATCTTTATAAAAGTATTAAAAAACGATGCAGCCCTGCCGTCCGCGATGGATAGCAGGGCTTTTTTAAAGTTACGGACCAGCGATGGAATCGCTGGGGACGGGGGCGCAAAGGGGTTAAGGCTTTTTTTACCTTTTTACCTTTTTACTTTTTTTACTTTTAAGAGATGAGCCAGCCGAGAAGGATAACGAGGAAACATCTCACCACATCTTCCCACTCGAAACATGGCAGGGGAGATACCTTATATTGCCAAATCTTCTCTCATAATTTAGTATCTTTCCCATAATCATGCACAGATTTTACGTCCTAACTTGAGGCGACTGATAAACATGTCAAAAAATCCGTATATATAAAACATTGCTGTTACTATCATTACGGTAAAGCAAGAATCAATCATATCTTTAGTTGTATACCAACTCCATTCCACGATATGAGACGCATTCACACAAAAAAAATAGCGTTAGAACGGCTTTCTTGCCAAATTCTAACGCTATTTCTATCTACTTATCAGTGTTTATCCTATCACAACATCAAGGGTCTCCATATCAGCGAACTTCAAGCCGCAATCTTTCGCTGCCTTGAACAACTCCTTCTCGTCAACTGCCTCGATGGCTACCTCTACCTCCTTGTCGGCAAGTTCCTTGAAGTACTTCTCGGTCTTCTGCTTCTGATTAAAGAAGTACTCATTGACCTCAGCGAACTTGGCTGAATCGTCCTTGGTGTATTCGTAGCCCTCATCGGCGTGCTTCTGCTCCAACTGCTGGCACTCCTGAAGCTTGCACTGCATCTCCTCGAACTTATCGTCCTTCAAGCTCTCCTGCGCTTCCTTCACATCCTTGTCGTAAGTGTCGGCTACATGGCGAAGCGCCTTCATGTTTTTCCAAACTCGCAAGGCGGCATCATCGCTCATAGATGATGTCTTCAATGCTTTCAACGTTCTGTAGGCATCAACTGCCTCAATTGTCTTAATTTTCTTCATAAGTACTTAATCTTTAATTATTAATTACCTTGCAAAGGTACTATTTTTTCTGTATATTAGCAAGGATTTTACAAAAATTATTTAGACCATTAAACCAATACTATTTAATTCGACTTCACTGCATTGCTATTGCTTGGTAAGGTAATGGTGAATTTGTATTATTTAATTAATAAGTCTCAGTATAAATAAGACCATTTTCGTTTAAAACTTCACCTTCATATTTAAAATTCCAAATATAATTATTGTCGTTATCATAAAAAGAATTAGCACTTATTTCAATATATATATTCCATTGAGTAATATAATCTAATGGAGTATTCTCATTTTGCATAAGATTGATTCCTACAGGAATACCTATAAAATCATCGCCAACAACTTCATGTTTAACTGCTTGGTCATAATAAGTATAACCTTTAGATATAAAATTTTTAATATTTAATTTTCCTCCATACCAAGTAGAAGGAAAATTAATTTCATCACTTTCTAAATATGTACCATCAGAATCATTAGCAACACCAAAAACTTTTATTTTACCTCCATAAGCTTTAAGATTATAGCCCTCTATATCAAAGCTAATTTCAAGCATTTGTTTACTACGTACAACATAAGAAATATTATCATTACCCCAATATAGAATACGTTCAGATTTATGAAACTTAATATTACTAATTTTAAATTTGGTAGTAATAGGTATTGTAGGTTTTTCAGATTGGCTTGTAATACGTCTTGAATATATAGGATTAACAAATTCATAATTTGCAACTGAAGGAAATACAATACCTGGAGTAAAAGAAGCATTCAAAGATTCATATATGTTTGAAGTACTAAATATCATAGGAACTACAGTAATAATATCTCCATCAGATATTTTACCACATAATAATGCACCATACTGATATAAACTACTATCTTCACTATTAGCTAATAAACCTTTTGTCAAATTGTAACTCATAGTAAGAATTTCATCTCCACCTACGTTAATATTTAATTTACTTATAGGCTTTATACAACTTACACAACCTTGTCTTTTGGTAGTTTCATTTGCTATAAAAAAACCTAAATACAAATGCTCTTTATCTCCAAATTTTAAAGTTAACATATTAAATATATCATCAGGAGATATAACATTATTTGGATGTTGTGGAGTTTCACCAACATCAAATATTATATTAATTGTACTATTATTATATACAATATTAGGTCTAATATCCATATTAAGAGGAAATAAATCATCACCATCGTCATACGAATTATAACCTATAAAATCTGTAAGTCTATAAGGAGAATTAGGAGTTCCATTTGGTCTATTATAACTCCAAACACCTATTAGTTTAGCTTGCTTTAAAGAATTTACAACATTAAAGTTATATACAGTTTGATAACGTCTAGCTTCTCCTAACCACCAAGCTTTAGTTTTATCTACAGCAGTCCAAGTTTGTTTATCTGGATTTAAAATGTCATTAACGAAATTAATACTGTAATTTGTTGGTTTATATTTCGACCATAATAATATATTCTCACTCTTACAAAGAGTAGCAAGGTCATTGCTACTCTCTCCAAGAGCTTGTTTAACATCATCAATGCTAACAGGAGCACTAATAATTCCAGTTTCACTATTGTAAGACATAATCTTTATTTTTTAGATATTCAACTTTAGTTTCTAATTCTGTTACAACTTCTTTAGTAACAACTCGCTCTACTGTTACATTGAACACTTTCGCAAGCCATAATATAAATCGTTTCATACGCTTAATCTTTAGAACTTAAAACACTAGGCAAGGCAGCTCTATAAGAGCCACCCTGCGTTAATACTTACTCTGCTGCCTCGCTTGCCATATTAGCGGCGATAGCGGAATTGACCTCCTTAATCAATGCTGATACCTCACTGAGCTTGCTCTGCGGAACACCGCTGATGTTGTAGGTCAGCTCGCTGCCGTTGGAGCTTGCGTTGGCATTGCCGAGATAATTACCATTTGGGTCACCATAGATACTCATATTGATGCTCTCGATGTTGCCACCAGTCTTGTCAACATTGTAGGTGATTTCTACTCGATAGCCACCCTTGGTGTAAGTGGCGGTTGTCTGTTCACTCTTCTTGTTAATCTTTAAATTCTCCATTTTCTAATCTAATTTAATGAATTAATATTCTTGTTATCTAATCTCTTCTTGTTGCAGTCTTCCTTATCTCCACTCAATCGCAGAACCTCTGATTCAAGGAAGACCACCCGAGCCTTCAACCTGCTGACCTCATCGCCCACCTGCTCGATAGCACCGAATGCCGTTGCAATCAGCTTCGGAGACCAGTAGTTAATCTTGTAGTAGCCCTTCTCGTCAGTCTCCACGATGTCCTTTAACTGAGGGTTGCACAAGACGTGTTGGGCAATCCAACCGATAGACCTTGTGTTGTCCTTCTTCCAAGCAAAGCCGAACGTGCCACCCATTGCCTTGATGATACCCAAGTAGTCCAGCTTCCGCAAATCCTGCTTCAAGCGGATGTCAGAAGATTGATAAGCTGTAACTCCACCTTTAGCAAGAATGCTATTAGGGAAATAAGTATTCATATTATAATCAAAGTTATATATATGACCTGTATGCCCCATAAATCTATCAGTAGGAAATGAATACTTAGTAAAAGCAAATATTCGTATTCTATTTATTGAAGCATTTCGTAAAGCAGTAGTATTTTGGTCGTGTTTAAATTTAAAACGAATATATCTTCTATTATTGTTTCCTACAGGAAAACCTTCGTTACCATTAGATAGATTTATATAATTAAATTGATTCCATCCAGTCATAAGTTTAGTAAAAGTATTAGTTATAACACCATCACTATTTATAAATTCTACAGTACAAATAGTACTAATACCATTTGACATATCAACACTAGCAAAATAAATTTGAGAATAACAATCATTAAGAACTTCAAATGTAAACATTGATTGGTTCTTTTTTACTTGAGCTAATTTCTCAGCATCATTATTACCAGTAATAACATTATTACCTAAATTAATACTATAGTTTTTTGGAACATTAGCATATAGTTTAAATTTATTATTATCTGACATCTCATATCTAGTCCAATTAGCACCATTATCGTTAGAATAGTGTATATCTACATTTGTAACGGGTATACTATCAGTAATAGCAGTAATTCCAGAACATAAAGCATCAGCTGAAACATAACAACCCATTCCTTTATTATTAACTTCATAATTTGTAGGTAATATACCTTTATTATTTATTAAACCGTTAACTGATAAATTACCAGCAATAACAGCATTTTTACTAACACTAATACTATCACAGCTAATAACATCATTAACAGTAAGACTTTTAAACGTAGCACTACCAAATTGTGTTATGCTCCAATAACTACTATTTACTTGACTACACATGTCTTGAACTTTCACAAAACCAGAATTATTACCATTACCTAAATATAAATCACCACCACTACCTCCAATTCTAGCTGCGGCATCAGGAGTTATAGTTGTAATACCTGGAAATTTAAGTGTACCATTACTTCTTTTATTAGAATAATAATTAAATACAGTTCCATCGGCTATACCTAAATATATAGCATTAGCAACAGTATCATATTTAAGACCAGCCCAATCACTATTCTCCCAGTTGGTTGCTCCAAAACGAATAGCAGCACCAGTATTAAATACTACTTGGTCTTTTATAGCTGATATACGAGCATTAGTATTTACATTATTATTTAATATTATAGCTCCGTTTTCAGAATCACTATTATTTATATATATTGTTCCATCAACATTCCCAGTTCCATCAAAACTTTGACCCCAAATAGTTCTAGGAGTTCTGAGTTTAGTTGCAGAAGCTACATTATCATGTAAATAAGCAAGATAACCAACCTGAGTTGCAGTAGTAGTATTTATACCATGCATTATTCTAATTCTTCCACTAGTACCTATATCAAATCTAGTTCTCCAAGTAGAAAAACCTTGTATATTAATTATATCACCATAGGATTCATGAAAATTATTATGTCCCTCATTAGTATGAGCCCAACCATAAACTCCAACTCCATCCTTAGTTACAGATGCATCTCCATACTCACCTCTATATCTAAGAAATGAACTTTCATGATAACCATCAACCTTGTCAGCATTTCCAGCACTTGTAGCATAAGCACAACTTCCACTAGAAGTAATATAACCAGTATCATTAGTAAGTTGACTTACTTTTGTAGGTATTTCACTCTTCTTAGCATAATCTGCTAAACTTTGATGACTAGTAAGATACGTTCCTAAATCTACAGCAGTTCCACCAGTAGCTGCAATAGTTTTAGTAACACCGTTAATCTTTACACTATGTGTATGACTAGTTGCCGACTTACCATTAAGAAGTGAATCTACACTACTCTTGGTGTAATAATTACTTAAACTCTGATGCGATGTGAGATATGTAGCACCCTTCGTCAAGGTCAAGGTATGCCCACTAACAGATGCGGCTGTCACGGCATTGCCCGAGCCTGTTACGCTAACGGCGTTCACACCGTCCGTGATACCATATCCACTGAGACTTGTAGGCTTTCCGCTGATGTTGCCCCAAGCAAGCTCCTCGGCGAAGGCAAGTCTCTTCCAAACCGTCCAGCCTGCCTTATTTTCTCGCTTGCTACGATAATACAACTTGCCTACGTTGGTGTCCGTTCCGTCCGTCTTGGTTTGGCTTCCCGACCATTCCATACCAAGCTGACCACCGCCGCTATTTCCGCTGACAACCTCCAAGATGTTTCCGTATATAGTCGGACCACCGCTGTTGTAGTAAGGGCGCACGCTCAGACGGCTGTTTGTGTATTGTGTAGCCGTGATAGTTTGATTCGCCCCCACGGTAATGAAGTCGTGCGTATGCCCATTGAGCGAGAATGTAGAGCCTTTGGTGAAGGTTATCTTTGTTCCACTCTTCGACACGCTAGTTACGGCATTGCCTGAGCCTGTGGTTTCAATGCTTGTTGCACTACCACCTTCCAAGCTAGAGATACGAGAATCAAGAGCCTTGATGGAGTAGGCAGAGGCAATCTCACTCAGCGATTCTGATGTAAGCTTCAAGGCATTTGAATAACTCTTCACACTGCCGTTCAAGCCGCCACCACTGGATGATGATGTACCAACACCATAGGCAGAAACACCACCACTAGTATAGAGGTTTGCCACCTCGTTAGTCGTAGTGTTCGTAATCTTCAACGCCTTATTGGTTGCATCATACTCCATCTTTATGTTGCCGATGGAGATGTACTTTCCGTCAGGCACGATGATACTTCCGTTAATATCGGCAGTACCGTTAAACGAGTTACCCCAAAGCTTGCGAGTATTCGTGAGCTGGAGAGCCTTTTTCGCAGAACCGCTTGTAAAGTAGCCCTGCAAGGTGGTGATACTCGTCTTGTTGGTGGATATGCCCGAAGCGTTCACCCCTTCTGCCTTTTTCGCTCTTGTTACCTCGTCAGATATAGACTTATTGATTCCATCAACGATACCACTTAAAGTGTCTGTCTGCGCAATATTGGCGAGGAAGCTCACCACCTCGTTCCACTTATTGATAACGCCGTCCGCAGTCTCCTCGTCAGTAGTTATAAGGGCGTACCAGTCATAGGCACTATCCCAACAAGTTACCTTCGTTGATGTAATGCCGTCCAGTACAGACTTATTGCTATGAGTATGCTTTGCCGATACCGCACCATCCCAAGCCGTCTGCTTTGCCGTTGTCGGTATAGAATAACCCGAAGCAAGACTAATAGCAAACGTGCCGCTTGTTGTGATAGTCTTAGTTGCGCACGTCAAACCAGTAGGAAGGGTAAGAGCTACAGATGTAACAGTACCCTTATTGGTAGTATAGCCCTTTGCATCAATCTCCGCTTTGGTATAATAGCTTGCGAGAGACTGATGAGCAGTCAGATACCCTTTATCATTGGTAAGCTGGCTTACCTTCGTGATACGGTCAGTGATTTCTGTCCACTTATGGGTATGCGCACTAGGTGTGAATGTTGATGGCTTACCCGTGATGTTATTCCAAGAAAGGCTCAGACCGCCAAGCTCTGATGCTATATTGTCAATTCGGCTGCTGAGAGCCTTTATAGCATAGGCATTCGGAATGCTAGTCAAGTCTGCATCCGTATAGCTTCCTTCTAAGATTCTCGCATAGCTGATTACGCTTGCAATCAAGCCGCCACCACCCGTGGTAGATGCTCCTGCTCCGTATGCCGTGATACCACCTGTGGCATAGAGATTACCATCAATCTTGATAGCCTTGTTTGTGGAATCATACGTGAGCTTAATGCCATGGAAGGAGATTGTGCCCTCGAATGTAGCATCGCCCGATACACCAAGTTTAGAGAATGGTGCGTTTGGCTTCAAAGACACAAGGTCAGCAACGCTCGTTCCTGCACTTCCTTCCTTCCAAGTCGGCTCGAAGAAGGTGAGGTATGCGCCAAGATTCTTTTCGCTGATGATAAACGATGTAGGGTCTGCGTGAACCCTACCATCAGTTCCCCACCAGATAGCGCCATTAGCCAGATAGCCGGAACCATCAAAACGGACGAGAGAGGTAGCTGCCTGTTTTGAATAATCTTCCTTCTTATCGAAGCCAACCACCTCACCATCGTTCATATATCCACCCCACCAGGTAGCAATGCCGTTTCCTTTCGCCGTCTTGTCAATAACACCATTAATTCCACTCTCCACCCGCTTGGTCTCAGGGTCACGCAAGGCGATGAGAGAGGTAAGAATCAATCCGCCATTGATTTCCGTATCCACACCATCGGCAAGCACTTTTTTCAGATATTGATAGGTAGCCACGTCACCGATAACTACACCGAGGTCGCCATATATCTTCCTAGTGATATATGCGTTCGCCAGACCCAGCTTGTCGTAGAAAGAAGCATAGGCAGACTGAAAATTAGTGAACTTCGTTCCCACGGCTGAGACGATGGTTGCCTTGCCGTTAGTATCAGCCTTATTATATCTTGCCGAAATATCGGAGAGATACGTGACGAGTTCCGTCTTGGCTGTAGTGAGTGTATCGAAAGCGGTTTTGAGGTCAATGAGTTCATTAGTGTTCGCCAGCACCTCTGCTTCCTTCACCTCATTGTACGACTTCTGTGCTGCCGCAAAATCATCCTCAAGTCGCTTAGAATCCTGCGCCATTGCCGCAATCTCGGAAGGCTCTAGGTAGCCATTGGTAACATAATTATCAAATTCCTTCTTGTTACCAGTGACCGTATTTCCGAGGATCGTAATGTCCTTCTGTGCGTTTTGTGCCGCCTTCTGAGCATCTTCTGCTGCCTTTATGGCTGCGTTGGCAACGGTATCATCGGTGTTCTCCTTGATATACTGAGACAATTCCTTGCCATCCACAGTGGATTTAGCGGAAATCTTACCCTTAACAGACAGTTGCTTAGTGCTGCTATCATATCTAATATAAGAGCTGCCCTCATAGCCATTCTCCTTTGTAGGTCTATCGCCTACATACATATCACCATAGACGTTGAAGAATGCCTTGTTAGTCTGCTTATTCACGCCATATTCTACATACTCCTTGTTTGCAAAGGAATAGCTATTGATGCCGTGATAGAGGCTGATGGATGGCGAATAGGTATCTACCGCCGAGAAGATAAGGCAGTTCTGACGTTCCACATCGGTTCTATTACCGCACTGGTTGAGCACATCACCTTTAGCAGGAACATCGCTTGCCGTAGCGCAATCGGTATCAGAGAGGTCGATATAATGATATTTCTTTCCTTCCAGCTCTACAGGGTCTTCATCACGACCGATTACCAATCGCCAATAGAAGTGATTGCCAGCCTTGTGATAAGTGCCCTTGCGAACGTTGAATGATTCCGAGCGCACTTGGTCGTTAACCGCGAAGTCGTTATCTACCTCATCACCATCCTGCTCTGCTAAGAAATAGCAACGATAAGCCTTCTGTGACACATTATTGTATGTCACAGTAACCTCTTCTACCTTATGAGCCACCACGCCACCAGTAGGAGAGATTATCTCCTTACCACCGATGGTGGATGTTTTATTGATGACCAGCTCCTCGAAGATAGCCTTCATTCTTACCTCCAAGTAATCTGTGATGAGGTGTGAACGACCTTCTGCATCTGTAGTCCACGAGCCTCCGTTCTCATTGTTGGAGTTACCGATAAGCAATCCACTAAAGAACTTCTGCACCTTCTCCCAAGTGATAGTGCCATGGGCCGTATCATCCTTATCCTTGGCAAGGAAATGCTTCACACCGAACTGACCGAGATAATGAGGGGTAACTACGGTATCGTCGCTTGTTTCCAGGGTGCCGTTACTGTCAGCAACGCCCTTCAGTTTATGCCCACCCAGGAAAAGACTAGTTACGCGAGCTACATTTGCCGACAATTCATTAAAGTTTGCCTTCAGAATCTCCTTGAGGAAGGTGATGGTATCTGATACGGAATTATACCGCCACCATGCGCCTTCTCCACCACTGGCTATAGCCTCGTCGGTAGCCAGTTTTCCGCAATCAAAATGCTGTTCCCATTCTCGCTTTCTGGTATTGTCGGCATCGGTCTTTACAGCAGATATGATACCGCCTGTAAAGATATAGTAATAAGCCTCGTTACCTATCTGCACACCTTCAGTTCCGGAAGATGGAATAGTCTTACCATATATATCTATCTTCTCACCAGGGAACACGACGGTAGCCTGGTTATTATCGGTGGTAGACTGTCGGGGAATGGCGATATACACATACTTCCGTTCGCTATCGGGGAAGATAGAAGGGTAGGCAGCAAGCGTCCAGCGCTGATAGTTGTGACCGGCATCATAGCCCAAGCCTGGCACATCGCTCATATAGCAGAGGACCGAAGCGCCCGATACTACACTACACTGGATGTAGTCAGGCTCTCCCATCGAATTTAGCTGGATATAGAGCGCAGTGCTCGAGATCCAATAGTTTGTACTTTTTGCTTCTGTTGCCATTTTTTTGTTTTGATTTTTATTTATTTATAAGGCAAAGATAAAGGTTTTCGCTTTTTTAGTGGGGACAAAAAGAAAAGGTAAAAGAGTAAAAAGGTAAAAAGGTAAAAAAGCCTAGCGGGGTAAGAACCAGCGATAGAATCGCTGGGAACGGAGGCGCAAGGCGGTTAAGGTTCTTTTTACCTTTTTACTCTTTTACCTTTTTACCTTTAAATGGCGAAGGGGTCGCCGTTTATACCGAGCTTTGCAGTAAAGGAAACGGAATACATATTTTTGTTGGTTTCGTCCTTGATGGTTATCTCGTCTTCAAGACTGATAGTACAAGGAAGCCAGGCATCATTGGCTTTCAGCCATACGTGCTTAGACATCAGGAACTCATGGAGATACCACTGCTGCCATGCCTTGGTGAGCGGGTCACTCTGATAGAGCCAACTTTCACGATCATTCTGCTTCTGAATAGCCGAACGGGAGAACTCATTGAAGGTTTCCTGAATAGCTTTCGTATATTGCGTGCTCTCGACACTCATCTTCTGAGAGTAGGATTTCGGTACGCTGATACTCTCCAGACAACCGAAGCGGTTAATGAAACGGAAGGTGGTACGGTCTTCAGCTTCAGAGGATGGTAGAGCATAGATAGGGTGCCCCTGAATACTCTGCGCACCCTCTTTCGTAATTTCCTGTTCTTCAGATGCAGGGGCGGTCAGTGAGCTGCTGGTGGCTAGGTTCTGTGCTGCGCTATATGATACCGGATAAACGAAGCTCGCGCCTACAATGGCTATTTCGTGGGTATCAGTCGGTTTGCAGGAGAGATGGGTGACTGCCTTCGTTACGCCCGATTTCAATCGTTCTATATCGCTGAAGGCTCCGGCTATGCAGCGAAGGTTGGTTTCACCTTTATTCTTCGAGCCATCAGCTGGATAATAGACCTCGCCTACACCGGTATGCACCTCGCCGTTGTTATCCATATACTCATCGTAGGCTTTGATGTACCAGCTTACCACGGGGTAGGTGGATGGAATGGCAGTATACTTGTAGCTATCCAGCGTTATGCGGAGAGCAGAGGATATATCAAGCGATACATCACTTCTCTCGGTTGTAACGGGGATCGTGAGCTTATTGGTTTCGTAACTGCCCGTACCATTATCAAAGTTCACTTCCACGATAACCCGATGGAAGGATGGATTCGTAGCCACGGAGGGGGTGATGGTAAAGGTTATCGGATTTCCGGCAAATACAGAACCCGATGTGAGATTGATTTTCTGTGCCATAAGAAATAATTTATAATTTATAGTTTATAGTTTATAGGGCATTCTTGCTTGAGGGCGCTAGCCTCTTTAAACTATAAACTTTTAATTGTTAACTTTGCGCTCGGCGAGCGCAATTACATCGGAAACGAGCTTGCAATCTTTCGCCTCTTCCGGGGTAATCTTGATATGGAACATCATTTCCACCTGCTGAATCATATCGAGAAAATCAATAGATTCCAGCTCTACCTCGTCACGGAGATTAGAGGCAGGGGTTACTTCGTGCTTTACCCATGATGTTTTCAGGCTGTTCACGATAGCGATAATGCGAGAGGTTATTTCTTCTTTTTTCATATTACCTTTTTTACCTTTTTACTTTTTTACTTTTGAAATGACAAATGAGGAGTTTGTACCTCCGAATCCAAAGGCATTACAGAGGATATGATGAGGGGAATAATACTTAGGGCGCATCACCAGGTTCAATTTCGGGAAGGCGTTCTCCTCGGTAGTGGCTGCATGGAACAGACGACCGTATGTAAGCATGATGGTAGCTTGTACGGCTTGCGATACACCTGCCATCCAACACTCGTGACCCGTCATTCCTTTTGTAGCTACTACGTTCGGACAGATAGGGAAAATTCTCTCTATTGCCTTTGCCTCGGCTTCATCGCCCATCGGTGTGCCGGTAGCATGAGCAAGAACTACGTCTATCATACCTTCGTCCAATCCTGCGTCCTCGATAGCATTCAGCATCGACACTTCTTCCTGATAGGTATCAGGGGTAGTGATAGCCTTGCCGTTTGAAGAGAAACCATAACCGGAAAGGGAAGCGAAGGAAGGCACCTTCTCTTCTTTCAATCGAAGACTATCCGATGGTTCGAGGATGATGCAGGCTGCACCACCTGATGGTGCCAATCCGTTTCTGCCTTTGCCAAACGGCTGCACTTTATCGGGTGAGAAGACACCGAGGGCATCGAAAGCCTCCATACAATATTCGGTTGTCGTTTCCTGCGCACCAATCACAATTACCATTTCAGTCTGTTTGCTATCGAGCAACATTTTTGCCAGTCCGATGGCATGGCCACCTCCTGCACAAGCTGCGCTTACGGTGAGCGATAGGCCATGAAGACCGAGGATAGTAGCCAGGTTCATGCTGATGGTGGAATTGAGAGAGCGGAAGAGGGTTGTTACAGGCAATGTATCGTTGGAGTCGCCATCATTTACATGATTTACTACATGTCTACTCTCCCAGCATTCCGAATCGTTGCTTACTATGAGGGAAACATTATGACTCTCAAGAAAATCCTTACTGACCTTTGCTTTCTTCAGCGCCTCGAATACCGCCTCTAGCACGTAGAAACCATGCAAAGGCATACATTCGTATTGCGCATGGGTAAGAACGTCTTGGTAATTTTTTTCATAACTATACACATTGCCGCATAAATCGGAGTTGTAACTAACACGCCATTCATCGTGATGCAATCCGCATTTACCCTTATAGAGGTTCATGGCAACTTCTCTTGTATTTCTACCCATGGAAGAAATAATACCGGTTCCGGTAATCAATATCTTTTTATCCATTTTGCTATTCTTTTTATGTAATAAAACATATTTTCTATTTAAAAGCTTTTGCCCTTACAGGGCGACATAAACCACATCCTATATACCCAGGGTGTTGCCCTGGGCTAGGAGTTTCTGCCCTTACAGGGCGTACACTGTTAACTCAACCTCTCCCATTCCCGTCTTGGCATCGATGGTAGTATTCACCCTGTCTATGAGGCATTTCATACCGCCTATGTTCCACCATTCCTGCCAGTGGTTCGGTATATCGGCCACTTGCGCTACGGTAGTGGTACATCTCACCATAAACTTTTTTCTGTTCAGAAGGAAATAGGCGTAGGGGAGGACGAAGGTATCAAATAAGCCGCGGGAACGGACCTTCTTAACCACCTTACCATTTTTATCTACCTCATCTTTATCACAAAGTACTACATTTTGATACTTCGGATCACTTAACCACGATGGTTCCTTGAAAGCACGTATCTTGAGCGAGAATTTTTCACCTTCGCCCGTTCCTTCCTGAATACCATTATAGTCAAATTCATTGCCCATCATATCCAGTGAATCGCATGCCAGGGCATACTTACCAGATACGGTACGCCATTTGGACGTTCCGAAGTGGTCGTAATTATAATCGTAAGACTGGCGGGTAGCATCGCTACCACCACCTCGCATCAAAGCAACCGCATATCCCCAGCGTGAATCATCCTGCAACGGAGAATTGCCATCATCGGTGCTCGACGGGTCGTAGCTTTCTACGAGTGATAGTGTCTGCTGCATGTAGAAATCACAGAAAGCAGTAGAGATAGTCTGATTGATAATCTGCTCCACAAACTCATGCTCCATATCCTCATCTACATAAGCACAGAGGATAGGCTGACTATCGGCGATGGTTACACCATATTTCTTGCCGTTGTAGGAGTCGATTGCCTCGTGAGAGCCATAGGCAGCTTCTATCTCCTTGAAATAGTTCACATCATTGAACGGAACAGGAGTAAAATCTACCGAAATATCGTGAAAGAAATCTTCGTTCTCATCGCTGCAATCTCCATATTCTACACCCTTAAACTGACCTACCTCAAAGAGTACCGGTTTCAAGTCGGCTGTCGTGGTTGCATCACTATTCACCTTTACGCGATAAGCGTTGCCAGTCTTGCGGTCGATATAACAATGCTTATCTCCACTACTCAGATTATGGAAGAAATCGATGTAGTCGAGATTATAGACGGTGGAGTTATCGCCACTATCTGGCGCAGGGTAATCGATGTAATCATAATCGGTAGAATAACCCATGTTCTTGTTTCTACGGCTATCGAGTACATTCTGACGCTGATCTTTTGCATCACTCTCTGCAGAATAGCGCATACGCACACCTGTAATCTTCTCGGTCATCGGGACCATGGAGTGGATGTTGGCATGAAACGTTCTTGCCTTATTACCGCTCTTGCGCAACACATCACGGGTAAGATAAGCTGTTACCTTCTTCTGCTCGTAATCATACGAGAACTTGATACCAAAGGCACTTTCAAGAGATGAGATTACGGTGCTTACGCTCTCATCAGGGAAATTGCCGCTGTTGGCTACCATATTAAGCACGTTTGCCTGTACCTTGAACTTGCTGATTTTTGCCTCGATGCTAATACTAGTAACCTTGCCGCCATCATCGCGAACCTCACCAACCTGTATATGCTCGGTGGTGCCTTCAGGTGTGTGGAGTGTTAATTCCTGCACGTCCTTATTCTCTGCCTTTACGATATTAATCTTTCCACCGCAACCACGGCTTTCCAGCCATGAATTGATATGCTCCTGGCTTTGGAAATAACCCGTCTTGATTTCGCCAGCTTTCTTCTTCTTGGCGATGACTTCGGCATCGTCTTTTCGGTAATAAGTACCATGGTGAGGGTGAAGATTAGGTTGTTTTGCGCCTGTAGGATCTTCCTCGTCGTACTGGTAACTGACGGTATCGTAGCTGCATACGGTCGTGAAGAAACAAAGATGCTTCAAATCCTCTATCTGCATTAAGGCTCGCTTATCGAAAGTTACACCCAGATAGTCAAAGAGGCAATCGAGGAAATAAAGCACATAGAAGCAGATACCCGACTGCGGACGTTTGGCATCCAATACCCAATAAGGGTAAAGGTCTTCGTTCGTCCAGGTACAGTCTTTCGTACTAATAACACCGCTCGCCGTCTTCTTGTCATCATCAAGACCATGATGTTTGTAACAGATACGGGCGTTGCAGTAAGCGGCTGCCCTGCCCGCGCCATCGGTTTCGCCATAGGCAGCAGCAGTGTTTATATAGTTACCGTTATTTGCGATGGTAGGCTCATTTACTGTATGGTTCTGCGGATAGGAACGCTCTGAGAGCTTATACGCATCACCTTTATAATGCTGGGTAGATGTGCTTGTATATTCCTTACAACTGGCAGGATAAGAGAAACCGAGTGCTTGCGGTTCGAGAACCTTGCTTACGCTTACGTGGGCGGCTCTGATTTCGTGGTTTTCCGTCTTATCATCCTTATGCTTACCTCCGGTAACAAAAACATTTACCTTTACCACAGGGTCGCTCTCTATATCCACCCTCACATTACCGATTTTCTCACCGATGATAATCTGGTCCTTTACAGGAATATCACGGCATTGCAGGTCGCTGATAAGCTCGCTGAAACTCTGGGTGCTGGCATCGATGTTCATAGAGAGTGAATCGGTTATTTCCTCATCGTCCTGCATGACCAAGGTACCGCTACGGAATGGCAATCCGTCGGCATGAATGCGAGTAGGCAGGTGCTCCATATTCACGGCTTTCATGGCGGCATGAATATCTTCGATGTTCTTTACCAGCCATCGGTTGCCGTCCAGCGGAATAGAGAAAGGATAGGAGAACATTTCCGTATCGTTGAACACGGGGTTCTGGTCCTCAATATCTATTGAGAAATCATCGGGCAAAGATACTGGCTTGTCGTTTATCAATATAGTAAGATGTGAGTTCATTTTCTGATTTCTATTTTTGCTTTATCGTATAAATCTATGAGGCGATCGGTGAAGGTATCAATGGTTGCCGTACCAAAAGCATTGATTTTCTGGTGCCCATGGTCGTGAAGGGTGCCATCGGTGATGAAGACTACACTCTGGTCGTAGCTTTCTGCATCGCTGCCAGTTACCAGGTGGGCATAGTTCCTGGCGATACCGTAACCTGCCTTTATGGTAGCCTTGCTGCCATCCAATAGCTCTACTTTGCAGCCTTCATTCATCACGAGGGCGGTAGCCGCATTATGGAGGATAACGTGTGCCTTGCCTAAGACGTATATCTTTCGGGAGGAGTAGAGGTGGATTTCCTCGTCTGTATCGCCTACAAGGACGGTACCGGTGGGCGAATCCTCGTTATAGAAGATACCACCCTGGTTAATATCTGCCTTAAACTCCGGATATACCGCCTTGAAAGCATCGATTACCTGCTGCGGTACCTCGGTGATTAAGCCGTGCCAGTATTTGCGCCATGCCTCGCACATTTCCGGAATACTCTGCGTGCTCTTGAAAGCATGCTGAGATTCCTGGCAATTGCCGCTCTGGGCGAGGATATGGACGCAAAGGGTCTTGAAACGCTGCGTGCGCTGTTCTGGGGTTTCTTTATTCTTTGCCATATTGCTTTTCTTCTTTGTTTATAGGGCAAAGATAGGAGGTTTTTTCTTATTAGAGGGGACATAAAAAGAACCCAGCGATAGAATCGCTGGGAACGGGGGCGAGAGGGGAATTATGCTTCGGGATCCTCTTTGGCTTCTTCTATAGTTTTTGTGAGAATAGCTTCATAGCCGGAAAGCTCCTCTTCGGTCACGATGTCAGAGAAATCCTGGCGAAGTTGGTCTATGCGCTCCTTGATGCCTTTCACTCTCGTTTGGGTAGATGGCTTATCCTTGCGAAGGATATACTTGATGCGAGCATCGGCTTCTGCCTTGTGCTTTGCGGCTGCATCACGAGCAGCCTTTACTTCCGGACGGTCGTTGGCAATTTTCTCGGCTACCTGCTCGGCAAAACGAGGGTCGCGAGACTGCGCCTTCTCATAGAATGGCTTAAACTGGGTACGGAGGGTCTGAGGGTCCACGGTAAAGGTTTTCTTTACATAGGCGATATATTCAGGGTCTCCGGTCTTCTCGCTTAGTCGCAGATAACACTCGCCCATCTCTCTATCTACAGCCTTGAAGATTTCCGGAAGAATATCGCTTTCGATTTCTACGGCTCTTGTGGCGAGAGGGGCAATCTCATCCTCGGTGTAGACGGCACTTTTGCCTTGAGAGATGGCTTTCTCGTTGGCTTCAGCCCTGGTCTTAGCCTGTTCTGCCTTGCTTGCCATCTCGCTGCGGAGGTCACGTACGGTGTTCACCTGCTCCTGCAGGGCGGTAGAGAGGAACGGACGCAACTGCATTAGGTTGGGCATGGTGGCAGCGATACTTTCGCCGTTAGGGTTGGCTACGATACCATTATAGGTAAGCGGCTGCAGGGTGGTGTCCGGTTTCAGGCTAGGGAAGAGAGACTGCTTCGCATCTTCCAGGGCTTTCTTTTTCTGAAGTTCGGCATACTCAATCTGTTCCTGCTTGGTAGGTCTGCCCACACGTCGCTTGTCGGTAGCAGATGATGCAGCGTTAGCTTGAGAGTTGCTGTAGCTGTTGAGATAGGCGATCATCTGTCGGGTACGGCGATGATAGTCTTTAAACTTACGTGAGTTCTCAATAAATGAGCGTGCGTTACTTGCACCCTCCAGTAGAGACAATCCCTGCTCATAGGCATCCTTCTGTTCCTGGGTAAGCATTCTTGCGCCGATAGCTGGCTTCAAGATGTTGATGATTTCCTGTAAAGATAAATTTTCCATAAATCCTTGTTTCTGATGTTTATTTGAAAATTAAGAATATTTTTTGCCTGTTTTAGGCTTGATTCCCGATTGAACGTCAAATTAAGCAGTTTTGAAGACGCTTGATGCGACATTAAACCGAAAATAAGCCTTTTTTAGCACAGAATAGGTGTTACAAAGATACGAGAACCTTTTTGGTTGTTGTCGTAACCTTCGATGCCGTCCCTGCTATCCGATGATGAAGCGATGGAGGCGTTACTCGTCGATGATGAAGAGGTACTGTCTTCTGCGGCACTCTCAGCTTTGGCTGCATCGAGTTTGGCTTGCTTCTCGGCTTCCTCTTTCTTCAGCAACCGATGAATGCTTTCCCTTACGGTGATGGCATCATTGTGCGCCGTGGATCGGGTCAACTTATCGAAGTTGATAACTGATGTACGCTCCTTGAGATAGGCGGCTACCAGCTGACGTGCCTTCTTCAGCATCTTGTCGTTCTCATCGGCTTGCAAGAGACGAGGAATGAAATCTTCGCCAAATGCTTCTTCCAGATATTCACTCTGGATAAAAAGCATATCGGGGATGAGACGGACGAACTTATCTCTGTTGCCGTAAATATCGAGATACGGCTGCAAAGACTCGCAAGTAGGGAAAAGCAGATCCCGATGATAATAGTAGTACTTACTTTCTTGCCAGAGGGTTACGATTTCCTCTATCGCCTCATGCTGCTTCTTCTCGGCTTCTTCTGCATCATCTTTGCCGCTATCGGTTCCTTCATCGGTTCCTTCTGATGGGGAACCCTGGTTACTGCCATCTGAAGGGGTGCTGCCTTCTGCACCATCGCCCGCTGCATCGATAGGCATAGGTGTATTCACTTCCTTAGCCCATCCCTCCAAGAGGGAAAGCAGGTTATTGAGCGAGGTCATGGCAGACTGGCGATAGCTTTCCTTGCCCTGCGCTATCTGCTTGTCGGTGGCTACTGAATAGTCGTTGCTGGAGGCTACATTGATACCGGAGCCATTCACAGAAAGGGCTTGCTTCTCGATGTTCTGCGCTATCGCATCATTCACAATCATGCGCTGCGCATAAAGCAGAAGCTCATTCCATGGGTCGTTGACGTAGGTACCATCACCAACAGCTTCACAGAAGACCAAAGGGTCTAGGCTCGCATACTGCTTGCAGAGACGGTCGTATAGGAATGCTCCAAGGCGAGGCTTCAAGAAGTCCTTTTCGCTATTGTCGAGCATACCCTGCAGGTTGGCTACCTCGTCCACGGCATTGCTGGGGAGATGGAGCCTGAGTTCTTGATTCGTGAAGAGTATCATTTTTTATAATTTACAATTTATAATTTATAGTTTATAGAGGCTAGCGCCTTTGAGAGGACCAGCGATAGAATCGCCGGGAACGGAGGCGTAAAGGGGTTAAGGTTCTTTTTACCTTTTTACTTTTTTACCTTTTTACCTTTAAGAGACCTCTTGTTTCGCCACTCCGGTCTTCGAGTTATCGAGGGTAGTCAGTACCTCCCGGTCTATCTGCCATACCAGGTGCTCGTCCCAATCGTTAAAGCGGCTCAAAACTTCCAGCGGGCGTATCATCAACTGCTGCAAGGGGGCAAACTGAATCTGCTTGACCAGGAAACGCTCTCTCAGGTCGGTACCGCCCGATGATGCCGTATCGCCAGGGGTATTACCAATGAGCTTTGCATCAAGACCCATGGCAAAGAAGATAATACTGCTTATTTCCTGCAACTCGGTTTTGTCGGCATTCGCCTGATCATTTGCCTTGGTTTCGATTTCTACAATTTCCCAAGCTTTGTGCTCTTTCCCATCGCTGCCCGTGAAGGCAGAGGAAATGAGCGCCTGACCTGCATTATCGGGGTTAGAGAGCCAGGTATTGATAGAGGTAAAGATTTCGTTCTGAATCTCGCCCTGGGTTTTCTTTTTCTTCTCACCCTGCTGCTGATAGAGCCTGCTGATATAGTCCTGATGGATATAGATAACTCTACCGATGATGTTGCTGTTGCGCTTTCGGGTAAGGCGGTCATCTACGATGGTGAAGGCATACTCAAAAATGCTGCCGGCAAAGATGGAGTGCCAAAGGGCATCGGCATAGTATGGACCGCCGAAATCTCTTGGCGACATGATGAAGCGAGTAGGGCGTTTCTTGCGGCTTACGTTCTTCTGACGTGCCTCGCGTATCTTGCGCTGCAAATCCTTCACGGCTGATGTAGTAGGGAGATAAGGGATAGCCGCTATCTTGCGGTCTTCTTCTTTCTGCACGCCGACGTATTGGGTAGGGTCGAGCCATTGATTGCTCACGTAGGCATAGTTGATGCGGTAGTTCTCGTCCATGCGTTCCAATCGGGTGGTGAAGATGCTGCGGTGCTTCAGACCGATCACCTTCGGGGTCCACTGGGCAGTAGGAACAGCTTTTCCGTTCTCGTCGAGGGAACGCTGATTGAGCTGGAGCTCTACAAAGCATTGTGACATCAGAGCCATATCTCCTGCCAGGTCGAGGAAGGTCTGCATCAGGTCGTTGTTTTCCAGGAAATCACGAAGCTGGGCATTGGTTTCTTCCCATTTGCGGAGAGCTTCTTTCAGAGATTTCATCTCCTCGCTTTCCCCTTCATCGGAGGATAAGACCTGCGATTGAACCGCAGAGAACGGTGACTCCTCCTGCTGAGACTGCCCGTTCTGGGTCTGCTGCTCGTTCTGGCGCTTGGCTTCGGCGGCTGCCTCTTCCTTGGCTTTCAGGTCAGCTATCTGACCTCGGAGCAAAACTCCGGCACTCTCGTAGGGGATATATTTCTCTGTGATGTTGCCGCCTACGTACTGGGTGTAGTGGTACTTGGCTGCTGGACCGCGACCTACCAGTATCTTCTTGATGTAATCAACTCCTGCTGCGGTAAAAGGCGACATACGGGAGAGCATCCAGATAAGGTTTGGCAGTCGGTTGGCCATACCCCATTCCATAAAGCCTAAGCCTTCGGTACCTACGTCCTTCGGCTTGCCCATGTTCTCGCCGCCACTCGATGCAAAGATAGTGGAGACTTGCTGACGTGCTGCAGAACCGCCTGCGTCGCCACAGCTTGCCGACATACCGGCTGTGGTAAGGAGCATGCTGTGAACGTAGTCGTTCCAGGAAAAGACCTTACCGCCGCCATTTTTAAGCGGTGTAAAGGCATCCGGGCGAACGGCTACATAGCCTGCATCTTTCAGTTCCTCACTACGATTTTGGAGCTGCTGCAGGGTGGTTACTCTGTTTTTGTTTTTGCTTGCCATTTTTGCGTTTCTTTTTATATATTATCCTGAATGTGATGGAAGAGAGAAGGGTGGCGATATACGCGCGCCTATTTCTCTTGTTTCTGAGTGTAAAGTTAGGGATTTTTATGGCTTTGGTGGGGACAAAGAAGGGAGGGGACCAGCGATAGAATCGCTGGGAACAGATGCTCCTCTTCTTATTCATAATTGATAATGATCATAAAATCCTTGGTGATGGAGGAGATGGCATTACTGATGCTGCCCCCGATTTCTAACCTTTGGGAGTGAGGATTTGAGTACCAATCACCTTCGGCTCTGCCTCTGCTTGCGCAGGTTCTTATTCGTATTGTTGCCATAAAAGATTATCTTTTGTTACGGTGGAAATGCAGTTACTCCAGGGGTAGGGGCTGGGGCGATGATACTTATCCTGATAACGGCAACCACCTCTGTCGCCGTGTATCTTGCGATAAGCCTTCGCTTCCTCGGTTCGATAGTGAGTAATGATGGCTTGCCTAATCATATTCCACAAATATTTTGGGCTGAAGTCCACCACCCGCACATGTATTACAAGCAGGTGCTATGCCTTTTACAGCATACACTCGTTTTGCCAGCTGGAAACGCTTATCAAACGGAGGCGTATTCAGCATACCTACTACTATCGTATGTATTTCGTTCATAACTTTTCTTTATTCATATCTGAAGGCAAGGAGATTATCCTTCGTGTGGAAGGTACCGATGCACTGCATCAGGAAGCTGTCACGAAAGAAGATGGCTTTATCCCGATAATCGTTTGTGCCAGTTTGCTTACGTACTTCCTTGGCGTGCTCTGTTCTCGCCTCGTGAATGGCTAATATCTTAATCATATTCTATTAATACGAAAGGTGGCATATCATTAGGGTCATCCTCTTCTTCTTCGGAAGAAGGAATGCTGCCTTTATCTATTATAACCTTATTCATACTCTAATAATATTTTCGGTTTATCTACATCATGTCCTTTGCCCCCACCAGTAAGGCATAGGGCAATACCTTTCGGATGCACGATAATGCCATTTTGGGATGGACTATAAGAGCCGAGGATGATAGGGCGATTACTATTCATAGTTCTATATTTCTACAATTACAGCACCCTCACGATTACACCTACGTTTTAAACCAGGAAGAATATCGGATAATGCCAGCTTATGATAATGAGTGCAGACCGGACAGTGAAAGCAATCGTTATCTACGTTTATCGGCATTAAATGATGTATGCTTAATGAAAACAAACCTTTAATCATATCTTACTATTACAGCCGTTGCAGCCCTACCGCCTGTAGCCTTCAGAAAATTTACTATCGAGTTTCTCTGATACTGTGATTTCAAACATCTGCTTACTACAAGATAGATAGGGTCCGGGTTTAAAGAACTTACCTTTATCATTGCCAAAATGGATATTGGGGTTTATCTTCTTCCAAAGGTTCAAAAACCTCTAAGTCTGCACCGCAGTTCGGACAATGATAAAGATACTTATAACCATTATCTCCATACTCTTCATTACCAACGAAATTAAGAGATGCAGAGCACTGAGTGCATTTCGGCATCTTATTGCGAATCTTTTTCTTGCTCATTTCTTCTCCACAAACTGATGATACATACTTTCCAACTTAGGATTTGCGAACTTGCCGTTCTCTTTCCAGTCATAGAACAGCGGCATGATGATGTCCTCGTGAGCGGAAGAAAGCTGTTCCTGCAGTTCTTGGGGAGTGCAATGCCAAAGATGCGTCTCTTCCAGATAAAGGGTAAGGATGGCTTTTAATGCCATCGCATTCTCATGGCTCGGCTCTATCTCGAACTGATGGAAGACGCAGGTGTCTTTATCGTTTGCCTGGAGGAACTTGCTGACGGCTTCATCTTTCAGGAAAAACCTTGTATCTACTTCTTCCTGCAACACATCTTCCAACTTTCTCTTCAGCGGAATAGGGTCGGGAAACTGGTAATCGAAGGCTACATCTTTTCTCATTGAGAGGCAGAAAACTCGGTCGCGGTTCTGCGGAACACCATAGTCTTTGGCATTGAGTCTTGCCCATCGGCTTACGTAACCGAGAGATGAGAGCTTATCAAGCCACTTCTGAAAATCGGGCAGAAACTTCTCGCTTACCAGGGCTGCCACGTTCTCCTGAAGCAGATACTTCGGGCGCAACACTTCCACGGCATCGGCTACTCGCCACAATAATGCCGAGCGGGTATCGGAACCTTCCTTCAACCCCATCTGCTTGCCGGCTTGCGATATATCCTGACAAGGTGAAGAATAGGTAAAAAGGTCGATTTCTTGCCCCCCCACATTATTCTTTACCTGTTGCCAGTCGATTTTGGTTATATCGCCCAAGGCTTTGTCAGCAAACTGCGGAAAGATGATGTCGTGCATCTGACAGGCGTATTTGTCTATATCGCTCCAACCTACGCACGTCCAACGGAAATCAGGATGCTGCTGGGCGAGGACAGCGGCTGCCATGAGCTGCGAGTCATAACCGGAGAAGGTGGTGAGAATAAGCTTCTCACCTTGGTTCTTATCTACCGGATAGGTTGGCAGTTGGTCTTCTGGGAAGAAATCGGCAAAGAAAGAGGTCTGTGCCTCACGCTTCGGCTCTTTCGGGTACCAGAGTTGCTGATAGATGGCTGTGAGCACATCTACTACGATGGAGTTGCCCGCCTGCTTGTATTGCTGACTGGCTGACACTGCCATATCTTCTGCCTTTCCCTTGCTCTTATAGCCAGCTACTCGCTCGGCTGCCTGGGCATTGGTACTCTGCATGGTGCGGATTACATCATCTCGCACACCCATCAATCGGAAACACTCGAAAGGTGTCAGTTTTCGGATGGCATAAGACTTAATGGTCTTATCCTTAAAATTGAATTTTGTTATCATCTTGTTTTGCTCTATAAATCTTTTTTTGTTTATAATTCTACAAACACAAACGGATTGCTGCTTGCAGCCGTGAGTGCATTCACCAATTTACCCCCTCCAACGGTGCGGCTACGTCTTAGGGCAGAAGAGGGGTAGCTTAAATCGGCTGCACCGGGTGCTGGGCAATCGGTATAGCCTAACTCCGTTGCCTGACGGATGCGTAGGAAGGTTTTACCTTCTATATCCACGATTTCAAGAAACGGACGGTCGGAGGTGGAGTATATCCGATAGAGAGAACCATCGGGATAAAAGCCATATCTCTTTCCGTTCTTGATAATCGTTCCTCGCTTGTATAAAGGTTGGTTGTTATTATTCATATTTCTTTATCAGAAAAACGTTCTGCTCCCACGCATTGATGGTAATGGTAGGGCAGAGATCTGTATCTAGAATACCGCCCTTATTCTCGCCTCGTGGATATTGGTAAAAACGATGGTTATTCATATTCTATTAATATGCCTGTATCAAACTTTTCAGCTCGCAAACATCGGCTATAAAACCATAATACCGATTTGCCGAATAATGGAGAATCCTGCGGATTTACCCCCCCACATTCGGAAAGTGGTAATCTATCTTCATCATTTTCCTCTCCTCATCTTTTCCATTTCCTCATTCTCTTTCGACAGTCTTTCGAGGTGTTCGAGAACTAGGGAATAGGACTGGGTGTTGACCTGGTCTTCCGTTAAGCCAGCATACTTCTGCATCGTAGCGGTGGTGGCGGTGTAGATTTCCATCGGGGTTTGCGGCTTTTTATTATCAACCTTCTGCACCTTGAACACGTGAGGGTAGCGATGAGCTAGGGTGTGCATGATGCCGCTCCACCAGAAGAGGATAACCTGCCAGTTGGCTTCCGGGTATTTGACGAAATAACCTGCGTTCTCGGTGAACTGCTTCGACTCATAATGAAAATCGTATTTCGTGATGCCTGTTGTCGGATCGACGTACTGGGTGGTGGTGTTAAAGATGGTGGCAAGGAACATGTTTCTTGCACTTGCGACACTCTGAGCTTGCGTCTGGAGTTGTTCCTCGGTGAACTTATTCATCTGCTTCATCTTTACCAGGTTATTGCTCAACTTGGTATAGGTCTGCATCATATCGCTGGCAAAACGGTATTGCTGCCAGGAGAAGCCATCGAGGTCGATGTTCGGACCGCGGAAGGCTTTTGCACGACGGTACCACTTGGCTTTCTGCCCGATAATCGGATAGGGGAAGCGGGTGAGGAAGTTGCCGCTATCTGCATCCAACCAATCGAGAAGACCTGCGCCCTGAGCGATGTACTCAGGGGAGGTCTTATTATCGGTCTTGGCTTTCGGGGAGAGCCAATAGTTGAGCTGCCAGAGGTAGAGGGGGAAATGGCTACTCTGGGGGTGACCAGCGATAGAATCGCTGGGGACGGGGGCGCAGAGGGAGAGTAGCTTCTTCAGGAGGCTCTTCTTCTGCGGCTCTATGCTTACCAGGTAATGTTGCTCATTGAGGGGCAGACGAGGGTCGGGATAGGCATTGATGCTTATCCCCGCAAAAAGGAAGAAGACGGCTATCTTCACCTTCTGCATATCGAAGGGGTGATAGCGGTCTACCTTGGCTATCTGCTCCTGCATGATGGCAGCGAGGGCTTCCAACTGGGAGGGAGTACATTGGTTCCAGCCCTTCGGAATTGTAAGATTTATTTGTTCTTGCATATTCTTATTTTTTAAAGGTAAAAAAGCTTTTGCCCTTACAGGTAGGGTGTTCAAAATCCGTTTAAAATCCGACGCATTTTTTACCTATGGTATTGATGCGTTTCACTGCCAAATTTGGAGAGAGGTTTGCATTAGTCCATTCTTTAATGTGCCGATGTCTTCCTTCCTCCAAACGTTCTTTAAAATCAAAACCAACTCGCCTGTTTTTGTCAGCCAAGGCTATGCGCAGAGGCATTATAAGAATCATTGGGGTAACACCGGTAAGTTTGTCGTTAGACATTCTGTCCTTAGTCACTCCAAATGTTGATTCTATTGGGTCAGAACTTGCATTGTGTACATCTCCTTCATTTAAGAGAGAGAGCTCACGTTCTAAATATCCCAAGATATAAGAGCCAACTTTTCGCTGTCGCTCATGCCTCAATATCAAGCTTTCTGTCACGAGTTTTTTGCAACGGGCAACAGAGTCTTGCGACCACCCGTTGTTTTTGATGTCTTTTTCTATCTTCGTTATACAGTCCATAGTTTCGGCCAACTCATCAACCAGAGAAGCATTTTGCGGAATAAAAGCATATATGCTCTTTATATCCTTTTGCAGTGTATGATATACATACTGCATCCTGCTTATCCAGTCAATCCATTTTGACATGTTCATAAAACGTGCAATACTTCGTTGCGATGGAGGTTGCACATAAGCAACATCTTGCATGTTATATTTAAGACGTGCTATCTGAACATTACTTGAAAGCTCCTGAAAATCAGTATCATTCTTGTAAACTCTTTCGAGGAACATGCCAAGAGTATGACTAATATCATGGTGATGTTTATAACCAGCATCTCTAATGGCCTTACATATACAGGAGCCATTGTCGCTGATTACATATTCTGGTTTATGCCCAATTTTATCAGCGACTTTTTCCAATACTCCCTGAATGGATTTTCCATTCCAGCTCTTAGCTATTGAGATGTCTACAATGGTTATGTTTTTTCTGTGATGGCCATTCCTATATTATCTGCCGCAACAGCAAGCGTAAGCAGCATTTTCTCACTGCCTATCATCATGCTTTCATCGACAATCAAGGCATAACGCTTACCCTTGAAAAGGGTACACGATTCCTTATAGACACTAAGCCCCAACTCTTGTGCCCAGTAGCCAATTGTCGTATAAGCAGGTACTTCACCGAAAATATTGCCCATAAACTCATTCAGGATATTGAATATTTCAACAATCTGACGTGAGCCTATAGAAAGACGAGCATAAAAAGCAGTACTCAAAGCAACCATTAAGGATGAATAATGATGTCGTCTAATAGACTCATTATTTGTTCGAAGGACTCCTTGTCCAATCCTACGTTCGGCTTTTCTTTTTTTTTAAGTTCGGAACGATACTTATTGGACTTATTCTGAGAGGTAGTCAGTCTTCTCTTAAGATTACGTTTGTCCTTTTTTAGAGACTTATTTGCCTTCACTAGTTTTTCGACACGCTTTTGAAGCTTTTCAAGCTCTGTATCTTTGGTTGATTTTTCCATATCTTATGTATTAATTTTTACTTGCAAAGATACTGAAAATCAGTGAGTTATGCAAATTTTCAAAGAACTATTTCGTATATTAAAGTGTTAAAAATCAGTAACTTAGCTGCACCGAAATAACACCATTTTTTATACCGGATTTTTGATTCGAATTTTGAACACCCTACCTTACAGGGCGACTTACTAATTGCTATTATACCCAGGGCGCTGCCCTGGGCTAGGAGCTTCTGCCCCTTCAGGGCGTGTGGGGCTAAGGTTCTTTTTACTTTTCTTAGAATGGCAGGTCGCTGTTCGGATCATCGTAACCTGGCATTGAAGAGTAATCATTGCCTCCATCTGCTGGCGGTACATAGGCGGTAGCGTTGCCAGCGGCTCCGTAGGCTTGCTGTGGGTACGTCTGCTGCTGGGTAGCGGTCTGTGGCTGATAGAGGCTGGCGATGCGCTTATTCATGCGAGTACGGATTGCCTTGAAGAGGTGAGAGTTCTCGTCGTTGAAATCCTGATTTACGATGTCAGGGTCTTTCTCCTTACTATACTCCTTTACCTGTTCTACGAGTTTCGGGAATGCTTTGGCTACTGCCTTGACGTACTCGGTGGAGAATGATATTTGCATTTCGTGGGTAGGCACACTTTTGTCGGTGTCGCCACGCTCGATATTACTCTGTCGAATCTTATTCTTGTACGAATCTTTAAAAGGTTCGATGTGAACTCTCAACTTAGCCACCTGTCTGTTAACATTATCTTTTTGATATGTCTCTACTCGAATTTCGTTCACATCGATAGGAATGCAGACGTAAGGGCGCTGCTTATTCTTCTCATCGATACCTACTAAGACCTTTGCTCCATTCAGAGCCAAAAGGTCAACGTTTCCATTGTAACTTGCCATAAATCTTTTATCTATTTATTGTTAAAAACTTATTTTCTTGCCGCCATTGGCGATGAGACTGCCGTAATTGATCGCATTGAGGCGACGGAGCCAGCCTGCCTCGAAGACCTGCTGGCTAGGGTGCTTGGCGATGATGCCGAGGATATACTGCTTGCGGCGTGCCTTGATGCGCTCGAAGAACTGCTTAGGGCTCTGACTGTTGAGCGCCTTGAGGGTTTTGTTGCCCACGATACCATCGGCTCTTACGCCAAGCATGGCTTGCACGAGGGTTACGCCTGGTGTGCCGCTAGACCAGACCCAATCTACCAGGATGTTGGCGATGCTTTGGTCTTTGATGTCATCGGCTTTCCATCGGTTCCAGTAACAGCGGCGAAGGATGGAGATAGCATCGGCTTTGGTGATAAGCTTCACGTCCTTTGCGTCTATGCGGCCATCGTTGTTCTTGTCGTAACCTTGGGTTTGCCAGGTTTTCAATGTTACGCCCATGTTGGTAGGACCGCCCTTGTCATTGGGGTGGTTGACGTAACCTCCCTCGAAGGAGAGGATGAAATCTGCAAGAGGTTGAATCTTTGCCATATCTTTTCTGTTTTATCGTTTTTATTTCTTCTGATGGCAAAGATAGCAAATGCTAAAAAGATGATGGGGACAAAGAAAGCCTCCCTGCGGCTTTTGTAGGCGCAAAGAGGCTTCAAAAAATGTTATCCCAATCTTTTTACTTTAAATACTTGCACTCGCTAGTGCGAAATCCATATCACCTATATAAAAATAAACTACATCGTAGCGTGAGCGGACATATAGTCCCATATCTTGGTACAATCGTCTTCTTCGGGTTGCCAGTCTGCATCCTGGAAATAGAAGAGATAAGCTGCCTTGATGATTTCATCTTCTGTCATATCGCTGCACAGGTCAGCGTACATGGCATTGAAGGCAACATACTTATCCCAATCGTTCACCTTATCATGGAACTTCATGCCCTTGGTGGCATTCACTATCTGCGATTTGCTCCAGTGTGCCCCGGTTCCTACCAATTCGCCATTCTCGCCTTTCTTGCTATACACAAGATGGCAGACATCATGGTTGGCCATTTTCTCGCTGTAATGACGATCATAGAACACTGCGTGCTGGTGACGGAGGATGCACCAGTACAATTCCGGATTTGTTTCCTCCAGGGAGGCGAGGTCGCAGCTCAACTGCTCCATCGCCTCCATCATCTTCTTCTCGGTAGCCACGCCGTGAGCGCGGGCCTGATCTATTAACTGAATATACTTCATCGTCTCTTACCTTTCCTTTTGTTGGTGGATAGTCATGCGATGGTGAGTGTTAACGGAGCATCGCACACGAAAGTCTTGCTGCAGGAGCAGCAGGCTACCTTGACAAGACGGTTTTTCACGCTGCCAAGAGATGTGGTAACGTTCGTGATTGCCGTAGCAGAGAAAACAGGAATGGTGAAATCCTGACTTACTACCTGCGAGCGGGTGCAGCAGGAGCCACAGTTGCAAGGCACGTAACTGATAACACCCTCTACGTGAATGGTTATGAGATATTGCGAAGTACCCACGTTGTCAATACTCTTTACAGAGAACTGAGGGTTGAAAACCGGAGTCTCGTCCACGCATGAAGGAGCACAGAGCTGCTGCGTGATATTTACATCATAATAGGGAGCAGTGGCGGTTGCACCTACTGCAAGCGTAGCCATGATGCAGGCTGGAATTGTTCTTTTATTCATAGTCTTTTCTGTTTTAATAGAGCGACGACTTCACCGCCGCATTAATGTTTCACCTGATAGCCCTGGGTCTTCTCTACCGGAAGGTTCTTCTGAAGAAGGTCGGCGAGTTCGTCAAGATCTTCCTCGTCAAAGGTTATCACACCCTCCAGGATAGAGAGCGGTCCTTTGTAGCGAAGCTGCTCTACCACATCGTGCGCCATCTGCGGAATGCTCTCTTCGGGAATGTTCCCGAAATACTTGGCGAGCATCGGAGTGACAAGCGCATTGACCACAGGCTGAATCATCGGTTCTATATCGGCTTGCAGAGAATAGTTGCCACTCACCAGTCCCATGCTGCCGATGGTAGCCTGGAGAGACTGGAGCATAGGCAAGTGCATCAGATTGCCAGCCGCTATCTGAGAGATGGCAGGGCGTGCCCATTCGGACACCACCGCTGCCAGGATTTGCGAGTTCTTGTAATCCATATCGTTTCTTCCTTTTATCCGAAAATACGGTTACTGATTACAAGCGCATCCGCATCCCATCTGACAAACATTGCCCGATGGAATCATCAGCTTGGTAACACTCGTGAGTGAAGCCACCTGCGATTTCAGCACGTCGATGTTGGCGTTGGCAGCGGCATTATATGCCATCTGCTGTGCGTTGACCGCCTGCTGTGCATCCTTGTTGGCATCTACCTTGTTTTCGAGCTGACGAATCTTACCGTCAAGATACTGAGTAACATCTACCATCTTCTTGTCGGTATAGTTCTCACTCTTCTGGATAGCAAGTTCCGTCTTCAATGTAGAGTTCTCCTGAATAAGGTTGGTCTCACTCTTGGTTACAAAGCGTGCATCCGGATCACTCGGATTGGCAGTCATGCCATTGTTACCTCTACCGAGGTTAAACAAGGATGCACCGCCACCCAGCAAACTGGTAGCCAAACCTGCGATACCAAGTCCAAGGGCGGTATTACCCAATCCCTTGCTGGCAACATCATAGTTGCCATCATTCGTTTTTACCTGCATAGTTTTTTGTGTTTAAATTCTTCCAATATCGGAATCGTATGCAAAGGTAACATGAATGAAGTAAACAGAAAAGTGATTTTCATTAGATGTTCTTGCGGATAAATCATGAAGCAGGAACGCTAATAGACAGATAAGAAAAAGTACAAACGTGCAGAAGTACATAAGTACAATTGTACTTTGGTACTAAACTACATAGTTTCTTCCAAAGCCTTGATATACGGGATGGCTTCGTCCCTGATAATGTCGAGGAAGAGTTGTGCAGAACGCTTCATAGGTACATCCTTCATACAGTGGGCATTGCTCATCAGTTCTTCTCCTATGCCATGGATAGGACGAGCTATAAGGGTAGGGTGGTTCTTCAGATACAGCTTCGGCATAAAAGTAACCAGGTGAGTATCTTCTATGATGGCAAGGTCTTCGTCTGGGTCACTGACGATACACTTTACGCTTAATTTGGTGAGATCGTTCTGCAAATATTGCTGAAAAGTGTTGAAAACACGTTCGCCTACATCGGGCATGATGATGCCGTGCTTCAGCAGGTCATAGTATGTTACCTTATCTTTCCTGGCAAGAGGGTGTGTGTTTCTCATGATGGCACAAAGACTGAATGGGATGCAAGGCTGGCTATCGATGCCCTCGTTGGTATAGGCTTCGTTCATCGTAAAAGCGAGATCCAGCATGTGGTCTCGCAACAGGCGGTTCAGGCTCGTTGCCTTGGAAAATTCGGCATTCACTCTTACGTTAGGGTATCGCTCCATGAATATAAGTGCAGCCACACGGATATAGGGTGCGATAAAGGAACCTACACCGATGCGCAGTTCTCCGGTCATGCAGTTGTTGAGTGCATTGATATGCTCCTTGCAGTCTTCCGCCAACTTCAGTATTTCCTTGGCACGTGGCAGAAGTGCCTCTCCGTTCTCGGTGAGCATGATGCTGTGCGATGTGCGTATCAGCAGCTTGCATCCCAGTTCATCCTCTAGAGCCTTGATGTGCTGACTGATGGCGGATTGGGTGACAAAGCATCGGGTGGCGGCGATACTGAAAGAAAGCGTCTCTGCCACATACACAAACGAACGTAAATGTCTTAGTTCCATAGGCTCTTACTCTTTTAAATACATTATATATATTAAAATTTTATGCTGCAAAAATAAGAAAAATATTCTATGCGGAAACGCATTTTGCATAAAAAAATCTAATTATGGGATAAGATATTAAAAACTGAAAGATATGTGCAGTTTTAAATGCGAAAAGCCCCGGTATCTTGCCTTATTTTACTAAGGATTAATACCGAGGCTTTGATTTATAGAGTAAATTGCCAATGGAAATCATTGGATAGGGGAGCGATTATTCATCGTTTTCGCCGGGCGTAGAGGTTTCATCATTGATAGATGATACCTGCTTGCTCCGCTTAGATGACTGCTGTGAAGCGGAATTGGTATCGCTCTTGTCAGTTCCGCTTACACTTCCCCCGATGTGCCTACACCGTTGCAGAGAGAATCCCAGCCACCTTCTGGTGTGGCAATCTCATAGCGGCCATACATGGTCGGACTGAGGGAACCGCTCAGTGTCACTGTACGATCATCCTCTGGTTTTTTGCCCGTGTCTCCCTTAATATTACCGGAGTCGTACTTGAAATCGTGCTGCTTGTCGTAAATGATGATTGATTTATCACCATCCTCGATGATGTAACCACACTTGAGGTTATTGAGAGCACGAGCCACATACGCAGAAGCAGAATTTACGCTCTCAAGAATGTAGTCCAAAGTCTGCTTAAAGCCCTTTCTGTAGCCCAAGTTTTCCCAGGTATGACCCTGACCGCCATCCTGACACTCGAACTTGAAAAGACCCTTACCCTTCTTGAAGGATGCAGCCGTCAACGCTGCATAAGAATTCTTACCAGCCTCTGGCGCAAGAGGAGCAGCAAGGTCACTCTTGATAAAGACATATACGTTTACGCCAAGACCGCCGTAGTTCTCCAAACATTCGTTCTCGGAGAGAATATCCTTGATCTCTGGGCATGTTACAGTTTCTGTCATAATTGTATCTTTTTAATGATTAAACGAAATGGCGGCGGAAGCCATATTCCGCCAGGTCAGGCGACCGCCGCCGAGGATTTATAGAGGACTGCCTTTTATAAAGGTAAAAAGGTAAAGAGGTAAAAAGAACATGAACTGCTCTCTGCTTTTTATTATCTCTTTTTTACTCTTTTACTTTTTTTACCTTTAAGAGGGTTAGGCTTTCTTGAAGAAAGCGGTGAAGCCCTGGCTCATGCCTGTTGCAGCAAACTGGATCTTCTTCTCCTTGCTACCGGTGTGCCAGTGGTCGAAGACGTAGCTGGTACCATCCACTGCCTCAAGAGTAACAATAGCGTTAGGAGTTGTCTCCACTGGCTTAGTGTACTCTGCATCGTTCACCTTCACCTTACCATCGATCTCACCATCTGCGCTAGCTACGGTCTTAGCAAGGGAAACGGTAATGTTAGACTCGGTGTAGTCGCCTGAAACGAACTCTGCGCTTTCGAGGGCACCGTCTGTCATTGCGAAGGCCCAAGAGAATGGATTTTCCAGATAACAGCCCTGAATGCTTTGTGCCTGTATAGTGATGTCCCTCAGGTCGTCTGGACTGCCTTCACCAATCATAACCTTAGTGTCGTTACCCTCAGAATCTACTGCGTAAACAAGGTTGTTTTCGATAGAGAAGAGGATGCGATCACCGACACCCAAGCCCTCAACTGGAACGATGGTACACTTAGGAAGCTCTGGGATAACGTAGTTACCGCCATCTACCACATTGAGCTTATGAGTACCGTATGACTGGAGTGCGTAAGCATCAGAGATAGCGATAGCTGTCTCAGGAGTCATGTAAGCGAGAACCTTCTGACGGCGCATACGTGGGTCCAGTTTCATGTAAACATCACGGAAGATCTTGTATGCAGAGCTGTCTGTTGCATTGGCTGGTGCAGAGATAGCTTCGCAGTGGATGAGGTTGTGGTTAGCCTCGCTGATAAGACCGTCCTCAATATCGTGCTTGATACCGGTAAGGAAGCCATCATAGAGAGCCATAGACTTTTCAAGATTTGAAGCGCCAGGAACGTCTCTGTCAATGTCACCCCACCAGAGGTTGTTGTAAAGGTCGTCAGCATAAGTCTTCAATACCGCCTCGATAGCTACGGTAGAAAGAGGATAAGCGCCATGTGAGCCTGTACCAAGGTTTGTCTCACAATAGCGGTCCATGTTATCGGTACCGTGGAACCAAGCGAGCTTGGCTGTCAACTTACGTTCCTTGAGGAAACCGATTTCACTGTTCAACTTAGGATTTACATCCTTACGGCGAGTAGTACCACCCTTACGGATAAATACATTAATAGTGCGCTGATACTGGATGCCGCTAATAGTCTTGATGCCAAGACGTTTCATCTCCTCAGGGTTAGCGTAAGATGGACCCTGAACAACGCTCTTGAATACCTGGTTAGCGACCTCCTTGAGGGCGCTGATACCAATAAAGTTGTTTGGTGCTGCCATAATTAGAATACAAATTTTGCTTGTTTACGTATGTGATTTAAATTTCAAAAACTAGAGGAGGCCATTTTCTCTCTTGTACTCCTCGATAGCTTTCTTTGAACCTACTGGGTCGGCTGGATTCCAAGTTGGGTAGCCTGTTTTTGCAGTTTCTACTTCTGCACCCTCACCGTTGTTCTGAGGTGCAGCACCCTGTGCTGGCTCCTCACCTGGGTTCTCGTTCAACTCAGCAATCTGAGCGTCCTTGTCGGCGATGGTCTGCTGGGCAGTAGCGAGTGAAGCCTGGGCGGTCTTCAACTCCTCATCTACCTTTGCCTTCTCCTCATCAGCCTTTGCCTTTGCATCGTTGAGGGCCTTGATGTCCTCATCGGCCTTAGCCGCTGCCTCTTTCAGGTTCTTGATTTCCTCGTCCTTCTGGGCGATGGTCTCAGCGAGTGCGTCGTGCTTTGCCTGAAGGTCAGCAAGACTCTGCTCTACTGTGGTGGCTTTCTGCTTGGCATCAGCCACAGCCTGCTCCTGCGATGTAAGATGAGCTTCGAGGGTATCGAGCAATGGGGCATTCATAAATGCGCCTTCCTCCTTTACCTCAATCTGCTGACCATCCTGCATACCGCAAGCGGCGTTGATCTTTGGATAATTTGCCATATTGATTTGATTTTTGGTGTTTGTATGTTGATGATTCTCTTTCTTTTCTGAAGAAGCCTTGTCTGGCTCCAACTGAGGGTCGTGTGCCGGATGGTCGGACGGCTCGTTCAAACTGCCTTGTGATTCGTCTTCATCATCAGATGGCTTTCTGACGATAGGTTCTGCTGTCCCGTTATAGAGAGCAAAGCAACGCTTTACGCAAGAGAAGAAGTCACTCTGGTCATCCATCAGAATACCCTTTACTTCCTCTGCATCGAATACCTTACCATGAAGGTGTTCGTCCTTTGCAGCAGGACAGGCTTTCTTCACATCGGCTCTGAACTCCACACCCAGTTCGCCAAGCTCCTTTACTAGTTTCTCGCTATCGCCATCATTGGCAATATCACGGAACTCACGGTTCTTATCGAAACTCTCAGGGTCGTAAAGCTCGTGATAAGTTTCATCGGTAAACTGGTTTTTACTACCATCGGCCTGCGTGTAGAAGGATGCCATCACACCGATACAACCTATTTCATCTTTCGGGTGCATGTAGTAACGCTCATCGCAGAGAGAAGCGAGATACATACCTGCCGATGCACACATGCCGTCGATGAAGGCGATGACTGGCTGACCCTGTGAACGGGCATAATTGATAGCCTGCTCGTAATCGTTCTTTGCCCAAGCGGAACCACCAGGAGTGTTGATGATGAAGATGTGACCGCGACAGAGGGGATGATTGGCCGCTTTGATCATCATGTTGCGATGGTCGATAGAACCATACGAGCAACCGCCACCATTTCGGGTGATAGGACCATCGACGGTGAGTACAGAAACAAACGGGAAGTTCTGAGCATCATCATTACTACTATCAAGTGCCCACTGACCTCTCACCTGCTTACCATCCTCGGAAATCTGATATTCCTCCGGGTAATAGATTGAGCCATCGGCTGCATTCACGGTTACGAAGCCGCAGGTAGGTGCAGGGCGTTCGTATACGGCATGAGCATTCAGATTCTGCTCCAATGCCTTCCGTATGCCGTGAACAAAGTCAGGCGAAATCATCCACTTCTTTTCGGTCAGAATTTCGTATAGACCTTTCATTGTGGGTAATAAATTTTTAAAAATAAATGTATGTTATCGTTATCCTGAATACAAATCTCCTTACCTTATTTAGCAAAAGAAGACCTTTCAATATTTCTGACGGCAAAGGTAAAGGAAATACATGGGCGTATAGGGACAAAATAAAGGTAAAAAGTAAAAAGGTAAAAAGTAAAAAGGTAAAAAAACAAAAAACCCTGCGATCCTCACGGACAGCAGGGTAAGCAAATAAATTTAATTTTTGATACTTATAAATTATATGATTTCAAAACTAGAAGATAATTAAGTACTGAAATTTATATGATTGATTAAGCTATCGTTATCGGAATAAACTCTGACATCGCCTGACAGGTAGCTGTAATGCTACGGGTCTCAGCATCATTCTGAACGGTCACGGAATCGGTAATACTGAAGGTACCAGGCAGCGTATGGCAGAGATAAATCGTGTCATCCTGCTTACGCAAGACTATATAATAGTCCTTTCCGTGCATTTTCTTGATGATTTCGGGTATATTCGCCTTTCCGTCACTAATATTGGCTGTAATCTCGAACTTGAAGACGGTACCATTGCCACCCTCTGAAGAAGTCTGCTTGGCGGTGATGCTATCGGATATGATGTAATTGTCGCCTTCGCTGAGGGAAACATGGAGTGCTTCGCCGGCAAAGTGGCAGCCGGTTATCTGCAATATCATCGGTATGCTGAAGGGAATAGGAACGGAGCTTTCCCGTACAGCATAAAAATAAGCATCGGTTACTCCGTCAAGAAATAACTCTCTGCAACTATCAGGTAATTTCATAACTTTTCCTTGATTTAGCTATTATTTAACTTTTGTTTAGACATGAATTAACATCTATTATATAAGGTGTAAAATCATAGCCACTGCACTTCGTCGATGCGGTTAGGCTTATCACGGCTATCTTTATACTGCATATCCACGCAGGAATAGCTCTTAAAGAAACAGTGCTCCGTGCGGAACCACCTGCCGATAATGCGGCGCAACACGTCTTTCTCTTCCTCGCTGGCTTCTATGCCGTATCGCATTAAGTACCGCTCCAGCATGGCATTATGGGAGCGGGCGATAACCCTGCCTTTGGAGGTGCAGAAGTCGAAGGTGGATAGTGCCCATTCTACCAGACTGCGCTTAAAATCGTTGTTGAGCGAGACTACCAGGGCACGGATACCATGGGTATCAAGCGTAAAGGTAGGCTTTACGGGATAAACGGTATCGACAATCTCTACTTCGCTGGGCAGTCTGATGCAGAGGTAATCATCATGTGCGCCCTTACCATCGGTAAGGCGACCATTGAGCTGCTGCACCTCCTGGAAAGTGAGCCAGCTTCCGGCATCACGGCGCATCACTACCTTGCCTCCTGCAGGGTGCTTGCCCGACAGCATATTGCACCACTGCTGCTGCGAGAAACAGCCGAGGTCGATACGGCTGCTTTTCGCAGGGGCGCTGATAAGCGAATTGCGCATAATGAACTGCTCATGTGAGTAGTTGCTGAACACCACCGGCTCATCCTTTGCCAGGGTGAACTTGGGGTCGCGGTGCCGGAAGAACTGGCAGCGAGAGGTTGGGAGACGGAGATAGATATTTGGCATTTTTTTTGAATGTTGAATGTTGAGTGTTGAATTAGGCTAGCGCCCTTGAGTCCACTAGGCCTGCAACTTGTAAGGAATGCTTACAAGTTTATTAATTACTTCAGCGAGAAGCCTTTCTGCTGGGCATAGTAGAGCATGATGGCATCGGTAACGTTCAGGCAATACTTCTGGATAGAGTTACCTTCCTTCGGCTTGGGCACCAGTTTGTCGAGTTTCTTGGTCTGCTCTTCGTCGATGTTGAAGGAGAGCTTTACGGCATCGATATACTTGCCTCCACTATCGGTAGCGCTGATGAAGCTCTCATTGAACTTATCTTTCTCACCGAAGAAGAGATTGATGGCCTCTACCATCTGTTCCTGAGTGAAACCAGGAAGGGTAGGATGCAGCTTGCGGTACTTCTGCGAATAGGTCTGCATACGCTTATCCATATAGTTATTGATGCTGTCGGCATACTCATAGTAGAGGGCGTAATCTTTCGATTTCTCGTCTTTCTTGCGGGCGAAATCGAAGAAACCGCTCAACTGACGGAGGCTCGCCATTACGCCATCAAACTGCTGGAACTCGCTGGCACCTTTGAAGATTTCCAGCATATCGCCCTTCACCTGGGTAAGAAGGTTTTCGAGCATTTCGGAGAGGAACGTGATCTTATCAAGATTAATGTTCAGATGGTCTACCTTTTCCTGCATACCCGGCTGGCTGTAGTCTACGTAGTAGCGTGACAGATGACCGAAACTGAGAAAATCGTAAGTTATCTCACTGTGCAGATTTACCTGCACAAGCAGGGCATAGATGGCATTGGCCAACTTTGCATCTTTTTCCTGGATAGCCTTGATGAGGGGTGCCATCTGAGGTGCGCCCTGCGGTATGCGGTTGGCAGCACGTACCAGTTCGTTGCGGTTGCGCACGGCATCGGCAAACTGAGGATCAGAAAAGATTGCCTCCAGGGTTTTGGCGTATACTTCAGATGGCACATCTTTGAAGTTGAAGGTGTAGATGGTAGGGAGCTGACGGATTTTAGCATCCCGCCTTGCCATAGCCTCCATCTGGTGTTGCTTTTTATTTTTGTTTTTATTTCCCATAATTCTTTTGAAAGGTAAAAAGGTAAAAGGGTAAAAAGGTAAAATGAACCTTAACCGCTCTTTTGCCTTTTACCATCTCTTTTTACTTTTTTACCTTTTTACTTTTATTCCTATTTACCATAATGAGCGTTAGAGATAGTGAGTAGTGATTTTACCTTTAAATCTCGAAGTCCTTATCATATTCCATCATTCTCTCGGTAATGATGCGATGAATCAGATAGCCTATTTCCTTGGCGTTAGGATGCGCCTTGCCGGTACTTTCATGGAAGCGGAGGTCCAGGATATGTTTCCACTCCTTGAGAGTATAGGTATAAGCTACCACCGTATAGGTATCGAGAGGAAGAATGCCGCGGGCATCCTGCGGCTTCATGCCCGATTTCAGCAAACGGCGATAGAGCCAGTCGGCAATCTTGCAGCCGGCAAGATAGAGGAACTTCTGCCATCGGGTGCCTTCATGCAACCAATGCGGACGGGCAATCTGCACACCACCTTTCTTCTCCAGGTCCACATAGCGTGTGCTCTGTTCGCTGATGCTATTAGGCGATGTGCGGTTCAATTCTCGGCTGGTACTGATCTGCGTGGTAACAACCATGGTCATACGGAGGAGATAGAGCGCCTTTTTGCATTCATACTTCAGTGCCTTCTCGATAAACTCATCTTCCTTCACTTGATATGGGGTTAAGATTTCGAGAATTTCGGCATGCTCGCCGAGGAACTGCATGTTGCTGCTAATCCATACCTTCTTTTCCTGCACAGCATAGTTGATGTAAGGTGAAGCAACGAGGAGTGACCAGAGAGACCTCGGCATTTTATTATCGTTCTTTACGAAGAAATAGAGGGTACCGTGACGGAGCATAGAGCGATGTCCGCTCTTCCAGAAACTGTTAACCATCTTTACTGCCTGTTCTTCCCGAAACTCCTCTTTCTTTTCTTCAGAAAGTTTCTCGTCAGGCTGTTTGCCTTTGCTCTTGTAGCAGATTCTGCCTACTCGGGCAACCTGTTGAGTGCCGGTCTTCTGAGGCCACCACTCAACACCAGGAATTATCATTTTCATATCAAATATAAACTATCAATTATTAATTATCTTTCAATGCTGCCTTTATATATTCGGAAAGTTCCTGATTAAGGGTTTTCAGATCTTCCAGACTATATTTAGTCATCTGCAAAGACACTGTGATTACTGCCTGCAGCAGAGCCCAGAGCGAAGAATTGTTGGTGATGACGTAATCGAAACTGTTTATATCCATTGTTACCCGATATTCGTCACGCTTCATTCTTTCGGGAGCGATACCACGAGCCTTGAGGGTTTCGGGCTTGGCAGCTACGTAGATATTCACCAGTTCAATATCAGGGAATCGCTCGCAAATATCCATGATGCCCTTTTCGTCGATTACGTAGATGGCGGCATCTTTTATCTGGTCGAGTTCCGTCCAATACTTGTAGCCTCCATACTCGGTATAGGCAAGCATCTTTTCTCTTGGGATATTGCACTCTTTTACGAAGATGTGCTCTCTGCCGTTTACCTCGCCTTCACGCATAGGTCTGGTGGTATAGGAGCAAAGAATGGGCACATGGAGTGTCATCCGCATCAGCTGGGCAACCGTATCTTTTCCGGAGCCAGCCTGACCTACTATTGCAATAATCATCTGTTTCATATCTTTTGTTTTGTAAAGTTTTTATATACAGAGAGAGTAAATAAATAACACACGGCTTCGATATGGCGAAAGCTTTTTTTGCCATCTGTAAATTTATTTTTACTTTCTCAACACCTTGTTTCCCATAGGGAAAAACGTGAGGTTTCTCAGGCGTTTCAGCGAAGGATATTGCTGATTTACTCTGTCTCAGAAATCGTTCATATTGCCCATATCTACCATATATTTTCCCAATGCCATTTCAAAGTTCACCGGGAACGTCATCGTGATTTGACGGAGGAATTTACCACCCCCTATCATCACATCGATTGCTACTTTCATCCATCGCTGACCTTTCTTGTCGAGCCATGACCCCTTGGGGATTTCTACTTTTCTTTTTGCCATAATCTTATATCTTTAATGTATTAAAAAAACTTTTTCTTTACTTGCGGACCAGCGATAGAATCGCTGGGAACGGAGGCGCTTTCTAAGTATTCTGATATATCTCTTTCCAGTCTTCCCTGGTGAGGAAGATGCCCGACCGCTTGCAGTAGTCGAAGAAAGTTGCCTCAGAAATCTTGTTGTAATTAGCGAACTGGTTCCATCGCTTGCGGAAATCCATCTCATTGTGGCCGCAGGTAGAGTCAGCAGGACGGAAGCGGGAAACTCTTCTCCATAGGTCATAACCCGCCGTTCTATCCACATGGTAAAGCGACATGCCGCATTTCACCCAACCCAGATAACCGCTATTAGCATCCTTTCCGGCACAAATATCAATGCCTTGAGCCTCTATCTTCTCAACAAGGCGCAAAGCTTTGCGATAGATGATTTCCGGTGTGTCCCGTCTGTAGGTGCCCTGTCCGCTATGCGGATAGTTGCCTCCATAGCCAACACCAGTCGGATGACTGCCACTGAAATATGTGTTGGCATAGTTCATCACGGGCATTGGTGTAGGTACGTTATCGGGCAGTTTGGCATATGGTACCGCGCGTTCATTAATATATATATGCGCAGGATCATCCCATGAGGCAAAGCGCACGCGTCCGATGTTTCCGCAGGAGCCATCGAGCATAATACCCATTGCAGCATATTCATGCAGTAAGGCCTTGAACTGCTCTTTGTGATGTTCGGGATAAGCCAGACGGACCAAGCCAAACAGTCCAGTTCCGGAGCAGGAGCGCATCAGCAGGGCTACTTCGGGGCGAAATGCCAACACCCTGCGGATATTCTCGAAATCGGCAATACCCTCGTTGTCCTGAAGGTCAATATCTATCGCCAGCCATCCGGTATGCTGCTGAAGGTGGCTTTCTCTTCTGGAAACCATCACACGCTGGCCGGGATGGGTAAGGCTATCGTCCTCGTAGGTAGCGAAGAGACCGCTCAGTGTGGCACCTGGAAGCATCTTCTTCGTGTCGATATACTCCGGCATCTTCTTCGCCTTGCTTCCATACTGCTGCCGCATGGCTCTCAGTTTCTCTACATACGGCTTCCATCTGTCCGTAAGACAGAACTCACGGATAGACATCTGCGTGATGCACTCGCCCGTCTCCATATCGACGTATCTTCCGAGTGCATCTTTCGCATCCCGATAGATTGAACATATCTCATCAAACATACCTTACATATATTATTATATTCATTTTTCGCTGCAAAGATACAAAAATAAATCGAAAAAAGTATAGGTTAGATATATTATATTTGAAATAAGTTATATTTTTAACATTTAATATAGATTTGAGAGGGGGAACCAGCGATGGAATTGCTGGGAACGGAGACGCAAATGGTGTTTTTTCAAAAATGGGACCAGGAAGCGAAATCTGGTCTCATTTTGCCGATTCTGGTCTCATTTTAATTTTATTAGCAGAAATGTTAAAGTCCATTAATTGAGAAAACGGGGGATATTGTCCCCCTGCTGCCACACCATTGTCCCACTGCTTGCCCACTGCTATTTTTTGCTATCTGCTTATTTTTCAGCAACTTACTATTTCTTGGTCTCATTTTTATATAAATTTCTATAAACAGATGTACGCAGGAGATACAAAATATTTCAGAAATATGTAGAATATATGTAGAAAATCACACATTTTTCTCGCTAGCTGCCACTCCCCTATATCCCCATAACTACCTTATTGTCTGAAGTTTACGGCATAGCCGTTAATGCTACTAACTTCTAGTTTGGGGTTAGGGGATTTTGATTTTAGGGAAAAGAAAAAATACACGGAAAATTTTATATATAGGTAGTAATTCCGGCGAAAAATGAGACCAAGATATGCTTTTGAGACCAAAAAGCCCACTAAATCAAAAGGTTAACGTTGGTACGGAAAAATATTAGCTTTATTACAAAATGGGACCAGCGAAAAATTCGCTGGGGACGGAGACCCAAAGGCGATAGCCTAATTCAACATTCAACACTCAACATTCAACACTAAAAAAAGACTGCCTCGCTTCACAGCGAAACAGCCTCGAAAAACAAATAACTAATAAACTTAAAAACTAATAATTAATAATCAACAAAACTTTCTTCTATTTATTCTTCATAAACTGATTAGCCTTATTCAGGCTGTCGTGCAGTCCGTCACGACCATACATATTGATTTTGGCGTTGATAGGCTCATTCAGACGCTGAATGAGCGCATTCACGGCTTGCAGGAGCGCCGCATTGCTTGCTGCGCTGGCTGCAATCAGGTCGCCTGCCGCTGACGCGCCAGACGAAAGATTACCATTGCCTGCTTGCGTGCCTGCTGCAAGAACATCACCCACGTTGCCGCTATCAAATGCCCTTCTTGCTGAGTTTCTTCCCGAATAGTTGCTGTCGTAATTGACCAGCGCCTTCAGCAGGGCAGGGTTATTCATCATCATGGCATGAGTGGTTTCACGGCCAATCACGATTTCCGGTCCTTTCTCGGCTACGAGAGACGGCTGACCATTAACGGTGGTGGCGGTTGGAGATGTAAGCATCTTCACGCCCTGCATCTGCTTGCCGTCATCCTCCTTCGCCCAATACACCTCGCCATTATCAGCCACAAATGGCTTCAAGTCTTGAACGTTTCCGGAATCATAGGTAAGCATACCAGTAACAAGCTTGGTATTGGTAGTATTGGTATTACTCTTCTTTTTGCCGCCGCTGAAGGCTGAATTGAGTGCCCACTGGAGCAACCCCATGAGAGTAGCCATCACACCTGCGGCTGCAATAGGACCAGCGATAGGACCCAGGAACTCGAAACACTTAGCCATCGCACCCGCGATAGAGAAGGTTACTTCTGACTGAGTGCGGGCTGCATCAGACTGAGCCATAGCCTCATTATTAGCCTGAGTATTGGCGAGATTGGTAGTGAGCGCCGTTTGGGTCATAGCCATACCCGCGTTCAAAGCCACCTTAGTGCCCTCACTCTGCTCCTTGTTTCCGGCAGCAGTTACATCCGTGATGTTCTGAACACCCTGGGTAGTCACCTTCTCACGATCCTTATTACCCTTCTTTACCTCCTTGCTCAGTTCCTTCTGGTGCTTCTTCTCCTTCTTCAGCTGCTCGGCTTTCTCCTTGTCTTCCTTGGATTTGCCACCCTTCTTGAACTCGGTATTCATCACGCCACCGATAAAGGAACCAGTGATACCGGCTGCGGTATCCATGAAGGAACCGCCACCAGCGATAGCATCGGCTGCAGCAGCACCCGTCTGCGTGGCTGCATCACTATAGAACGCATCGGCATTGTCTCTGTTGCGATGTGACCACGCATGATGAGCACCATTACCCTCTGCTTGCTTATTCGCCTGCTCGGGGGTTGCAGGGGGCGCGTATGGAGGCACAATAGCCGGACTGTTAGGGTTGATAGGTGAACCATCAGGATTCCAGCCGAGAGCCGGCTGCTGAGGAGGCAGATTCTCGAAGTTAGACTGCGGCTGCTGAGTAAGATAAGATGCACCCTCATCTACCAGTCGCACATACATCGGATTCGCCTTTGTGCCGAGATTAGAGAAGTCTTCCTTCACGGCATTGGCGTTAGCGTTGGCTCTTGCTGCATCGATACCAGGCTGCGCTTTCTTCTTGGCTCGCTTGGCACCTGCATCATTGATAGCCTTCCACATCTGCGTATTCACATCGTTGAGCGCCATATTACCCCACGATTCGAGCATAGACTTCAGAGCGTTCTTGATAGCTTCCTGTGCGCTGCTTACATCATTGCGCATTTCAGCAAATGCCTTGCCTACCTCTGCACCGAAAGTTTCGATAGGCTGCACGAGCTGCTGCATCTGAGAGAGGCGGTTCTTCATCGCCGTTGCCATTTGGTTGACATAGACAAGTTCTGCCTCCTGACGAGCCTTGTCAGCTTCATCGAGGAGCTGCTTGTTACGTGAGTTTTTGAAAACGAAAGCATAATAATCTTCTGCCATCTGCATCTTCATCTTCATCAGCTCCACCTCTGGGTCGGCGGTGAGATCACCGAGACCGAGGTTCGACCACATATTGGTTCGCTTGCCGAAGAGGGCGCTTTCCTGCTGCATCTTGCGAAGAGTTTCCAGGTTGGCGAGATTGCGCTGATTGACCTTCCACATCTGCTCGGCAATCTTCTTTGCCTGGTCGTAGGTCTTTTTCTGCGCCTCGGTATATTCATCGGAATACTGAATGAGCTTGTTGTAGAACACACGCCAGTCTTCCGCATTATCGCCCAGCACGCTCTGAATACGGGCACCCAGTGCATAAGGATCATCACCAAAGAGCATCTGCATCAACAATCCCCTACCCTCTTTACTGCTGACATCAACTGTATAAAGGTTGGCAATTTGCTTTCTTGCCTGCTCGTACATGGCGATGATATGCTCCTTGCGTTTTTCTGCGCGTTCCTCATCCGCTAACTCAAAATCGGTCGGGTTGGCGAAACCCATCTGATTGAAATCATCGTACATGCTCTGCTGCACGGCTCCAGTATAGTTGTGCTCTCGGGCTATCTTTCGCCGAGCTTCTGCCTGTTGAGCCTCCAGCGTTATATTATTCTGCTGATTCTTGGTAGCCTTGGCAAAGATTTCAGACGTGATGGAGTTCATCGGGCGGTTCAGGCTATTACCCAACTGAGCCATCTTCTCACGCAGGGCATCGACGTTATTCTTTTGGATGGAAGCGAGGAGGTTTTGAGAAAGATTCACGCCAGTCTCATCGGTCTTCTCAACAAGATCATTATCCATCGTCTTCTTGAACTCCTCCCAGGTGTTAGCCTGACCAGCGATAGCAAGGCGCACCTGAGCAAGAGCTTCATTCATACGTCTCTTTATCGGTTCTATATAGAATTTCTGCTCTGTCTCATCCCTTCCGAGGCTTACTGCCTGGGATAATTTCTCATTAATCTGACGTTCATAGAAGTTGCGAACGTTATCCATGATAGCGCTTGCCTCGTCCTGCTTCTGCTTCAGTTCATCACGCCATGAACGTTGCTGGTCACGCAATGCCTGTTTATGTTCGCGTGCCACCCGCTTCGCAGCGGCGATAGCATCATTATCGAGTGCTTCATTTTCAAGTGTACCAGGCTCATCTTCTACCCAAGGAGTATAGCCATCAAGATTAACTACCTGATTGAAGTAATCATTGATTTCCTTATCCTTACTTGTTTCACGCTTGGTTGCGTTTTGGAAATGAACGAGCGAAGACAACAGACCTTTATAGCCTGTAGGATTGGCCTTAACGATTTTACCGCTATTATCAGTATAAGTATAGTTTCCGGTTTTCATATTGAAACGGAAACTACCCTGCTTTGCATCTTTTACGTTCGCCTCGATAATCTTCTGCCATATCCAACCTGCACCTGCACCCTTATTGAACATATCCATTACGTTCTTCTGGGTGAAACCGCCTGCAAACAAGCCGAGTTTATCAAGTTCCTTCTTGATACGGTTAGCCGCATTCAGACGATCCATCTGATAGGAAGGCATTACGCTCTGCTTGGCTTCCTCACGAAGGCGATAATAGGTAGCACGCTGAATTTCCTGTGCTAACTCCGAGTAATGCTTCTTCAAATCGCTCACGCTCTTAATCTCGATACCCAACTTAGAGATATACTGGCGAAAATCACGATTGAATCGGGCTATCTGCGTATTTCTGGCATTCTGCGATACATTCAGAGCTTCGAGTGTAGTTTTATAAGAATGGAGTTTTCGGGTAAGCGTATCAGTTTGAGATTGCGCTTCTTTCAACTTATCTTTCCAGGCATTAGCCTTGCGTGCTGCCTCTGCTTGCGCAGCAGCAGCCTCTTTATCTGCTTCCACAAAAGACCATACCACTCCTACGGCGGTGAGAATCGCACTTGCAATAGCTACATAAGGATTTACCTTTGCTGCCGAATTGAATAATGTTTGCGCAGCTGCCGCAGCTTTTATTGCCTTACCTAATTCCCAAAGAAACGAAACGGCTTTATAGATACCCAGAGCAGCAACATAATTGGCGATGAGAGGAAGGAGAGTTACAAATACCTTGCAAGCAGTAATCACACTCCACATGGCTGCCTGAAGTGTATTCTTGAATATCGGGCTTTGCAAAATCATTTGCGACATGTCGTACCAAGCCTGCGCCATAGACTTTACACTTTCCACACCATCTGGATTGATAAAAGCCTTCTCCCAAAGGTTATTGGCTCTATCCAATATACCTGCGGCAGACTGCTGCTGCATCGTGTACTCGCTGGTTACAGCAGTTGCCTCCTCGAATGCCTCCTTAGACTCGTAGAGATGATCCTTCAGCACATCTACGTTCTTAGACATAGTTACCATGGCGGTAACGAGTCGCTGACCATCAGAACCAAGGTCTTTGAAGATGCCGCCAAGGGCATTCATATTACCCTTATCTCGCATCTTTTCAAGTACCATCACAATGGCATCCATTGCGTTGCCTGCTGCATACATTCTTTTGATGGTACCATCTGGAATGCCCAAATCCTTCTCGATAAGGTTATGGTTCTTCTGCAAAGCTACAATGAACTTAGACATCGCCGTGGCACTTACTTCCGGCATCAGGAAGAGAGAATCAGATGCAGAACCGAGAGCCAACAACTGGTCGGTAGTGATACCTGCAGTACGGCTCACACCGGTTAATCGCTTGGCGAACTCCACTATATTGGTAGATGTAGAGGTAGAGGTAGAAGACAGTTTGAACATAGCCGAACCCGTAGCAAGCATCGCTTTTTCGATACCCATCTTCGGGATAAGACCCATTGTCTCCACCATCTTAGAAAGAGCTGGCAGCGCCTCCTCTCCCATTTCCTCACCGATTGCTACATTAATCTTATCAGCAGCTTTAACAAACTGAGCCATACCATCCACACCATACTTACCCATACCAAGTTTTGCACCCTGATAGGCAAGTTGGGCCAAGCCATCAACAGAAGTACGAGTATCTATCTTAGCTAACTCCTCAGACAACTTATTAACATCCTGCATCGTGAGTCCGGACACCTTACGAATATCCGTCAAAGAAGAAGAGTACTCAAAGTTCTTCTTGATAGCAGAAGTAACTGTATCTTTGATAGCATTGAAGACCTGTAAGAGACCTACGTATGCGGTCAGGTTCTTTAATGCCGTCTGCCAGGATTTACTTTGCTGGCTTATGGCTCCAGTAGCATTGTCGATATTCTTCTTTAAATCCTTCAGTTCCTTCTGCTTCTCGTTAAATTCCTTGCTTTTGGTGTTTAACTGATTCAGTTCCTCCTCAAGTTGCTTATAAGCCTGTCTCAGCTCATTGATATTTGACTTGCCGGTCTTACTGCGGGCGACAATATCATTGAGCTGCGCTTGCGAGAGGCGGGTACCTTTCATAGTTTGTTCCAACTGGGCGTATTGTCTGCGCAAATCTGATACAGCCTTACTTCCAGCAGGGAGTTGCTGTATTTTCTGCTGAATAGCGTCCATGGTTTGCTTAATGTCCTCGCCCGAAGCCTTGCCAGGGTTAGATAATACCTGGCGCATTTTCTGCCAACCGATGGCTGTTTTCTGGGCTTTCCCCGATACTGCATCAAGGCGTTCCTCAATCTTAGCAAGGGCTTCATTATAGGCTTTTATCTGAGCAGTATCAGATGTATCTACATTATCCCTCGCCTGAGTGATTGATGTCTTGGCGCGGCGAAGTTCGGAGGCAGTAGATGTTCGGTCTTGCACCACAGTCATAGCCTCCGGTGTAGTCAGCTTGCCATTACGTCTATCCTCCTCTCTCTCCAACTGCTTCAATGTGGCGTGATTCTTGAGATAGCTGGCATCTGTCTTTTCGAGTGAAGCCACAAGGTCTCTCTGCTGCGTTATGGCCTTACTCAGCCATTGGTCAGACTGAATGCTTATATTCTTCAGTCCTTTTTCAATCTTTACATACTTCCCTTCGAGCAAGCGCACCTGGTCGCCTACTTCCTTCATCATTGAGCGGATAGCGTTTGCCTGATCCAGTTCTGCCTCTGACAAGCCTTCAAGCTGACGCTTGCCGTCGCCCAATGCACGGCGCAGGTTGCGAAGTGAAGTATTACTGAGCTGGTTTACTACGCTCTGCAAACGCTCATTGGCCGAAATATCCTTAATCTGTGCAGAAGCCAGCAAATCATACTGCTTCTTCAAATCCTTGATGGTGGCATCGAGTGCTTTATACGGGTCAGTATTCGGCTTCAGGTTTTTCAGCTTCGCCTGAGCCGCATCTATCTGCTCGGAGATACCCGCTGCTGCCTCCTGCAACTGCTTCAATACCTGGAGCGGTTGCTGACCATTGAGCGTGATGATAGCCTCTGTTTTATTCTTTGCCATTGTTTTTTTTTTAATGTTTATTTTTGGGGGATATGAGACCGGCGATGGAATCGCCGGGAACGGGGGCGAGATGGGTTACTCGTCTTTGCCTTCCAGGGCGTTCATTATCTGTAACAAGCCCTGATAGCCATAGTAATCGGCAAGATGATTTTCGTATCTCGTTTTCAGTCTGCGGACGGTTCGCATGATGGCAGGGCGGTGAGATTTACCTGCCCTTCTATCCCACTTGCCGATATAACGGGTTTTAAACTTGGCTTTTTTCGAGCGGTCCACCTTGTCGGCAGTGATATGGGCTGCAGGGTCTCGGGGGTCGCCCGTCAGACCTACACCAATATCCACATAGCGGAGATAATCGTTATAGCGGATTCCTACCATCAGATTACCCGTCTTTTCGTCAGCTTGATATACTGTGCCCTCAAAGGATTTCTTACCTTCACCCGTAGAGTACCACATGTCGTGTTCCTCGCGGTATTTGTTCACCTTCTCATAGCCGCGATATACTTCTACCGGATAAATCTTCTGGGTATTGAAGTTGACTTCTATATCAAGAAGGGCTTGTTTCAGATATACACCTGCCACCTCTTTCAGGGGTGCAAAAGGCGACTTGATAGGTTGAGTTCTGATAGGCATGACTTATCCCTCCTTTCCGTCTTCTGTCGATGCAGGAATGATATATTTCTGCTCTTTTTCGCATTGGAAATTATAGAGCGGACGGATGGTTTGCCAATAACAATCAGCAAGGAGCCAGCTCGGACCACGGAAAAGAGGATTTACACCATAGGCAAAACTCTCTATATCGACAGATGATAATTCTATGCCCAGCTTAGGCTCTTCCGTCTTGAAGTTTCTGCCCGTGATAGGACAGATACCCGTGCGGCGAAGCTGAGTGAGATAGGACGCAAGGTCTTCACAATACTCCATCAGATCATCCGATGCAGCCTGCAATTTGCTGCCATCATATCTGCCCAATGTAGCAGAGGAATCTTTCAGTCGGGTAAGGAAGCAGACTTGATAAGTAATCAAGGCTTGCTTATCCGATTTCAATTCTCCGGAGTTAACTACACGATAGAGCATGCAGGGAGAGTGAATGATATTGGCGTTGCGGGAAAAGATATTTTCCTCATCAATATCACGGATGCGGAAGAAACTCTGTTCTTCCAGTTTCTTGCTTGTCGGGTTATGAGATAAGGGCTTGTATATCGTAGCCCAGTGCTCCAAAACATTTGATATTGTCATAATTCAAAGGGATTTTAACACATTATTAACTGATAGCGCGCAGAAATTAAAAGATATTGACACATTACATGCCCATTACCGGGACTGCAGGATCCTGCGGCATCCAGTCGTCATTATCATCTTTTTTCTTCTTGTCATCTTCCGGAGCAGCCTCTTTCTTGCTGTCCTCTTCTGTTGCTTCCTTCATCAAGTCTTTCAGCTTCACATTGAAGTGCCTTTCGGTTTTATCGGCCACAATCTTCTGCATCACTCTTGCCCAGGGTGCCCCATTGCAGGTACTCTCGTTTTCGAGGATGCTTACGAGCTGCACACCGCAGTAGATGGCAGCGAGATAGTTAGCGAGATGGAGAGGGTTCTGAAAATCGAGTATGACGGTATCTACCATCGTGGCCAAGAATATCGCAAGGATGAGGACGGAGAAATCCTTCACCATCTTTGCCATTTTCTTAGATTTCAGTTTGCCGTCGATTTTGCATCGCGGGTCTTTCTTGATAGCCTCACGATAGCGAGAATAGATACGGCAGTTGCAGCGCCACGCCGTATAGCAGTCGCAGATAAGGGCGAAGAAGCATACGGCGATGTAGTTAAGAGATGGTTCCAGGGTACACCACACCAAGCCAATGATGGCTGCAAGAAACCTGGTAAGGGTCGGAATTAAACTTTGCATTTCTTTTTTCTTTTTAATGTTATCCTATGTTGTCTTAATACTATTGCAAAGGTATCGGTTTTTTATTGAGAGATAGGGACAAAGGGATTGAGGGACCTGCGATAGAATCGCTGGGAACGGAGGCGTAAGTGGTGCTATTTCAAAGATAGGGGGTTCGGGGGTTGTCCCAACTGTTTAGGGGAGATTTCGTAATTTTGTGGGCAGATAAAGAAATTAAAAAGGCGCGAAATGATAAACGAGCAATTACAGAAAAAGATAGAACAGTCTATCCGACTCCTGCAAAGCGTACAGAAAAGGTACGATGGAGAGATAGAACTGGCTTATTCGGGCGGCAAGGATAGCGACGTAATCCTGCAGCTTGCAAAAGAAGCTGGCATCAAGATTCGAGCGATATACAAGAACACGACCATCGACCCACCGGGCACTATCGCCCACGTGAAGGAGATGGGTGTGGAGATTATCAGACCTAAAGAAAATTTTTTTCAGCTTATTGCAAAGAAAGGGTTTCCTAATCGCTTTAGCCGTTTCTGCTGTGAAGTTCTGAAGGAATATAAAATCCTCGATAAAACTGTTATCGGTGTGCGCAAAGAAGAAAGCAGAGCGAGAAAGGAAAGATATAACGAGCCTACCGAATGCCGGTACTATGGTTCTAAGAAAAAGGAAAATCATGTAGAACAGATTTATCCTATCTTGGAATGGACCAACGAAGATGTGAGGGATTTCATTCTTGATAGAGGATTGAAGTTGGCACCAGTATACTATGATACGAGGGGGCAAATCGACGTTACCCGAAGGCTCGGCTGCATGTGCTGCCCCCTGGCTTCAAGACGCAAGCGCCTTATCGAGTTTCAGAAGCATCCCCGCATAGCCAAGGCTTATCTGAGGGCGGGACAGAAATTCTTAGATACGCATCCTGACTCGTCAGCAGTAAGCAGATATGATAACGTTTACGAATGGTTTACGCGTGATGTGTTCTATGCCAACAATAAAGATTGGGAAAAGGCAAACGGCACACTATTCGGTAAGCCCGATTACAAGAAGTTTCTGGAATGTCAGTTTGGTATCGACCTTACCATATAGCGTTTCGGGGTTCGGGGGTTTGAACACGAATGACACGAATAGCACGAATTTCGGTTTTCGATGCCCCACCAGGTTAACATTAAACATTAAACATTAATAAGAGATGAGTCAACTTACGCAGAATACCCTGCAGAGAATAGACAAGTGGCTATCTAACGGACTGAGTATCGACACGATGTTTCCAAAACTGGAACAGAAGTATAGGATGCAGCTCTGCTACGAGTTCTACAAGCGCTGGGTACAAAACAATGATATAGACCCCAAGACTACCTGCCGCAACATAGCAAGGCGCGACTACGCGCTGTTTATGAAACAGGCAGGACAGGGCAACAGGGAGGCGCAGGAAATGGTGATGGCGCTGCATATTGATATTGACGACGAAGGAAATATCAAACCCCGTACCATTACCGAGCTGACAAACGATGTGGCGGTCTGCAACCACATTATTCGCTTTTTTATGACCGATGAAAGTCCGCGTCACAAGGCGATGTATCTCAATTCTGCTGAGTGGCTTATCCGCACAGGCAAGCAGCAGAACAACGACCGTGCGGTGGATAAGGGTATGCAGGCATTGGCTACCGTTTATGGCAACTTTCTCGAAGAGAAGGATGCTACCGAGGAAATGCCGGATATGAGCCGCATTGCCATTACGCAAGATGTGAGCATCGTGAAGCGTGACAGGGTGAACTATACTGACGAGTACAAGAAAAAAATGGCTCGCAAGTATGGTCTTACGGCAAAGGATATGCAGGATATTGCCGAGGAGGAAAGTCTGCAGGAGCATAATGAAAAGGTACCTGACTATATGGAGTATATGGAAGAGGTGCTGGATGAACATGCTGAGAAGAAGGAAGCCGAAATGGATATTCCGGAAGAGGAAGGTGATACCGAAAAGGAAGGAGGCGATGATGAGTAAGCGCAAAGGTGATCATCATTATCACAATAAGGTTCCTCCCTTTACACCGGACCCCGAACATTACACCCGAAAACAGCATACCTGGAAGGCGAAGGTGGCATACGAAACAGAGGATGCTGCCTGGGAGTTTCTGAACCAAAGACCGGAGCTGAAGGCGCAAGGGTATGTGGCGTACCAATGCAAGACTTGCCAGAAATGGCATGTGGGAAAGTTAAGAATTAAGAATTAATAGTTTATAGACTTTATGGCAAAAGACTGGGTAGGCGGCAATGCTGCCGTATTTAAAACGTTAGGCGCAAGCAACCATAAAAACGGCGAGCGACAGCGTGAAGACTACTATGCCACAGAACCCGCAGCTACCGAATGGCTCTGTAAGATAGAGCAGTTTACGGGGGTAATTTTGGAACCTTCTTGTGGCGAAGGGCATATTAGCGAGGTATTGAAGGCGCATGGCTACGATGTAGTCAGCCGTGATTTGATAGATAGAGGTTATGGCGAGGTTGCAGATTTTCTTTCCATCGACAACTTAGAATGGAACGGAGATATTGTTACCAACCCACCCTACCGATATGCCTTGGATTTCGTAGAAAAGGCTTTGCAGATTATTCCGGAAGGAAGAAAGATTGCGATGTTCCTGAAACTTACTTTTCTTGAAGGGAAAGGAAGAAGACATCTGTTTAAAACGCAGCCACCTTGCAGGGTATGGGTAAGTAGTTCACGATTAAAATGCGCCATGAACGGCAACTTTCAGGCTTTCGGAAGCAGCGCAGCAGCCTATGCCTGGTTTATCTGGGAAAAAGATATAAAGGAGAAACTATTCTAAAATGGTTTAATTGATAAAGATAGATTTATAGAGGATGGAATTAAATAAGATTTATAATGAGGATTGCCTGATAGGAATGAAAAAGATTCCGGACGCAAGCGTGGATTGTGTTATCTGCGATTTGCCGTATGGCGTTCTCAATAAAAAGAGTGAAGGCGGTGGCTGGGATTGCATTATCCCACTTGAGCCATTATGGAAGGAATATCTACGCATAACCAAACCCAATGCAGCCATTATTCTTTTCTGTCAGGGTATGTTTACCGCGCAACTTATGATGTCGCAGCCGAAACTCTGGAAATATAATCTTATTTGGAGCAAACAGCGGGTAACAGGCTTTCTGAATGCCAACAAAATGCCTCTGCGCTCGCATGAGGATATAGCAGTATTCTATCGGAAACAACCTATCTACAATCCTCAGATGGTAAAATGTGCGCCACATCAAAGAAATCATCGAAGAGGCGATGGTTCTCACAGTTTAAAGCGAGGTTGTTATGGCGATCATAAAGAAGTGCCTACTATCGTATCAGATGAAAAATTCCCAAAGAGCATTATCTGCTTCGATAAAGAACATTCTACCGACACCTTTCACCCTACGCAAAAGCCAGTCGCCCTTATCCAGTATCTTATATGTACTTATACCAATGTGGGGGGGTGCGTTCTCGATAACTGCATGGGCAGCGGCACTACAGCCATCGCATGCATCAGGGAAAAGAGAAATTTCATCGGCTTTGAGCTGAACAAAGAATATTACGACAAGGCTTGCAAGCGCATCAAGTTAGAGATGATGCAACCGAGCCTGTTTTAAAATATACAAATAAAGGAAGATATGAAATATGGATTGCCCTATAAGGGAAGTAAAAACAAGTTGGCAGAGAGGATTGTAAGTCTCCTGCCTAAACGCACGCATCTGATAGATTTATTCTGCGGCGGGTGTGCGGTGAGCCATGCAGCGTTATTGAGAAACAAGTATGAGCATATCCACATTAATGATATTAACTGGATATGCCCTACTCTATTCATTGATGCGTTGAACGGCAAATATCAGAACGAGACGAGGTGGATAAGCCGTGAGGATTTCTTCAGACTGAAAGATACCGATCCATACGTAGCAGTAGTCTGGTCGTTTGGAAATAATCTGCGTGATTATCTTTATTCTAAGGAAATTGAGCCTTTAAAGAAAGCTATTCATTATGCGATATTCTTTCGTGATTACACCCTGGGGAAAGAACTTGGATATGACTTATCTTTTATTGAGCCTATCAGTGACATTCAGCGCAGATATGCTGCCGTAAAGAGATATTTCAGCCAGTTCGGTCACTTCCAGCAACAATCATTTGAGGGGGGCAGAATTGCCGAGATTGCAGAGCACAGAAGCTTACGACAGAATCAATCAGACTGAAGAATGCCGAAAGATGGAACACAAGAGCCATCTTTCAAAAAAAAAAAATACAAACGCCCAAGCGAACTTCAATCAGGAGAAAGCCGCAACTGCATTGCACAGATTGCAATACCGAGAGCGACAACTATCCCTGCCGAGAAATTCGGGGGGCGATTTTCAAACATCACATCAAGTGTGCTTGATTATGCCAAGGTTGAAATTTCAAATGATAGCGTAATTTATTGCGATATTCCCTACGAAGACACTAACGTGTACAATAAAGCTGAAGGTTTCGACTATGAGCGATTCTACGATTGGTGCGAGCATCAGACACAACCCGTTTTCATATCTTCCTATCAGATGCCCGATGATCGCTTTGACTGCATCGAAGAGTTCTCTCATCGCTCTACCCTATCAGCTACGGCTAATAATCTCGTAACGGAACGCATCTATGTTCCGAAACATCAGAAGGAGCGAGGCAACAGAGCTATTCAACTTTCATTATTTTAAATCTGCGAAATTATGGCAAAGATTATTTATTTTGGAACCAATGGATGTTCCGAGCGCTACCATATCGATATTGATATGGCACTGACAGGAGAAGAAAACAATAAATGGTGCGAGTGTGATAATGAAGTCTGGATAGAAAACATCCGGAAAAATCCAGGTCGCCACCTGGTTCGACACCATAGTGAAACCTACACCAACTACGATGTGCCTTTCTCTGTAGATGAAGATAGAGTTCTATCATTTCTTCTTCTGGGAAGGAGTACACTCAGAAGAAGAAATGATAGAACTCATAAAGAGCAACCCGTTTTTGAAACGACAATTTAAAATGTAAGCAACAATGATAGTAATAAAAATCAAAACATGGAAAGACTGGAAACAGGACTTTCTAAAATGGGTGCAAGCACCTCGGCGCAGTACTTGCAAGGAGTACGTAGATTATATGGAGGCTTTACAAAATCAAGTTCTCTACAAAATAATAAACGACACTTGCGATAAATACGGCAATATGCGTGAGGATCAAATTCAAAACATCACCGAGGCAGTCGAGAGATGCGTGGCTGAGTGTGCCAAAGAAACACGCAAGCTAATCGATGATTGCCAGCCCGCAAAAATTCTCTAAGACTGCAAAAAAAACTGGCATATCTGCGGATTTCAAATCCGCAGGAACGCCTAACGGACGCAATGGCGCTAAGCTAAAACAACATACATTCAGGATAACAATTTTACTATTATGCAGCAACCACATCAGATATACTTAACCCGCTTTCAGCAGCAATCATTATACATGGGTGCCCGAGACGAGAGGGATATTGCAGCTCGACGCACGGGTAAGACCGATGGCCTCGTGGCACCCTATGTATGGATGACCAGCAACTCCATGCCAGGAATGCTGGGGGCATGGGTAGCCGTATCACGACAACAGGGCTTCTCGAAAACCATACCGGGTACCATGGCTGCCATGGAGCGAATGTTCGGTTTTCAGATAGGCATTCACATGGGTTGGGGACGACCGCCAAAGCATGTGCGCCCTTCCATCTTCAAACCGAAAAGCTACGAAAATATCATCTGGTTTGCAAATGGTGCCCAATGGGCATTGATTTCTCTTTCGCAGACCGCTTCTGCAAACTCTTATACCTTCAGTGCATGTGTGGGAGATGAGTGCAGATTCTTCCCTAAGAAGAAAGTGGATGAGGAGTTGATGCCGGCATTATCAGGACAGACACACCCACTGGGAGACATCAACTTTTCTGACTACAACCCACTCTACCGTTCTACCCGATTCGTAAGTGATGCCTCGCTTACGGCAAAAGGCTCATGGCTGGAGCGTGAGGACGAGAAACTGGACTTGGAGATAGAGACAGGCAGGTTTAAGGGCAAGACCTACCGATGGGTACAGAACGAGCTGGAAGAGTATGCCGACAAGGTTATCAGATATAACGACCTGCTCTATAATGCCAAGAAGACGGGGCATTCGCTTCGCGTGGTATCAGTAGAGGAAAAGACTATCATACGTGCCGTGGCATTGAAAATGCTGAAGCATGAAGGCATGTTCCGCATTCTGCCTAACCATGGCAATAGGATTACCAAGAACATGGTGGATATGGCAATAAACTACAAACTGGTTACTGCCGAGGATGCCAAACTTATCTATGATTACGAATATCTGATTACACCGGATGAGGATTTCGAGATGCAGATGTTCCTGCGCTCGAAGAAGTTTCAGGATGACTATCTCAGAGAACTGCGGCGCTCGGCTTTCGTGGTGCGCAGGGCATCTACCCTCGAAAACGTGGACGTTCTGGGTGAGGAGTATATCCGACAGATGAAGCGAGATCTTCCACCCTATACCTTCATGGTCTCGATACTGAACGTGAAAATCAAGAAATCGAACGATGGTTTCTATTCTAACCTGGATATAGATCATGTTCACGGTTATATCCCCGATGAGATTGACCCGCTTTCTCAGGCTAATTTCCGCACAGAGAAGGCTACGGGCATCATCGGCGGCAAGAAGATTACATCAGAAAGTTATCAGCCCGACTTAAAAGAGCTGTCCGAGAGAAACGACTGCCGTATGGATAGCGACTGCGTGAACGACCTTCCTCTTTATCTCGCATTTGACTATAACGCCAATATCAATACCCTGGTGGTAGGTCAGGTATATCAGCGTGACGGATTGGAGGCAGTGAATGTCATCAAGAGTTTCTACGTAAAGAACGAGCGCAAGCTGCGTGAACTGGTAGATGATTTCTCGCATTACTATGCTCCGAAGAGAGCCGTGAACCGTGACGTGGTGTACTTTTACGATGCTACGGCAAAACAAGGTGCATCGTATGCGCTGACCGATGAGCGATTCTACCAGGCAGTTATCAAAGAGCTGGAGCGTAACGGCTGGAATGTGACGGCGATAGATATGGGTGTGCCGGAGCAGCATGAGGTGAAGCACCGTATCATCAATAATGGTCTTGCCGGCATAGAATATCCTGCTATTCGTATCAATCAGCCTAACAACCCCGACCTGATTATAGCTATGCAGCTTTGTGAAGTGAGCATCGGCTATCAGGGATTCAGAAAGGATAAGAGTCAGGAGAAGAAACCGGAAACGGAAGACAACCTGCCGTTGCAGCAGCGTACTGACTTCACCGATGCCTTCGACTCGCTATATCTGGGCTGCAAATTCTGGCGAGGTAATATCGGCTGGTTCGTACTGCCGGACGGAAGAAACGTTTAACTAAATGTTGAATGTTGAATTAGGCATACGCCATTGAGATAAACCAGCGATGGAATCGCTAGGAACGGAGGCTTTACTCCGAGAGGTAATTCAACATTCAACATTGATAAAAACATTCAACACTTAACATTAAACGAAATGAGGGGCGGGTGTCATCACGACAGCCGCCCCTCTTGATATTAACAAAACTTTACCTTAAAACAATTTTGACTTTTAATTCATGAGAACTAATTAATAAAGAAAATAAAGTCCCCGCGTTTCACAACGAAGGAACTTCAAAAAGATCAAAAACTAACAACTCTATAAAAATAAAATAATCATAACTATTACGTTAAGCATATTTTGATAAAACACTAGAAGAATCTATTCTTTAATCTCAGGATGATCTCTGAGATATTTTTCACGAAAGTTACGGAACATAAGTTCATGCAACTTTCCCTTTTCCGGACTCAGTGTTCTCCATCTCTCGCTCCACTTTACCTTTTTACGGTAACAGGCTATGCGGACCACGGAGGATATAGGAAAATCGGTTGCCGTTCTTCCCGTTTCCGGATCATCATACGTAATACTAACTATCGGACGGTAAACATCACGAATACATACGCCCTGTTCTGCTACTGCCTGGAGAAGTTTATCATCATTCATTGGCAGCAGCAAAATGGCATCACCGGAATAGGAATTATTAATGAGCGATTCAAAACTGCGGTTATGAAGTTTGATAAACCTGCCATCGGTGAAATAGATTTCCACCACCACTTCCTGGTAATCGCCACTATCCTGGTCAAGATCAGTAATCTCATCCCATAGCGTTTTATTTGCGAAGTCCATCTTACCGGAAGAATCCATCATCAGCCAATAGACAGACTTGAGCTGTTGCAGCATCATCTGCTCCCCTATTTTATTCATACGCTATAATCTTTCTTTTTTCTGTTTGCAAAATTTTTTGATGGGCGGGACAAGAAAGGTAAAAGAGTAAAAAGGTAAAAAAGCCTAGCGGGGTAAGGACCAGCGATAGAATCGCTGGGAACGGAGGCGCAAGGCGGTTAAGGTTCTTTTTACCCTTTCACCTTTTTACCTTTCAAAGTTCCTTTACCAGCAGCAGACGACCATTTTCATTCCTTGCCATTACACGATAGCCAAGACGTTTATACCATGCGAGAACGAAAAGCTTACTGCCTTTATCATCCCATTCCAGCTGTACTGATTTGCAACCCAATTTCTTAGCTTCCCGCTCTGCGGTCTCCATCAGGAGGCGAGCCGTTCCCTGCTTGCGATACTTCTCATCTACCCAAAGGTTGTAGATAGCGCAATCGGCATACTGATAATACTCGTCTTTATAAGGTCCAGGCTTCGGTACCTCCACCTGTACGGTGCCGTGATTGATTTCATCTACGACAACAATCTTTTGGGATGACTCCCAATCTTGAATCTGTATCATAATATATTCTTTTTTATAAATCCTTAAAGTCACTTGCTAATTATTTAAAATTCGTCTTTAATACCGCATCTTTTCTAAGGTTGTCATAAAAATCCCTTGGGCAAATGCAATCCCAGAAGTTATCTGCTGACGCATTATATCTGTTGCCAAAAAAATCACAGGCACAGTTTACGCTTGTCTGATTGAAAGCGATTGCCTCTATATCATTTACGCTGTGAACCTTAATAAAGGCACTCAGTTTTTCGTATTGTTGTGGATATATACCTCCACACTCATCAGCGACAACCTTTAAGCATTCAAGATAAACGGGTATATCTTCGCCTAAAACCTTTGCAAAATCAAAGGTAGATCTGAAGACCATCATTTCCTCATAAGTTAAGCGGAAATCTTTCTGTAGGTCCTCAATCTCCTTTTTGGATGAAGCACATATCCATCGGCTTACATATTCACCTTTTGCCTGTTTTTCCTTCACCCAGTCCAGTTCCAGCGGTTTTCCATCAGCTCCTACCGGTACGTAAGAAGGAAGATATTTCTTCTCCAGATACATCCAGAGGTGAGGCATTCCACCCCAAGCATTGGGAACCTCTATAGCGAGTTTCCAGCACTTCTTTTTCTTCATTTTAACGTATATCTCAAACATGATAAAGCTTAGTTAATGATTAAATGTATCTCATCTTCGTAGTCCTTGATAATCTCTATCGGACGGAAATGTTTATCCAGGTACTTCTCGGGAACTTCATTCAGTGGACCCTCAAATAAGGTCTGAAGGTTGCGGGTATCAGGCTGGATAGTATCAATGCTTACCTGGCAGAACTCGTCAATGATAGTACCTACAAGGTCGCCTATCTTCAATGGCGAAGGATGCAGCTTCTTCTCCTCTTCATCGCTGAAAAAAGGAACGAATGGCTTCTTCTTCTCACAAATCACATAAGGGGTCACGATACTCTTATGCTTGGAAGCGTCCTCTATAAAACCATTATAATGAATGGTGACAGCGTTAAAGTTTCCAAGAAGGTTGATAGGGCAAGCCTGGATAATCTCAGCAAGAGTGGGTTTGAATAAAGCCGACGAGCCGAAAGTATGCACTGCCTCAAAACTAGGCAGCACACTTTTTACTTCCTTGGGGTGTTCCTCATTATATGCAGGCTCATCCCAGATACAAGAGTTACCAAGCACATCTTTAACCTTCGGATATTCCAAAAGCAAAAACTTTTTTGCCTTCGAGTTAGAACGGAAGCAGATGACGCTGATGCCTTCAGCTATCTTCTCTATCTGTTCCTTTGTAAATTCAATCTTTTCCATAATCTATAAATCTTTTAATCATTAAAATGCGTCTTTAATATCGCATCCGGCTACGGCCTTATATTCTGCCTTGAGGAAAGCAATCTCATCCTTCAGGCGCTTGATTTCTGCGGTAGGCTGATTACGCTCTACACACTTTTTCCAGTTGCGGTAGGCATAATAAAACTTATCGCATAGCTTCAGTTCCTCATCGGTGTACTTTTGCAGATGCAGACAGTGTGCCTGTTTTATCTCATTCAGTTTACCATCCGCTTTAAGTACAATCAGCCCGGCATAATCAGGAAGGAGAGGATATACTTTCGCACTAAGGTACCAAGGTACGCAATAATAAAAGAAATTCGGGCGACGACGTTTCTCATCTCCATTCTTCAGCAATTCATGCTTCTGCCGCTTATGGGTGAAATCGTTCTTGAAATCAGCAAGGGATATTTTGCATTCCACCTCATACCAATATCCGCTTCGGGTCTTGATGAGCATATCACTCTCCCAGCCGAACACATAAAGGTTTTCTACGATAAACTTAGGGTTCGATTTCCAGCCGCGCAAATGCTGCTGAAGAAGCTGCTCTGATACCTGCTCCTTAGTAAGGAGCGGTGCTTGTTTACTCTTTGTTCCCATCTATCTTTTTCATTTGTCCGTCCTTTAATTCATAACCCACATCTCGAAGTCTTGACTCTAACATCTTGACTTGTGATATGGAAGCTACATAAATTTCGGCTTTATCAGGATCGCAAAGATTTATATCAGGAATAATTTCATTAGCGAAATTATCTGTTTTCTCGCTACGGCTAATTCTTCTATCCGGATCGCTAACATAAAGCTTTTTTGAATCACCGTCTTCACTCCAAAAGAAATGAAGCAATATCTTTTTATCTATATGCCAAAGGTTAGCCTTTACGCAAGCAAAACTCTGTTTAGTACTCCGAGGGTCTTTGCTTTTCAGGAAATAAATCACACCTTCCTGCATAAGTGCAGGAGGTACATTAATATCTTCCACGTATTCACTATATTCACAAGGCTTGACACGATACTTACAGTTTTCCGTATCAATATCATATTCCTCTGGGTTGAAATCTCGCCAATTAGGTTCCTCCAATGGGCGATACTCCACGGGATTCCCATCCTTGATGGCTTGCAGCACCTGCAGCAAGCCATCAACATCAAACAAATAATTCTTCTTCATAACTATTTTTTATTTATAAATGCGGATAAGTCTAGGAATATAGCAACCGTAGTTTTTATATCCTGGCTCTACATAGCTGACTTCGGGATTTGTATCACGCATAGCATTTATATCATCCAAAGAGTAAGGACCTACGTAGCACGAAGGAAAGCCTATATAAAGGATAGAACCTTCATTGTCATAACCAGCAAGACGGCCGCAATATCTTCCTCCTTTTTTCGCCTGAATGCCTGTCGTAATCAGAACTTCCCGACCTTGATAAAGATGATAAATCTCCTTAACTGTCAATCCGGAAATATCCTCAAACTCGGAATCATCAGACGTAGGTATATTCTTCTGCTCCGTCCTCTCCTCGTTAGGATAAATTTTCTTTACGACAACACGTATTCCTAATTCATCGAACTCATTTTTAATTCTTAGGCCAGTGAGCCATGACTTTCTCCAATTATCAGCCCAAGAAAGAAGCCAGAAACCAACAAAGAAGCCAGCCATTACAACGATGACTGCCTCCAGACAGCAATCGTATATCTCCTGCGATAGGATGCAAGGATGGGTATAGATATTCTTCAGCTTGCCGAGAGCGTAAATAAGGACAACAGCAAGGAGGGGTACCAAAATCGCCAACAGGTTAACACCGATAACCTGGGCATAATACTTCAATTTACTTTTCATCATTTTCTTTTTGTTTTGATTCATAAATCTTTTTTATTTCATCAAGATTTCTGACACACAAATCTCGATAAGCACCTTCAAAAGTTTCTGCCTGTTTATACATGCTGTCCTTTACCATAAAACGGCAATCAAGACCGCGTGCCAGGGTTTTAACCGCAACAATAAAACCGACAAACTCGCTGGGATCATATCTATCTTTCTTGATAGGAGATTGAGCACCGATACGTATCTCATCCGTAATCTTGTATGTTTTCTTGATTACTTCCGATGCAGTATGAATACTTGTCATCGGCTCTAGAGATACAAAGGTCTTAATCTTGTATTCATCGTGCAGTTTACGCAGGGCTTCGATACGCTCCTCAGTAGAAGGAGCACCAGGCTCCAGTTTATCCTTGCCGGTGATAGTGAAACCGATGGTAAGATCACGAAGGAGATCATCCGGATAATCAGCGTCAGGTTCCAAAAAATCTTTCCATTTGTCGTTTTCTAACCAATCTGTATTTTTGGTAAGTATCGTAGCTGGAATTTGACGATCTAACAACACAAAAACTATCATTCGCAATATATCCATATCTATATCAGGATCAAACGGATCACAAGTAAACGAAAAGAAAATTCCTCCGTCTTCACGAATTACATCTTCCCCAATTCTTATTATATCTTTAGCTACAATACTTAGGGCAACAACAGCAGTCGTATCTCGAATAACTTTTTGTGGAATAGCATCATGTGCAGTCATATTGTTTTTCTTCAGATATTCATTGAGCAGCTTATCTCGCTGCTTGATGATAGGTGTTGCCAGTTCCGGCTTATCGCCGAAGACATGGCTCAATACTCCTCTGCGGTTATAACAATATGTGCAGCCGTTAGAGCAACCATGGTATAAATTGATTGCCCACTTGGCATATTCACCAGCCGCGCCCTGCGGCTGGTAAATCAATGCTCCCTTTACAGGAGTTTCTTTCGTTTCTGTTTTCATACGCTACTTTTTATTTTTCTGTTATCACAATATCGCCATTACTATCTATCTCTACGTTGCAGTCTCCCAAATCGTACCAATAATCGGGAAACATAACGCAGATTGTCTTATGGGGCATGGTGTGGCGAAATGACAGGTTAGCCATTAATCTACCTTTGGTTATCGGCGGTCCGAATAGACCGAGACGAAGCCTGTCACTCGTCTGAAATTCACGTTTTGGAGCTGTAAAGTAAACGGTTCGCGCTCGGTAGATACTGTGGAGCTTGCCGACGAAATAGATAAAAGCATCATCCCTTGCATTTTTAAAGGCAGGGGTAGATAACAATTCTTGCTTTGTCATACGCTATTCTTTTTTATCTTCTGGCTTTTCAATCAAGAATCCGATACCAGCGTGGATATTACCAAGCTTATACCACTTCTGGCTGAGAGTCATCACATAGCTGCTGAAAGCATTCTCTTCGATATCCAACTCGAAGGCTTCGTCAGTATCAGGTTCACCGTGTCTGATATAACCTTTACCTGGGGTATAGATGAGACGATAGTAAACACCATCCTTGCATAGGTACAGACCGCTATTCTTACAATCAGAACTCCACCATTTCGGATTTCTTACATAGCAAAGCATTACATCACCATCGTAAATAGGAATATATGATTTCTTGCCCTTATTCTCGCCTACGTAATCTTTGGCATCAACATTATCTACCTGGCGGGCGGTAGCCGTTAGCGTATAGCCGTTCTTTATCATTTCGGCTATATCAAGATATGCAACCTGCCATTGCAAATCAAACTCCTGCGAAAAACGCTCATCGCCTCTTTTAAAGAACGCAAGGATATTTGGCTTTCTATCCTCGCCAATGGCTGCGGTATCTTTGATGAGAGAGTTGAAGACTTGAATCTTGCTAGCTTCCAACGCCATGTTTATCATGGAATAAAGATACCCGTCCTTCTTATCTTTGATACTCCAATACTGGCCAGAAGCTATCTTACGCAGATCACCGTACATATCCATCGCCTCACGTTCCTGAATATTATGCAGATGACAGACAAACTTGTATTGGTCGGGATAAACGCATTCCACCATATTGCTAAACTTTAGCATATTCTTGATGATGCTTACATATTCTTCTGTTTCCATACGCTATTTTTGTTTATTTTCTAAATCTTCACTCTGTTCAAAGTTTTTATTCCAACAGATGATGGTACCATTTTCAGGTACTCTACAAACGTGACCTGGGCAGCACCAGCATTCAACGGAATCTGTTCTGACAAGGTCTTGGTTTATCTCATCTTTTTCTCCGTGAGGACACGGGATGTTCTTAGGGTACTCTGTAGCTACGACTTTTATCTTATTATAAGCCCCCCGAAGTCTACGCTTCAAAGTATTAATCTCTTCACGCAGCTCACTTATCTCTTTTTCCAAATCGTTATTGCGTTTGTATATACTATAAGCGGCATTTCCCTCCCATCGTTCGTACTGCTTACGGAAACGATGGTTGGTGTACTTACGGAAGAACTTAGACTTACTGCCCGATTCTATGATAAGGTCAAAGATAAAGCCTGCTATCTTCTCCTTTACATGATTCATATTTATCTTCATACGCTATCCTTCTTTATCACTATTAATAAGATCCTCATACTCTCCTATCGTGATTTCCGTGAAATCAGGATTGCACTTCTCGGCTCGAATGCTATCATCGAAGAAGGCAAAGTAACGGTCTTTGCAGCGGAGAAGCTGAGTGATAGAGATAGAGTCACCTTGAGAACCCCCTATGCCCAACTCCTTCAATATCTTGAAATGATTGGTTACAGCTTTATAGGAGGCAAGTACCGCGGCGATAGCCTTGCCCTGCTTGTATCGCTTGTTAGGTGCTACGCCAACGTAACGACCATCATTAAACAACTGGCTATCTACCTCTCGCCATAACTTCTTATCCAGCTTTTCATATTGCGCAGTCGGCAACCAGATAGCGGTTATATAATACTCTCGCAGCAGACTGCGGTTAGGCTGATAACCTTGCCACTTCTCAAACTTGAAGCCAACGGCTTCATCTACTCTTTTCATGTAGGCCTGATACTCTTTTTCTTCAGCTTCGAGAATACCCTTAATGTATTCGTAAGCCTTTGAACCTTGTTTAACTTCGTATAACATACGCTATTTTTTTGTTTCTAAAAACATGTATTATTTACTCACCATTTTATCATACTCCTCCTGAGTGATTGTGCCTTTATTCAAAAGGCTCATCAGGTAGAAGCGGGCCACGGTACCCAGGGCGATTTTCATTCCCTGATATACCATACCGATGGAATCATCATCGGTGAGGAGGTTCAGGTCAGACTCCTTGCCATCCTTCTCGCAAGTTACCTTGACGGTAAACTTGTCGTCCTTCATTTCATGGAAGGAAAGGTTGAGCTGCAAAATCTGCTTGCCAAGCTCCTCTTCTTCTGATTCATTCTCTGCATTCTGCTGCTTTGTTTTTTCTGCCATAATCTTTAATATTTTTATTTGTTTTAATAACTATCAACTAATCTTTTGTGCATTATCGAAAAAATCGCTTAGAAAATGAACGCAAGTTATATTTATCGCTCAAGTCTTTAACAAGGAAATGAGCGTGACCATCCTCTTCCACTCTTTTTTCCTTATACCCACTGCGCTTGTACCAGTCTAATACCCAAGGTTCGCTTTCGCGGTCGTCCCAACGCAATCCGACAGTAAGACATCTTTCCATAACACACACTACCTCGGCTTCTCGCATCATTTTTCGAGCGACACCAGCCTTCCTTGCACAATCATCTACAAAGACCGCCCAAATGAAGGCATCGCAATCTTTCCAGAACGGATCACTTTCCTTCGCATGTTGTTTTGGTATATCAAGATGCAAGGTGCCGTAAACTTCAGTCTTCAGGTTTTCAGTCATTAAATATCTGCGAACGTTGTACCAATCTTGCAGCTGATGTGAAAGTTGGACAAAAGAGTAGACTTTGACATTACTGGCATGTTCACTCTTGTTGCCTTTCTGCTCATCAGCTTTGGATTCCTCTGCATCCATTTGACGGATTTTCGCTTTCGTCCAATTAATCAGACTAGGGTATATCATAAAGGAAACGGCTATACTCGCAAAAATCCAATACGCAGCTAACATCTTATCAGATAAGAACAGTTCTAGATATAGCTTGCCAAGATGAACTGTATTAGAAGCTAACGTCAATATACCATAAAAGACCAGTGTTACCATAATCACGGCAAGATTTGGTATCGCAACGATACCCACCCGTTTCAAAAATCTCAGTACTTTCATTTTCTTTGTTTTTTGATTATTACTTTTGAACTGCGATAAAACCACGGGAGGCAAGACGAGAACAAAGTTCCTGAATATCGCGGCTACTATCTCCATCAAGGGCTGACCCGACAACAAACATATCACGAATTACATTATGGTCCACTTTCTTGTAGCAGGGGTAGCCTTCCGGTTGAAAAATATCACTTTCGTTCAGAAAGACGAATGTACCATTAAAGTAAACCACCTCATATATACCAGACGTTTTTTCGTCTTTAAGTAAATCATGCTCCCAAATCTCTGCACCATACATATCTTTCATCCCCGTATATTGGCAAATGGTATAACTTAATACCGGGATAAAGCCGCACCCAAGGAAAACCGCATTTTTAGGTAAATCCTTACGCGATTCAAATGTCAGAATGCAAGATGCACCAGGATAAGCATTGCCAGGAGCAGGGAGGCCATACACCCAATCCAACGTATCCTTGCGCTTTGCCCTAAACTTAATATCTTTCAAATCCATACGCTATTTTTTTAATTTAACAATATAGGTAATCTTCTCCACACCCCTCCATTAGGCTGGAACTCGTTCTGCCAATCACGATACTCTACATCGAAACGAACCCCAAGATCTATGAATTGTTGGAGATTCAATGTAGAAAGAAGCTCGTCATTTTTCTCCTTACGGTCCATTAAGATAAGCCTGCAGCTTTTCATGGAGGCAAATATATGAAAGAAAACATCCAGTGCATTCTTTCCCAACATGCCTTGTATAGCCCAACGCTCACGATTGGTTCCTTTAGGTGAGATGTTTACGCCATCTATATCGGTATAAACCTCATTTTTGTTCCATTGTTCTACGTTGTGGTACATAGAATATCCCGAAGTATAAACATAAAGGTTTTCTATGTTTTTATACTGACCGCGCAGATTTTGCACGAAATCTGCAAAGTATGGAATTTTGAAAGGTTCACCACCTGTCAGCAACACGGTTTTTGCGTTGTTAAGTTCCTCAACCGTTACAACCGGAACAGAACTTAAATCATATTGGTCATTACAGCACAAAATGCAATGATTATCACAATCTGTATTTAACATCAGATGAATAACGGAATGATCCGCATTCTCTTCATCTTCATAATATCTTATCATACGCTACTTCTCGTTTTCTTTTTGTTGAACATCTTCTTTCTTATCTTCCACATACTTCTTGCCGCAGAAAGGGCAATACTCGGGTAGGATGTTTACCTGGTTCCACTTTTCGCAGAAAGAGCCATCTTTCTTCTGTTTATGGAATAAACCATAAACATTCACCATCGCAATGCCCGATGGAATACCGATACTTGTATCAAGGCAACCACTCTCGTTGGTCTTCTCCTTAACCATTTTCTCAACTCTGCTAATACAATTACATGCCATAATCTTTAATGTTTTTATTTGTTTATCTCATTTCATTTAATTCATCATAGAAATCAAGATGGAACTGATGCCAGGAAATTTCTTTCAAAGTTTCATCTTTTTCTCTAAACCTCATGCTTGGCTCATCCACATAGAAGAAGACGCGGCTTCTGAAAAAATAGAGTTTAAACGGCCAAATCGGTCTATTCACTGGCTCTGTGAGGTTCAAACCTATTCTTATATCATTGAAACCTGCTACAGGGTTATACGAGTCAAGCACCTGCTGAACAGCCCTACCCTGCTCTGTCTTTTGGTTGGGAATCAAGTAATGATAAACGCCGCTCGAAAAACGATGAGTAAGAATTTTCACCCAGGCTCTCTTATCTAATTTAGCCCGTTGCTCTGGCGTTACCAGTATCTTCTCGATTCTAAATCGGCGAGTGAGAAACCAATTTTCCTCAACGTGTATATCTTTATCGAAATCAGAACCGATAGCTTCCACTATTCGCTTCTTGTAGTTTACACGTTCTTGCAATTCAGCTTCGACAATACCCTTAATGTATTCGTAAGTCTTTGTTCCTTGTTTTGCTTCGTACAACATATCTTCTTCGTTTTTTAGTTCTTACTCTTAATCTGCGACGGAATAGCAGAGGATGAGGGCGAGATGGAGGCGGCGGTGGCGGGATATTCGGCGGCTTTATAGGCTCATGCCCACCTTCAAATATTCCGGAAACCAACACCAGGAAGAATATCGCAAATACCCAAAGCATGGTTACGATGATCTTTTCCTCCGTCGATAACTCTAACGTCATTTCTTTCTTCTCCTATTACGTTTATTCTGTATATACTGCCCGAAGTCTTTAGGAGTAGAAATCATCATCTCTATTGGCTCCGGACACTTATAAATACTCTGAGGATAACCAATATATAACATTTGTTTCTATACACTAATTAAAATTTATGATCATTACAAACATTAAAACATGATGTTTTGTCATTATGTTTAACACACCATGCAGAGGCACGATGGTCATCGTCGACACTGTACAAAAAACAGTTACCGCAGAACTGATCTACTTCATCGGGCATACGCTTATCTATTTAAATGATTATTACAAACCAAATCACATGATGTTTCGCCTTGCGAATCGATGCACCAGCCTTGGCCGTAGGCATCTTCGTTGTCGAACCAAAAGCAGTTACCGCAACATTTCTTTTCTTTCTTTGCCATAAGCTATTTGAATCTGATTACGAACATATTCTTTTTTAGCCACGCATCGGGGCACATGCCCTTTTTTGGCTTATCTACCGTTATCTCGTCGATTTCCTTTTCGATATACGGTTGGTTATCTTTCGGATAGCCGAGAAGAAAATGAACGTGTGTGAAAGGCTCTAATACCTCCTTGCGGTAAGTTCTATCTTCCGGACTGTCCGAAGTGTGCTTGAGCCCTCCGGTAAGATAACCTTGCACGAAAAGGCCTCTATCGGAAGCACGATGATATTTGGCTACACCAGCTATCAAGGCTGGCCTATTCGGTATATCCTTTCTAAATAAACGAATCGTCCAGTATAAAGAGCATTCCCGATACTCCTCTGTCTTCTCTCCGCTAGCTATCTTCTGATACCACTCATCAGTAAGATGAATGGTTAATATTTTCTTCTCTGCCATAGCTATTTACCTTTATATTCTATACCATTTCTTTCAAGAAATTCTTCGGCTGCCTCTAGGCTGTCAAACTTCAGGGGGCGACCGAAATAATCATTAAAGTATCTATATCTCTGCCACCAATGCTTTTTGTACATGATGAAGTACCTTTTTCTATACGCAAGGCTCGATTGAGGGTCCACATGCCCATAAAAGAATCTGGGGAAATAAAGTGAAAAAATTTTTATCTTCATACTACTATTTCTTTTTAACTTACTACCTCTACATACTTCAATTTAGCAAATCGGTATGAGGTGTATACTCCATCGAGTGTTTTATTGACTCTTGCCGTAAATCTCAGGATGCAGCCTGTATAATCGTGAAATCCTAAGATGATATACTTCTCACCGACATACCCTGCTACGTATGCGCCAATATCTTTTCCCTTATAAAGGGCTGGCTTCCCGCGATACACATCAAAAAAGTCTTTGTTTGTCATGCGCTATTTGCTATAATCTACCCGCTCATCTTTGAAACCGGTGAGGCGCTTGGCATCCTCCTCGGTTATCAATTCCAAATCATCGTTATTGTCATTATCCTTGATAACCAAATCATCGGTAAGGACGAAATAATACTTACCCTCATGGGTGGTAAGATTGGGAGGACGGAAAGGTCTGCAGGCAACGAGGGCACGCAGCCCTAACTTCTTCAGAATATCATCGTAAGTGGTAACTGGAGGATATGAAGACATCACTTTCTTTATGGCCCTACCCTCTTCATTATTCAGATTAGGAGCTACCCAGAACTGATTATCATCACTATAAGTCCTGTTCCAGACTTCCTTATCCAATGTTTCGTATTCCTCGGGAGTAACAACAAACTCGTAGATTTCCAACTTTCGGGAAAAGGTTGAGTTTACGTAAGAGGCAATGACTCGGGTTAACTGGAAGGGTATCGCCTTGCGGATGCGATCGCAATACTCTGCGTTTTGCTTTCGCTCCTTATCTATCACGTCCTTCACCCACTCGAAAGACTTAGAACCTTCTTTTAATTTAAATATGTGCATAGTGCTATTACTTTAAATGATTTTTCTTAGGACCAGCGATTGAATCGCTGGGAACGGTGGCGCTCTTTTGCTTTTTGACTTGGCAGGAGCAGGAGGCTGAGTGAATACAGCAGATGTAGCATCTGGCGTTTTCAAAAATGATGTACTCGTGACCTTTTGAGGTGACGGTAATGCTGCTACCTTTTATGCGGTCGCCTTCTCTGTAATCGGTAATGAGAGCATGGATCAGCAGATAGAGCATGCCGAACATAAAGAGTGTAAATATCACATCTGAGGTCGTTGCTTTCAGCTCATTAAAGAGCTTCTTTAACTTTGCCTTATCCATACGCCTTAACAATTATAGAGCTTGATACCATAGCGGTCCTTCATCAGGGTTACTGCCCAGTCGGGATAACCACCTTTATGCTGCTCCTGATAGATTTCTATCTCCCGGATATAGCGCTGCAGAAGGAGAACAAATCTAGGGTCGGGCGTTTCGCCACCTTTGATGTGATACTTCTCCTGGGCGAACTGCATTTCTACCCTCAGCTTGTAGCTGTAGGTAAACTGCTCGTTGCCTCCCTCGTGGAGAATGATAGCCATAACGCGCGCCAGGTCATCTTTATTCACTACCGCCATGCCTACTGCATCGGCTGTGCGGAGAGTAACGAGATAGAAATCATAATCAAAATCTGTTTTATCCATATCGTTTTGTTTTTATCTATTACGCTTTTTTTCTCAATTTTTCGCTGCACATTTCTAGCTTAATTAAGACATCATCCGGAACATCTTCGACACGAAAATCATGCTCTGACGCATACAGACTAATAATTTCCTGATAGAAGTCTTTTATCTCGTCACGCTTAAACGCTTCGTAAGGAACGAAATCTATTGCTTCTACGGAAAGCATAACCCCATCTTTATAAACACAATTTGAGATATAAATGCCGCCAGGATATACAAAAAAAGCTTTATCCTTACAAATTCTCTTCAGACATCGAAATGAAGGAACTTCAGCTAAATCTTGTGCTATCTGCAATTCGGGAACCTTTCTGTAGCCATATATCGAATGAATATAGGCACTTACGAAATCGGAGCGAAAACGAACCTTAGAACGATGAAACAGCCAACCACCGTTTTTCCTTCTGGTTAACATATCCGAGTCTATTCCACCTTCGGGATAGTGATAAACTACAGCATAAATGCTGCCAGCCTCGTTGCGGGTAATAAATTCTACATCTGTTTCTGTCTGTTCTACCTCCCGCGGCTCACCCATACGCTTAATAGCGTTATTGAATTTCATATACGCCTGGTTATTGGTATACTCATCGCCATAAAAGGTAGATACTACCTCGATAAGCTCATTGCTGTCTTCCTTCGAGAAATTCAGTAGGTTTGGGTTCATAACTACTTGTTGCATACGCTACACCTCCTACTTGTTGTAATCTACCACGATGTTGTATTTGGCGAGGACGGGTACCAGACCGGTCATTACGCCTTTGCCCAAGAGAGGAACGGCATCGAGCACGCTGTATGGGATAACCTTCTTCTTAGGGAGCTGTTCACGATGGGCTTCCTCTTCTAGGATTTTCTTGTAAGTTTCCAACTCCTTATCGGCATCATCGCGCTCATCGAGAGCCTTCTTGTATTTGGCATTCAGTTCGTCGTATTGCTTCTGAGCCTCCTTAGCCTCCTGTTTCTGCTTGGCGATATAATCACTGGCCTTGAGCATGGTGTCATTGGCTTCATCAGCTTCTTTTCGCAAGGCTGCTATTTCATCCTGATGCTGGGCTTTCATATCCTCTAGCTGATGTTGCAGATCAGAGAGCTTCTGACGAAGGGCATCGGTATCGGTGGCGGTATGGATGAAATCGAACAGGCGCTCTACGTTCTGCTTTAACTGGGTGCAGGTTTCGGAAGTGGTACCGATAAGGGTTACGGCTTCTTCGGCGGTGAGAGTATAGCCTGGAGAGGCTTCCTTTTTGCCAGCGATGGAATCGCTGGGAACGGGGACGAGAGAGGGACGTGACGAGGCAGAGGGTTGCTGCTGGGCGGCTTCTTTCTTTGCGGCGGCTTCCTCTGCAGCTTTCTTTTCTTCTGCCTTCTTTTCCTCAGCTTGCTGTTCCTGCACAAATTCGATAGCGGAAGGCATATCTCCCAACTTATCGTAGTAATTATCTTCCTGTGCGTCGAGTGCAAGGCGACCTTCGTATACTTCCCATAGGCCGTTGTCGATGAGATAGTAGATAGCGGAAAGCACGATGCGCTCGCCGTATTCTTCGATGTAGGCATTGAGCGGTTTCACCCAGGCTTTTTCTACTACGTCTTTGAGCCATTCCTTATAGACGATGCCCATCAGCTTCTCTTTATCTCCTTCCACGGCATAGCAGGAAGCGATGCGAGGAATGATGTAGAGAGGTTCTGTCTTCTGCAGGAAGTTCTCGAAGTTGATTCCGAGCGCCTGACGGACCATATTACTTACGCTCTTGAACTTGTATTTCTTCAGTAATGAGCGAAGAATATTCTGTTGTTTCGTGTTCATGTTTCTATAATTGTTTATTTTGTATTTCCGAAACTCATGCTTCAGTCTCCGGTTCTGGTTCTTCCGGCCAACCATATTCATTGTAGCCTGTCTTGTGTTCATTAGCTGACTTCTCACGGCGATTGTCATAATATACAGGTTGCTCGCCTGCGGCTACTCGCTCCTTGTTGTATTCAGCAAAGGCGATGGCTAGCTTATCCATAAACTCCTCGTTGGCACGGCGTTTAGCTATCTTGTAGTCGTGTATGGCTTTCTGGTATTTTGCGTGAGCATCAGCACGATCAGCATCTTGCTGAACGAAGAAAGATTTCTTTTCCAAGGTTTGCTTGCCGAGAAATTCTTTCAGGCTAGACTTCTGACGTTCCTTGAACTCAACTTCCTTATCCAGGAGTTCCTTCTTACGTTTCGCAAAGGCCTCGCCGCCATCGGTCTTGATTTTCAAAGCAACTTCGTGTTTTTTGTCTCTTTCCTTACGCAAAGGCGCAAGGACTTCTTTCTGAAATTCTTCTAATGTTCTCATTTTCTCAAAATCTTTAATGTGTTATAAAACTTTTCTTAGTCGAAGAGGGAAGGCTGACGTGCCTTCAGCTCCTCTTCTTTTGCTGCCTTCTCCGCTTTCTCTTCCAGAACTGCAGCAGATAGTATCTGTTTCAGTCCCTTGCGAGAGGCGAGAGGTTCCCTTGATACGAGGGAAATAAACTTATCTCTGCCCAGTTTGCGGTAGAAAGGAATAAACTCCTTATCCACCAAATCGGCAGGGGCGCTAGGAATCAGTTTGCCCTGGTAAGGCTGACCTTTTCCATCTACTACCAGGAAATGGCGTGTGCCATTTTCCTCATCTGATATATCAATGCCTCCGGAATATTTGGCTATGCTGAGTTGACTGCACAGCCAAGCCTCCTTGGCTATCACGATTGTTTTCATAGGGCGAGGGGTTGCTTATTTTTCTGCAGTTAAATCGTTCTTGATTTCATCCCACATCGCCATCTCCACCTTCTTGCCATCGAAGTGGCCAACGGCTACCAACTCGCCACCTTCTTGAGTAGCGTCCGCTGATGAGATGGCGCTGCTGCGGATAATCATAATATCGAACTCGTGGATAGCATCGAGGATGCTCTTCATATCGATGTGCTGCATTTTATCTCTAGCATTCAGACGGATGCGCTGAATATCAGCATCGGTCAGCTTGCTGGACGTTTTCTCCTGCGCCTCCCTCACAGCCTGTGTCTCGATAGTAATACGCTGCTGCTCATAAGCATCAACGAGCAGTTCCGAGTTTTGTATCTGGGCGGCGATGTTCAGGAACTTCTCGAACAATTTACTTCCACCCGCAAGCAGCGTGGTAGCTAAACTCTGCTCAATGAGAAGAGTCTTACCTTTTACCTGCCAGTAAATCAATCCAGCCTTCTCCCACTTCTTGATCGTGGCAATTACGCTGGTCAGACTATCCAATGTTTTGAGAGCTTTCTTTGCTCTATGTCTTTTAAACGGATTCCACATAATCTATATATTGTTTAAAATGAATATTCCAGTGAAAAAAGCGCCCTATGCTCACGCACTGGGGAGGTGTAGGGAAATGTGAATAGACAACCCTACATTGCTTTTGCTTGTAGTTATTGTAAAATAAATACGGAACATCCTTTCGCTAAAGGTGTCTGCTATGAAGCATTTACATTAATTCAATAATTTAACAGTTAGAGCTTTAAAAATCTTCGATAAACTATATTGAATCTTAAAACATGAATTACCATTAATGAGTAATGAACCTGGTACCGTCTACCTCGAGCACCAGAATGTCGTTCACGACACGGATTTCTCCGCTGTTTACGAACTGCACCTTTCTCTGATGCCTCAGAATGTCTACCTTCAGACAAACGCATTCACCTTCATCTACATGCCCGGTCTTAGTGAGGAATTTGATGTAGAACGATTTGCGCTTTACGTTCCTCGCTGTCTGCGGATGCACATAACCAGTAACCTGCTGTCCGCTGCGGGGGTCTATCCACTGCCACTTTTCGCAGAACTGACGGAGGTTCTGATAAGATTGATGATATTTTGCCATAACTCTTATCTATTAGTCGATGAATTTATACGAAACCACCGAAGTCATAATAATCACGAGGACCATCCTGCTCCTTATCCTCTTCGTAAGGAGGAAGCTTGGCTTGCAGAAAACGGTTCAGAATGATACTGCCTACCTTTCGTTTTTCCTTGGCTACCCTTTGCCGATGCCGCAATATATCAGGAAACAGGATATTCTTGAGCGGGTTCGACCAATCGGCTGCATCGTTACATGCCGAATAATCGGGGTACAGCACCATAGAGTAATGCGATAAATTACCGTTAGGGGTATCGAGCATCGGACCAGCCAACGTAAAGGCTTTCTCCTCGTTGTAAAGAACCATGTGCGAAGTCTGTAGGGTCACATCATTATGGTTCTGATACAAGATTCTGTCTCTGTATTCCATCAGATGAATATCTATCCAGTCTTCTACACTCTTATCAGTAGAGAGTATCAGATGGGTTATCCAACCCCTCTCAAAGCACGTTTGAAGGTAGTTGATGATATATCCGGTAGCAGATGTTCTGCTTACGGTCATCGCCAACACCATCACGCAGAAATGATTTTTCTGCGCCCGGTTGGGATTTACATCTGCCAAGTATCCGATAGCGTGGAAGAATTTATCTACCAGCACATCGCCGTGCGTATAGAAGCTCAATGCTCTCCGGGGGGCTTGTATGATTGCCTTGGGCAGCTTTTTATCTACACAGCAGGGAGGAATGAACAAAGTATCATTCATAATCTTTTATCTTATTCGTTCGATGTAAGTTTATTCTTCAAGAATCATCGGCATGATTAAAGTCAATGCTCTAGGTGATGATTCGTTGGCGGTAATGACCCCAGCACGACTAGGATCGCCAAGATGCAGGCATACGGTATCAGACTGGATAGGTGCCAGGGCATTCAGCAGACTGCTTGCCTTAAATCCGATGCGATGACCATCTACGCAATTACTATCGATGATAAGCACCTGGTCGTTTGCCGCCATATTGAAGTCCAAATCCTGCGCTTCCACATCGAGGAACATACCTTCTTTCTTCAGAACAATCATGTTGCTACTTTCTGAAGAGAAGAGTGCTACACGCTTTACTACACTTGCCAATTCCCGCTTGTCTACCACAACATCATAAGGGTTGTTGCGAGGAATAACGGAATTGTAGTTAGGGTACTGACCTACCATCTTCTTGCAGACGAAGGTAATATCATTTCCAGATGTAAAGCGCACCATGCTCTCGTTTGCCTCAATATCAATATCTGCACAGTCATCAAAAACCGCCAAGCTCTTGAAGAAGGTTCGTTCTACAAGAATCGTACCTGGTGTTCCACTGCGGAA
>ENA-UEPW01000033-UEPW01000033.1-human-gut-metagenome-genome-assembly--contig:-NODE-33-length-119519-cov-20.893471_pt1 | contig 119519 bp, 96 predicted proteins | sample MGYA00242935_ERZ507936 | MGnify/ENA primary metagenome ERZ507936 (study PRJEB26167, sample SAMN06115469) | human gut metagenome | host: Homo sapiens | place: China:Chongqing | collected 2016-06-23... | reverse complement strand
CAAATCGGGGGCAACCCCGAGGCGAAAAGCCTCGACTGTATCGAAACCCTCCCACTTCAGTGGCGAGGTTGTTTAGTCTAAGGAGTTGCGCCGTGGCCGACCATCACGACGAGGAAGCCGCATGTCCGAAGTGCGGCGGCACGATCACCTTCACGCTCTGGGAGAATCTCGTCGCAGAGAAATATCCCGAAGCGGCGGAAAAGCTCATGAGGGGCGAGCTCTTCGCCTATGAATGCCCGCACTGCCATGCGACGGGCAACGGCTACTATCCGCTTCGCTTCACCGACATGACCGCAAAGGTCATGGTCGACTATCCCGCCACGACCGACCTGCGCGTCGCGGGCGAGATGGTGAACGAATTCAGGGAGAAGCAGAAGCTCTTTGCCGAGACGGGCTTCCCGCTTGACTACGACTACCGCGTCGTGATCGACCCGAACGCCCTCGTCGAAAAGGCCCAGATCTTCGCGGCCGGTCTCGACGACCGCGTGATCGAGGTCGTCAAGTGCTTCATGACCGACGCCTTCCTTGCGGAAAACCGCTTCTACCGCAAGGTGCAGCTGCGCTTCCTCAAGGGCTCGCCCGAACACTCCTTCTACGTGCTCGGCACCGAAGGGGAAGTGCTCACCCGCATTCTTCTCGACATGGATTACTACGCGATGGTGAGGGACGTGATGAAGCTCGACGAAATCGACGAGGCCGTCGTCAACGAGGCCTGGGCCGACGACTACATCCGCAGTCACATCGAGGACTTTCAATGAGCGGTGGAAACCCCTGAGGTCTATGCCTTATGGCGCAGACCCGTGTCGTGACCTATGATTGCCTGACGCATTCCTGACACGGCTCAACGGACGGACGCACCCATGCGCATCACCATCATCGGACTCGGACTCATCGGCGGCTCGGCCGCGCTCGCCTGGAAGCAGGCGCATGCCGAGGGCCGCTTTCCAGGCGGATCGCTCTCGATCACGGCGGTCGACACGAATCCCGCGACGCTCTCGCTCGCCCTTGAGCGGGGGATCGCCGACCGCGTGACGCCCTCGATCGCCGAGGGCGCGCTCGACGCCGACCTGGTGCTTCTCGCGGTCCCCGTGCTGGCCATGGGCGCCGTCATGAAGGAGGTCGACCGCGCCGCGCCCGTCGATGCCGTCATCACGGACGCGGGCAGCGTGCGCGGCAGCGTGATCACGGCCGTGCGCCTGAACGCGCGTCCAGAGCGCATCCGTCACTACGTGCCCCTTCATCCGATTGCGGGCGCCGAAAAGGCGGGGCTCGAGTTTGCTACGCCGACCCTCTACAGGGGTGCGACAGGCGTCGTGACGCCGCTGCCCGAATCCGATCTTGAGGATGCGGCCGTCGTCGTCGACCTCTGGCGTGCGGCGGGCCTCACGGTCGTCGAGATGACGCCCGAGGAGCATGACCGCATCTACGCGATGGTCTCCCACGTGCCCCACATGATCGCCTTCGCGCTCATGGACATGGCCGTCTCGTCCCCCGAGAGCCGGACGGCGCTTGCCGCCGCAGGCGGGGGATTTCGCGACACGACCCGCATCGCGGCCGCCGACGCGCGCATGTGGGCAGACATCACGAGGGCGAACCGCACGGCCATCCTCGACGGCATCAGCCGCTTTGAGGCCGCCCTCACACATCTCAAGGGGCTTGTGGCCGCCGACGACTACGAGGGCTACAGGACCTATTTCGAACGCACGGCCGAGGCGCGCAGGGAGATCAACTCGAGCCTGCCGCCCGTTCAGGCGGGCAAGTCGGGCGGAGACGCAGGGAAGGCCAGAGACCCTGCACGATAATTCAGAGCAGTTCGCGCCTGTACGCGTACAATTCATGCACTGCGCACCACGCGTGCGTTTTGACCGGCCAAGAACAGAGACAGAGTGAAAGGAGAGAAGAGATGAGCAACCGTCTGCCGCGAGCGCTGCTTGCCGACATTGCCGCCGTGATCGGCTCGGGTGACCACGCGTCCGCCCTGATGATGCTGGGCGACGAGTCGGGACCCGAGGCTTCGGCCGCCGTCTCCTCCTACCGCGCCCAGTGCGCTGCGGCCCTCGGGGACTTCGACGCCGCCGAGCGCCATTTGCGCGTTGCGCTTGACCTCGTCGAGCGCCGCATGACCGCCTTGCCCGCAGACGAGGCCGCGCGCGAGCGCCTTGCCGCCGCCCTCACGATCCTCCCGCCCGCCGATGCGCCCGTGACGCCGACCCTCGAGGTCATCTCGCCCGAGCTCACCGCCGTGCGCCTTCGCCGCATGCTCGCAGCCGTCTTCATGAAGGCGGGACGCGAACTTGACGCCGAGATGGAGCTCGCGCTCCTGCCCGTCGAGGCAAGAAGCCTCTGATGAACTGAAGCGGCCTGTTGAAGAGGCCTGAAAAACGAAAAAGGGACGGATTGCGGAAAAACCGCACCGTCCCTTTGTCATGTCTGAGAACCGCCGGTTGGCGCATCAATTGCGTTCCGCTTCACGCACGGCCTCGGAGGGCGTCTTCCTGCCCTTGACGACGTCGTCGAGCGCATTGCCGTAGTCCTCGAGCACCGAGAGCGCGCCGCGCACGAGTTCGGTCATGGCGCCGCGGGTCGGCAGGGGCACGCCCGTCAGGCAGAAGGTCGTCTTGAAGCAGACGACGCCCGTGTCGAGGTCCATTTCGAAGTTGCCGAGCTTGAGGCCGCAGTTGGCGCGCGTGACGAACTCCATCACGCGGCGGCGGTCTTCTTCGGCGACCTTGAAGGGCGCATAGGCGTGGCAGAGCACCACGTCCTCGAGAAGATGGATGTAGAGCGGGGTCTGGCCGATGCGGCTGTCAAGGTCGAACCCTGCGTCGAGCGTGCCGGTGCCGGCGTCGAACCCGTAGGTCCAGCCTTCATGCTCGAAGGCGAGCTTGAGAACGGTGGCGACTTCGGGCAGATAGGCCATGATGGACTCCTTAATTCAATGGGTGTGGCGACGAAAGAGTGTAGCAGGGCGATCCTTATCCGATGCACGGTTCCTTATTGGGAATTTCTCGTAGTTCTACGCAGAATGCTTTTTGGAGGTGATGAAAAGAGACGGGGCGGCAAGGAAAACGACTCAGCTTCTAGGTGAAATGTCTTAGTAGACCATCCGTATTTTTGCGGGTACACTACTCCCTGTGCGGTATGCCGGCGTCCGCAAAGCGGACGGTCAACCCCAAATTCAGATGCGGATTGCGTAGTAATACGCAGGAGAAGCCGCAGACAACATATCGGCATGCCTCAGACCAAAGCATCAAGACACTGACATGCAACCCACTTACGATCAGACGGATCCGACGTCCCCCGCCGGCTCCATTCCGCACTGGATCGATCCCGTCAGGGAGACCGACCTGGTGGCTCGCAGGCGCACGGTCCACAGGACGCCCGAAACGGGCTGGGCCGAATTCATCGCGACCGCCCGCGCTGCCGAATTCTTCACGTCGCTCGGCTTCAAGGTCATGGTCGGGCGCGAGTTCATCGATCCCATCTACGTGCGCGGCCGCTCAGAGGCCGAGGTGAGCGAGTCTGAGCGCCTTGCGAAGGCCGCGGGCGTTTCGCCCGTCCTGCTGCAGCGCATGGGCGGCCTCACGGGGCTGTGTGCGACTTTTGACACGGGGCACCCGGGCAAGACCCTCGCGTTCCGCGTCGAGCTCGACGCCCTCAAGATGAACGAGCCCGTCGATCCCGACCACATTCCCTACAGGGAGGGCTTCGCCTCCGAGCGTCCCGGCCTCATGCACGCCTGCGGCCATGACGGCCATCAGGCCGTCGCCTTCGAGCTTGGCCGCTTCATCGTGGCGAACAGGGACCGTCTGACGGGCCGCATCCGCTTCATCTTCCAGCCGGGCGAAGAGGGCTCCCGCGGCGCCTATCCGATCGTTCAGTCGGGGCTTCTCGACGACGTGGACACGCTGTTGTGCGCCCACATCGCGACCGACCTTCAGGCGGGCACCGTCGTGGCCGCCCCCGAGAAGTTTCTCTGTACCACGAAGATCGACCTTCACTTCGAGGGCGTGCAGGCCCACGCGGGCATGCAGCCCCAGCTCGGCCGCAACGCGCTTCTGGCCGCCGCCGCCGCCGCGCTCATCCTCATGGCCCTGCCGCGCCACTCCGACGGCATGACCCGCGTCAACGTCGGTACGCTCCATGCCGGCGAGGGTCGCAACGTGATCGCAGCCCATGCGGACATGGAGGTCGAGGTCCGAGGCGAGAACGAGGCGATCAACCGCGAGCTCGCCCGCGAGGCCGTCACACGTGCCCAGGGCTGTGCCATGGCCTTCGGCGTCAAGATGAGCCACAAGATCATGGGCGAGGCCGTCGACTTCGTGCCCGACGACGGCATCGTGCAGATGATCACCGTCTGCGCCCGCCGCGCGCGCCATGTGCGCGAGGTCCGTCCCTCGGTGCCGCTCAACGGCTCTGACGACGCCACTCTGATGATTCGCCGCGTGCAGAGCCAGGGCGGCCGCGCAGGCTACTTCCTCGTGGGCGCGGGTCTTGAGGCCTCGCACGAGCATGCCGCCGTCGACTTCGACGAGCGCTACCTTGTCACGCTCTACGACATCTTCGCGAACCTCGTGATCGGTCTTTCGGGCAACTGGTAGCCCGAAGCCCGACCTCGGTCCTCTCATCCCGGAAAACCGGCCCCGCCTTGCGGCGGGCGCCGGTTTTCTGCTTTCCGGCGTGCAGGATTCGTGCGTTCTTTGTTTTTCGTTCATGAGGCCGCAGGGGCGGACTTAGCCTGGCTTCAATGCCCGGAAAAAGTGCTTTCGGAGGCTGTTTGTGGTGCCGAAACAACACTGGGAGTAGAGGAGACACCTTATGACTTATGAGAGACAGTTAGGTCGAGGCGCCTGAAGGACGCGCGATGCGTCGCGTTTGACGCGTTAATGCGACAGTAAAAATTTCACACGGCCTGAATGTTCTCTGGAAAAATGCCTCACAGGTCTTGAGAAAAGACCGGACCACGGTGCAAGCGCAGTGCAAAAGCGTGCGTGCCATCTCGACGGAGCCCCTCGGGAAGCTTCCGTCGCCGCTCGCGGGCCGGCCGGTCCGGCCCGGAGCGAACCCAAAAAATGAGGAAATGCAAATGTTCAAGAAGTCTCTCGCTGCCGTCGCCGTTCTCGGTGCCTTTGCCGGCTCTGCTCTCGCTGCCGACGTTCAGCTCTATGGTCTCGTTGACCTCGGTCTCAACTGGACGCAGGTCGACAACGGCAAGACCACGACCGACAGCTTCGGCATGGGTTCCGGTCAGAACTCCGGCTCCCGCTTCGGCCTGAAGGGCACGGAAGATCTCGGCAACGGCTACAAGGTTGGCTTCAACCTTGAAAACAGCTTCAAGGCGGACGACGGCGCTTTCGACAAGGGCTCCCGCCTTTTCCACCGCGAATCCATCCTGTTCGTTCAGACGCCGTACGGCGAACTCTCCGCCGGCCGCACGGGCGGTCTTGATTCCGGTGTCGGCCGCTACGGTCAGATGGGCTCCGGCGCCACCGCCATGAGCACGGGTTGGGACAACATCGCGAAGACCAGCAAGGTCTTCCTCGGTCTCGGCGACCGCATGGACAACACGCTCACCTACCAGTCTCCGAAGTTTGCCGGCGTGACGGTTCTCGCCCAGGCCTCTCTCAAGAAGTCCAACGTCAATGACAAGGGCGTCGCCATTGAAACTGAGGAAGGCTCCTCCGACGCCGACCGCTACTACGCCCTCGGCGTGACGTACGGTGCCGGTGCTCTCAACGCCGGCCTCGTCTACAGCCAGACGGACTGGAACCGTACCGAACTCAAGGACCAGACCAACGACGACAACCAGACCGTCGTGTCTGCCTTTGCCAACTATGACTTCGGCATGGTCAAGCCGATGGTTGCCGTCCAGTACTTCGACGGCGGCAAGGATGTCGACGTTGCCAACACCGCCCTCAACAAGGGCTACGGCTTCGTCGTCGGTGGCACGGCTCCGCTCGTCGGCGGCACGCTGAAGGTTCAGCTCGGCTGGAACGACTACGAAGACGTGAAGACGGGCGCCACCGAAGGCAACAACATCATCACCGGCGTCGGCTACGAATACCCGCTCTCCAAGCGCACGTTCGTCTACACGGCCGCCGGCTACACGCAGGTCAAGACCGAAAAGGCCGGCGTCGAAACGAAGACCAAAACGTCCGAAGTCATGCTCGGCATGGTCCACAAGTTCTGATCACTGCCTGTTCGCATAGAACGTCAGTTTGACTGAACCAAGCACCCCGGTTCCGCAAGGAGCCGGGGTGTTTTTCTCTGGCGAACGGGGTCGACGTTCGCAGGAATTCGGGGCGAAAAATCGAGGAAAAAGTCCCTCCGCAGCCCCCTGAGTGAGCGAAGTCGACATTTCGTTCTACAGGCTGTCCACGTGTCGAATTCTCGGAAACAGGGCGGTTTGTTGTAGAAATGCAACACTCCGGAGAGAAAGTCACGTTGCGAGGGTTAGCACCTATTTTTCTCCTTAAGGCTAGAGCCACAGGTATTTTCAATGTTTCCTCGTCTGTTTGTCCTCTGGAGCGCATTAGGAGATTGAAGAAATTTTTGGGAGAATGTGCACAGGTCCTCGCGGACCAAAGACCAGATGCGGCTCGGACCAACTTAGCCGCTCTAAATTCGGCAGCGCCTCCCAGGACAAGTCTGCCGGCCGCCGACGCATCACAAAAGACGGTGCGCGGCACTCAATGAGGAAACAAATCATGTTCAAGAAGACTCTCGCCGCTGTCGCCGTTCTCGGTGCCTTTGCTGGCTCTGCTCTCGCTGCTGACGTTCAGCTCTATGGTCTCGTCGACCTCGGCATGAACTGGACCCACACGGAAGATGCCGATGGTGTCAAGACCGATAAGTTCGCCCTGTCCTCCGGTCAGAACTCCGGTTCCCGTTTCGGCTTGAAGGGTACGGAAGACCTCGGCAACGGCTATACGGTTGGTTTCGTGCTTGAAAACGCATTCAACGCTGACGACGGTGCCCTTGATAAGAGCGGCCGCCTCTTCCACCGTGAATCCCTGCTCTTCGTGCAGTCCGCTTGGGGTGAACTCTCCTTCGGCCGCACGGGTGGCCTTGATGCCGGCACCGGTCGCTACAACCTGATGGGTTCTGGCGCTTCTGCCATCGGTACGGGTTGGGACAAGGTTGGTGACTCCCGTGTTGCTCTCCTTGGTACGGGCGACCGCATGGACAATACCATCACCTACAAGTCCCCGAACTTCGCCGGCTTCACCGTTTATGCTCAGGCTTCCCTGAAGAAGGACAGCAAGGCTGAGGAAGACTTTGCCTCGGGCAAGGCTGCCGTTGGCCAGGAAGGTTCTTCCGATGCTGACCGCTACTACGCCGTCGCCGCTACCTATGGCGCTGGTGCTCTCAATACGGGCTTGATCTATAGCCAGACCGACTACTCTCGTTACACTGTTAAGGCTAACGACGACGATACGGCTCAGGTTGTCAGCGCCTTTGTGAACTATGACTTTGGCATGGTCAAGCCGATGGTTGCCGTTCAGTACTGGGATGGCGGTCTTGACAAGGTGAACGTCGAATATTTCAAGAACGATGGTGGTATGACGAAGGGCTACGGTGTCGTGGTCGGTGCTACGGCTCCTGTTCTCGGCGGCAACTTCAAGGCTACCGTTGGCTACAACGATTATGAATCCATCCGTACCAGTGACGCGTACGATGGCAACAACTTCATGGTTGGCGTTGGCTTTGAATATCCGCTGTCCAAGCGCACGCTGGTCTACACGGCTGCTGGCTACAACCAGTTTGACACGGACTACGCGAAGGGCGACAAGGATAAGGAAAAGTCCTCCGAAGTCATGTTCGGTATGGTCCACAAGTTCTAACTGCCTGTTCGTATAGAACATCAGTTTGACTGAACAAATCGCCCCGGATTCCGCAAGGAATTCGGGGCGATGCTGTTTCAGGGGCCGAGTCCAAGCGGCTTCAATCAAATACAAAAGGCAGCGGTCCCTCGGGATCGCTGCCTTTTGTTCATTGTCGTGCTCTGACTTTCTCAGTTCCGAACGGGCCGGTCGAACCACCCCGAGAGTTCGTCCACAAGCTCGATGCGAAGCCCTGACGCATGCTCACCGAGCTTCTTCCTGAGACCTTCGGCAAGGAGTTCCGGTGCCTCTGCATGCGAGACCGAAGCTCGCTCGAGATGAATCACGGGGCTGACGCCGTCCGGGAAGCGGCAGCGGAACCTCAGGCCCGAAAGCCGATCGTCCTCCTTCATGAGGGCTTCGACGGCGGCTTCGGCGTCGGCTGCGAACGTCAGGTCGCGCGACGCGGGCTTCATGCCGTAGGGAAAGCGGGTGAGAAGGCAGGGCCTTGCCATCTGACCCGGATTGCGAAAGCCGAGTGCGGCGCCGAGCGAACGTATCTCGTCCTTGCTGATGTCGGCCTCTGCAAGCGGGGAGCGGATGCCGAGCTCCTCCAGAGCCTTGCGGCCGGGACGGTAGACGGCGAGGTCGGAGTGGTTCGTCCCATCGCAGAGCGGGACGTCGCCGGCGATCCTGAGAAGCTCCGTGAAGATGTGGCGCTTGCAGACGTAGCAGCGCAGGCGTCCCGCGGCGGCGAGGTCGGGCATGTCCGCAGGATCGAGCGGCACGAGCTCGGCCTCGAGCCCCATGGCTCTTGCCTCGGCGACAGCTTCGGCCGTCTCGGCGGGCGCCACGTGCGGGCCCGTGACGTGCAGGAGCCTCACGCGAAAGCCCGCGAGCTTTGCAAAGAACGCGAGGAAGCGGCTGTCGAGTCCGCCCGAATAGGCGAGGGTGACCGCGCCGTCGCTCGAAGCTTCGGAGAGCTTACGGGCGAGCCTCTCAAGACGAGGATCGTCGAAGGCAGGCGTCATGGCGTTCACTCGGCTGCGGGAACGGGCTGGCCGAAGGCCATGAGCGTGCCGTTGGCGACGCCCTCGAAAACCTTCGGGGTGAAGACGGTGACGTGGTCGGTGACGACCATCTCGGGCCAGCCGCCGAAGCGCGCGCCGAGCCCCAGCAGGACCGCCAGCCCCGTGGGCGTCACGGGCTCGCCTTCGCCCGACCAGGGGCGCACGGCGACGCCGTCGAGCATCGCGTAGAGGGCGGGTGCGGGATAGGGCACGACGCCGTGGGCGCAGTTGATGGTGCCGTCGGTCATCGGGAGGGGACTCGCGACGATCATGGCGGGATCGATCGTGGTCATGAAGTCGGCGATGAGGCCGACTGCGATGATGTTCGCCATGCGGCCCACCTCGTGGAAGTGGACGTGATCGGGCGTCGTGCCGTGCACGCGGGCCTCGGCGTTCGCGACAACGGACCAGATGGCGGCGGCCTTCGCCTTCGCCTCGTCGGAGAGCGTGCTCGCCTCATAGTGGCGGAGGATGTCGGCGGGCGTCCTGTGGGCGTGCTCGTGCGGCGTCCTGATCGAGAGCGTGTGGCCGAGGATGCCGTTGACGGCGCGCGGGCCGAATTCGATGGCGGCGTCGACTTCGGGGAAGCGGCGCGCCATGTAGGCCTGGGCCGTTCCCGCGGTCTGGCCCGTCAGGGCGAGGAGGCCTGCGAGGAAGACGTTGGCGTTGAAGCCCGCATGGATGCGGACGGTGAGGATCGGGTGGTTGAAGAGGTCGGACATGGTCGGTGCTCCTCGGTCAGCGCGCGGTGCGCACGGATTCAAGCAGGGAGAGGACGCGGGCGGCGGCGCAGGCGGCGCCGTAGCCGTTGTCGATGTTCATGACGGCAACGCCGGGCGCGCAGGACGCAAGGCAGCTCGAGAGCGCAGCGCGGCCGCCTTCGGCGATGCCGTAGCCCACGGACGTGGGGACCGCGAAGACGGGCTTCGAGGTGAGGCCGCCCATGACGCTTGCGAGCGCGGCGTCGAGCCCCGCGCAGACGACGACCACGTCGCCCTTGTTGATGTCGTCCCTTGCGGCCTGGATGCGCCAGAGGCCCGCAACGCCGCAGTCCTCGAAGAGGCGGACGGTCCAGCCGAGGTACTCGAGCGTGCGGGCGACCTCGTGCGTCACGAACGCGTCGGCCGTGCCCGCGGAGACGATGCTCGCAAGGCCCGTTTCATGGCGCGGGCAGGTGCGGTGCCAGGCGGTGCGGGAGAGGGGATCGTAGTCGTAGGCGGCGCGAAGGTCTTCGGGCACGCGCGCCCAGACGGATTCCGAGAGGCGCGTGAAGAGAATGGGCTTCTCGTCGTCGGACGCAAAGCGCTTGAGGAGCGAGAGGAGCGCGTCGTGGCTCTTGCCCTCGCAGAAGACGGCTTCGGGCAGACCGATGCGCACGTCGCGGTCGATGTCGAAGCGGATGTTGTCGGGCATGCTGGCCTCGAGATGTGGTTCTGGACAAAAAGCCTGCCTGGCCGGTGAGGCGCAGGCAGGCGGCAGTCGTTCGGATGCGGGGGCGTCGGCAGACGCCCGCCGCAGGAGGATCCTTATTCGACGCGGGGCACCGTGAGGGAGCCTTCGGGCATCAGGATCATGTCGGGCGTCTCGCCCACGTACTGCTTCGCGATCTCGAGGGCCTCTTCGACGGTGTCGACGGCGCCCGTGAAGAGCATGTCCTTCGCGAGCTGGCGGTCAAGGCTCGTCACGAGGATGTAGCGGGCCTTCTCGATCGGGCGCGTGATGGCGTATGCCTTGTTGGCGCCGATCTTGAAGTTGGCCTCGAGTTCGGCCTTGATGGCGGCCGGGGTCTTGAGGCGGCGGAAGGTTTCCTCGAGTACCTTGGAGCCCGAGCCTTCCTCGCAGTCGGCGAGCAGGATCACGACGCCGTCCTTCCTGACGGCGCAGGAGGCGTTCTCCATGGTCTTCTGCATCTGGTAGACGTTGATGTCCTTCGGATAGCCGCCGCAGGAGACGATCACCATGTCGGCGAGCTTCGGAATGACGCAGCCGTAGACTTCGTCGACGAACTTGCAGGCTTCCTTGTGCGCGGCGATGTAGTCGCCCGCGAACATGCGCAGGAACTGGTGCTTCGCGTTCAGAATGGCATTGAAGAGGAAGAGCGAGCGGCCCTTGGCGAAGAGCGCGACGCCCTCCATCTGGTCCTCGTAGCAGGGGTTGCCCGTCGTGCGGCCGAGCGCGGCGTTTTCGTCGAGCATGAAGCTGTGGTTGACGCGAACGGTCTCCATCGCGGCGCAGCCGGGAAGGATGGCCTTGCGGCCGCCGCCGTAGCCGGAGAAGTAGTGGTGCACGATCGTGCCCGTGAGGATCACGTGGTCGACGTTGCAGAGCTCCTTGTGGATGTGCACGGGCGTGCCGCGGGAGGTCGTGCCGAAGTATTCGAAGTCGTCGTCATTCGTGCAGATGCTGTTGTACATCTTGAGGCGGGAGGCGACGTTCTCGCCCACGCCCTCGACCATCTCCTCGTGCGTCATAGCGCGGTGGGTGCCGAGCGCGAAGACGATCTTCATGTCCTCGTCCTTCACGCCGAGACGGTTCATCTCGTCGACGAGCACCGGCATGAAGTCGAAGCTGTTGGCGACGCGGGTCGGGTCGTTGCAGATGAAGGCGACGGTGTCGCCGGGCTTGATGATCTCCTCGATCGACGGGCAGCCGATCGGGTGGCGGATCGCCTCGAGCACGCCGCCCCTGATGTCTTCCATCGGCGGGAACTCTTCGGTGCGGACCACCTTCAGAACGCGGTCCTCTTCAACGGTAAAGGTTTTGCGACCGCGCCCGTAGGCGAAGTCGTAGGTCTTCATGGCCATGTGTTGTCTCCTTGATTCGGCATGCGAGGGGCGGACTCCGTCCCGTCTTCAAAATGGTCTTCTCGGGATGCGGAGGTCATGCGAAAGCAGTAGTGCTTTCGAGGGTCCGGCTCTGCCGTAGATGCATTATAGGTGCCGCCCAATCCTTTTGAGAAAGGGCTTTCAAGGCAAAGCTCAGTCAGGGCGCGGAAGGTCAAGCCTTCGGGGCAAACTTACAGTTCAGATTCAGAGGTAGGGGACGCTCCGAATGGCCGGTCGGGGCGCCCTCTCAAATGGAATTGCCTTCAGCAATCACTTCCCGTCGACGCTGTTGACGAGATTCATGCGCATGATGGCGCGGTGCTTCGAGCCGTCGAGGCGCTCAAGGTCGAAGCAGTCGCCGTCGACCGTCGGAAAGCCCGCGAGGAAGGCGTCGATGCGGGCGACGGCCTCGGGCGGCAGGGTGCGGCCGATGAGCGCGGCGTTCCCGTCGACGTGCCTTGAGCTTCTCGTGCCGATGATCGCCGCGGCGACTTCGGGCCTCGAGAGCGTCCAGAGCGTCGAGACATTCGCAATCGAAAGCCCGAGCGGATCGCCGATCTCCTTCATGAGGGCGAGAAGCGCCTGGAAGCCTTCCCAGCGGAGCGAATCCTCGATGACGAGCGCGTACTTGACCAGGGAGCGGTTCTCGAAGTGATCGGGCTTCGGCGCGCCAAGCCACTTCTCGGACATGAACCCGCCTGCGACGGTGCCGTAGCAGAGCAGTTTTACTCCCGTCTCGCGGCAGAGGCGCTCGAGCCGCATGGCGGGGCGGCGGTCGAGGATCGAGTACTGGCACTGGTTGGTGGCGACGGGAATGCCTGCGTCGAAGAGCTTTCGAAGCTCGACGGCGTTGAAGTTCGTGGTGGAGATGAGGCGGATGAGGCCCTTCTCCTGAAGGCGCACGAGCTCGCCCGCCACGTCGACCATGCCCGGCACCGAATAGTCCCACCAGTGGAACTGGACTGCGTCGAGCCGCTCGACGCTGAGGCGCCTGAGGCTTCGCGTGATGATGTTCTCGACATAAGCCGGCGTCACGTTCGCAAGGTCGTTGAGGTCGGGCACGAACTTCGTGTGAATCTGCGGCAGGCGAAGCCCCGCCTTGCGGCGCTCGCGGATGATGCCGCCGAAGAAGTCCTCGACGCCCGTGTAGATGTCGGCGCAGTCGAAGGTGTCGAATCCCATGTCGATGAGGCGGTTGAAGGCGCGGGCTGCGTCGGCGAGATCGAGCGGACGCTCAAGCGCGTGGCCCGCGGAAAGCTGCCAGCCGCCGTTGATGACGCGCGGCACGCAATAGTCTTCAGTGATTCGGATTCGGTCAATGAGGGGCGCTTGGGGCATGATGTACTCCTGGTTGTACGGTTGTCGGACCGCTCAGGCCTTTTCGCCCAGCGGCACGACGGTGCATTCGGCGTGCGAGAGGATGCGTTTTGCGGTCCGTCGGATTCTGAACTTTGCTCCGCAGTTGGGATCGGGACAGGCGATGAGCGCATCGGTCGTCATCCAGTCGTTCGGGGAGGTGGGGCGTTCCTTGGCGGGCAGTAGCGGGATGAGCGCCGCGAGCGCATACATCGAAAAGCGCCCGCCCTTGGGAAAGACGAGGTCCTCGCCTTCGACTCTGAACGCGTGGCCCGCATGGTGGCGGCAGACGAAGTCCTTTTCGTCGCCTTCAACGGTTACTTCGAGGTCGTAGAGTTCGAACGTGTCGTCAGGTGCCATTGTTTGTCTCCTGTTTGTCAATCCTGAATGTCTGGCGTTGTTCAGAGGGCGGTTGCAGTCTTGGCCTCTGCAGCTTCGGGTTCGGACGTTTCCATCATGCGGCCCGTGCCCGTGAGCACCGCGAAGCCGAAGACGAGGAAGAGCGCGATCGGGTAGAAGGCGGCGGTCATGAGCGTGAAGGGCGTGACGGCGGCCGCGCCATCGAGTCCGGAGACGGCAGCCATCGTGATGAGCACGAAGGCCGAGAACGGCATCAGGACGGGAAGGCTGTTCGCTAGGCCTGAGAGGATATGCGAGCGACGGTACGGATGCAGGTTCGAGGCTCGGCCGATGTCATCGGTGAGAGAGCCGACGAGCGCGACGGATGCGGAGGTGACGGCTGCAAAGAGCGTCGTCACGACGAGCGTGGCGGCCGAGAGGAAGAGCTCGGTGCGAAGTGCGGAGGGACGGCCCGCCGCCCCCGTTTCAAGGGCCTTCGCCATCATGTCGGGCACGCCCGCCTCGCGCACGATGCCCGTGAAGGCGAAGAGCGTGACGCACAGCAGGATGATGGGCGAGACGTTGCTGATGCCCGAGATGAGAAAGCCCGAGAGCCTGCCGTCGTCGGCCGCGAAGATTGTGGCGAAGCTGAGGCGGCCGATGAGAAGCCCCGTGGCCGTGCCCGTCACGGCGCCCGCCGAGATCGCCATCAGCACGTCGCGGGTCCTGACCGCAACGGCAATGAGGACGGCGACGGGGACGAGCATCAGAAGGGCGGACGCATCGCCGGAGAGCGCCGCCTCGGAGACAGGGCGGGAAGCGCCCATGAAGGCGTAGACGGGCATGGAAACGGCAAGTGCGGTCATGGCGTAGGGAAGCCTGGTGCGCACGACTCCCGCAATGTCGGCGGGTGTGCCGTCGCGAAAGCGCTGCGTGACCGACGAGATGACGGTGACGTCGGAGACGGGTGCGAGGTTGTCGCCGAAGATGGCGCCCGAGAGCACGGCGCCCGCGAGCATGGCGGGATCCGCACCGAGCGCGACGCCCGCAGGGAAGAAGATCGGCATGGCGGCGAGAAGCGTGCCGATGGACGAGCCCGTGGCGGTTGCCATCAGAGAGGAGGCGAGGAGTACGAAGACCGTGAAGGCGTGGCCCGTGAGGTGGAGCATCCCTCCGAGGAAGACGAGCCCGTCGGCGACGCCCGAGGCCTTCATCATGGCGGAGAAGATGCCCGAGGCGATCAGGATGAGCACGACCGTGCCCGTGAGCTCGGACGAGGCCCCGCGCACGGCGGCCTTCCAGTATTCGGACGGGGCTTTCGCGAGGAGCGAGCCCGAGAAGAGCGTGAGGACGCCTGCGGCGGCGAGGCCCGTGAGGTCGAAGGCGGCTTCGGAGATGAAGAGCCTGGCCGTGACGGCCACGAAGAGCGCGAGCGGAAGAAGGAGAACGGCGGCGGAGCCGTGGAATCGAAGCGTTGTCATGTCGGGTGCCTGTCGGGTGATGGTTGTCGGAGGACGGATCGGAGTCGGATGTCTTCCTTTTGCCATCGTCTGCTGCAGGACCTTGCGCGCTCGTTGAGCCTTTGGAACATGTTGAAACCTCTGTGGACGTTTTCGTTGTGTCTTGTCCGTCGTCCCGGGGCTTCTGTGCGCCTGATGCAAAAAGACCCGCGGGAGTGCGGGTCTTTTGGACTGGAATTTGGGCAAAGCTCGCCCGACCCGCTCTAGAAAGAGAAGGAGCGCCACCAAAGGTGATGGTGAGCGGAAGGGGTCGGAAGGAGGATCTGCGTATTCATAACGGATATAGTATAGCGTGGAAGGCTTCGCTTGTGCATCAGGTGGTTTGCTTAGGGTGATCCGTCTATGGAAGGCTGCGGGGCGGGTCTGGGCAAAAACCCGTCTTTGTGAACTTTGTCACAGAGGGGGCCTTCGGACCCGCCTAGACTCGATGTCAGGGATGAGGAGCACGGACCAGGCGCTCCCGGCCCTCAAGACACAAACAGGAGAAAAAACATGCAACTCAATCGTCGTCAGTTCCTCGGATCCGCCGCCGCAGCGGCCGCCTTTAGCACTGCTCCCGCCGTCATGACCGCAGTCGTCCAGAAAGATCAGGGGCACGATCAAAATTGAGAAAAACAATTACCGATCTTTTCAACGCTGCTTCGGACGGTCGACAAACCGGAGGGGAATGGGTAAGTTTGTGGAGCATCTCAAACGCAAGGCTGAAAGCGCCGGCTGCGAGGTGATCGAACTCAATGCCTATAAGCTGAAGATGTCGCAGTACGATCCGCAAACGGATGCGTACCGTAAGAAGCCGTTGAAGGAAAGGTGGCACCGCTGGGGAAACACCGGCACGCTCGTGCAGCGAGACGCCATGAGTGCGTTTCTGGCGTGCCATGCAACTGAAAAAGGACACGACCGAGCCCTTCTCCTTGAGAAGTGGACGACTGCGGAAGCACTGTTGAGCGGCAGCGGTCTGTGTCGTCATGAACCTTGTAGCGACCCTGAAGTATCGAAAGACGCTTCGGGGCTCACGAAGCCGAATTGCGGGAGCAAGGCGGAACGGGAAAGAGGTCTGCCGCGCACACTTTGTACGGACGGTGACGTTCAGGCGGCTTTGCCCCCTGAAAGAGCTGTCTGACGGTCAAAGTGAATACTCTGTCTTCAGGCAGGGGAGCTTCAACGGATCACACGACACTGGGAAGGCAGCTATGACTGTGGATTCTTCCTGCGGCACGGCCGCGGAAAAGGAAAGGGGCGAGGAAAGGTCGCCCGATCGCTGGATGGTGGTTCTTCTGAACGACGACTACACGCCCTTTGACTGGGTGATCGACGTACTCATCCGCATTTTCGAGCGCACGCCGGGCGACGCCATGGCGGTCACGCGGAGCGTGCATCAGCAGGGCAGGGGCATCGCAGGCGTCTATCCGCGCGTCAAGGCCCTTCGCCTTGTCGCCAAATGCATGAGCGAGGCCCGCAGAGACGGCTATCCCTTCACCTGCATTGCCGTGCCCGCCGAGGGCGGCGGCCTTTCCCTCTGACTGTCCGGAGCTGCTTATGACGGAATATCGTTTTCAGGACGCCGTGGAGGAGATCGTCAGATCCACGCTCTTCTGCGCGCAGGAAGCCAGCGATGACTGGGTTCCGCTTCTTTTCCTTGCCTTCCTGTGCAGGCATCAGGCGACGCTGGACGCGCTCTCGCAGGCCGGGTTTGATGTCGAGCGCTTTGAGCAGGCCAATCAGGCGTGGCTCTCCAAGGCTGAAGACGTCTGTCGCAAGGTGGAGTCGTGCGAGGCCATGACGCTTGCGGACCTGCCGGAATTCGATGCAATCGAGGATGCCGGCGTCGTTTCGTGGCTTGCCAATGCAGGCATCCACGTGATGAGCGCGGGGCGCCGCGATCGCGTCGTCGACGTCTATGACATTCTCATCGCCATCAAGACGGTGATGTCGGCAGGGTCCGTCATTTCCCAGGCTTGGGATCAGGCGGGGGTTACGCTTGCCGAGCTTCGCAGGCGTGATGCCGTGCTTCACGGTCCTCAGGGCTTCTATACGCTGACGCCGCCTGCGACCACAGGCTTCATGGCGGATTTTCTCGATGACTTCTTGTTTGGAGGTCCCGACGAGGAGGCCAGGAATGAAGAGGTGGAAGAGGGTGAAGAAGGAGAGGGCGCAGCGACGGCCGGAACGGAGTCTTGGGGCGAGGTCGTTGCCGACGGACGCGGCGGGAAGGTCGTGCGCATCAATCTCAATGATGGTGACGAGGTTCCGGAGGCTCTTAAGAAGATGCTCCTCCGTCTAGCCGACCGGGTTGCCGGGAGCGATTCTGGAGACGAGCCTGAGAATCAGGCTGAGGCGGTGGAGACGGACAAGCCCCGGGCGAAGGGCCTGAGCCGAGAGGAAAAGTACCTGCAGGGGTGCACGCGCGATTTGAGCGCGGCAGCGGCAGGAGGGGAGCTTGATCCTCTCATCGGACGCGACGCCGAGGTGCTGCGCATCTGCGAAATCCTCTGTTGCAGGCGCAAGAACAAGCCGCTGATCCTCGGTGAGACGGGCGCGGGCAAGACGGCGTTGGTCGAAGGGCTTGCGCTTCGCATCCATGAGGGCCGCGTGCCTGCGGCGCTCAGGGGGCTCCGCATCTTTGCGCTCAACGCCTCCTCCATGTCGAGCCGCTACAAGGGCGCATTCGCCGAAAAGCTTTCGGAAATCGTCTCCGTCATCAAGAAGGTGCCGGGAGCCGTGCTCTTCATCGACAACCTGCACATGCTGATCAACGGCACCGACGGCAACTCACAGGAGGAGTACAACGCGCTCGGTCATCTGGCGGGCGACGATTCACTGCGCCTCATCACGACGTCCACTTTCCGCGCCTGGCGCCAGACCTTCAGCAAGGACGATCTGCTCACGCGTCGTCTGCAGACGGTGGAGCTCGCGCCTGTCTCCAGAGATGAGGCTCTGCGCATCGTGACGGACGTGCTTCCGAAGTTCGAGCAGTACCACGGCGTGCATTACGCGCCCGAGGTTGCAGAAAGGGCCGTGGCGCTGGCCGATCGCTGGATTACGGACAGGCCCTTCCCCGACAAGGCGCTCGATCTGGTGGATGAGCTTGGCGGCGCAGCCCGCATGAACAGGGAGGCGGGGAATGAGACGCCCATCGAGGTCGGCGTGCAGAAGCTCCCCGAGCTCGTCGCGCGCATGGCCCGCATTCCGGCCGAGCAGATTTCCGAGAGCGAGCACGGTGAGCTCGCCGCGCTCGACAAGGTCATTCGAAGTGCTGTGTTCGGTCAGGACGAGGCGATCGACAGAATCGTTTCGGCGATCCGCGTCTCCCGTTCGGGGCTCGGCAATCCCGAGCGTCCCGTGGGCTCCTTCCTCTTCACGGGGCCGACGGGCGTCGGCAAGACCGAGGTGGCCCGCAGGCTTGCGGGAGCGCTCGGCGTACAGCTTCTTCGTTTCGACATGTCCGAGTACGCGGAATCGCATACGATCAGCCGTCTCATCGGCTCGCCTCCAGGCTATGTCGGACACGGCGAGGGCGGGCTTCTCACCGAGCAGGTGACGAAGCATCCCTACAGCGTCGTGCTGCTCGATGAAATGGAAAAGGCGCACCCGTCGCTCTTCAACCTGATGCTGCAGGTCATGGACCACGGCAAGCTCACCGACGCCTCCGGCCGCGAGGCGGATTTCCGAAACGTGGTGCTCATCATGACCAGCAATGTGGGCGCCCGAGAGATGGAGCGCAACACCATCGGGTTCGGCGGAAGCAGGACGGGAGATGACGGCGCGGCCATCAGGATGGCCTTCACGCCCGAGTTCCGCAATCGACTCGACGCCGTGGTGCGCTTCGCGCCGCTTTCGGTGGATTCCATTGCGTCCGTCGTGGACAAATTCCTTGCCGAGCTTTCCGATCAGCTCAGAGCCAGAGGTGTCGAGCCCGTCTATTCGGCGGACTTCCGCGCCTGGCTGGCCAGAAACGGTTACGACCCGCACATGGGGGCGCGTCCGATGCGCCGCCTGATTGCCGACAAGGTCCGCCGTCCGCTGGCCGAAGAGCTGCTGTTCGGCCGCCTGGCGGGTGGTGGAAAGGTCGTCTTCGACATCCGAACCGATGCGGGCGGTGAGGAAGTGGTGTTTGAAATCCCTGCCGCCGACTACAATGACCAGAAGCCGTCCCGTTTGTCGGAGGACGGTCCTGAAGGAGAAGCCTGATGACTGAAATCAACGAGCTCTGCCGCGACATTCAGATGAAGCTTCCGGACGAGATCTGGATGCTGGATTCGCTCGAGCGCTACCGCCGCGGCGCCGTCCATACCGATGACTTTGCCAGAATGGACGGCCGCACCTATCTTTTCGGCGTGGTTGAGGTTCCCCTCGCCTACGAAGACGATGCGAGCTTCACATGGGGTTGCTGGATTGAGGTCGACCGTTCTCTGCACGACGCATATCTCGAGGCTTTCCAGAGTCCTGCCGCCGACCGCCTGACGGGCGATGGGAGGCTTGCCAACGACATCCCGGGGTATGAGGATGCTGCAGGCGTCCGCGTTGAAGTGATGTTCTCGTCCGAACGCCGCCCTGTCTTCGTCGTGGACGCGAGCAACTCTCTCGGGCGGGACCAGAGGAGCGGTCTTTCGCTTGAGGATCATCAGGCGCTCGACGACATCCTTTTCGGCGACGATGAGGATGAGGACGACGAACAGGACTGGAACGAGCGCGACTGACGTTTGTTTGAGATCACTGAAATGAAACAGGCTTCCGTGTGGAAGCCTGTTTCATTTGGAGAGAGGTCAGCCCCTGCCCGTGGATCCGAAGCCGCCTTCGCCGCGTTCGCTTTCGTCGAACTCATCGACCACGCGGAAGTCCGCCTGCATGACGGGCACGATCATGAGCTGAGCGAGGCGTTCGAAGGGTTCGAGCGTGAAGGGTGCCTGACCGCGGTTCCAGGTCGAGATCATCAGCTCGCCCTGATAGTCGCTGTCGATGAGACCAACGAGATTGCCGAGCACGATGCCTTTTTTGTGACCGAGCCCCGAGCGTGGGAGGATCAGGGCGGCATAGCCGGGATCTCCGATGTGGATGGCGAGGCCTGTGCGCACCAGCACGGTTTCACCGGGATTGATGACGAGAGGCTCGTCAAGAAGGGCACGGAGGTCGAGGCCTGCGCTGCCGGGCGTGGCGTAGGCGGGCATGCGTTCGCGCATGCGTTCGTCGAGGATTTTGACGTCAATCTGCATGGTTCTGAATGAGTGAGGTTTGAGAATTGAGCATGGAGGCGATGCGGCTGACGATTTTCAGTGCAACCTCCCGCTTGGAGGCAGGCCCGAAGGCTTCGGCGCTCTCTGGCGTTACAAGGAGCACGCAGTTGTCGGGGCTTCCGATGGCTGTGCGTGCAAGGTTGCCCACGATCAGGTCCGCGTGTTTTGAGATGCACTTGCCTCTGGCATAGGCCTCGAGGTTTTCAGCCTCGGCAGCAAAGCCGACCTTGAGCTTTACGTCGCTGCGCGTCCCGACAGTTCTGAGAATGTCGGGGTTTTCTTCAAAGCGAAGCTCAGGGGGGCGGCCGTCCGTTTTCTTCATTTTTCCGCTGACGGCGGTGGCGATGCGCCAGTCGGCCACGGCGGCGACGCCGATGAAGACGTCCGCGCCGTTTGCCTTGAGGGCTTCTTCGACGGAGGCGAGCATTTCCGCGGCCGTCGTGACGTCAACACGCTTGACGCCGAAGGGCGTCGGAAGGTGAACGGGACCCGAGACAAGCGTCACGTCGGCGCCCGCATCACGGGAGGCGCGGGCGATTTCGTATCCCTGAAGTCCGGAACTTTTGTTGGTGATGCCCCGAACGTCGTCGATGGGCTCGAAGGTGGGCCCCGCCGTGATGACGACGCGTCTTCCGCTGAGGCTTTTGGGTGCAAGCAGTCCGGGGAGCAGGTCAAGGACTTCCGAAGGCTCAACCATGCGTCCTGCACCGACGTCGCCGCAGGCCTGAAAGCCGCAGGCGGGGCCCGCAAACAGGGCGCCGTCCCTTCGGAGCTGCTCGACGTTGCGCAGATTCGCGGGATTCTCCCACATGAAGCGGTTCATGGCGGGCACGAACAGGACGGGCTGGCGTCTGGCGGCGATCATGGTGGAGACGAGGTCATCTGCGATGCCGTGAGCGGCCTTGGCGATGATGTTCGCCGTAGCGGGCATCACGATGAGGAGGTCGTTCGAGCGGTTGAGCTCGATGTGCGGCATGGAGCCCTGAGGACCCGGCGCCCATTCCGTGAGGGCGACGGGATGGCCCGTCAGCGCCTCGAAAGTGATGGGGCCGACGAAGGCGGCGGCATGCTCTGTCATGGCGACGTGTACGTCGATGCCGGCCTTTTTCAGACCGCGCACGAGTTCGCAGCACTTGTAGGCGGCAATCCCGCCCGTTACGGCCAGCGTGACGCTTCGCAGTGTCGTCATGAGAATCTCCATAAGAAAAGGCGCGGCCTTCACGGATGGTGAAGGCCGCGCCCGTTCATTTTAGCGGAAGCGACAGGGAGCAATCAGTCATTGCTTGCGACGCAGGAAGCTGAAGATGCCGGGACGATCCTTCGTTTCGCCTGCTGCCTTCTCTTCCGTCGGCACGGCGGTTTCGGCTCCCGATCCTTCGGAGAGGGAAACGGATTCGACTGCTTCGGCGGAGGGAGCGGAAGAGGCTTGAAGCTCAATGGAGGCATCGGAGGGTGCTGCGGGCGTAACGCCTGTAGTCTCGGACTGAGGTACGGAGACGGAAGCCTGTTCGGGAGCGGCGGTTTCATCCCTGTCCTTGTCTTCGGTGTTCTCGGTTCGTTCCTCCTCACGGGCCGTCGCCTCGGCGAGCTTCGTGTTGATGATGGTGCCGATGGGAGCGTTTTCGGCGAAGGCGGTGTTCACGTCGACGGAGATCTTTTCGGCGGCGCTTTCATAGCTGCTCACGAAGCGAACGCCGTCGATGCCGGGCACGTCGGTCCAGATGCCGGGATCGGGAGCCACGATCGTGATGGGCGTGTCACCCTTGACAGCTCGGGCGGCTTCGGCGATGCGCAGCGAAGTGGTCGAGTTGTCGAGGATCATCAGCATGCCGGCGTTCTTGAGATGCGCAGCGACCATGGCCTGCGGATCGGCGGGGTTGCCGACGATGACCGTGACGTCGAGCTTGTCGAGTTCGGTGGCGAGGTCATGATCCTGAACGATGGCGACGACGGCCGCGCCTGCCTTGTGAAGCTCGGTGGCGAGCGGCGGCAACAGGCGGCTTTTGCCCGTGATGACGATCTGGTTGTGAAGCTTTTCGGCGGGCGTTTCGTTGGAGACGCGTTCGAAGGGTGCTTCACGCAGCGCGGCGGCGCGCGCCCAGGCCCAACGGGAGGTCAGCTCTCTGCCGATGGCGGGGATGAAGCTGAAGACGACGGGGTTGAGTGCGATCGACAGAATGGCGGCGCCCACGATCAGATTGACCGTGTAGTCGGTCGCCAGGCCGAGGCCCTTGGCCTGACCGACGAGAATGAACGAAAATTCGCCGATCTGTGCGAGTGAGGCGGCGACCGTGATGGCCGTGTGCAGCGGGTAGCGCAGCACGTAGACGAGGCCGAAGGCGGCGAGTCCCTTGCCGAGCATGATGATGAGCAGCACGGTGAGGACGGAGAGCGGGGCCTCGATGATGATGTGCCAGTCAAAGAGCATGCCCACGCCGACGAAGAAGAGCACGGAGAAGGCGTCCTGGAGCGGGAGCGATTCGGTGGCCGCCCTGTGGGCGAATTTCGACTCGCGCATCACCATGCCTGCGAAGAAGGCGCCGAGGGCGAAGCTCACGTTGAAGATGGCGGAGGCGCCGTAGGCGATGCCAACGGCTGCGGCAAGCACGAAGAGCGTGAAGAGCTCGCGGGAGCCCGTGCGGGCAACCTGAGCCATGATCCACGGGAGGACGCGGCGGCCGACGAGCATCATCACGGCGATGAAGGCGATGACGTTGCCGATCGTGATGGCGATCTGGATCGCAATGTCCTTACCCGTAATGCCTGGCGCGGCGTCGGAGCCGAGAAGGCCGGCGAGCGGCGGCAGAAGCACGAGGATAAGCACGGTGGCGACGTCCTCGACGACGAGCCAGCCGACGGCGATCTGGCCGTCCATGCTCTGCAGGATTCCTCTCACTTCAAGCGCCTTGAGAAGCACGACCGTCGATGCACACGAGAGGCACATGCCGAGCACGAGTGCATCCCCCCAGTGCCAGTCCCAGATGAAGTGCGCGACGAGGCCGCCGAGCAGGGTGGCGATGAACATCTGCAGCACGGCCCCGGGCACGGCGATGCCCTTGACGTTCATCAGGTCTCGAACGGAGAAGTGGAGGCCGACGCCGAACATCAGCAGCATGACGCCGATTTCGGAGAGCTGCTGGGCAAGGGCCGCGTCGGCGAAGACGCCCGGCGTGTACTTGCCCGCAGCAATGCCTGCCAGAAGGTAGCCGACGAGCGGAGGTGCCTTGAAGAGGCGCTCGGCCAGAAAGCCGAAGACGAGCGCCAGACTGAAGGCGATGACGAGTGTTGAAATGAGGGGAAGGGAGTGTTCCATAGGAGGCGTTGACGCGTGTACGGGTGGCGGGGCAGGAACGGGATATTCAAGCCGTGTGATTGTACTTTGAGCGCCGTTTCAATGGGGGTGAAAAAGCTGAAAAAACTTGTGCGGGATGCGTTTTCGGGAGGTGAAAGGTAAAAGGAAAGGGACTGGAATCCGTTTGGTTTCCAGTCCCTCATTGAGGAGCGGTGATGCCCGAAATGACTTATCTGCGTCCGCTTCTCAGTTCGTCGATGATCAGGAAGAAGGCGCCGCCGCAGATGGCGACGTCCGCGACGTTGAAGGCGGGCCAGTGCCAGCCCTGCCAGTAGAAGTCGAGAAAGTCGACGACGTAGCCGTAGACGGTGCGGTCGATCATGTTCCCGAGCGCACCTGCCGCGATGAGCGTGAGCGAGAGGCTCAGCAGCTTGCGGTGGCTGTTGCGCACGAGAAGCACGATCATCGCGACGATGACGGCGGCGGCGAGGGCCGCGAACGCCCAGCGCTGCCAGCCGCCCGCATCGGCCAGGAACGAAAAGGCCGCGCCCGTGTTGTGCGCCAGGACCAGATTGAATCCCGTGCACACGGGCAGGACCTCGCCGAGCGAGAAGTTCTGCTCGAACCAGATCTTCGTCGCCTGATCAATGCCGAGGACGAAGAGTCCGAGGCAGAGCCAGGCGGCGAACTTCGCGGGGGTCGGGCGGGCGGAGGCGTCCGTCATGAGGGCTTCCTCAGGCCGCCGCATCAGGCGAAGAGGCGCTTTTCACCGGCGCCGAAGAGGTTGGATGCGCAGCGCGGGCAGAGCGTCGGATGCTCGGCATCGCTGCCGATGCCGGCGACGTAGTGCCAGCAGCGCTCGCACTTGCCTTCCTTCGAAGCGGAGACGGCGAAGTGCGTCTCCTCGTCGGCGGACTTCACGAGTTCGACGGCGGAGACGATCATCACGAAGCGGAGCTCGTCGCCGAGGGACGCCAGAGCGTCGTAGACGGCAGGAGCGGCCTCGATGCGGACGACGGCCTGAAGCGAGGAGCCGATCTGGCCTTCGCCGCGGAGCTCTTCGATCTTCTTCTGAAGGTCGGCGCGTACCGTGCGGACGGCGTCCCACTTGGCGAGGAGGGCCTCGGCGCCGGCCACTTCGGGCAGCGGTTCGAAGCGTTCCGTGAAGATCGTTTCGCTTTCGTTGGGCGAGAAGACCTTGAAGGCCTCCTCGGCCGTGAAGGAGAGGACCGGAGCCATCAGGCGCAGGAGCGTCTTCGTGATGTACCAGAGGGCCGTCTGAGCGGAGCGGCGGGCCTCGGAGCCGGGAGCCGTCGTGTAGAGACGGTCCTTGAGCACGTCGAGGTAGAAGCTGCCGAGGTCGGCGGACGCGAACGTCTGGAGCATCGAGACGACGTTGTGGAAGCGGAATTCGCCGTACTCGGCGAGGACTTCCTTCTGGAACCTTTCTGTATAGGCGAGGGCCCAGCGGTCGAGCTCGAGCAGGTTCTCGACAGACACGAGATCCTTCGAAGCATCGAAGTCGGACGTGTTGGCGAGCAGGAAGCGCAGCGTGTTGCGCACGCGGCGGTAGCTTTCGACGACGCGCTTGAGAATCGTCTGGCCGAGGCGGAGCTCGCCCGAGTAGTCGGTGGAGGCGACCCAGAGACGGAGGATTTCAGCGCCGAACTTCTCGCTGACTTCCTGCGGACGAACGACGTTGCCCTTGGACTTGGACATCTTCTCGCCCTTTTCGTCCACGACGAAACCGTGGGTGAGAAGCATCTTGTACGGCGCGCGGCCGTCGATCATCGTGCCCGTGAGGAGCGAGGAGTGGAACCAGCCGCGGTGCTGGTCGGAGCCCTCCAGGTAGAGGTCGGCCGGCCAGGCGAGTTCGTCGGCATGGCTGCCGCGCATCACGGTGTAGTGCGTGACGCCGGAGTCGAACCACACGTCGAGAATGTCGGTGGAGCGGACGTAGTCGGCGGCCTCGTCGGCAGGGAGGAAGTCCTCGGGTTTGGCGGTGGCCCAGGATTCGATGCCCTTTTCCTCGACCATTTTCGCGACCTCTTCCATGATCTCAAGGGTGCGCGGGTGCAGCTCGCCCGTTTCCTTGTGCATGAAGAAGGGGAGTGGAACGCCCCAGTTGCGCTGACGGGAGATGCACCAGTCGGGACGGTTCTCGATCATCGCGTAGAGGCGGTTGATGCCCCAGGTCGGGAAGAACTTCGTGGCCTTGACGCATTCGAGGGCGGCATCGCGAAGGGATCTTTCGCTCGCCTCTGTGTCGAGCACGCCGCGCGTGTCGGCGTTCGGAGCGTCCATGCGGACGAACCACTGGTTCGTGGCGCGGTAGACGAGCGGGGTCTTGTGGCGCCAGCAGTGCATGTAGCTGTGCACGATCGAGCCGTGGGAGAGCAGGTTGCCTGCAACGGCGATCGTCTCGCAGATCTTGTCGGCCGCAGCCCAGATGTTGAGGCCGCCGAAGAGCGGAAGCGACTCGGAGTAGGTGCCGTCGCCCATCACGGGGGTGAGGACCTGGTCGTTCGTCATGCCGTGCTTCTTGCAGGAGATGAAGTCGTCCACGCCGTAGGCGGGAGCGGAGTGCACGATGCCCGTACCGGCCGTCGCGTCGACGTAGTCGGCGAGATAGACGGGCGAGAAGCGGCGGAAGCCCTCGTGGACGTGCCAGAGAGGATGACGGAAGCGCACGAGCTCGAACTTGTCGCCCATGGCGGTAGCGATCTTCGCGCCCTTCATGCCGTAGCGCTCAAGCGCGGCTTCGGCGAGGCCCGTGCCGAGGATGAGAAGGCGGTCGCCCACGTCGTAGAGCCCGTATTCGAGCTCGGGGTTCATGTTCAGGGCCTGATTGGCGGGAATCGTCCAGGGCGTCGTCGTCCAGATGACGTTGAAGCAGGGCTTTTCAAGGCTGCGGCCGAAGATTTCCTCGACGCGTGCGCGGTCCTCGTCGGCGAGCTCGAAGGCGACGTCGATCGTGTGGCTCTTCTTGTCCTTGTACTCGACTTCGGCTTCGGCCAGGGCGGACTGGCAGTCGAAGCACCAGTTCACGGGCTTGAGGCCGCGGTAGACATAGCCCTTTTTCACGACGGCGGCAAGGGCGCGGATTTCCTCGGCCTCGTTCTTGAACTTCATCGTGCGGTAGGGGTTGTCCCAGTCGCCGAGAACGCCGAGGCGCTTGAAGTCGGCGAGCTGGAGCTTGCTCTGCTCGAGGGCGTAGGCACGGGCAAGGCTCTGCATCTTGTCGACGGGGAGGTTCTTGCCGTGCATCTTCTCGATCTGCACTTCGATCGGCATGCCGTGGCAGTCCCAGCCCGGAACGTACGGGGCCTGGAAGCCCTCAAGGGTCTTTTCCTTGAGGATCATGTCCTTGAGGATCTTGTTGACGGCGTGACCGACGTGGATGTTGCCGTTGGCGTAGGGAGGACCGTCATGAAGGATGAACTTCTTGGCGTCGCGGCGGGCGTCGATGATGCGTTCGTAGATGTGCTTTTCGTCCCACTCCCTGATCCATTCCGGTTCGCGCTTGGGCAGGTTGCCGCGCATCGGGAACGGGGTGTCGGGAAGGTTGAGCGGGTATTTCTTGGTGTCGGCGGCCGATCCGGCTTCTTTTGCCATGGTCAGTACTCCTGGCCCCCTCGGGCTCTTCAGGTAAGGGTTAAGGATTCATGCCTTGAAGGGGGACGTCCGCCTGAGGACGGACGCACCCGAGAATCCGACGGGCATGATCGGCGTCGGACTCGATGGCGGCCTTGAGCTCGTCAAGACCGGAAAACTTCTTCTCTCCCCTCAGGCGCTCGACGAACTCGACCTTGATGATGCGGCCGTAGGCGCTGCCGCTCCAGTCAAAGACGTGCGTCTCGAGAAGCCAGCACCCGTCGGTTGCGACCGTGGGCTTGATGCCGATCGAGGCGACGCCGTTCTGAACGGCCTGTCCGAGTCCGTGGATGCGGACGGCGAAGACGCCCGTGACGGCGGGACGGGAGTGGCTGCCCGGCGGAATCGGCGCCATGTTGAGCGTGGGGAAGCCCAGCGTGCGGCCGAGCGCGGCGCCGTGGATGACGCGGCCCGTCATGCTGTAGGGACGACCGAGCATCAGGGCGGCCTCGTAGAGGTCGCCTACGGCGAGGGCCTCGCGGATGCGCGAGGAGCTCACGCGGGCCTCCTTGTGATAGAAGGTCGGGGAGACGTAGAGCTCGTAGGGCAGTGTGCGGGAGAGCTCTTCAAGAAGCTCGACGCTGCCCGCGCGGTCGCCGCCGAAGCGGAAATCCTTGCCGACGCTCATCCAGCAGGCGTCGAGTCCCTTGAGAAGGACGTCGCGCACGAACGTCTCGGCCGGCATGCAGGCCAGACGCGAGTTGAATGGCAGTATGTAGATGCGCTCGATGCCGGTTCCAAGGATGGCGTTCACCTTGTCGTAGAGCGTGGAGATGCGCGCGACTTCGCCGCCGCGGCCGAAGAAGTCCTTCGGATGGGGCTCGAAGGTGACGACGGAGGGAATGAGTCCGCGCGCCTGCGCGGCTTCCTTCACGTATTCGAGAAGCGCCTGATGACCGAGGTGGACGCCGTCGAAGTTGCCGATGGCGACCGCCGACGGACGGCGCTGGAGCGGAGAAGGCAGACCGCGGAAAACGTGCATGACTTGAACGGCCTTTTGCTGGATTGGGGAAAGTTCCGATTATACGGAAAATTTCTTCTGCCCCGCCCGAAGCGTGCACGGTCTTTGGTTTAGAATGACGCCACTATGCAGAACATCGTAATTCTTATCTCCGGCCGCGGCAGCAACTTCGAGGCGATCCTTCGAACGAGCCGCGAGGAAAACTGGGAGTCCGCCTGCAATGCACGCATTGCGGCGGTGATCTCCAACCGCCCTCAGGCGGCTGGTCTTGACATCGCGCGCGCTGCGGGCATCGAGGCCGTGGCCATGGACCACAAGGCCTACGACTCCCGCGAGGCATTCGAGGCCGAACTCGCCGACATCATCAGCCGCTATGATCCGGCCGTGATCGTTCTGGCGGGCTTCATGCGCGTTCTGACGGAGGGCTTTGTCTCCAGGTTCGAGGGGAAGATCCTCAACATTCATCCCGCCTTGTTGCCGCTTTTCCCCGGCCTCAATACGCACCAGCGCGCCATCGATGCGGGTTGCCGCGTGCACGGCTCGACCGTTCACTTCGTGACGGCCGTGCTTGACGGCGGTTCGATCATCGGCCAGGCCGTCGTGCCCGTTCTGCCGTCCGACGATGCCGATACGCTTGCGCACCGCGGCCTCGTCTACGAGCACCAGCTGTATCCGAAGTGCGTCCGCGCCATTCTCGAAGGCCGCGTCCGCTGTGAGGACGGCCGCACCGTCTGCAACGACGAGACCGCCCGCTCGCTCACGATCTTCGGCTGCTGACCGTTTTTTGACAACACCGCGCCGGCGGACGGTCCGTTCGCCGGCCTCATGGAGGAAGCGCAGGCCCCGCAGGGGTTCGGGTCGCTTCCTTTTTGCTTTAACTACCGCTGAATACATATGGCTGAAACCAAGTTCCCGAAGCGTCGCGCGTTTGCGATGCAGAAGCCCCGCAAGACCGAGCGCACTGAGTCGCCCCGCCGCACGGAGCGCCAGCGCGCCGCCGACAAGCGCCGCCGCGAGGAGGCCCGCGCCATGGGCGGCTACGCGAAGGGCCCGAAGACGCCCGAAAAGCGCATGACTGCGCTCCAGCCGGGCCAAGTCCGCATCACGGGCCTGATCGTCGACGAGCTCACCCGAGCGCTCGGCGTCATCCTGAAGCTTGACGGTCCCGCCGACGTGCTGATGAAGCTCTTCTTCCGCAGCAACCCGCGTCTGGGCATGCGCGACCGCGGCATTATCGCCGAGGGCATCTACTATGCGCTTCGCCATCTCGGCACGCTCTCCTGGGCTATGCATCCCGTGCCTCCCGCCCGTGCGCCCCGCCTTGTCGCTCTCGCGACGCTTGCACGGCAGCACGGCATCGAGTCCCTCCCGCCCGCTTCCATCGGCCGCGAGGAAGGCCCCCTCAAGAACGTGCTCGCCGCAGACTTCTCGAAGGCGCCCCCCCACATTCAGGCCGAACTGCCCGAGTGGATCTACAGCCTCCTCGAAGCCCAGTACGACGACACGAAGGAGCTCTATGCCTCGATGCTCGAGGGCGCTCCGCTCGATCTGCGCGTCAATCTCCTGAAGGCCAGCCGTGAGGAGGTTCTTCAGGAGCTCGCCGCCAACGGCGTCGAGGCCTATCCGACGCCCTTCAGCCCCGACGGCGTTCGTCTGCCGACGAAGCCCGGCCTCACCCAGTGGCCGATCTACAAGGAAGGCAAGGTGGACGTTCAGGACGAGGGTTCCCAGCTCATCGCCCGCCTGCTCACCCCGCGCCGCCGTGAAATGATCTGCGACTTTTGCGCGGGTGCGGGCGGCAAGACGCTCGCCATCGGCGCCCTGATGCGCTCGACGGGCAGCCTCTATGCCTTTGACGTCAACGAAAAGCGCCTTGCGGGCCTTACGCCCCGCATGCGCAGAGCGGGTCTCTCCAACGTGCATCCGATCGCGATCCGCAGCGAGCGAGACGAACGCATCCGCCGCCTGCAGGGCAAGTTCGACCGAGTGCTCATCGACGCGCCGTGCACGGGCACCGGCACCTTCCGTCGAAATCCCGACCTGAAGTGGCGTCTCGCCCCGTCCGAACTTGATCGCATCAACAAGATCCAGAAGGATGTGCTCGAGCACGCCTCGCGTCTCGTGAAGAAGGGCGGCCGCATGGTCTACGCCACCTGCTCGATGCTCAGACGCGAAAACCAGGAGGTCGTCGAGGCCTTCCTCGAAGCGCATCCCGAATGGCATCTCGTGCCCGCGGCCGACGTATTCGCGCAGCAGGGCATTCAGTTCGACGCCTCCCAGTGGGAGCGCTTCGGCAGCTACTTCCAGATGCTCCCGCATGTCAACAGCACCGACGGCTTCTTCGCCGCCGTACTCCAGCGTGACTGACGCGAACTGACGGACCGCCCGTAACGGTTTGCACGCCGCCTCTCCTTTCGGAAGGCGGCGTTTGTTTTGCGCGCCGCTACCCTAAAAATGACGCTGCCCCAGACTTCTCCTGAAGTCGGGGGCAGCGGTCGGAGACTTTTCCTGTCCTCGGACAAGCAAAAAGCCCGGCCGATATGAATTGCCGAGCTTTTTCGCCGAATCGAATGCTCAGATTACTTGAGCTTCGTTTCCTTGTAGATCACATGCTTGCGAGCCACCGGGTCGAACTTGGAGATTTCCATCTTGCCGGAAGAGGTCTTCTTGTTCTTCGTGGTGGTGTAAAAATGACCGGTACCGGCCGTGGATTCAAGCTTGATCTTTTCGCGAGCGCCTTTCGCCATGGTGAAACTCCCTTAATTAGATTTCGCCGCGGGCGCGGAGGTCCGCCAGAACCGCATCAATACCAATCTTATCAACCGTACGAAGGCCAGCCGTCGTCAAACGCAGACGAACCCAACGGTTTTCGCTTTCAACCCAGAAACGGCGGTACTGCAGATTGGGCATAAAACGACGCTTGGTCTTGTTGTTCGCGTGCGAGACGTGATGGCCGACCATCGGCGCCTTACCGGTGACTTGACACACTCGTGCCATCTCTAACTCCAGTGAAATGAAAATAAAACATCTCGCAGGCCGGTCCCTCTCGGGCAGCCACGCGAGCGCATAAAAGAGAAATTATACGCCTCCTCATGTTCGCATGCCACCTGTCTCTGCAGTGCATGACACCGCATGGCAGGCTGACGCCCCACTGTGTCAGTACAGGGAGTCGGCAGTGCGCAGATTTGAGCGTGGAGCGCATTCTACCCGTTTTTTTTGATGCGTGTGCGGATTTTCCCAAAAAACTTTAGACTTAATGGAAAATTTTTCGTCCGCACGCGTGCCTGCGACCTCTTAGGAGGGACTGCGGCAGGCATATGCGCTCCGTCAGGCAGCGTCTGCGGCCTCCGACAAGCAAAGTCAGTCACGAGGAAATGACAGTCATGAAGGTTCTCCTTGCCCAGCCGCGCGGTTTCTGCGCGGGCGTCACGCGCGCCATCGCGATCGTTGAGCGTGCGCTTGCCATCTACGGCGCGCCCATCTATGTCAGGCACGAGATCGTGCACAACCGCACGGTCGTCAACAGTCTGCGTGAGCGCGGCGCGGTCTTCGTCGACAATCTTGCCGAGGTGCCCGAGGGTGCGACGGTCGTCTTCTCGGCCCACGGCGTGCCGAGGGCGGTGTCTGAAGAGGCGGAGCGCCGGGGCTTCCGCGTTTTCGACGCCACCTGTCCGCTTGTCACCAAGGTGCATCGCGAGGTTGCCCGCATGCGCGCCGAAGGACGCACCGTGCTGATGATCGGTCACGCCGGTCACCCCGAGGTCGAGGGCACGATGGGCCAGGTCGACGGCGGCATCGAGCTTGTCGAGAACACCGCCGACGTAGCAGCGCTGCCCTACACGAACGATGACTCGCTTGCCTATGTCACCCAGACGACGATCAGCGCCGATGACAGTCAGGCCGTGATCGACGCGCTCAGGCATCGCTTCCCCTTCATTCAGGAACCCAAGCGCCAGGACATCTGCTATGCCACGACGAATCGCCAGGAGGCCGTCAAGCTTCTCGCCCGCTCGGGCGTCGACATCGTGCTCGTGATCGGCTCCGCCACAAGCTCCAACTCCAATCGTCTGCGCGAAGTGGCCGAACGCGAGGGGGCCCGCGCCTATCTGATCGACACGGCCGAGCACATCGATCCCAAGTGGTTCGAGGGCGTTGCATGCGTGGGCATCACGGCGGGCGCCTCCGCCCCTGAATCCCTCGTCCAGGGCGTGCTTCGTTATCTTGAGGCCAACCTCAACGCCGAGCATGCCGTGGCGCTCGAAGGCGTCGAGGAGAACGTCGTCTTTCCGCTTCCCAAGGGACTTCGCGAGGAGGATGCCGACTGAGCCCCGCAAGGTAAAGTCGCATTCCGTTCTTGCGCTCGGGCATGGGCGGGAGACGGCGCACGCGCCGCATCCGCCCGCTTCGGGCACAATCCTTCTTTCCGCTTCCTCTATATAAGAAAGGCACGCAAGTAGAAAATGAGTTCGAAAGTGAAGCACCAGAGCCTGACGCCCGCCACCCAGTGGCTCAGGCAGCACGACATTCCCTTTGAGGAAAAGTCCTACGAATACGTCGAGCACGGCGGTACGGCGCTGGCCGCCTCGTCCTGCGGGATTGATCATCATCACGTGATCAAGACGCTCATCATGGAGGACGAGCACGCCAGACCGCTGGTCATCCTGATGCACGGCGACTGCGAGGTCTCCACGAAGAACCTCGCCCGACAGATCGGCGCCAAGCATGTTGCGCCCTGCAAGCCCGAGCAGGCCCAGCGCAATTCAGGCTACATGGTGGGCGGCACGAGTCCCTTCGGCACCCGAAAGAAGATGCCGGTCTACGTCCAGAAGACCATTCTCGAGCTTGACCATATCTTCATCAACGGCGGGCGACGGGGCTATCAGGTCGGCATCGATCCCAAGGTGCTCGTCGACGTGCTCGGCGGCATCCCCGTCGACTGCGCGAACGAGGAGTAGTCCTTCATCGGGACCTGCAGCAAAGACTCGACCAACAAAAAAAGGATCCGTATCTGAAAGATCGGATCCTTTTTCAGTTCTGAGGGCCGTGGGGCGGAGGTCAGAGGCTTGAGAGCTGCCAGCGGGGGCTGACGCCGAAGCTGCGCTTCGCCTTGAGCGCCTCGAGTTCCTCTGCCGTCATGCCTTCGAGGCGTGCGAGGCCTGCGGCGGCGATCATGGCGCCGTTGTCGGTGCAGAGCCGCATGGGCGGATAGAAGATCGTGCCGCGACGGCGGCGGACTTCGGCGGTGAGGCGCTGTCTGAGCTGGCGGTTGGCGGACACGCCGCCGGCGACGACGACGTTGCGAAGCCCCGTCTGCTTCATGGCGCGCACGAGCTTGGCGGCGAGCACGTCGACAAGAGCGTCCACGAAGCCGCGGGCGAGATTGCGGCGGAAGACTTCGTCTCCTGCGTCGGGAGCACTCTGGACGGCGGTGAGCACGGAGGTCTTGAGACCAGAGAAGCTCATGTCGAGATTGGGGGCGTGGATCATCGGACGGGCAAGCTCTATGGCGCCGGGCTCGCCCTCTTCGGCAAGGGCGGACACGGCGGGGCCGCCCGGGTAGGGCAGGCCGAGCAGCTGGGCGGTCTTGTCGAAGGCCTCGCCCGCAGCGTCGTCGAGAGTCTGGCCGAGAAGCTCGTAGCTGCCGAACTTCTCCACCTTCATGATCTGGGTATGGCCGCCCGAGACGAGAAGGGCAAGAAACGGGAATTCGGGAGCGGGATCCGAAAGACGGGCTGCAAGCAGGTGCCCCTCGAGGTGGTGCACGCCGAGCACGGGCACATCGAGCGCCCAGCCGATGGCGTGCGCAACGCCCGCGCCTGCGAGCAGGGCGCCGGCAAGTCCGGGGCCCTCCGTCACGGCGACGGCGTCGATGTCTCCGCGGGTCTTGCCCGCCTTCACGAGCACTTCGTCGACGAGTGCGACGGCGCGCCGGATGTGGTCGCGGCTCGCAAGTTCGGGCACGACGCCGCCGTAGGCGCGGTGCATGTCGATCTGGGAGTAGAGGGCGTCTGCGAGGAGGCCGTCCTTGTCGGAAATCAGGGCGGCTCCCGTCTCGTCGCAGGAGGATTCAATACCGAGAACTAGCATAGTGCCGAAAATTCTAGAGCCTTTTTGCGGTGGACGTGCAAAAAAATGGTGCTTCGGTTTGAATTTTCCCAGTGTTTTATGTCAAAATCTCGGACTCGACATTCGGACGGCTCCGCTCAGGGGCCGTCTTTGTTCGATTGCGTCCTCCGTCTCTTGTCCCGGAACCAGAGATGCCGGAGGCTTTCCATTTGATTTCCGGGTCATCACACTGTTTACTGAGGTTAGGTTCTAATGCCTACTATCCGCGTTAAAGAAAACGAACCGTTTGAAGTTGCCCTCCGCCGCTTCAAGCGCACCATCGAAAAGTCTGGTCTCCTTACCGAACTCCGCGCCCGCGAGTTCTACGAAAAGCCCACCGCCGAACGTAAGCGTAAGAAGGCTGCTGCCGTCAAGCGTCACTACAAGCGCCTGCGCAGCATGATGCTCCCCAAGAAGCTCTACTAATTCGAGTTTCTGCCCGGGCGTTGGAGGCCGGAGGCCGCCGATCCCCGTGCTGTCGGTTGGGCGGCGGCACAAAGCTCCACAGACAAACAATTTTTTCCTCACGAAGGATGGTGATGATTAAGGACAGAATCCGCGAAGATATGAAGGCTGCCATGCGTGCGCATGACGCGGCGGGTCTGAGCACGATTCGCTTGCTCCTTGCCGCGATCAAGCAGCGTGAGGTCGACGAACAGATCGAGGCCGACGATGCCCTGATCCTCTCGGTGATCGCCAAGATGGTCAAGCAGCGTCAGGATTCCGTGCAGCAGTATCTGGCGGGTGACCGTCAGGATCTCGCTGACAAGGAATCGGTCGAAATCAAGGTGCTCGAAGCGTATCTCCCGAAGGGACTTTCCGACGAGGAGATCGCTGCCGTCATTGATGCTGCCGTTGCCGAAATCGGTGCGACCGGCATGGCTGCGATGGGCAAGGTGATGGCGATCGTCAAGCCGAAGGTGACGGGCCGTGCCGACATGGGCAAGGTCAGCGCTCTCGTCAAGGCGAAGCTCACCGCTTAAGTCGAAGTCCGCTGCATGGCGGGTGCGGCTGCTCTAAGCCGCACGTTCATAACGCAGGAATGCCGCTCAAGAGTTTCTCTTGGGCGGCCTTCTTTTTTATTGGGCGCCCTCAGGAGGCACCCGAGAGCCGGCCCGCTCAAGGCTCTATAATCAAAATCCTACCCGCCGCCCCTTCCGGGCGGAAGATCCACGCCTTTTCCCCTAGCAAGACCATCCATGATTCCCGAGGGCTTTATCACAGGACTGCTTGAACGCGCTGACATCGTCGACGTGATCAACCGCTACGTCCCTTTGAAGAAGGCGGGGCGCAACTGGATGTGCTGCTGTCCCTTCCACAAAGAGAAGACGCCGTCCTTCTCGGTGAGCCAGACGAAGCAGTTCTTCAAGTGCTTCGGCTGCGGTGAGGCGGGCAACGCCATCGGCTTCATCATGAAGTACGAGGGGCTTGAATTCCCTGATGCGGTGAGAAAGCTTGCGGGCTACTACTCGATGGAGGTTCCCGAGGACCGCTCGCCCGCAAAGATCAAAGCCCGCGAGAAGGCGCGCACGCTCACGGACTACATGGGAGAGGCCGCGGCCTTTTACACGGAGCAGCTCAGGCGGAACGCTGGGGCCTCCGATTACCTCAAGAACCGCTGCATTTCGGCCGCCACGGCTGCGAAGTTCGGTCTCGGCTATTCGCCCGACGACTGGCATCCCCTTCAGACCCTTTTCGGAGAGAAGTATTCCGACAGGGCGCTTGAGGAGTGCGGTCTTGTCAACGTCAGGAACGACAGGCGCTACGATGCGTTCAGAGGGCGCATCATGTTCCCGATCCGCAACGCCAAGGGCCTTGTGATCGGTTTCGGTGCCCGCACGATGAACGGCGACGAGCAGCCCAAGTACCTCAACAGTCCCGAAACGCCGATCTACCACAAGGGCAGCGAACTCTACGGTTATTTTGAGGGCAGGGAGGCGATCTACGGCAAGGGTCGCGCCATCGTCTGCGAGGGCTACATGGACGTGATCCAGCTTTCGCAGGCCGGGTTCGAGGAGGCCGTCGCCGCACTCGGCACGTCGATCACGCCCGAGCATGTCAGGAAACTCTTCAAGCTCACCGACAGCGTCTACTTCTCGTTCGACGGCGACGCCGCCGGCCGCAAGGCCGCGCGTCGTGCGCTTGAGGCGGCCCTGCCTGTCATCACGGACGTGCAGAAGGCGGGTTTCATCATTCTGCCGCCCGAGCACGATCCCGACAGCCTCATCAAGGCGGAGGGCGCGGAGGGGTTCGAGCGCCAGATTGAAAAGGCCTACGGACTCACGGACTTCATGAAGAAGCTCCTTCTCGAAGGAAAGGAGCTCATGTACGCCGAGGAGCGTGCGAAGCTCGTGGCCGAGGCCAAGCCTTGGGTGCTCTCGATGCAGCATGCTCCCATTCTGCGGCTTGCATTCATCCGCGAGCTCGCAGGCATCGCCCGCCTGCAGGCGGATGACATCGAGCGCCAGTACGGGCTCGCCGGCGCCGCTCCCTCCAGGCCGTCCTTCGATGGCGGCCGGCAGCAGGGCCGTGGCGGCTTTGCCCGCAGGCGTGACGACCGCTTTCCACGCTGGCCCGCGAAGCCCGCACCCGAGCCTCGAGTTCGCGTCAAGGACGTTAGGGAGCGCATGCTCCAGTGCCTCCTTTCCTATCCTCATCTCGTGAGCGAATTCAGCCACTCGATCGAGGAGGAGTTCCTGTCGAGCACGCATCCCGCCGCCGAACGCATCATCGAGGTCTGGCGCGCAGCGGCGGCCGAGGACGAGGAAGGAGGCTGCGTCAATCCTGCTTCCCTTCTCATGAGGCTCGGAGAGAGCGCCAGCCTTTCCTATTATGAGGAGCTCCTCACCGAGGAGCTCTCGACGGGCACGCCCGAGGAGGGCGCCCGTCTTGAGGTAAGGAAGGCCTTCATCGAGCTCGAGCTCGAGCGCACGAAGGCCCGCATCGAAATGCTCGCCCATGATGCGGCGAGGGACATGGACGCGATGCGCAGGCTCAACGACAGAAGGGCTGAGCTTCAGCGCCTTGCGGACGAGGCCCGTCTTGCGGAGCGCGAGTACCGCCTGCGCATTGAGAATCAGGCAAGGTTCGAGAGCCAGCGTGCGGCTGAAAAGCCTTCGGGCGGCGAGTTCGCCCCTCTTTCGTCCAATCCGATCGTCGCGCAGCTGCAGCGCTTCCTCAGGGGCGACACGGGGACTTCTTCTGTCTCGGGCGCGCAGGCTGCGCCTCAGGGAGCCTCCCGTGTTTCAACGAGTGCCGTGAGGGAGGCTCTGGCAGCAAGCGCCGCAGGGCGTACCGCGGGAGATTTCACCGCCTTCGCGGAGAGCTTGCCGCCTGAGCTTTCGGATGAGAAGGTTGATTTTGTACCCGATGGTATGAAAGAATATGACGTCTCGGGCATGCCGCCCGACGTGCCGTTCGACGATGAAGCTCCCTACCGCTATGACGACGCCGGAGATCCCGACGCGGATCTCAACGTGGGTCTGTGACGGCGGGGGAGGCCGCGCGCCGGCGCGACTAGCTTTTCCCTAAGGAGCTCATTTTGAAGAAGATTTTATGGGCGGCCCTGCTGGCTGCCGGCACGATGGTTTCTGCGGCGGTCGACGCCGAGCCCCTTCGCATCGGTGTGCTTCCAGCCGCCGACGCCATTGTGATCCACGCCGCGGCCGACGAGAAGCTGTTCAAGGCCAGAGGGCTTGACGTTGAGGTGATTCCCTTCAAGTCTGCTCTCGAACTTGGTGCCGCCATGCGTGCGGGCCGCCTTGACGGGCATTTCGGCGATCTGATGAACGTCTTCACTCAGAATGAGCGCGGCGTTCCCCAGGCCGTGATTCTCACGACGACCCATACGAGCCGGGCACAGCGTGCCTTCGGTCTCGTCGTCGCGCCTGCCGCCGCCGAGAAGATCCGCTCGCTCAAGGATCTCGACGGCACTGAGACGGCCATGAGCTCCGCCACGATCATCGACTACCTTCTCGACCGCATGAAGGCTGAGGAAAAGCTTTCCGACGGCGCGCTCAGGAACCTTGAGGTCAAGCAAATCCCGATCCGCCTTCAGATGCTTCAGACCGGAAAGGCCGCGACGGCCATGCTGCCCGAGCCGCTCGTCTCCGTCGTCGAAGCGAAGGGCGGACGCGTGATCTGGGATGACCGCGGTCTCAACGAGGCGCTTGCCGTCGTTGCGCTCAAGAAGGACAGGCTTGACGACAAGACCGTCGCCGCCTTCCGGGGTGCCGTGGCGGACGCCGCCAGACTCATCGAGTCGGAGCCCGACCGCTTCCGCGCCGTCATGGTGAAGAAGGGCCTGCTACCTGCGCCCGTTGCGCAGAACTACACGATGGTCCGCTTCTCCATGTTCGGCACGAATGACGGTCTGCCTCCCCTGCCGAGCGCCGAAGACGTGCGCCGCGTGGGAGAATGGATGGTCGGAAAGAACATGATCAAGGCGGTGCCCGCTTACGACAGCGTGGTGATCCGTCCGTAATTCGAAGGTGCGCATGCAGAATCAAAGGGAAGAGGCGCTTGAGCCGCCGGGACTGGCCTGCAACGGGCTTACGCTTGGCTACGACGGCAGGCCCGTCATTGAGGGGCTGGATCTGTCGTTGCCGCCGGGGGCCTCGCTTGCCATCGTCGGCGAGTCCGGTTGCGGGAAGTCGACGCTTCTCACCGCTCTCGCGAGGCTGAGGCCTGCGATTTCGGGGACGGTCAGGTGGACCTCTCCTCAGGGCGGAGTCCGTTCGATTCAGGATATGCGCACAAGCTTCGTCTGGCAGCATCTCGGTCTTTTTCCGTGGAAGCGCGTGAGGGAGAACCTCGCGCTTCCACTGGAGCTTTCCGCCGGACGCTGCGCCGATTCGGCCGGGCGTGTCTCGGCCATGCTTTCCGAACTCAGACTCTCTGGGCTCGAGTCGCGCTTTCCCTCCGAGCTTTCGGGAGGACAGCGGCAGCGTCTTGCGCTCGGCCGCGCGCTCATTGTGCAGCCTCAGGTTCTCTTCATGGACGAGCCCTTCTCGGCTCTTGACGCGCTTTTGCGCGCGCGCATGCAGGATTTCCTGACGGCGCTCCGCCGCAGGCATCCATGCAGCGTGATTCTGGTGACACACGACATCAGCGAGGCCGTTGCGCTCGGTTCGCATGTCCTGATGCTTGCGCCCCACGGCCGCAGAGCGCCCGAATGCTTTGAAAATCCCGCCTACTCGCAGGAGCTCGGCTGCGGCGACAGGGCCTCGCCTGCCTTTTACGACACCGTGCGCCGCATTCACGCGGGGCTGGCGGCCGCTTCCGGAGAGGACGAATGATCGTGATGCGCTACATCCTCGGCTTTCTCTTTCTGGGCGGATGCTGGCACGCGGGCGCGGTTGCGCTCGGACCCGACCTTCTGCCCGATCCCGTGGCCACGATCAGGCTCTTCGCCGAGTCTCTAGGCACGCCTGAATTCTGGGGGCACATCCTCGTGAGCCTCTGGCGCCTGACGCTCGGCCTTGTTGCGGCCGTCGCGGTTGCCTTTCCTCTGGGACTTCTGCTCGGACACTGCCGTGCGGCGGATCTGGCGGGCAGTCCGCTCCTCTTCATTACTTATCCGCTGCCCAAGATCGTATTGCTTCCCGTGTTCTTCACGTTGGTGGGGCTCGGAGACGCCTCGCGCGTTCTCCTCATTGCGCTTACGACGGGCTATCAGGTGCTCGTCATCATCCGTGCCGGGGCGCTCAGCATCGATCCCTCCTGGGTCAAGGCCTTCCGCTCGATGGGCGGCACGACGGCCGAGGCCGTCCGACATCTCTATGTTCCCGCAGCGCTCCCCGCGCTCTTCACCTCCCTCAAGGTGGCGAGCGGCACGGCGGTCGCGGTGCTCTTTCTGGCCGAAAGCTTCGCAACCACCTCGGGGCTCGGCTACCTCATCATGGACGCCTGGGGCATGGGGGACGTGCTCTCCATGTTCAACGCCATTCTGGGCATGAGCCTTCTTGGTCTCGTGATCTACGGCGTCATCGGACTGCTCGAGAGGGTGTGCTGTCCCTGGCTCTTTGCGGGCAGGAGGTAGGGCTCCGACAGAGGGTGCCTATTCGGACAAACCATCATAAACGGCGGAATTTTCCGCCGTTTTTTGATTAAAAGCATGCTTTCTGACGGAAAAACACGACTTCGAAGGCAGGGATTGCCATTACGCCGCCTCCACTTTCGGGAGGCGGTGTGGCAAAATGATTAAGTCATTGTCCTTTGCTTTGTCAAGCGGAAAGACGTACTTTTTTGAAACCTTTGAAAAAAGCATATCGGCTCCCGGCTTGGCGAATGACATCACGTGGAGACGACACGCGGATTTTGCCGTGAGTTTTTCGACCGGAAGAATTCAGGGCAAAAGATGCGTCGGAGGGCGCCCGACGGGCGCCATGCTCCGCATGCAGCGGCGAAGGGAGGCCTCCGGGTCTCCGTGTTTGATCCGCGTGCCGCTCGGCCTAGTCAGTCGTGCGCAGCGCAGGGAGTCGGCGTGAGAGAGATGCGCGCCGTCTCAGCAGAAGAGGGCAGGTATGGCTGTATCCAAAAAGACGACGGTGAATGAGGCGGCTCAGGATGAAACGGAGCAGGCGCCTCAGACGGTGGCTCCCAAAAGGAGGCGTGCGCCAGCAAAGCGCGCCGAGAAGGAGGTCGCGACCTTGGAAACCGCCGGTCTGAAGCTCTCCGTGGAGGCCTCTGAAGAGGCGGTGGCCCCCAAGACCAAGCCCGTGCGTCGCCGCACCCGCAAGACCGCCGAGGCCGCTGAAGCCGCCCCTGCCGTCGAGGAAGCGGCTCCCGCCGCTGAAGAGGAGGCCGCCAAGCCCCGCCGCAAGAAGGCGGGGACCGAGGAAAAGGAGGCGGATGCTGCAAAGGCCGCGCCGAAGCGCAGGAAGACCGCTTCAAAGAAGTCGAAGGCCAAGGGACGCTCGGATGAGGACGATCTGGCCGAATACGACGACGATGGAACGGGCGACTTCGACGCTGTGCTTGACGACGACGTCGACTACGAGGAGGACATTCCCGATCTGCCTGATGATCTTTCCGAAGAGGACGAGGCCGATGAAGCCGGCGAGGCGGAGACGGACGCCCAGATCGGCCGCCGCAAGCGCAAGGCGCGCAGCGCCCGCGACAAGAAGGCGCTTCTCAACGGTTACGGCTCCGACGAGGAGGACTCCACCGAGGACCGCCGTTCCAAGCTCTTCACGCTCATCCGCATGGGGCGCGAGCGCGGCTACGTCACCTACGGCGAAATCAACGACAACCTGCCCAACAGCCTGATCGATGACGATGCGATCGAGACCGTCGTGGCGATTCTTTCGAATCTGCATATTCAGGTCTTTGAATCCGCTCCCGACGAGGATACGCTCGCCATGATGGGCAACGAGAGCGTTGCCAGCGAGGAGGATGCGGATGCGGAGGCCGAAGCCGCGCTCTCGACCGTCGACAGCGAATTCGGCCGCACGACCGACCCCGTGCGCATCTACATGCGCGAGATGGGCTCGGTGGAGCTTCTTTCCCGTGAAGGCGAAATCGAAATCTCCAAGCGCATCGAGGATGGCCTGAAGCACATGGTGCTCGCCATCTCCCGCTGCCCGGTCACCGTGGCGGCGATCGTCGGCTATGCGCATGAAATCCGCGAGGGCACGCTGCCCATTGACGACATCGTCGACGGCCTCGTTGCTGCGGATGATACGGGCAACGTGCTCGGCCACAACGACGATGAGACCGACATGGGCGCCTCCGCCATGACGGTGGACCAGCTCGAGGACATGAAGCAGCGCAGCCTCGCGATCTTTGCCGTCGTGGAGGAGCATTTCAATACGCTCAAGACCGTTGTCCGCGAGGAGGGTTACGGCAGCGACAGGCTCGACCCGCTCAAGGATTCGATCCAGCGCGAGCTGATGGCCGTGCGCTTCACCGCCAAGACCGCTGACAAGCTCTGCGAGCTTCTTCGCACGACGATCGACGAGGTGCGCACCCGCCAGAAGACGATCTACAACGAGCTCGTGCGACGCGTCGGGCTTGACCGCACGTGGTTCCTTGCAACATTTGCCGATCATGCGACCGATCTTGACTGGATGAGCGCCATTGTACGTGACAATCCCGAAAAGGCCGCCTATCTCGAGCACCTCAGGCCCACGGTTGAGGAGGAGCAGCGCAAGCTTGCCGAACTGGTCTCGAATGCCTGCATGACCGTGCCCGAGCTCTTTGATACCTACAAGCAGATGGCGACGGGCGAGGCCAAGGCACGCAACGCCAAGCGTGAGATGACCGAGGCCAATCTCAGGCTCGTCATCTCGATCGCGAAGAAGTACACGAACCGCGGCCTGCAGTTCCTCGATCTCATTCAGGAGGGCAATGTCGGCCTCATGAAAGCCGTCGACAAGTTCGAGTACCGCCGCGGCTACAAGTTCTCGACCTATGCCACCTGGTGGATCCGTCAGGCCATCACGCGTTCGATCGCGGACCAGGCCCGTACGATCCGCATTCCCGTGCACATGATCGAGACGATCAACCGCATGAATCGCATCACGCGCCAGATCCTGCAGGAAACGGGCGTCGAGCCCGATTCCCGCGAGCTTGCGAAGCTGATGGAGCTGCCCGAGGACAAAATTCTCAAGATCATGAAGATCGCCAAGGAGCCCATCTCGATGGAGACACCGATCGGCGACGATGACGATTCCCATCTCGGCGACTTCCTTGAGGACACGCAGACGGTGGCGCCCGCCGAGGCCATTCAGAACACGAGCCTCTCCGAAACCGTCCGTCAGGTTCTCGACAGCCTTTCCCCGAGGGAGGCCAAGGTTCTGCGCATGCGCTTCGGCATCGAGATGCAGTCCGACCACACGCTTGAGGAGGTCGGCAAGCAGTTCGACGTCACGCGCGAACGCATCCGCCAGATCGAGACGAAGGCGCTCAGAAAGCTTCGTCATCCGTCTAGAGCCGACAAGCTGAGAAGCTTCGTCGAGGGCGACGGAAAGGATTGATGCCTTGCATGACGGGGAGCGGCTAAGGCCGTTCCCCGTTTTCAAATACGGCGCCCGTGCCGCTCGGAGGCCCTGACGGGAGGGCGACGGGCGGCGTTTCGCCGTTTGTTGCTTTTTCTGCTTGAAAAGAGTATGGCGCAGTGTTAAGCTATCCGCCTTTTTCGCCCATGACGGTGTCTGCCGACACTGTCGCGGAAGGCGTCGTGCGGTCTGGACCGCCGGAGGCGCAGGATCGCGTTGCTCCGGAAGAGAACGGGAGATCAGGCAGCGACGGCACGAAGCGCGCTGACGTAGGACGAAAAATAATCGATGCAGCGCCGGGCTGCGAGGATGACCGGCTGCTTTTCCCTGGATGCATGGTTCCCAGGCCGATAGTCGGCAGGCCCCGAGAAGACAGAATGATTCGGGCGGACGAGAGGAGGATGCGGGAGAAGGGCGGCGCCGAGGCGGTCCGGAGAAATTAGGAAGAAGCGGGGCAATTGCAACAATAAGAGCCCCGCCAACGAGAGATTGGAACAGATGAAGACGAACGAAGACGCTTTTGAGAATGATGACGACATCGACGAAATGGAGGAGGACTCTTCCATCGACGATGAAGCCGCAGAACTCGACAAGTGGGAGGACGAAGGTTCCGAGGAACAGGGTTCGGCTTCTGGCAGCCGCCGTTCGGTGACGGCGGGCAATGGCTACGGCGCTCTGGTGCGTCTCGGCCGCTCCCGCGGCTGGGTGACGGTTGAGGAAATCAACGACCACCTGCCTGAAAGCGCCGTGCGTACGGCCGAAAACGTGCAGGAGATCACGGAGGCGCTCGGCCGCCTTTCGATCAAGGTGTTCGAGACGCGTCCCGACGAAGACGACCTTCTCATCACCGGCAACGGCGTCGACGAGGCCGAGGACATCGACGAGGATGACGCCGCCGCCATGCTGACGCCCGAGGAGTCCGCAGGCCTCTCCAAGGATCCGCTCCGCGCCTATCTGCGCGGCGTGGGCTCGCACAAGCTTCTCACCCGTGCGGGTGAAATCGAGGTTGCCAAGTCGATCGAAATGTTCACGGGCAGGCTTGTCTCGACGCTCGTGCAGTATCCGATGGCCGTGGCCGAGCTTTGCAAGATGGCCGAAACCCTCAAGGATACGTCCGTCTCCGTCGACACGCTCGTCGACGGCTTTACGGACAACCTCGAGGAAGTGGACGCCGTCTCCTCTGACGGCGACGACATCGCCACCGACATCGGCGCCGCCGCCATGACGGCCGACCAGCTCGAGGAGATGCGCGCTCGCGTGCTCGATATCTTCGAGAATTGCGGCAGGCATCTTGAGACCGTTCGCGCCAACTTCGGCCCGAAGGGCGACGCCGAGGCCTACAAGGCCGCCTGCGCCGCCATCGCCGAGCTCCTCGCGCCCGTGCGCTTCTCCGTGAAGGTTGTCACGCAGCTCTCCGAGGACATCTCCAAGCACATGGACGAGGTGACGACGTCCCTCAAGAACGTCCGCAGGGTTCTTGCCGACCAGTGCCGCATGCCGCAGCGCGCCACGCTTGACGTGATCAACGGTGATCCGACCGCCGACGGGCTTTTTGAGGCCATCGCCGAGAGCGAGACGCCGTGGGCGCCTGCCGTTGCGCGCAACCTTGGCGTTCTGCACGAGGAGCAGCGTCATCTGCGCGGTTTCGAGGAGCGCGCGATGATGACGATCGCCAGCCAGCGCGAACTTGCCCGTCTGCTCAAGCTTGCGCAGACGAATCTCATGCAGGCCAAGGCCCGCATGATCGAGGCGAACCTGCGTCTGGTGATCTCGATCGCCAAGGGCTATGTCAACCGCGGTCTCGCGATGACCGACCTGATTCAGGAGGGCAACCTTGGTCTGATGAAGGCTGTGGACAAGTTCGAGTATCGCCGAGGCTATAAGTTCTCGACCTATGCGACCTGGTGGGTCCGTCAGTCCGTCACGCGTGCCGTGGCCGACTTCGGCAACACCATCCGCATTCCGGTCCACATGACGGAGTCCTACAACAAGATCCGCCGTCACAAGCAGCACTTCCTGCAGGAGCACGGCCGGCAACCGACCGAGCAGGAGCTTGCCGATCTTGCCGAGCTTCCTCTCGCCAAGGTGCAGCTTCTCACGCAGGCTATGCGCGGCGTCGAGTCCATCGACGCACCAATCGGTGATGACGAGGATGCGACGAAGCTCGACTTCGTGCGCGGCGATGAACATGACGATCCGAGCCGTGCCTTCCAGGACCGTTCGATGATCGAATGCATCAAGAAGTCGCTTGACGATCTCGCTCCCCGTGAGGCTCAGGTGCTTCGCCTGCGCTACGGCATCGGGACGAACAAGGACCACACGCTTGAGGAAGTCGGCCATGCGCTCGGTCTTACGCGCGAGCGCGTCCGCCAGATCGAGTCGGCGGCCATCCGCAAGCTTCGCAGTCCCGAGTTCCAGGAACGTCTACGCGACTACCTGACTGAGAACTGATCCCCTTGACTCCGCCTCGTGCGGAGTCGCCTGAAAAGGCTCCTTCGGGAGCCTTTTCGCGTTTTCGGGAGGACGCGCCGCCCTGATGCGGGTGGCCGAAAACTGCGCCACGTGCGGAATCCCGCTAAAATAACGGTTTTCAGGCGTTCAGCAAGTGCCCTTGCGACGCCGCCCACACTCAAGAGCCATTCCAAGAGAACGCCAGCAGCATGTCATCGTTCGCACAATTCAATCTCGACTCCCGCATCATGTCCGCCATCGAACGCATCGGCTACAAGGAGCCGACGCCGATTCAGCTTCAGGCCATTCCCGTGGTGATGAAGGGGGGAGACGTGATGGGCGCAGCCCAGACGGGCACGGGCAAGACGGCGAGCTTCGGTCTCCCGCTCATCGCCCGCATTCTTCCGCATGCGAACACCTCGATGTCGCCCGCCCGTCATCCCGTGCGCGCGCTCATCCTGACGCCTACGCGCGAGCTGGCCGATCAGGTCTCTGCCAACATGACGCAGTATGCGGCGGACACGCCGTTGCGCGTCGGTGTGGTCTACGGCGGCGTCGACATTCGTCCGCAGTCCGACATGCTCCGCCGCGGCGTCGAAATTCTGACGGCGACGCCGGGCCGTCTGCTTGACCATATCGAGCAGCGCGCGACGAATCTCTCTCAGGTCGAGGTCGTCGTGCTCGACGAGGCTGACCGCATGCTCGACATGGGCTTCCTGCCTGACATCAGCCGCATCCTCAAGCTTCTGCCGGCCAACCGTCAAAGTCTGATGTTTTCGGCTACGTTCTCGCCCGACATCGCCAGGCTCGCGAAGAACTTCCTCAAGCCCGATCCGTTCATGATCGAAGTCGCCCGTCAGAATCAGACGGCCGACACGGTTACTCAGGAGGTCTTTCAGGTCGCGGATCGCGAGAAGACGGACGTGCTGATCGACATCCTCAAGACGCGAGGTCCCGAAAACAAGCCGCTCGAGCAGGTCATCGTCTTCGTCAACGCGAAGATCACCTGCCGTCGCCTTGCCCGCACGCTTGAGCGCGTCGGGATCAATGCAGACGCCATTCACGGCGACAAGACGCAGGAGGAGCGTCAGGCGGCGCTCGACGGCTTCAAGTCGGGCGCCATCCATGTTCTCGTTGCGACCGACGTCGCGGCGCGAGGTCTGGACATCAAGGAGTTGCCCTGCGTCATCAACTATGATGTTCCGTTCAGCGCCGAGGACTACGTGCACCGCATCGGCCGTACTGGTCGAGCCGGTTCCCACGGCCTTGCCATCATGCTCGCGACGCGCGAAGACGGCCGTCTTGTCGACGCCATCGAGAAGCTCACGAAGCAGACCTTCGAACAGAAGCCCCTGCGCCCGCTCTCGCGTCAGGCTCGTTCGGAAATGCGCCGCGCCTCAGGAGAGCGTCCCGAACGACGTGGCGAGCGAGAGATCGAGCGCGTCGATACGCCCGAGGATGAACGTCTCGCCAAGGAGCGTGCCCGTGCATATGTGCCGCCCTCCCACCGCAACCGAGATCCGATCTTCGACACGCCCTATCGTGAGCGCAGCGGCGCTTCAGGCAAGCCCGAAGAGCTTCGAGTCTTCGAGCGCGAGACCGTTCGAAAGCCCCGACAGGCGGCGGTTCTGCTTTGCGGCTTTCCCCGTCGACGCGATTGATCGAAATGATCAGCTCGTCTAGGCACTTTGTCCATCACCTATCCATGGTAGGCGTGTTGCGACGAAGTGCCTCGGACGTGTATATTAATTCGACAGCATGAAGAGATGAGGACTTTCCTAAAAGCCCTCACGCCAACCTGCCCGCCTCCGGGCAAGGTGGTGGCCTCCGCGGGAGGCCATGTGGCCGGTAGCTCATCGCGCACCGACAAACATACGGAGAATGGCAATGCCTCTCGACATGCGTGTACGCTGCGGGAGGCTTTTTCGCATCAGGACCGGAGCTTCATCGAGGATGAGGCCCCTGACCGAAAAAGCTCCGCGGCATGCACATCCATCAACATTTATCTGCATGAAGGAGAAGCATATGTCGCATCGTCTTACCATCAAGGGGCAGGTCACGATCCCCAAGGAAATTCGTGACTTTCTCGGACTCGAGGAAGGCTGCTCCTGCGTGGAGTTCGTCGTTGAAGCCGACGGCAGCGTCAGCGTGCGCAAGGCGGGCGAAAAGCCTCGTTCCAGTCGTTCCTCCCGCACTTCCTCCGTTCAAACCGTGCGCAAACCCGTGCACGGTGTTCGCACGCGCGCCCATGGCGGCGTTCTCGCCCTGCTTGCGGGCGGTCTCTGATGGTATAACTCCCGTTGACGTCTCTGTTTCCGCTGCCTGAGAAGTGTTTCAGGCGGCGGTTTGGTTTGCGTTGGGAGAGGGAAGATCAGGCAGATGAGCGGGAGAAAAGAATGTCGGGGAGAAAAGCGGCGGGAGGAGAGGGCTTGCCGGATAAAACAAAACCTCCGTCAGTTCAAGATACTGCGGAGGTTGAGTTGGCGTCCCCAGCGGGGTTCGAACCCGCGTTAGCAACGTGAGAGGCTGCGGTCCTGGACCACTAGACGATAGGGACGTTGTTTCGTAGGGAATGAACTATACGCCGTTTTTCCAGAAGTTGCAGATCGGAATTTGCGTTAAGTCAATGTTTTGCGTAATAAGGATGAAAATAAAGCTCAGTCCGCATGCTTGCGGACTGAGCTTCAACTGATCAGCCTTTTGCCTCTGTCGGCAATCAGAGCGCGCGGGCGATGCGGGCGAGAACTTCTTCCTTGCCGATGAGGCAGAGCGTCTTGTCGATCTGCGGCGTGCGATCGGCGGCGCAGACACAGACGCGGAGCGGGTTGGCGAGCACCTTCATCGCAATACCCTGCTCCTCCATCACGGCCTGAATGCAGCCGTAGACGGCCTCAGGCGTAACGTCGGAGATGGCCTCGAGCTTTTCACCGAAGAGCTTGAGGGCTTCGCGACCGCCGTCGGCGAGGACCTTGGCGGCTTCCTCTTCGTTGACCTTGGGTTCAACGTAGAAGAAGAGGGCGGCGTCGGCCAGCTTTTCGAGAGTGGCGGAGCGGGACTTCAGCAGTTCGCAGACGGCCGCGAGATCGGGACCGCCTTCAACCTTGCCGCCGCGGGCCTCGATGCGGGCCTTCGTGAGATCGGCCAGACGATTCGCGTCGGCTTCCTTCATGTACTGCTGGTTGAGCCAGTCGAACTTCTTCCAGTCGATGCGGGCGGCGGCACGGGAGCAGTCGGAGAGCTCGAACACTTCGGCGAGCTCCTCGCGGGTGAACTTCTCCATGTTGCCGTGGCCCCAGCCCAGGCGGGCGAGATAGTTGAAGACGGCTTCGGGGAGGTAGCCCTGACGTTCGTATTCGAGCACGGAGACGGTGCCGTGGCGCTTCGAGAGCTTCTGACCGTCCTGACCGTTGATGAGCGGCAGGTGGGCGAAGACGGGCACTTCAGCGCCGAGCGCGCGGTAGATGTTGATCTGGCGCGGGGTGTTGTTGATGTGGTCAGCGCCGCGGATCACGTGGCTCACTTCCATGTCCCAGTCGTCGACGACGACGGCGAAGTTGTACGTGGGAATGCCGTTGCGCATGATGATCAGGTCGTCAAGTTCGCTGTTGGAGACTGTGATCGTGCCGTAGACGGCGTCGTTCCAGGTGACGGCGCCTTCATCGGGATTACGGAAGCGGATGACCGGCTTCACACCTTCGGGGATGGGCTTGCCCTGACAGTTCTCAGGACGCCAGCGACCGTCATAGCGGGGCTTGAGGCCCTTGGCCTTCTGTTCTTCGCGCATGGCGTCGAGCTCTTCGGGCGTGGCGTAGCAGTAGTAAGCGCGGCCGTCGGCAAGCATCTGGTCGACGACTTCGCGGTAGCGCTCGAGGCGGTCCATCTGATAGACGGGACCCTCGTCGTAGTCGAGGTTGAGCCACTTCATGCCGTCGAGAATGACCTGAACGGCCTCCTTCGTGGAGCGGACCTGATCGGTGTCCTCGATGCGAAGCAGGAACTTGCCGCCGAAGTGGCGGGCGACGGCCCAGCAGTAGATGGCCGTGCGGGCGGTGCCGAGATGCATCATGCCCGTGGGGCTCGGTGCAATGCGGGTGCGAATCGTCTTCATCACTAAAACTCGTTGTTTGAAAAGGGTCCCGCCTGAGCGCTGCGGCTTCGGGCGCGGAGGAGCGGACGCGCGCGGGGTTGGACGCGCGGCTTGAAAGCTGAACAAAGTCAATATTTTACCCCGTTTGCTGATACTGACGTTAAGCGGAAGTCAAATCAGGAAGTGCGGGGAAAGAAAGGGGCCCGACGCGTGTGAGCGTCAGGCCCCGCCTGATGGATCAGGGATGCGGTCAGGCAGTCCAGGTGAGCCAGGTCCAGGCCGAGAAGACGACGAGAACGATGGCTTCCGCAAGGATGACGGGCACCAGCGTCTTGAAGAAGTCCGACTTGAAGTAGTCGATCGTGATCGTGAGGCAGACGTGGGTGGGCGTGATCATCTGGCCTGCGACACCGAAGACCATGGCGACGCCGGCCAGATCAAGAGAGCCGGGCATGAGGCCCGCCACGATCGGCATCACGATGGCAACGTGGCCCTGGCTCATGCCGGTGAGGATGCCGATGACGAAGCTCGTGAGTGCGATGATGACGGGCACGGGAAGCGCCGAGCCTTCGAAGCAGGTGATGATCTGGTGCAGGATGCCCGTGGCCTCAAGAAGCTGGATGAAGAAGAGGATGCAGCCGACGTTGAGGAGAAGACGCCAGTCGGCGGCGCCGACGAACACGTCCTTGACGCTCACGCCGCGCTTCATCATCAGAAGTACGGGGATGAGCAGCACGACCACGGCGCCCATGGCGAGGGCGGCGGAGAGATTGAAGGCCATCATGAGAACGACGCTCAGAAGCACGGGCGCGATGGCGAGCACGACGTTGATGAGGTCTGTCCTGCGCTGCTCGGACGACAGTTCGGCCTTGCGGCGCTTTTCCTCAAACTTGAGCGGGCGGACCATGACGAACCAGCCTGTGGCGAAGGCGACGACGGACATCCAGAAAAGATGGATGACGAGATCGGCGACGCTCACGTGAGCGATGGCGCAGCCGAGGATCATGCCGGGAATGATGGGGCTGGCGAACTCGCAGATGTGGCGGAACCAGAAGTTGATGGCGGCCTTGCTTTCGGGCTTGATGTCCATACCTTCGCAGGCCGTCTCGACGATCGGAGCGGAAAAGCGTGCGCCGCCGACAGAGGGCAGAAGACCAAGGAAGGCGGGCATGCTGGAGATGACGACTTTCGTCGAGGAGAAGAAGCGGTTGAGCGCGTCGACCATGCCCTTGAGCGTGCCGGATCTGCGGAGCTGGATTTCAAGGCACATCACGAAGTAGAGCGCAAAGAGGAGGTCGTAGGTGCGGTTCATCGTTAGCATGTCGTGACCGGCTTCGGTGAGGGCGCGCAGAGTGGGGTCTTCAAAGAGCCAGAGAAGGGCGCCGCCGGCCAGAATGGCCGGTCCGATCGGACACTTGAAGCGAAGCAGGACGACGATGAGGATGATTGCCGCCGCAATGAGGAGGAAAACGTTCATTGTTGTTGCCTTGGTGATGGGCGGTCCCTCCTGAATTCGGGGACCGCGAATGTGCATCCCGAAATTTTCCGCCTATTCTCCGAATTTGGCAAAAAATACTTTCCGAACTCGCCATGGCCGGAGCGTGACGTGCTCGGAGCGCAACAGATTGAGGAGGTTTCGTGCAGAAAGGCGTCGTTCTTGGGGAAAAATGATCGCCCTGTGAACTGAAAAAAAGTTCGCGCCTAAGTAGAATGCACCCTTTGGCCTGCAACGGCACGGTGCCATGCGGGTCCTGCAATGATTCAACGGCTCTTTCGGACAATGACAGAATCCTTTAACTGGCTCGGGCGGTGCGCCCGGGCAGCGGCTTTCGGCATCGCCGCACTCCTTCTGCTGACGATTGCGAGAATCGTCTTCTTCTTCGCCTATAAAAACGACGATCTCGGCTTTCTGAGCGACTTTGCACCTGCAATGGTGATGGGGCTTCGCGTTGATGCCAAGTGGCTGGCAATCCTGCTACTGCCCGCCTGGATCTGCGTTCTCCTTTCCTACTGGAAGGCCTTCTTCTGGAAGCTGGCGCGCATTCTTGCCTTCGTGGGCATGTTTGTGACGGCGCTTCTGACGGTCATCAACTTCGGCTTTTACGGCTTCTACGCAACGCCCATCAGCCCTATCATCTTCGGCTTCCTTCAGGACGACACGAAGGCGATCGTCATCACGATCATGAAGGACTGGCCCGTGTTCACCTACCTGCTTTGTCTGGCGGGTTTCACGGCTCTGCCCTTTGCGTGCACCATGCTTCTCGGTCGCAGCCGTGAGCGCAGGGTCGGCAGGGCCGCCTACGGCGTCCTTTCGATTCTTTCGATTGTCGTGATGGCGCTTGTCATTCGCGGTAGCTTGGGCACCTTCCCGCTTCGAATCCAGAGCTATTCCGTTACGAAGAACGCCTTCATCAACGCCACTGTTCCCAACGGCATGGCTGCCTTCCATGAGGCCCGAAAGGGCATGCAGGTGCTTGAACTCAAGGGCGGCGCCATTGCCGCCCTCCAGCAGATGGGCTTTGGCAAGGCATCAGATGCTGAGGCTCTCATTGCCGAGGTTCGCCCTGTACTGCCTCAGAGCAAGCCGCTCAAGTCGCAGCCTCATGTTGTTCTGGCCGTCATGGAGTCCATGGGGCGTGACGTGTTCGAGTCGCACAAGCCCGGTGTCAACGACACGCTGGGTGCTCTGGCAGGCGAACTCGATTCGGCGCTTGTCTTCAAGCAGTCGCTGTGTGTGGGACAGGCAACCTTCCCGACGCTCGAGGGCCTGCTTTTCGACTCTCCCCTGAATCCGATCACGCAGAGCCGCTACGGCCGGCACGTCTTCGATTTCTCCCGCATGCTTGAGTACAAGAAGGCGGGCTACAGGACGATCTTCTTGACGGCGGGTCCCGAGGCCTGGCGCCAGATCGAAACCAATTTTCCGCAACAGGGCTTCGACGAGATTGTCGGTGCGGGCAAGCTGTCGTCCCGCTATCCCGGCGTCGAGAACGGCACGTGGGGTGTCGGTGACGCCTGGATGTTCAAGCGTGCGGAGGAGATTCTGAAGGAGGCGGACCAGAAGGGGGAGAAGCTCTTTATCGTGATGCTCTCCACCGCCAATCATCCGCCGCACAGGGTGCCCGACGGCGTCAAGGTCAATCCCGTTTCCTACAAGGAGTTGCCGCCCTTCATCACGGACAACAGGTACGACATCCTGACGGGTTCTCTTGAAACCTATCAGTACGCGGCCAATGCTCTGGGCGGATTCGTGCATGACATGAGACGCGGCGCGCTCAAGCGCGAGCTTCTGATCGTGGCGACCGGCGACCACAATCTTCGCATGTCGTACGCAGGCGGCTACGCCCATCATTTGCATGGCGTTCCGATTCTGATCTGGGCGCCAGAGAGCCTTGAGGCTGACGCCGGGAAGGTCGACGTCACGCGTTGGGCGGGGCATCGCGACATCTTCCCGACGATTGCAGGCGTCGTGTTGGGCAGGACGCCCGAAATTCACGAAGGCCGCAACCTGTTTGCCAACGAATCGATGGACCTCATCGTTTCCTATACGGGCATCGCAGCGGGCAGCTGGGGTGCCGCCGAGATCAGGGACAACGGAAGCGTGACCTGCTATCGCTGGGAGAATGACCGCATGGTGCCTGAGGATGCCTGCACGGGGCTTTCCAAAAAGATGGCCGATGCGGCCAGAGCCCAGAGGGCGCTCGCCGACTACAAGGTCAGGAAGGGGCTTCTCAACGAGAAGTAAACACCCGGATTGAAATGACAGCGGGCCCGCAGCCGAGAAGACTGCGGGCCCGCTGTCCATTGAAACTTGTCAGCCCTTTCCCGTAAGCCCCAGTGCTTCAAGATAAGGCTTCATGTGGGCGGGAAGGTCGGAGGGATCGCGTTCTCGAAGATGTCCCATGGAGAATTCGCAGCCGCACCAGAGCTGGTTGTAGAAGTTTTCCTCTCTGAGGATCTCGCCCCTGCGCTCCTGCAGACCGCCCTTGCGCCAGTTCTGATCCCAGTAGGTGGTGCCGGGGTGCAGGGCAGCCGCTTCGAGCGCGGCCTCTCGAATCTGATCAAGGCGCTTCCAGCGGCTTCCTGCGAGGGTTGTCGTAAAGCGCCTGATGCCGAGCTTTGCGGCCATGGCGGCGGTGGCCCTCATGCGCACGCCGAAACACAGCCTGCAGCGTTCGCCGCGTTCTGGATCGCATTCGTGTCCCTTGACGGCGTTGCGCCAGCCTGCGTGGTCCCAGTCGCCGTCCGTGAACGGAACGGCAAGCTTTTCACAGTAGCGGATGCACTCGTTCTTGCGAACGAGATACTCCTCTTCAGGAAATATGTTGGGATTGAAGTAGTAGACGTGAGGCGCGTAGTCGTTCTGCAGAAGCCATTCGAGAATGGCGGAGGAACAGGGCGCGCAGCAGCTGTGCAGCAGAATGGGTTCTTTCACGGGCTCGGATCCCTTGCTGAGGATTGAAGTCCGCTCATTATAGGTTCAGGAAAAGAACCCGTGGAGGTGCCAGCGGACCTCCGTCTTGTCGGAATCCTCCGTTCGGTAAAGCCAGACGCGGCGGCCGCTCGAACTTTCGGCCACAAAGTAGTCGCGGATCTCCGAGTCGTCGGCATGGCGCACGGGACCATCAACCAGATGCAGGGACTCTTGACGCCATGCAAGTCCATCGTCCGAAGCGTGGAGCGGTAGCGGATCAGAGAGAAGCATCGTGGGCCTCACGTCTGCTTTGCCGGCAGGAGCGCTCATGGGCTTGCGCGCAAAGGCGTCCGCAACGGGAGCAAGACGGCTCGAGGTGGAGGGAAGGCCTTCATCGAGGTTGCTGAGACGGAAGACGCGTCCCGGACCAAGGCGTGCCTGAAGTCGGGCGGCAAGCCCCGTCGGGACGGAAGCGTTCGGCGTGTCCCTGATGAGATCAGAGATTTCGGGCTCAAGCGAGAGCGTCATGCGTCGCAGGCTTCCCGGAATGGGCGTGCGGATCAGTCGGTCGGTCAGGACGTCGGTGAAGGCGCGTGCGCTGCCGTTATTGACGCTGACGACGATCCTGCGGGTTTCGTCCAGCCCCTCGAGCGTGAGAGTGAGTTCGCCGCCTGAGCAGTCGGCGTTGCCCGCAATCCCTGCGCAGAGACTTTTGACCATTGAGGGAAGTTCCTGCAGACGGATGCCGACGGGGACGCTGACGACGGCTTTGAGGGATGTTTTGGCGCAGGTGGCGATGTTCATGAGCTGGACTCCTTGATGGACGAGCATGAGGGCTGCGTTCAGCAGGCGGGAGAGAGACGGGCCGAGGCGAGAGCCTGTTGCACTTTGCGGCGGCATGCGCGCGGGGCGGGAACGAGGGGCCTTTCCTCCAGACTGACGTCTGCTTCCCGCGTGCGGTCGAAGAATGCGCCGCGTCGCGTAGCTCGAACGTGTACGGTGCCGGACCTGCCCGGCCGCAGCATCAGACGGAGTTCGGCAGGGGACGGCGTGCAGGCCATGCTCGAGGGGCGGATGAGGAAGATCGTCGTGCCCGTCGAGTGCGCGGCCATGTCGAGCCTTGCGAGGGCCGCACCGTCCTTCCCGTGAACGAGCGGATTGAGCCAGACGACGACGGCCGAGGTTTCTCCGCTGGCGGCGGCCTGTTCCGCGCACCAGAAGGCCTCTTCAGGCGTAGAGGGAATGGAAAAGAGCTGTCGGTCAAGATCGAGGCCGGCGTCGGCAAGGGCGGGCGCGTAGGGAGCCGCCTCCGAGTCGCAGGGCAGCACCCAGGTGACGTGCTTCAGGGATGCCAGAGCGGGAAGCAGCATGCGGACCTCTCCGATGCCGGCGTGCGGAATGAAAAGCTCGGTCAGGGCGTTCACGGGAAAGCCGCCCTCCGTCAGTTCGTCGAGCGCGGGAATGCGGCTTGCAAGGCTGGCAGGGCGTTCGGAACGAGCCTCTCTCAGGGCTGCGGTGAAAAAGTCGGAAAGGACTGCGGCGGTCGACATGCTGGTACTCCTGAATTTGCTTGAACGTAACACTTGAACGATGCTGTCGTCGTAAGGTCAGTGTACTTTGAGTCTGTCTGTTGCGTATCGACTCGTGATCCTCTGGCGTGATCCACTTGTATTTTATTCTTGCTATCTTGTTGAAGAGTAAGTAAAAGATTTGTTTTGGTGGTTGATTGCGTGTCTTTGCAGGATCATGAAAGGATGCAGTGTGTCGCAAGTTGTGCGCCTTCGCAAATCCGCTCCGGGCTTCAGTTTGCGTAAAAGACAGCGTGAGCTGCGTTTGCGTCAGAACGGCGGGGACGGCTGTTCGGAGGGGGCTTCGAGAGGATCAAATCCGAAAAATGATGCATTTGAAAATTTGACGGAGGTCAAGAAATCGTCAATCTTCGTGCGATGCCGATGCGCCGCCACCCTTGCTAGACTGTCGTTGCGCACGAAGGACGCCTTTCCTTCGAACAGCTTTCAGGAGAATGCATCGTGAGCGAACTCAAGCCGGGACTGCCCGAACGACTGGAACGGGTGCGGGGGGAACTTGCGGCCGCGGAGCGTGCGGCGGGCAGGCCTGCGGGCTCCGTCAGGCTCATTGCCGTCGGGAAGACCTTTCCCGTCGAGGCCTGCGAGGAGGCCTATGCCTGCGGTCAGAGGGCGTTCGGGGAAAACTACGTTCAGGAAGGGGTGGAGAAGATCGTGCACTTTCGTGCGGTGCATCCGGAGGATCCCGGCGAGTGGCACTTCATCGGGCCGCTTCAGGCCAACAAAACCCGCCTCGTCGCCGAGCACTTCGACTGGGTTCAGTCCGTCGACCGCCTTCGCATTGCGTCGCGGCTTTCCGCTCAAAGACCCGCTGGCATGCCGCCCCTCAACATTCTGATCGAGGTCAACATCGACGGAGAGGAGACGAAGTCGGGGGTTGCGCCTTCCGAAGTCGAGGCCTTCGCGGACGAGATCGCCGGCTATCCGGGTCTGAGGCTAAGGGGGCTGATGGCGATTCCCGCGCCGGCGGCGGACAGCGAATCTCGTCGAAGGCCCCTTGCGGCCATGCGCGCACTCTTCGAGCGGCTCCGTGTGAAGCACCCCGGCATGGACACGCTTTCCATGGGCATGAGCGCCGACATGGACGAGGCGGTGTCGGAGGGCGCGACCATGGTGAGGGTCGGCAGGGCCGTCTTCGGACCGCGCGACTATTCGGCGAAGTGCGCCGTTTGAGGCAGTTGGATGCAGAAAACGCCTTTCGTAGGGAAAATCCCATCATGATGCCGCGAAGGCCTGCCAGAGCGCACTTTGGAGGCGGCTTCAGCATCTGGTGGTAGGCGCATCCACCGATCGGCGTATGGACAGGGGAGGGGGCATCCCCTATGATCCAAAATCGGGCGAAGGCTTTTCGTCCAAGGAGTTTGCCTTTCCTCCTTCATGGAAGTGCCCTCGGAGACCGGTGACGGATGCTGCTGACGGCGCCTGGCAAAGGCCCCCTCTGCTCAAAGGAGAACAGCATGAGCAAAAAGTTTGTCGCTGCCGGCGTGATGGCGGCTTCCCTTATGGCCGCGGGCGCGGCCTCCGCCGCTCCCACTGAAATCACGATGTGGCATGCGATGGCCAATACGCTCGGCGACTGGGTTGCCGACGTGACCAAGGACTTCAACGCCAAGACCCCGCAGTGTCATCTCACGTCCACGTACAAGGGCACCTACGACCAGACGATGACGTCGGGCATCGCAGCCCACCGCGCAGGACGCTCCCCGAACATTCTTCAGGTGTTTGAAGTCGGCACGGCAACCATGATGTTCAGCAAGGGTGCCATTGTTCCTGTCGGCGAGCTTCTCGACAAGGCAGGCTACGAATTCAATCCCAAGGACTACATCCCTGCCGTCTACGGCTACTATTCCACGGCCGACGGCAGGATGCTCAGCTATCCGTTCAACTCCTCCACCACCGTTCTCTACCTCAATCTCACCAAGTTCAAGAACGCAGGCCTGCCGACCGAGCCGGACAAGCTCCCGCGCACCTGGCCTGAGATTGAAAAGGCCGCCAAGGCCCTCAAGGCCGCGGGCGAAACCTGCCCGATGACCACTTCCTGGATGGGCTGGACCCAGCTCGAGAGCTTCTCCACCTGGCACAACGTCGAGTACGCCACGCTCAACAACGGCTTCGGCGGCACGGGCGCGCGCCTCATGGTCAACTCTCCGCTCCATCAGCGCCATCTTGAAAATCTGGCCCGCATGGCCAAGGAAGGCACCTTCGTCTACAAGGGCCGCGGCAATCTTGCCGACGCCACCTTCTACTCGGGCGAATGCGCGATCAACATGGGCTCCTCGGGCTCGCTCGGCAACATCCGCCGCAACGCGAAGTTCGAGTACATGACGATGCCGATGCCCTACTACGAGGGCGTGCCTGATGCTCCGCAGAACACCGCTATCGGCGGCGCCTCGCTCTGGGCCATGGCAGGCAAGTCCGACGAGCAGAACCGCTGCGTCGCCGAGTTCTTCCACTACCTCTCCGACCCGCAGGTTCAGGCGAACAACCACATGCGCACGGGCTATCTCCCGGTGACGCAGAAGGCCTTTGAAATCGCCAAGGCCAGCGGCTACTACGAAAAGAATCCGGGCGCAGACGTCGCCGTCAAGCAGATGCTCAAGACGACCGACAAGAGCCGCGGCATTCGTCTCGGCTACCTGCCCAACATCCGCACGATCGTTGACGAGGAATTCGAAAAGATCTGGTCCGGCAAGGCGACCGCCAAGGAGGCCCTTGATGCCGTCGTCCGCCGCGGCAACGAGCAGCTCGTCCGCTTTGAACGCGTGACGAAGTAAGCACGAGCCCTTTCCGACGACAGCTCGCGGACGCCCTCGAACCCCTGAAGGCGTCTGTCCTGCTGCGATACCGCATCCCGAAGACGTCAGGGCACACGGCCCTGCCGTCTTGCGGGATGCTTGCGGTTAGGTTTTTAATATCCTCAGAGTCAACAACGTGGAAAAACGAGTCGTATTCCAAAACCGCTGGCTGCCCTACCTGCTGGTGGCGCCGCAGCTCGCCATTACGCTCATCTTCTTCTTCCTGCCCGCCGGCCAGGCCATCTACCAGTCGGTGCTGATGCAGGATCCCTTCGGGCTCAGCACGGAATTCGTGGGTCTTCAGAACTTTGAAACGCTTCTGTCCGACCCGAACTATGTCTCGAGCTTCAAGATCACGATGGTCTTCTCGGCGCTCGTGGCCTTCCTCGGCCTTGCGATCAGCCTTCTGCTTGCCGTCTGTGCGGACCGCGTGCTGCGCGGCGCCTCGGCCTACAAGACCTTCCTCATCGTGCCGTACGCCGTCGCCCCCGCCGTGGCGGGCGTCCTCTGGATGTTCATCTTCAATCCGACGCTCGGCGTTCTCTCCTACGTGATGCGCATGTTCGGCATCGACTGGAACTATCTGGTCGACGCGGACCAGGCCCTGACGCTTCTCGTCATCGCGGCGGTCTGGAAGCAGGTGAGCTACAACTTCATCTTCTTCCTCGCAGGTCTGCAGGCCATTCCGAAGTCGCTGCTCGAGGCGGCGGCCATGGACGGCGCGGGTCCCTTCCGCCGCTTCTGGACGGTGGTCTTCCCGCTGCTGTCGCCCACGACCTTCTTCCTGCTCGTGATGAACATCGTCTACGCGTTCTTCGACACGTTCGCCATCGTCGATGCGACGACCATGGGCGGTCCGGGGCAGGACACGAACATTCTCGTCTACAAGGTGTTCGTCGACGGCTTCCGCAACATGGACTTCGGCGGCTCCGCCGCACAGTCCGTCATCCTGATGGTGATGGTGATCATCCTCACGGTGATCCAGTTCCGCTTCATCGAGCGGCGCGTCAACTACTGACGGGAGACGACAGATGGTTGAAAATCGTCCCTGGCTCAATTTCTTCACGCACCTGATTCTGATTCTGGGCGTGATCGTGGTGGTCTTCCCCGTCTACGTGGCGTTCGTCGCGTCGACACAGACCGCCGTCGAAGTGGAACAGGCGCCCATGAGCCTTCTTCCCGGCGCCCACTTCATCGAAAACTACATGCAGATCCTCACTGAGGGCGGCGGCACCGCTTCGCGCGCCCCCGTGGGCCGCATGCTCTTCGTCTCGCTCATGATGGCCATGGGCATCTCGATCGGCAAGATCCTGATCTCGCTCGTCTCGGCCTTCGCGATCGTTTACTTCAGGTTCCCCGGCCGCAAGCTCTGCTTCTGGCTCATCTTCATCACGCTGATGCTGCCCGTCGAGGTCCGCATCTCGCCCACCTATGAAGTGATGGCGGATCTGCACCTTCTTGACAGCTGGGGCGGCCTGATTCTTCCCGTGATCGCGTCAGCGACGGCGACCTTCCTCTTCAGGCAGTTCTTCCTCACCGTTCCCGACGAGCTCACCGAAGCCGCCCGCATGGACGGCGCCGGGCCGATGCGCTTCTTCTTCACGATTCTGATGCCGCTTTCCCTCACCAACATCGCGGCAATGTTCGTGATTCAGTTCATCTACGGCTGGAACCAGTACCTGTGGCCGCTGCTTGTGACCACGTCCGAGGACATGTACCCGATCGTGATCGGCATCAAGCGCATGATCGGCGGCGGCGACTCCGCCAACGAATGGAACCTCATCATGGCGACGGCCATGCTTGCAATGATCCCGCCCGCCATCGTGGTGACCGTCATGCAGCGCTGGTTCGTCAAGGGCCTCGTCGACACGGAAAAGTAAGAGACAGACAACATGGCTAACATTCAATTCAAAGACATCCGAAAGAGCTACGGCGACGTGGCAGTCGTGCACGGCATCTCGCTCGACATCAGGGACGGCGAGTTCATCGTGATCGTGGGCCCGTCGGGCTGCGGCAAGTCGACCCTGCTGCGCATGGTGGCGGGCCTCGAGCAGATCACCTCGGGCGAACTCATCATCGGCGAGCGCGTCGTCAACAATCTCGAACCCAAGGACCGCGACTGCGCCATGGTGTTCCAGAACTATGCGCTCTACCCGCACATGACGGTCTTCGACAACATGGCTTACGGCCTCAAGATCCGCGGGGTTCCCAAGGACGAGATCGAGCGTCGCGTCAACGAGGCCGCGAAGATGCTCGAACTCGGAGGCCTGCTTGCGCGCCGTCCTCGCCAGCTCTCCGGCGGCCAGCGCCAGCGCGTCGCCATGGGCCGCGCGATCGTGCGCGAGCCCTCCGTCTTTCTCTTCGACGAACCGCTCTCGAACCTCGACGCAAAGCTGCGCGTGCAGACGCGCCTGCAGATCCAGAAGCTGCACCGTCGTCTCAAGACGACGAGTCTTTACGTCACTCACGATCAGGTCGAGGCCATGACGCTCGCCCACCGCATGATCGTGATGAACGCAGGCCGCGCCGAGCAGGTTGGCACGCCTCAGGAGGTCTATGACGATCCCGAGACGATGTTCGTCGCGAACTTTATCGGCTCTCCTCCGATGAACCTTGTTCACGGCCGCGTCTCCGCAGACGGCAGTCACTTCGAGCACGATTCGGGTGTCCTGTCGCTGCCCGAACCCTGCACGGCACTTGCCGGCAGGGCGGTGGTGCTCGGCGTGCGGCCCGAACACGTGACGCTCCGTCCCGAGGGCGGACTCGCCGCCTTCGAGGTGGAGACGGTCGAGGCCCTCGGCGCCGATCATCTGATCCACGGCGTCCTGCTGGGGCAGAACGTGGTCTTCCGCGTCGACAACCACATGTACATCCCGGAAGTGGGCATCAGGGCGGGACTCGAGTTCTCGGCGGAACACGTGTACTGGTTCGATCCTGAAACGACGAAGCGCATCCGTCTCTGACCCTGTACATGAGCAGGGACTGAAAGGACGGTCCCTGCTTTAGGCTACAATCGGAACGTCGCTCTCCTGTTGGGGGCGGCGTTTCGTTTTTTGAATTCCCACGAAGGAGCCGCGTCCGATGCAGGACTTTCTTTTTGAATGGCTGTCGGGCGCAGGGGCCGAGGCTGCGGTTTTCGCGAGTGCCTTCATTTCCTCGACGCTGATGCCTGGCGGATCCGAGGCGCTCCTGGCAGGGGCGCTGTCGCAAACGCCTGACGACACGCCCCGCCTCTGTCGTCTCGTGCTCCTTGCAACGGCAGGCAATACGCTCGGCGCGATGACCACGTGGCTCATCGGTCGACTGATTCCCGAAAGGGAGAAGACGGACAGGGCGCTTGTGTGGCTCAGGCGATGGGGAGCGCCCGCGCTGCTTCTGTCGTGGCTGCCCGTCGTGGGAGACGCCCTGCCGCTTGCGGCGGGCTGGCTCAGGATGCCTGCTGCAAGCTGTGCAGTCTGGGTGGCCGTGGGAAAGCTTCTGCGCTACGTCGTCGTGGCGGCGGGCACGCTCTCGCTTGTCTGAGTCGGTCTGCCTGAAACAATGGAAAGGAAGAAATCGTCGTGAACATGCTTACAGGCCTTGTGCTCATTTATCTGATCGTTCTGATGTGGTTCGGCTTCTGCGGGGAGCGACATTCGAGCTCGGGGCGCGCCTTTCTTACGAGCGGCGGCCGAGCAGGCGCGCTTCTCTGCGCGCTCTCTCTCGTGAGCACCATCATTGGCGGGTCCGCAACGCTCGGCATGGGAAGCCTCGCGCAGAAGATTGGTTCGGGCGCCTTCTGGTGGCTCGGCGTAGGTGCGGTCGGCCTTCTTCTTCACGGATGGATCGCTCCGAAGATTCGTGCGCTTCCCGCCGTTACGCTTCCCGAGGTGGTCGGCGTCGTGGCGGGCAGGAATGCTGAGCGCTGGGCGGGCGTCATCATTGCGGTCTCCTGGATCGCCGTCACGGCCGCGCAGTTCGTCGCGCTTCACACGCTCCTGCTGACGCTCTCGAGCCCGCTCGCCGCCGAGGTGCTCTATGTGATGATCGCGGGCGTTGTGATCGTGCATACCATCACGGGCGGACAGAGTGCAGTGATCCGCACCGACGCCTTTCAGGCCGTTCTGCTTCTGGGCGGATTCACGGCCGCCGCCTTCTGGCTGCTCGGCGATCGTCCCGACGCCGTAATGGCGCTTGATCCCGTCCCCTTGGGCGACAGCTTCGGGCCGTGGGATCTGGGCAGGATGATGCTTCTCGTGGGCATCACCTATGTCGTAGGTCCCGACATGTTCTCACGCACCTTCACGGCCAGAGACGGACAGTCCGCTCGTTTCGCCGCCTGGATCGCCTCGCCCTGCCTCGTGTGGTTCGGCGTCGTCGTGACGGGGCTCGCGCTTCTCAATCTGCAGGATCCCCAGCCCGTGGCGGGCTGGCTCTCGAGTGCTTCGGAGATGCCCGCCTGGCTCAAGGGAGCGCTCGCGCTCGGCCTCATCAGCGCGCTCTGCGGGTCGGCCGACACGGTGCTTCTTTCGGCCTCCGGCATTGTCGAGCGAAGCCTTCTGGCGGGAGACCGTACGAACGCCGTGCGCTTCTTCGTGGGCGTCTTCGGATTTGCCGCCGCTGCGGCCGTCTATGTCTCGAAGGACATCATCTGGCTGCTGCTCACAGCCTACTCTTTCTTCGTGCCGGGAGTGGCCCTGCCGCTTCTCATTGCGCTCATCGGGCGGGTGAGGCGCCTCAACGCACAGCTCTGGACGGCGGGCGCCGTCTTCGGCGGCATCGGCGGCCTGGTGGGCAACGTCACGGGGGACGAGGTGTGGACTTTTGCAGGCATGGGCGTCTCGGCTGCCTTTGCCGTCGCCTCCCGTTTCAAGGCGCCTGCGGGCGGTTCGGACGCCTTCGGCTCGCTCCGCTGAGCGCGGGCTGAGGGCATTGCGGAACCTGTGTTTCCGTGGGCAAAATGGCCTTTTCCTTAAGCGAAACGGGCGTTGAGTCCCGTTATAATTTCCCGCAAGTTGATTTTTCATGGACGGCGCGCGCTTCAGGTTGAAGGCGCGCCCTCTCAATAGGACTGGAGTTTTTTGATGAAGATCCTGGTCGCTGTCAAGCGCGTGGTGGACGCCAAGATCAAGGTGCGCCCGCTTCCCGATCATTCCGGTGTGGATGTCAAGCTCGCCAAAATGGCGATGAACCCCTTTGATGAAATCGCAATCGAAAAGGCCGTCACGCTTCGCGAGGCTGGCGTCGCCGACGAAGTCGTTGCTGTGACCGTCGGTCCCCTCAAGGCCGTCGACACCCTGCGCGTCGCCATGGCGATCGGCGCGGACCGCGCCGTTCACGTCCGCACCGACGAGTCCCTCGAGCCCCTCGCTGTCGCGAAGGTGCTTCGCGCCGTCGTCGAGCGTGAAAAGCCCGATCTGGTGCTTCTGGGCAAGCAGGCGATCGATGACGACGCCAACCAGACGGGGCAGATGCTCTCCGCCCTTTGCGACATGCCGCTGGCAACCTTTGCCAACGAGATCGTCCTTGAGGGCGGCCGCTGGGTCGTTACCCGCGAGACCGACGGCGGGACGCAGACCGTCTCGCTTGCAACGCCTGCCGTCGTGACGGCGGACCTGCGTCTTGCCGAGCCGCGCTACGTGACGCTGCCCGCCATGGGCAAGGCCCGCAAGAAGCCTGTCGAGGACATTGAGCTTGCCGGCCTCGGCATTGACACGGCTCCGCGCATCCGCATCCTCGGCGTCGAGGAGCCGCCCGCCCGCAAGGCAGGCGTCATGGTCTCCGGCGTCGACGAGCTCGTCGACCGCCTCAAGAACGAAGCGCACGTCATCTGAGAAAAGAGGGAGTAAAGCAAAATGACAGCTCTTTTGATTGCCGAACATGACAACGTGACGCTCAAGTCCGCAACGGCTCAGGCGCTCACGGCTGCGCTCAGGATGACGGACGTCGTCGACGTCCTCGTGGCGGGCAGCAACGGCCAGTCCGTTGCCGAGCAGGCCGCGAAGCTCTCGGGCGTGCGCACCGTCTACTACGCCGACCATCCCCAGCTCGCCCAGGAGTCGCCCGAAGTGCTCGCACGCCTCGTGCTTGACGAAGCCGAAGGCTATTCGCACGTGCTCTTCGTCGCCTCCGCCGTCGGCAAGTCCGCCATGCCCCGCGTGGCCGCGAAGCTCGACGTCTCCCCCGTTTCCGACGTTCTCGACGTCAAGGGCCCCAAAACCTTCGTGCGCGGCATCTATGCGGGTTCGCTTCTCGCGACCGTCGAGGTGACCGATCCCGTCGTCGTGGCCACGATCCGCACGACGGCCTTCGAGGCCGCCGCTCAGGAGGGATCCACTGTCGTCGAGGAGGTCATCGCTCCGGAAGGCTATGACGCCTCCCGCTTCGTGCGCTTCTCCGAAGCCAAGTCCGACCGTCCCGAACTCGTCTCCGCCCGCATCGTCGTCGGCGGCGGGCGCGGTCTTCTCGACGAGGCCGGCTTCAAGACCCTTGAGGCCTTCGCCGACTCCATCGGCGCGGCCGTCGGCGCCACCCGCACCGCCGTCGACATGGGGCTCTGCCCCAATGACTGGCAGGTGGGCCAGACGGGCAAGATGATCGCCCCAGAGCTCTATATTGCCGTGGGCATCTCCGGTGCCATTCAGCATACCGCTGGCATCAAGGATGCCAAGACGGTCGTGGCGATCAACAAGGACGCCGAGGCTCCGATCTTCGAGGTGGCCGATTACGGTCTCGTCGCCGACGGCGTCGAGGCGCTTGAGGCTTTGCGCGCCAGACTCGGCACCAAGTAAGAAGAGGGAGTTTCCCCGCTTGCATGCCCGCCCGCCTTGCGCGGGCTGCTTCTTTTTAGAAAAGGCTGAAAAAATCGCGTTGACGGACTTGCGTCCTGTATTCCCGTGAGATAAAATTCAGACCTTTCGCAACGGGCGGATTGACCGCGCGCTGCATGAAGAATTCTTCCGAACGCTCCTCGTGACGGGGGCTTCGGCTTTCAATTGAACCAATAAGTTAAAGAGGTAAACTCATGGTTATCGTTCGTCTCGCCCGCGGTGGCTCCAAGAAGCGTCCGTTCTACAGCATCAACGTCTGCGACAGCCGCTGCCGCCGCGACGGCCGCTTCATCGAACGCATCGGCTACTACAACCCGATGGCTGCCGGTCAGGCCGTCCGTCTCAACGTCAACCAGGAACGTCTGGCCTACTGGCAGAGCCAGGGCGCCCAGCTCTCCGAAACGGTTGCCCGTCTCGTGAAGGAAGCCAAGGCTGCCGCCTAATTTCCTGACGGAAAGCACTAGTCATTGCGCCGGACTTTAAACGGCGCGGAAACCCCGCAAAACCTCAAGTGCGGGCTCGCTCGCAAGCGGTCGTGCCTCTCGTGTCCAGCACATCGTGATCCGTTCGCAGCACCTGGAGCCCGGTATCTACGCCTGAGAGTCTGCGGGGTTTTGTTTTGTTCGCAAAAAACGATTGATTTTCGGAGACTGTTGTTATGGACGATCTCGTCGAGCTCGGACGCACCGCCGGCGCCTACGGCTTCCGCGGCTGGGTGCGCATTGTGCCGCTGGAATCCGGCGAAGTGCTTCAGAAGGCCAGGACCTGGGTCCTCACGGACCTCAAGGGTGTGCGCACGACGCTCAGCATCGAGGCCTTCCGTCGTCACGGAGACGGCTTCATCGCCAAGTGGGCGGGCTGTGAAACGAAGGAGGCGGCCGACGCCGCCCGAGGCCGCGTGTCGGTCTCCCGCGCGGACTTTCCTGATGCGGGCAAGGACGCCGTGTGGGCCGTCGATCTGGTCGGCTGCAAGGTCGTCAACAAGGAGGGCACGGCCCTCGGCACGGTCGAGAGCATCGGCTCCAACGGCGCGCAGGATCTGCTCGTCATCGCCTACGACAATGCTGACGGCAAGAAGGCCGTGTTCATGCTTCCGCTCGTGAAGGACGTCTATCTGATCGCCATTGATACCGACGTCCGCACGATCACCGTCGACTGGCAGTCCGACTGGCGCTGAGGAGGCGGATCATGCGCTTTGACGTCGTTACGCTCTTTCCGGAAATATTCGACTCGATCACGAAGTGCGGCATCACCGCCCGTGCGATGAAGCGAGGCCTGTGGTCCTGCCACACCTGGAATCCCCGCGCCATGACCGAGGACGTGCACCGCACGGTCGACGACCGCCCCTTCGGCGGCGGTCCCGGCATGGTGATGATGGCCGATCCGCTCGCGAAGACGGTCGACATGATCCGTGCATCCGGCAACCGCGGCCGCGTCATCTCCTTTGCACCCAACGGCACGAAGCTCACCGATGAGCGCGTTCGCCGCATGGTGGCCGAGGATGAGAGTGTCGTGCTCGTGTGCGGACGCTATGAGGGCATTGACGAGCGCTTCCTGTCGACCTATGTCGACGAGGTGGTGAGCCTTGGGGACTTCGTTCTCTCGGGCGGCGAGATCCCTGCATGCGCCCTGATGGACGCCGTAGTGCGACAGCTCCCCGGCGCCATCAAGGATCTCTCCACGTCGGACGAGAGCTTTGCGACTGGGCTTCTTGACGCGCCCCACTATACGCGTCCCGAAGTCTGGCGCGGCATGGAGGTGCCCTCCGTGCTCCTTTCCGGGCACCACGCAAACATCAGCAGGTGGACGCGCGAAGAAAGTTTGCGATTCACCTTGCAAACTCGCCCGGACTTGATTAAAATCGCGGATTCTTCTGGCAAGTTGAGCGATGCGGACCGCAAGTGGTTGCGCGCCAACGGCTGGAAGTAAGATTTTGGATTAATTTTGCCATCCTCTCGGCGGTGGGCTCAGCTCCCTCAAAAACAGCCGCATGACGATGGTTTTGGAGAAAAAAATGAATCTGATTCAGATTCTCGAACAGGAAGAAATGGCCCGCGTCACCGCTGGCAAGACGATCCCCTCTTTCCGCGCCGGTGACACGGTTGTCGTGAACGTCAACGTCGTTGAAGGTTCCCGCAAGCGCGTTCAGGCCTTCGAAGGCGTCGTGATCGCCCGCCGCAACCGCGGTCTCAACTCTTCCTTCATCGTCCGCAAGATCTCTTCCGGCGAAGGCGTTGAACGTACGTTCCAGCTCTACGCCCCGACGATCGCTTCCATCGAAGTGAAGCGCTACGGCGATGTCTGCCGTTCCAAGCTCTACTACCTGCGTGACCGCTCCGGCAAGGCCGCTCGTATTAAGGAACTGCTGGTTCGCAAGAACTAATCTGAAGGCTCCGGCTGACAGACATGAAAAATCCCCGCGATTTCGGTTGCGGGGATTTTTTTTCGCGCTCGAAAAACAGAGCCCCCATGCTGTGCACGGGGGCTCTGTTGCGAGGAGAACGGAGGGACTTATTCGTCCGCCTCTTCGCGCGGCTTTCTGCGGTTGCTGCCCGCAACCATGTCAAAGCGGAAGAAGCGGCATTCAAGCGGTCCGTTGAAGAGAACTGTCTTGCGCGACTCCTTGAGGCGCATCTGCTGCGGGAGCGTGCGGTCGGAGGTGAGCATCCAGGCGGTCCAGCCTGCGAAGTTGGCCTTCAGATTGTCGGCGACGTGCTTCATCATCGACTGGATGGAGGCGGACTTCGGGTTGGACTGTTCACCGTAGGGCGGGTTTGCGATGAGAAGTCCGGGCGCCATGCCTTCTTCGGGACAGGCTTCGCGGGCGTCGCCCTGACGGAAGGTAAGGCGTCCGTCGTCGAGCATGTCGCCGAGGCCCGCGCGGCGGGCGTTTTCCTCGGCCTTCTCGACGACGAGGGACGAGATGTCGCTGCCTGCAATGCGGATCCTGACGTGCCGATTGACGGCGGCGCGCGCATCTTCCTTCATTTCGGCCCAGAGGTCGACGTCAAAGCCCTCGAGCTTTTCGAAGGCGAAGCGGCGGTTGAGGCCAGGCGCCATGCCTGCAGCCATCTGCGCAGCTTCGATTCCGATCGTGCCCGAGCCGCAGAACGGATCGATGAGTGTTTGGGAGGGATCCCAGCCCGAGAGCATCAGAAGACCTGCCGCAAGGTTTTCCTTCAGGGGAGCCTCGCCGTGGGTGAGACGCCAGCCGCGCTTGAAGAGCGCTTCGCCCGCAAGATCCAGATAGAAGGTGCAGGTGTCGTAGGTGAGGAAGGCGGCGATGCGCACGTCGGGGTTGTATCGCTCGACGTCGGGACGACGTCCCGCGAGGTCGCGGAAGCGGTCGCAGATGCCGTCCTTGATGCGGAGCACGGCGAAGTCGATCGATTCGAGCGGACAGCGCTGGCCGTTGGCCGAGACCTTGATCGTCAGGTCGGGACCGAACCACTTCTCCCAAGGGGTGTCTGCAGCCATTTCATAAATGTCGCGGGTGTCCCAGTAGGAGGCCTCGGCGACCTTCATGAGCACGCGGCTGGCGAGGCGGGAGTTGAGGCATACGGCCATCGCCGTGGCGGCGGAGCCGGAAAAGGAGACGCCGCCACGCGCAGCGCGGATGCGTTCGGCGCCGCAGGCGGAGATTTCGCCAGCAAGCAGTTCTTCAAGCCCGAAGGGGCAGACGGCGTAAAAGGAAAGGTTGGCCATGGATTGTCAGTCGGTGTGTGTTCAGAAAGGGGCGGTCAGCGGCGGCCTTCGCCGTGGCCGAGCACGACGTACTTGAGCGAGGTGAGGCCTTCAAGACCGACCGGACCGCGCACGTGAAGCTTGTCGGTAGAGATGCCGATTTCAGCGCCGAGGCCGTATTCGAAGCCGTCGGCAAAGCGAGTCGAGGCGTTGACCATCACGGAGCTCGAGTCCACCTCGCGCAGGAAGCGGCGGGCGTTGTCGAAGTTCTTCGTGATGATGGCGTCGGTGTGGTGCGAGGAATGGAGGTTGATGAAGTCAATCGCCCCGTCGAGACTTTCGACAATGCGGATCGAAATGATCGGGGCATTGTACTCGGTATCCCAGTCCTGCGGGGTGGCGTCGACGGCGCTCATGCCGCTCTGTTCGACGATGCGGCGGGAGAGCTCGTCACAGCGCATCTCGACATCGTGGTCGTGGAAGACGCGGGCCATGGGAGGCAGAAAGTCGAAGGCGACGGCGCGGTGCACGAGCAGCGTTTCAGTGGCGTTACAGGGCGAGTAGCGCTGGGTCTTGGCGTTTTCAGTCACGCGAACGGCTATGTCGAGGTCGGCTTCGGCGTCGACGTAGGTGTGGCAGATGCCATCAAGATGCTTGATCATCGGAACGGTCGCTTCGGCCGTGAGACGGGCGACGAGGCTCTTGCCGCCGCGCGGAATAAGCACGTCGACGTAGTCGCGGGCACGGATGAGCTCGCCCACCAGGGCGCGGTCGGAGGATTCGATGAGCTGGACGGCGCGTGCGGGGAGGCCTTTTTCGGCAAGGGCCCGGCCGACAAGCTCCCAGAGGACCGTGTTGCTGCGAAGCGCCTCATGGCCGCCGCGCAGGATGATGGCGTTGCCCGACTTGACGGCAAGGGCGGCGGCGTCGATCGTCACATTGGGACGGGACTCGTAGATCATGGCGAGCACGCCGAGGGGCACGCGCATGCGGCCCACCTGAATGCCGCTTGGCCGGAAGGCAAGATCGGTGACAGTACCCACGGGATCCTCGAGTGCGGCGATCTGGCGGCATCCTTCGGCCATGGCGCGAAGACCTACGGCGCTGATCGTCAGACGATCGAGAAAGACCTCGTCCAGACCTTCGGCGCAGGCGGCCTCGAGGTCGGCCTCATTGGCGGCGCGGATGTCCGCCTCCTGTTCGAGCAGAAGCTCGGCGATGCGTTCAAGCACCGCATTCTTGGCGGCCGTGGAGGCGCGAGCCATGGAGCGCGAGGCTTCGCGGGCCTGACGGCCGATGCGGCTGATGTAATCGCTGGGAGTGATGGTGATTTCGGGCATGATGCGCGGTTCCTGAAAAAGGGCCGGAGAACGCCGCCCTCAAAGGACGGGGCGGCATGCATTTTCCGGGCATGTCTTTCCATTTTAGCCCGAACGACGGCATCTCTTTGATCTTTGCAGGACCTGCGGATGCGCGAAGGCCTCCTCCCGTGGAGCCGGCTTCAGGAGGCGAGAAAGAGGACGACGCTCTTGAGCTCGATCCAGGGATCGGAGTCCCGCTTGGGAACGGAAAGCCCCTTGACGAGCCTGTCGATGTCGGCGCAGACGGAGAGGGCGCCGCAGAGCTTCTTCACGGTGAGGCGGCGGGCGGCCTTCTGAAGGGACGGCGTTGCGAAGACTCCGGTCACTCTGGACTGGCCGTTGTCGTAGCCCGTGCGCAGCTTGATGAGGGAACGGATTTCGGCAGTGAGCATGGCCAGCAGGAAGGGCAGGGCTTCGGCCTGCGCCTCAAGCCCGTCGATGATGCGCACGATGCGGTCGGCCTGACCGAGGCGCATGCTCTCAAAGAGCGTGTCGAAATCGAATCGGGCGTTGCTCGAGACGGCCTGACGGAGCTGTTCGGAGGTGATCTCGCCCTTAGGATGGAGAAGAGAGAGCTTTTCGATCTCTTGTGCGGCAGCAAAGAGGTTGCCCTCCATCATATCGGCGAAGTAGTCGAGCGTCTCGGGGGACATGACGAGCTCGTGGCGGGCGAGTCTTGCCTTGAGCCAGGCGGGGAGTTGTGCGCGTTCCACGGGCGAGCAGTCTACGACGGTGGCCTTGCGCTGAAGCGCCCCCCACCACGCCTCCTTCGTGACCGTCCAGTCGGGGGCGGGCATCGTGATGAGCGTGACGACGCCGTCGATCGGGTTGTCAAGATACTTCACGATGGCGGGCGCGCCGTTCTTGCCCGGATTCCCCGTGGAGAGACGCACGTCGACGATCTTGCGGTCGTCGAACATGCCGATGTCGGCGGCGGCCATCGGCAGGCGCGACCAGTCCGCCGAGGCGTTCATGTCGAGCACCTGACGGTCTGTGTAGCCCTGTCGGCGCGCTTCGGCACGGATGGCGTCGCCTGCTTCGACGGCGAGGAAGGCGTCCGAGCCCGTCAGAAGCCAGAAGGGATCCAGACGTCCGTCCTTCGCGGATCGCGCGAGGTAGCCCTGGAGCTGGTCGGCCTTCACGGATCAGCCTCCCGCCTGTTTCAGGGGCTTGATCGCTTCGATGCGGCGCATGAGCTGGTTGACGAGGTCGGCCTCCATGTCGCGGTAGAGGAATGCCTCCTCCTTTTCACGCGAGAGGAAGTCCGATTCGGAGTAGGTGAGGTCTCGGCTGGCGGTGAGCGTCACGGCTTCCATGTAGTCGATGCCGCTGGGGTTCGACACTCGGAAGGAGAGCGAGAGCGTGATCTCGTATTCACGGGCGCGGCCCGTGTCGTTGATCGAGAGGACGTCATGCGAACGGGAGTCGGAGAGGAGTTCAAGGATCGCTTCGGCCTCGGAGGGCGTGTTCACGATCGTGACGTCGGATCCTGCCAGAAGCTCCTGTCTGAGACGCACCGCAAGGTACGAGTTTTCCGGCATCTGGAGGTACAGGGTCCTGAACGGCGTCGAATAGGAGCCGCGCAGCCGGAAGCCGCAGCCTGTGAGCGGGAGTGCGCCGATGAGGGCGGCGCCGAGAAGATGACGACGGGAAGTCACGGAGATGATCCTCGGGATGGCAGGATGATGTTGGAGGCCCCTTGGAAGGGCTTTGGAATCATCAATTATAACGGCCGACCGCAGGAGTCGAGAAGGAGTCAAGAAGACGGGGGAGTGCGAAAGAACGAGGGGCCTGCGTCCGGTCGGACACAGGCCCCCTTAGGATGGTCAGCTTGAAGGTGCGGCGCCTTACTTGGCGATCACGACGTTCACGAGCTTGTTCTTCACGATGATGATCTTGCGGACCGTCATGCCTTCAGTGAAGCGCTGCACGTCTGGATTGGCGAGTGCGGCGGCCTCGATTTCGGCCTGAGCGGCCTCGGCGGGTACGAGGATCTCGCCGCGGAGCTTGCCGTTGACCTGGACGACGAGCTTGAGCTCGTCGGCCTTGATTGCGTCTTCGCTGACTTCGGGCCACGGTGCGTCGATCAGGTCGCCGATGCGTTCGACGAAGCCGAGCTCCTGCCAGAGCGCCGTTGTGATGTGCGGGGCGATCGGGTAGAGCGTGCGCAGCAGGATCGAGGCACATTCGCAGAGAGCCGCCAGATCGGCGGGCGTCTCGCCCTTGAAGCCTTCGATCGTGTTGAACATCTTCATGCAGGCGGAGACGACCGTGTTGTACTGCATGCGGCTGAAGTCGTACTCGGCCTGGCGAAGCGTCGTGTGGACTTCGCGGCGCAGGGTCTTGGCGTCGTGCGGAAGCATCTGGCCTTCAAGGGCACCTGCACTTGCGATGAGGTTCTTCTTCGCGAATGCCCAGTTCCAGATGCGGCGCAGGAAGCGGTAGGTGCCTTCGGCGCCGGAGTTGGACCAGGCTGCGGACTGATCGGGAGGACCAGCGAACATCACGAAGCTGCGGGCCGTGTCGGCGCCGAATTTCTTGATGATGTCGCGCGGCTCGACCACGTTGTTCTTCGACTTGGACATCTTTTCGATGCCGCCGAGGGTGACGGGCTGACCGTCGGCCTTGCAGACGGCACCGACGGGGCGGCCCTTCTCGTCGTACTGGACCTCAACCTCGTCCGGGTAGAACCAGACCTTGCGGCCGTCGTCGCCGTTGCGGTAGTAGCAGTCGGCCATCAGCATGCCCTGGGTGAAGAGGTTCTTGAACGGCTCGTCGTACTTGACGAGGCCGAGATCGCGCATCACCTTCGTCCAGAAGCGGGCGTAGAGCAGATGGAGCACGGCGTGCTCGATGCCGCCGATGTACTGGTCCATCGGCATCCAATAGTCGGCGCGCTTGTCGACCATGGCCGTGGAGCAGTCGGGCGAGCAGTAGCGCTGGAAGTACCAGGAGCTGTCGACGAAGGTGTCCATCGTGTCGGTTTCGCGCTGGGCGTCGCCGCCGCACTTCGGGCACTTGACGTTGAGGAAGGATTCGCACTTGGTGAGCGGGTTGCCGGAGCCGTCGGGAATCAGGTCTTCAGGCAGCACGACAGGGAGATCCTGCTCGGGGACGGGCACGGGGCCGCAGCACGGGCAGTTGATCATCGGGATCGGGGTGCCCCAGTAGCGCTGGCGGGAGATGCCCCAGTCGCGCAGACGGAATTGGACCTGTTTGTCGCCGAGGCCGCGGGCCTTGAGGTCGGTGGCGATGGCGTCGAAGGCTTCGTGGATACCGAGGCCGTCGAACTTGCCGGAGTTGACGAGACGGCCGTCAAGCGTCTTGTCGCCGTACCAGTCCTGCCATGCTTCGGTGGAGTAGGTCTCGCCCTCGACGGCGATGACCTGACGGATCGGAAGACCGAACTTTTTGGCGAAGGCGAAGTCGCGCTCGTCGTGGGCGGGTACGCCCATCACGGCGCCCTCACCGTAGCTCATGAGAACGTAGTTGGCGATCCAGACCTCGACGTTGTCGCCCGTGATCGGGTGGCGGACGTAGAAGCCGGTGGGCACGCCCTTCTTTTCCATGGAGGCCATGTCGGCTTCGCTCACGCTGCCCTTCGAGCATTCCTCGATAAAGGCCTGAAGGTCGGGGCGGTTGCGGGAGACGTAGGCGGCGAGCGGATGCTCGGCGGCGATCGCAACGAAGCTCACGCCCATGAGCGTGTCGGGGCGGGTCGTGTAGACGCGCAGAAGCTTCGGGGTGCCCTCGAGTTCGTACGGGAAGGAGAGGTTCACGCCTTCGGAGCGACCGATCCAGTGCTCCTGCATGCGGCGGACCTGCTCGGGCCAGCCCTGAAGCTGGTCGAGGTCGTCAAGGAGTTCCTGAGCATACTGCGTGATGCCGAGGTAGTAGCCGGGGATCTCGCGCTTTTCGACGACGGCACCAGAGCGCCAGCCGCGGCCTTCAATCACCTGCTCGTTGGCAAGCACGGTCTTGTCGACGGGGTCCCAGTTGACGATCTGGGTCTTGCGGTAGGCGATGCCCTTCTCGAGCATCTTGAGGAACATCCACTGGCTCCAGCGGTAGTATTCGGGCTTGCAAGTGGCGACTTCGCGCGACCAGTCGAAGGCGAGACCGAGCGGCTCCATCTGGCTCTTCATGTCCGCGATGTTCGAGTACGTCCAGGCGGCGGGAGCAACCTTCTTGGCGATGGCGGCGTTTTCAGCCGGCAGGCCGAAGGCGTCCCATCCCATCGGGGTCATCACGTTGTAGCCTTTCATGCGGTAGAAGCGGTACATCACGTCGTTGAGCGTGTAGTTACGGACGTGTCCCATGTGAAGCTTGCCGCTCGGGTAAGGGAGCATGGAGCAGACGTAGAACTTGGGTTTGGGCTGTCCGTTGTTGTCGACCGCGTTCTCGACGGCACGGTAGACGTCCTTGGCCTTCCACATGGCCTGGACTTCGGATTCCACTGCCTGAGCAGAGTAAGTCTCGCGCATAACGCCTTCCAAAGAAGAGGGTTCAAAAAAAGAATAATTGCCTAGTATACCTGTTGCGGAGCGCCTTCGGCATTGCAGGGACTGCCTAGCGGACGGCATCCAGGTCGTGATTTCGGGCGTTTGGGAGGGGAGCGGAGCGGGGGCGTGAGCCTGTCGTCGAAATGTGCTACCTTTTAGCCCGTCCGGCCCTTCCTGCCGGCTTCCGAATTCTTCGCCGGAGGTTTTCCCGCATGTCGTCCGATCTTCTTCAGTCCCTCAATCCCCGCCAGCTGCAGGCCGTCACGGCCCCCGAAAAGAGCGTACTCATTCTGGCGGGCGCGGGTTCGGGCAAGACGCGCGTGCTGACGACGCGCATCGCCTGGCTCTTGAGCGAGCACAAGGCCCAGACGGGAGACATTCTGGCTGTGACCTTCACGAACAAGGCCGCCAAGGAGATGCTCGTCCGACTGGAGGCTATCCTGCCCTACGATCTGCGCCGCATGTGGGTCGGAACCTTCCACGGCCTGTGCAACCGCATTCTGCGCACCCACGCCCAAGACGCGGGGCTCCCGAAGACCTTCCAGATTCTTGACTCGAGCGATCAGCTCTCCATGGTCAAGCGCGTCATGAAGGCGCTCAACATCGATACCGAGAGCTACGATCCCCGTCAGGTGGCGAACGTCATCAACTGGTACAAGGAAAACGGCATGCGTGCGTCGCACGCCGCAGGCCAGCAGGGCGGCGACGAGACCGCCGTCAAGGTCTATCAGGCCTATGAGCAGCAGTGCCAGCGCGAAGGCGTCGTGGACTTTGCCGAGCTTCTTCTGCGCTGCTACGAGCTTCTCGACCGCAATGAAATCGTCCGCTCGCATTATCAGAACCGCTTCCGTCACATTCTCGTCGACGAGTTCCAGGACACGAACGTCCTGCAGTACCGTTGGCTTCAGATGCTGGCGGGGTTCGGACGAGGCCCCGGCGGCGCACCGATGAACGCCGTCTTCGCCGTGGGTGACGACGACCAGTCGATCTACGCCTTCCGAGGTGCGAACGTGGGAAACATGAGCGACTTCCTCCGCGACTTCGGCGTTGAGGAGCCCATCAGGCTTGAGGAGAACTATCGCTCGACGGGGACGATTCTTGACGCGGCCAACGCGCTCATTGCACACAATTCGAACCGTCTCGGCAAGAATCTCTGGACGTCGGGCAGCCGCGGCGACCGCATCTGCGTGGCAGAGCTTGACGACGACCGCTCTGAAGCAGAGTGGATCGCCCGCGAAATCGAGGCGGACCGCTCCCGAGGCCGCGCCTGGCGCGACCATGCGATCCTCTATCGTGCGAACGCGCAGTCGCGTGCGCTCGAAAGCGCCTTTGCTGCCCGAGGGATTCCCTACCGCATCTACGGCGGACAGCGCTTCTTCGAGCGTGCCGAAGTCAAGCACGTGCTCGCCTATCTGCGCCTGATGGACAACCCGGGCGACGACACGAGCTTTCAGCGCGTCGTCAACTTCCCGCTTCGCGGGATCGGTGCGCGCACGATCGAGACGCTGGCGGAGGAAGCCGCCGCACGCGGACTCACGCTCTTCGGCACACTCTTTGCGCCCGACTACAAGGTGCCCCCGAAGCTCGCGGCCTTCCGCGAGCTCATCATGAACATGCGCGAGGAAGCGGATTCCCTCAGCCTTCAGGACGCCATCAAGCTCGTCATCGTGCGCTCGGGTCTTGAGGCCCACTACAACGCCGAGAAGGACGGCGAGGACCGCATTGCGAACATGCGTGAAATGATGTCGGCTGCGGCGGGCTACATCGCCAACGAGGGTCTGCCCGACAGCATGCCTGCCTTCAGGCCCGCCGATGAAGGCGGTCAGACGCCGCTTCAGGGCTTTCTGACTCAGGCGACGCTCGAGGCGGGTGACAAGAACGAGCAGGGTGATGTGGACGCCGTTCAGCTCATGACGGTGCATGCCGCCAAGGGTCTGGAGTTCCCGCAGGTCTTCATCGCCGGTGTCGAAGAAGGACTCTTCCCGCACTTCTCCGCCCTCAAGGACGAGCGGGGTCCAGGCGTCTCCGAAGAACGCCGCCTGATGTACGTGGCCATCACGCGCGCCAAGCAGCGTCTGGTCATCACGTATTGCAAGAGCCGCATGCAGTACGGCGAATACCGCAGGAACGAACCCTCAAGCTTCCTTGACGAGATTCCTGAGCAGCTGGTCGACAACAAGGACCTGACGGCCGAAGCACAGGGCTACAGGAGTTCGTACGGCGGGCAGAGTCGTGCAAGTGGTTACGGATGGGAGCGTCCGTCCTTCGGCGGATCGCGCGGTGGCGAGCGAAGCTACGGCCGCTCGTCCTCTTCCTCCCGCAGCTGGAGTTCGTCTTCGTCGTCCCGCGGTGGCTCGTCCTCCTACGGTTCCTCGCGCTCGTCCGCTTCTCAGGACAAGGACGACTGGCGCAGGGGACTCTCGGGCGCAGGCGGCACTTACCGCTCGGGTGAGGATCCCGTCGTGAAGAAGGCGGCCGCGCGCGCAGCAGGCTCTACATTCGGCTACGAGGCGGGCGACAAGGTAGAGCACAAGAAGTTCGGTCGCGGCGTGATTGAGTCGATCACGGGCTCGGGCAATGATGCCCGCGTCTACATCCGCTTCAACGACGTTGGCCGCAAGGAGCTCCTCCTTGCGCTTGCAGCGAAGAACATGCAGAAGAAGTGATGCACGGGACTGGCTTTTTACAAGGACTTCACTGCAATCGGTCAGGATCTGCTAGAATTCACTACCCTGACGTAAGACAGGACGGTGGTGGCCATAGTTCAACTGGATAGAACTGTCCCCTCCTAAGGGACGGATCTGGGTTCGAGTCCCGGTGGCCGCACCAGGCACATCTTGACGTCAAAACGAAGTGGCTCGTTCAATGTGAACGGGCCATTGTCGTTTCTGGAGAGTCCCTGTATTTGTTCAACAGCTGCCTTGGCTGCGGCCGTGCCGCCGCTGTGATGAAAAAAGCCCTGAACCTTTCGGATCAGGGCTTTTCAAGACTTGAGTCATGCGCTTCAGCAATCATGTGAAGCGCAGGCGGAGACTTCGATTAGTAGAGGTCGAAGTACTTCTGGACTTCCTTCCAGTCGGAGGTCTTCGTCAGGGCGAGCTGCAGGAGGACGCGGGCCTTCTGCGGATTCAGTTCGCCGGAGGAGACCCAGTGCTGGGCCTTGTCGTCCACTTCAGCGTCCTTCGTGGTGGCGCCCGTCGGAACGCGGGAGGAGCGAACAACGACGGCACCGTTCTTCGTGGCCTGTTCAAGAACCGGCCAGATGGACTTGTGGATGTTGCCGTTGCCGACGCCGGCGTTCACGATGCCCTTGTAGCCGGCCTTGACGAGCGCTTCAGCCTGGAGGCCTTCCACGCCGGCGTGGTTGTAGACGATGCCGACCTTCGGGAGTTCCTTCAGACCCGTGACGTCGAACGGCGTGGCGGTCGTGTGAGCACGAACCGGGAGCGTGGAGTACGTCACCTTGTTGTTGAAGATCGTGCCGACCTTGCCGAAGTTGGCGGCCTGGAACGTTTCGGGCTGAACCGTGTTGGTCTTGATGACTTCACGAGCGCCGACGACGATGTTGTCCATGGCGACCACGACGCCCTGCTTGGCGGTTTCAGGCGTGGCAGCGGTCAGAACGGCGTTGTAGAGGTTGCGCGGGCCGTCAGCACCGAGGCCCGTGGACGGCAGCATGGCGCCGACCATGGCGACGGGCTTGTCGCACTTGAGCGTGAGGTTCAGGAAGTAGGCGGTTTCTTCCATCGTGTCCGTGCCGTGCGTGATGACGAAGCCGTCATACTTCTTGCAGTCGGCGTTGATCGTCTGGGCGAGCTTGAGCCAGACTTCGTCGGACATGTCCTGAGAGCCGATCTGGGCGACCTGCTTCGGGGTCACGTTGGCGATGTTGGCAAGTTCCGGAACGGCGGCAACGAGATGGTTGACGCTCACCTTGCCGGCCTGATAGGCAGTGCCCGTAGCGGAGGCGCCGGCACCGGCGATTGTGCCGCCGGTAGCGAGAACGGCGATGTTCGGAAGGGCGAGGGCGGCGCCGGAGGCGGCGACGAGGCCGAGGCCGATCAGGGTCTGCTTCATGGACATGGTTGTTTGCTCCTCTAGTTTGGAGCGCGTCAGTTGAATGGCGCTCCTGTTGTTTGAGTGTCCGCCGCTTGAAAAGTGGCGGACTGGCCGTCAGGCGTACCCTGCAGTTCGTTTTCATGGTCCTGAAACCGCAGTACCTTCAGGTAACTCGTTCAGTCTATACGGATTGATTGAGGTCAAGCAATCAACAGTGCATTGCGTTTGATCTTGGACTAGAAAGATTGAAAAATAGGAAAACCCCTATGGAAAAAAGTAAGAGTGTCACTCTGGACTGTTTGTAACGGAATATTGGTTTTGCCTCTTGTGTAGGCGAAAGGACGGAGATGTCGTCGATAAGCGGCAGTGTGAAAGGAACGTGGAGGGAAGAAAGCCATGTCGGCAGCCTTTGGAGGTTGCCGACATGGCTTGTGAGTCGAAATCGACTTTAGAGGTTTGGATCGCTGTCGATGCGAATATCTCCGTACATGGTGCGAAGCTCCGAGACAGGGCGGTCGTATGTAAAAGAGGAAATGTCGTTTTTGGGGTTGTAAAACGGCCATTCCTTGAGACCGAAGACGCCGCAGAGCGAGTCGAACATCATGTCGTTCGTAAACGGTTTCACTGCGTTTTCCTTGAGCGCGGCGACGGTCTGAGGGTGCTTTTTCACGAAATCGTCCGACATGGCAAACCACAGGGGAATTCTGGCCATGTCCCAAGTGAAATGAGCCGGCCTGTGTCCGAGCTTTGGATTCTCTCCGTGGTCGGCCATATAAATCATGACCTGAAAGTCGGGACGTGCCTTGAAAGCCTCATAAAGTTGGGAAAGCACCCAGTCGTTGTACCTGAGGGAATTGTCGTAGGCATTCGTCCTGTCCTGCTCGTCCCAGAACTTGTATTCCGGGGGGTAACGATTGGGGTAGTCGGTATGACTGCCAACGAGATGGATGAAGATCACAGTAGGCTTCCCGTCTTGGGTGGGAAGATGCTTGAGGAGTTCTCCGTCATAAGTTTCCCCAAGCCAGACGTGATGATCCGCGTTGCTTGAAATGATCGATATGGGTGTGGACCAAGGCGAGATTTTGCTCTGATTGCTCAGCCAATACGTTTCATAGCCGGAGGCCCTGACGACCTCGACGATGGAAGGACTGTCGTCATAGCTGATGTCGTTGTATTGGTTTTTGGCCGTGAGTGCATAGGTGAGCGCTGACACGGTTGCGACATACGACGTATACGCCTTGTCGAACAGAATGAAGTTTCTGTCGGAACGCATGTCCTTCAGCCAGGGAGTCGTTTCGTGTTCCTGAGGGCCGTATGCCGTCATGCGGTCACGGGTATGCGACTCGCCGATCACGAATACGAATAGACCGCTTCGACCTTTCTGACCGGCTTTGGCCAGTTCTTCAAGAATCGCCTTGCGCTGTTCATATCCTTCTTCGAAGCGACCTGTTTCCCTGATGTGGATGTAGGCGTTATAAAACGCGTAAAGCGATACGTTGTTGGCACTTTTGAAACTGGAGATGGCCGCCAGACAGCAAGTTGTCAAAACGGCAATCCTGAAGGCGGTCGTCTGGGGCAGGGAGCGGGAGTGCATTCCTTTTTTGAAGGCTGCTACGGACAGGGCAAGGAGTGTAAGGCACGCAAGCGCAACGACGCCCATCATGAACGGTCCCATAAAGGTCAGGTATTCCCAAGCTTCATTCGGATGGGTCTGAGCAAGCGCGAGCACGATGTCCGGAGTCAGAAGTGCGTCAAAGCCGATCAGGTAGACCAGAAAGCTCGCGATTGGCAGGAAGGCGAGAATCCAGCAGCAGGTCATGAGGGCGGCAGCGGAAAATCTGACGGCACGATGTCGGATCAGGCCCGTCAACCCAGTTCCCGCAATGAGGAGGACGGCTTGAGTCATGGCCCAGACATTGTTCTCAGCAATGTCAAGGGTTGAGAGAGGCTTTGTTTCGAGAAAGGCAGTTGTAATCGGAGGGATGCTGAGGATAAGCCAAAGAACAAAGCCAAGGGCCAGATCGCGGTGGTTATTTCTATAGAGGTAAAGAAAGGCGGCGAGAGGGACGGCTCCTAGAGCCGTGTGAGAAGCCTTGCCGAGCAGACCATGGAGAGAACCCGTCAGTGCTGCATTTGAGGCGACGAGCAGAAAAACGGCGGCGATAAAGTACATCAGGCACTGTCCCAGAACAGGCAGCAGTTGCCTGATGCGGGCAAGCAACGGATAGGCTTCGAGCTTGAGAAAATTCATTTTGTGTTGGTAATGCGATTTTCTGACGAGGAGGTGGAATGTCAGCAGGAAGGCTTTCGGAGAATGGGCCATTATGCAAAGTCCGTCGGAGAAATGCAATTCTGCGTGCCGACTTGCATGCTGCAGGTGTTTTTTGTTGCTAAGGCGGACAAATGCGGTCATATGTCGACCATTTGTCTGTCGTTCTCAGACCGTCTAGGTACAACTCCTCAAGCTGTTTGAGGACTCTTCAAAAAGTTTCACATAGTGGCGTTCGGAGGCGGCAGGCGGGGCTGAGAGAGCGGATAATCATCGCCACAGGCCCCAGGTTGCTGGGTAAACAACAACACGAACTCACAAGAAACTCAAAACATGTCTGAAACGATCCTTCAAAGCGTTCCCGTCGGCCAGAAAGTCGGCATTGCCTTTTCCGGCGGCCTCGATACGAGCGCTGCTCTTCGCTGGATGAAGAACAAGGGCGCTCTGCCTTACGCCTACACGGCCAACCTCGGCCAGCCCGACGAAACTGACTATGAAGCCATTCCGCGTCGCGCCATGGAGTACGGCGCCGAAAACGCCCGCCTGATCGACTGCCGCGAACAGCTCGTGAACGAAGGCATCGCCGCCATTCAGTCCGGCGCCTTCCACATCTCGACGGCAGGCCAGCTTTACTTCAACACCACTCCGCTCGGCCGCGCCGTGACGGGCACGATGCTAGTCGCCGCCATGCGTGAGGACGGCGTCAACGTCTGGGGTGACGGATCCACGTACAAGGGCAACGACATCGAGCGCTTCTACCGCTACGGTCTTCTTGCCAATCCGAACCTCAAGATCTACAAGCCCTGGCTCGACGTGCAGTTCATCACCGAGCTCGGCGGCCGCGCCGAAATGTCCGCCTTCCTTCAGAAGGAGGGCTTCAACTACCGCATGAGCGCCGAGAAGGCCTACTCGACCGACTCGAACATGCTCGGCGCCACGCATGAGGCCAAGGACCTGGAAAGCCTCGACTCCAACATGAAGATCGTTGAGCCGATCATGGGCGTCGCCTTCTGGCGCGACGACGTTGAAGTCAAGCCTGAAACGGTCACGGTTGAATTCAAGGAGGGCGTTCCCGTCGCCATCAATGGGCAGAAGTTCTCGAATCCCGTCGCTCTCATGGAAGAGGCCAACCGCATCGGCGGCCGTCACGGTCTCGGCATGTCCGACCAGATCGAGAACCGCATCATCGAGGCCAAGTCCCGCGGCATCTATGAAGCTCCGGGCATGGCGCTTCTCTTCCTTGCCTACGAACGCCTCGTCACCGGCATTCACAATGAGGATACGATCGCCGAATACCGCATCAACGGCATCAAGCTCGGCCGCTACCTCTATCAGGGCCGCTGGTTCGACAGTCAGGCGCTGATGATCCGCGAAAGCGCCATGCGCTGGGTCGCCCGTGCCGTCACCGGCGAAGTGACGATCGAGCTGCGCCGCGGCAATGACTATACGATCGTCTCCACCAAGAGCCCGAACCTGACGTACGAACCGTCCCGCCTCACGATGGAGAAGGGCGACTCGATGTTCACCGCCGTCGACCGCATCGGTCAGCTCACGATGCGCAACCTCGACATCACGGACACGCGCGCCAAGCTCGGCATCTACGCCAGCGCGGGGCTTCTCGCAGGCAGCGGCTCGGTGGCGATGCTCACCGGCAAGTAAGTCCTGTCGCCGCCCGAGGGCATGCCTGACGGAGGTGGAGGCTTTATAATCCGTCTCAAATCAGAACAAAGGCCCGGACAGCCCTGAGGATGTCCGGGCCTTGCGCTTGTCTGCGCGCAGCAGAGGTCAACAACGGCACCATTCATCATGTCCGAACAGAAGCATTTCGACGACGTTTTTCAAAAGCCCGAGCCCAACTCCGAGTTCTCGAGTCACGGCCGAGGAGACAGCCACTGGCTTCATGCGGCCGAAAAGACGAAGACGAGCGTGCTGGGCTTCGCGGTTGCGCTCACGCTCAGCTTCTCCGTCATCGAGCTTGTGGGCGGCCTCTGGGGCAATTCTCTTGCTCTGATCGGCGACGCCGGGCACATGGTGACCGACTCGGCGAGCCTGCTTTTCGCGTTAGTTGCCAACAAGATCGCCCAGAAGGGGGCGGACGACGACCACTCCTTTGGTCACGGCCGCGTCGAGGTGCTTGCCGCCTTCATTAACGGTCTCGTGATGCTCTGCGTCGTGGGATGGATCTTCTTCGAGGCCGTCTCGCGCATCATGACGCCCGAACCCGTCTCCGGCCTTTCCGTCATGGCGATCGCGGCTGTGGGTCTGGTGATCAACATTCTCGTTGCCTGGTCCCTCTCCCGAGACCGCAAGAATATGAACACGCGCGCGGCGCTTCTGCACGTGATGGGCGACCTGCTCGGCTCCGTGGCGGCCATCGTTGCGGGCGCCGTCATCTACTTCGGCGGTCCGACGATTGCCGACCCGATTCTCTCGCTCGTCGTCTGCTGCCTGCTTCTGCATGCAACCTGGGAGATCCTCCGCGACTCGACGCGCGTTCTTCTTGACAGCGTGCCTGAAGGCGTCAACTATTTCAGCGTCGGTCGCACGATCGAGGCTATCCCAGGCGTCAACCGCGTGCACGACCTGCACGTCTGGACGATGAGCCCCGGTCACGGCGCCATCCAGTGCCACGTGCACATCGAAAGCCCCGAGTGCTGGCCCAAGATCCTCGACGTGTTGCGCAGGCAGCTTCATGAGGAGTTCCAGATCGACCACGTCACCGTGCAGCCCGAGTGGGACTTTCGCGGCAGCGACGAAGAGTGCGAGGTCTGCCGCTATGCGGAGTTCGAGGCCGCCTGCCGCGCGGACTTCGACGATCCGAGGGCCGCGCCTGCGGCGCTCGTGCTCGATGCGGAGAAGCTTCTCTGAGCCCGAGGGCTTCCTCCGTACGCGTAGGCCGGGCGGGGAAGCCCTTCGGGAGTCCCGGCAAAAAGTCGTGTCGGCGTCGGGAGAATTCTCGTACAATGAATAATCGGCCTGATTCGGAGGCGGCGCGGAAGCGGAGACGTTTTTCGGGCGGTATGCCGAACTTCAGGTATAATCTCGGCTTTAATTTTTTCCTGTACCTCCTTGCGTGGGGCTCTTCTTCATGACCAAGTACGTATTTGTGACCGGCGGCGTTGTCTCTTCTCTCGGCAAGGGCATCGCCGCCGCTTCGTTAGCGGCTATTCTGGAATCTCGTGGTCTGAAGGTGACCATGATCAAGCTCGATCCGTATATCAACGTCGACCCGGGCACGATGTCGCCTTTCCAGCACGGTGAAGTTTTTGTGACGGAAGACGGGGCGGAAACCGACCTCGACCTCGGTCACTACGAACGCTTCATCTCCACGAAGATGCACAAGCCCAACAACTTCACGTCGGGTCAGATCTACGAGAGCGTGCTTCGCAAGGAACGTCGCGGCGAATACCTCGGCAAGACCGTTCAGGTGATCCCGCACATCACGAACGAAATTCAGGAGTTCATCCAGCGCGGCGCCGCCAGCACCTTTGACGGCAAGCCCGACGTGGCCGTCGTTGAAATCGGCGGTACGGTCGGCGACATTGAGTCCCTGCCGTTCGTCGAGGCCGTCCGCCAGATGTCCTTCCGCGTGGGCCGCAACAACACCTGCTTCATCCACCTGACGCTCTGCCCGTGGATTCCGTCCGCCGGCGAGCTCAAGACGAAGCCGACCCAGCACTCCGTTCAGAAGCTCCGCGAAGAGGGCGTCTATCCCGACATGCTCCTCTGTCGCGCCGAGCACATGATCCCGGAAGGCGAGCGCGCCAAGATCTCGCTCTTCTCCAACGTGCCGATGGACTGCGTGATCAGCGTCGCCGACGCCTCCACGATCTACGAAGTGCCGCTCATGCTCCACGCCCAGCATCTTGACGACCTCGTCTGCAAGAAGCTCGGCCTTGAGACGAAGCCCGCCGATCTCTCCGCCTGGGAGGACATCGTCCGTCGCATCAAGAACCCGCAGCGCGAGGTCACGGTCGCCATGGTCGGCAAGTACGTCGACTACGCCGACAGCTATAAGTCCCTCAACGAAGCGCTGATCCATGCCGGCATCCGCACGGAGACCCGCGTCAAGATCCGCTACGTCGACGCCGGCCAGATCGAAGAGGAAGGCGCCGAGAAGATCCTTCAGGACGTCGATGCGATCCTCGTCCCGGGAGGTTTCGGCAAGCGTGGCACGGAAGGCATGATCAAGGCCATCGAGTTCGCCCGTGAAAACAAGATCCCGTTCCTCGGCATCTGCCTCGGCATGCAGATGGCCGTCATCGAGTTCGCCCGTCACGTGTGCGGTCTCGGCGGAGCCAACTCCACCGAGCTCGATCCCGACACGGCCCATCCCGTCGTCGCCCTCATCACCGAGTGGAAGGACCGCACGGGCAGCGTCCAGAAGCGCGACGAGTCGTCCGACCTCGGCGGCACGATGCGCCTCGGCCGTCAGGAAGTTCCCGTCGAAAAGGGTACGCTCGCCCACAAGATCTACGGCGACGTCGTGGCTGAACGCCATCGTCACCGCTATGAGGTGAACAACGCCTATGTGGCCCAGTTCGAGGAAAAGGGTATGGTCATTTCCGCCAAGACTCCGACGGAGCACCTCCCCGAAATGATGGAGCTCCCGGGCCATCCCTTCTTCTTCGCCGTCCAGTTCCATCCGGAATTCACGTCGAGCCCCCGCTTCGGCCATCCGCTCTTCAAGGCCTACATTGAGGCCGCGATCGCGCACGCCGATGAAAAGAAGGCTCAGGCCTAAGCCGGACTGATCCGACCTAGACGCAAGGCAGCTCAACGGGCACTGCAGTTCGTGGGGCTGCCTTTTTCATTTCGGGCGCCGTCTTGTCTGGACGACTTTTCCGGGGCGCGCCCTCCTGCAAGAGGACAACAAACATGAAGCTCTGCGGCTTTGACATCGGGCTCGACCGCCCGTTCTTCTTGATCGCCGGCCCCTGCGTGCTCGAGGGCGAGCAGATGGCCGTCGACATCGCCTCCGCCATGAAGGAGATCACGGACGAGCTCGGCATTCCGTATCTCTTCAAGGCGAGCTATGACAAGGCGAACCGCACGTCCGCCCATTCCTTCCGCGGTCCCGGCATGGACGAGGGCCTTCGCATTCTCGCTGCCGTTCGCGAGAAGGTCGGCGTGCCCGTTCTCACCGACGTGCATACCGAAGCAGAGGTCCCCGTCGTCGCCTCCGTCGTCGACATGCTCCAGACGCCCGCCTTCCTCTGCCGTCAGACGGATTTCATCCGCGCCTGCGCAGTTTCTGGCAAGCCCGTCAACATCAAGAAGGGCCAGTTCCTTGCACCGGGCGACATGCTCAACGTCGTCGAGAAGGCCCGTGAGGCCGCCTCGGCTGCAGGCCTTGACCCCGACGTCTTCACGGTCTGCGAGCGCGGCGCCTCGTTCGGTTACGGCAACCTCGTGTCCGACATGCGAAGCCTTGCGATCATGCGCCAGACGATGGCTCCCGTGGTCTTCGACGCCACACATTCCGTGCAGCTTCCCGGCGGCAACGGCACGTGCTCCGGCGGTCAGCGCCAGTTCGTTCCCGTGCTCGCGCGAGCTGCGGTCGCAGCGGGCGTCTCCGGCCTCTTCATGGAAGCCCATCCGACGCCCGCCTCCGCCAAGAGCGACGGTCCCAACCTCGTTCCGCTCGGCCGCATGCGTGAGCTCCTCGAGAGCCTTGTGGAGATCGACCGCCTCGTGAAGGCCCGCCCCTTCCTTGAAGATACGATCAACGGGTAAAATATTCTGATGTGCCCGCGATCCGCACGCAACGTCGTCGAACCGCGGGAATCTTCTTTCCTTGACATCCCTTTTTCATCCAAACGAAAGGACAAAAGATGAGCGCAATTATTGATGTGATCGGCCGTGAAGTTCTCGACAGCCGCGGCAATCCGACCGTTGAAGCCGAAGTCTGGCTCGAAAGCGGCGCCATGGGCCGCGCCGCCGTGCCGTCCGGCGCCTCCACGGGCGTGCGCGAGGCTCTCGAGCTTCGCGACAAGGATCCGAAGCGCTACTGCGGCAAGGGCGTGCTGACCGCCGTCGCCAACGTCTCCGGCGAAATCGCCGACGCCCTCATGGGCCTTGAGGCCTCCGACCAGGCCTACATCGACCGCACGATGATTGCGCTCGACGGCACCGAAAACAAGGGCCGCCTCGGCGCCAATGCCATCCTCGCCGTCTCCATGGCCGTGGCCCGCGCCGCCGCCGAAGAGGCCGGCATGCCGCTCTACCGCTACTTCGGCGGCATGGGTGCCCTCCAGATGCCCGTCCCGATGATGAACGTCATCAACGGCGGTGCTCACGCCAACAACAACCTCGACCTGCAGGAGTTCATGATCATTCCGGTGGGCGCTCCGTCCTTCCGTGAAGCCCTTCGCTACGGTGCCGAGACGTTCCATGCCCTCAAGAAGATCATCAACTCCCGCGGCATGTCCACGGCCGTCGGTGACGAGGGCGGCTTCGCCCCCAAGTGCGAAAGCCATGAAGAAGCCATCGAGCTCATCCTCGAAGCCATCAAGGCTGCCGGCTTTGAAGCAGGCAAGGACATCATGATCGGTCTCGACTGCGCCTCGAGCGAATTCTTCGAAGACGGCAAGTACGTCATGAAGAAGTCCTCTGGCAAGGCCCTCACGGCCGAGGAATGGATCGCTGTTCTCGAGGACTGGGTCAACAAGTACCCGATCATCTCGATCGAAGACGGCATGGCTGAAGGCGACTGGGAAGGCTGGGCCAAGCTCACGGCCGCTCTCGGCAAGCGCGTCCAGCTCGTGGGTGACGACCTCTTCGTGACGAATCCCGCCATCCTTAAGGAAGGCATTGAAAAGGGGGTTGCGAACTCCATCCTCATCAAGGTCAACCAGATCGGTACGCTTACCGAAACGTTTGAAGCCATTGAGATGGCCAAGCGCGCGGGCTACACCGCCGTCGTCTCCCACCGCTCGGGCGAGACGGAAGACAGCACGATCGCCGACATCGCCGTTGGTCTCAACGCCGGTCAGATCAAGACCGGTTCCATGAGTCGCTCCGACCGCATGGCCAAGTACAACCAGCTTCTTCGCATCGAGGAACACCTCGCCGAAGTGGCTCAGTATCCCGGCCGCGACGCCTTCTACTGCCTTCGCAAGTAAGACGGACGCCTTGAAGCGATGACGCGCATCTTCATGCTCGTGCTGGCGGCAGGCATCTGCGTCGTGGGGTTCCAGCTCTTCGGGCCTGGCGGCGCATGGTTTCGTGCCGCCGAGCTTGAGGAGGCGCTCGCGCTTCAGAATGAGGCCAACCGCGTTCAGCAGGACCGCAACGAGGCTCTGGGCGCAGAGCTTTATTCGCTTGAGCACCGCAGGGACGCCATTGAGGAGCGCGCCCGCAGGGAGCTCTACATGGTGAAGGACGACGAGGTGCTTTTCCGCCTTGAGACGCCGGGAGAATATGAGCAGAGGGCCCGCGAGCTCGCGAGCATGCCTGACTACCGCTCTCCCAACATCAAGCCGGGCTCCGCGCCGACGTTCTCCGCGAAGCGCGCCGACCTCTACCATGCGCCCAAGAACCTTCGCGCGCCTCCGTCCCGCACGAAGCGCCAGTAAGGCAAGAAAAAAAACGCACGATCCGCCGCAATCGGACCGTGCGTTTTTTCTTTGCTCGTGAAGTAGGGAGGAAAGTGAAGCTTTCCTCCCTGAAAGACCTGATCAGTTGAGCGTTCTGGGCTGGGCGGGAGCGCCCGCGAAAAGAGAGGCAACATCAGCGCTGTCGAAGGAGCGTACCTGACCGCAGAAGTGGCAGGTGATGTCGATCGAGCCGCGTTCGGCGATGATGGCTTCGGCCTCCTCCCGGCCCAGAGAAAGGATCATGCTCCTCACGCCTTCGTCGGAGCAGCGGCATTTGAATTCGGGCCTGGCTTCGAGCGTGACGTTCGGGGATTCCTCCCAGAAGAGACGGCGGTTGATCTCTTCGGGATCGAGCGTGAGAAGCTCTTCGCTCTTGACGGTGTCGGCGAAGATCTTGAGACGCTGCCAGCCTTCCTCGTCGAAGTCCTCGGGAAGGGCCTTGCCGCCGAGAAGCGGCATTTTCTGCAGCATCAGACCGCCGACGCCGGATTCGTCGCTTGCGAGCTTGATCTTCGTTTCGACCTGTTCGCTCGTCGCGAAGTAGTTCGTCATGGCTTCGGCGAAGGTTTCACCTGCAAGACTCACCACGCCCTGATAGGGCTGGGTGTCGGGATCGCGCCCCGTCTGGTCGAGAATGAGCGCGCAGCGACCGCGGCCGCCTGCATTGACGAGTTCGGTCATGCCTGCGTCGGCGCTGATCTCGCCAGCGTCCTCTCGCATCGTCACGGAGACGCGGAAGAGGAGGCCGGGACGGACTTCCGCCACGAGTAGCTTGATGGGACCGTCGCCCGCAATCTGCAGAAGCACCGTGCCGTCAAACTCGAGGGCGGCTGCCGCAAGAAGTGCGGAGGCCGTCACTTCGCCCGCCAAGCGGCGAACGGCGAGGGGCAGATGCTGATGCTCGACCGAGCGGCTGAATTCGTCGTGAAGCACGACGGTCTCGCCGCGGACGGCGGCACGCTGGAAAAGCAGTTTCTGAAGGGCGTCCATATGAATTCCTGTGTGTTCGCGCGCAGTGCGGGCGGCGCAGGCGGGATCATGCGCCCGCCGCGGCCGGAGCGGGCCCGCGCGCAATTGAAGCAATACGCTTTATATGGGGGCAAGGGGACGCCTTTTCAAGTGAGCCGAATACCATGTCCGCCTCAAGCGGTCCTGAACGCGCGGCCGTATAATCAAAAAATTACTACGTACGTCCCGCGCAAGGCTCTTCTGATGATCATCGACCTGCACATGCACTCCAATGTTTCCGACGGGAAGCTTTCGCCCGCCGACCTCGTGCGTCTCGTGCATGCAAACGGCGTGGAGCTCATGGCGCTGACGGACCACGATACGATGGACGGCGTCAGGCAGGCATCGGCCGCCGCCGAGGAGCTCGGCGTCGGGTTCATTCCCGGCGTGGAGATCTCGACGGGATGGGGAGGACGCGTCGTGCACATCGTGGGGCTCGGAGTCGATCCTGATGCGCCAGGCATCGACGCATTCTTCAGCAGCATCTGCACCAAGCGCGACCGGCGCGGCCGCCTTATCGGCGAACGGTTCGAGCAGTTCTACGGCATACGCGGCGCCTATGAGGGCGCGCTTTCGCTTGCCGACAACAAGGACAACCTTTCCCGCACTCACTTCGCACGCTGGCTCATGCAGGAGGGCGTCGTGAAGGAGTATCAGGAGGCCTTCGACCGCTTTCTCAAGACGGGGAGGCCTTGTTGCGTCGACATCGACTGGCCGGGACTCGCCGAAGTGGTCGACGTCATCCACAATTCGGGCGGCGTCGCGGTCATTGCACATCCCGGACGCTACAGCTTCAGCGAGTCCTGGATGCTCGACGAGTTTCTCAAGGCCTTCAGGGAAGCGGGCGGCGAGGCGATTGAGGTCTGCTCAGGATCCCAGTCTCGTGATGCGGACGTCTTCTTTGCGGACGTCGCGCGCCGCATGGACTTTCTCGCGAGTTCGGGCTCCGACTGGCATGCGCCTGGCACCGTGCGTCCCATGCCCGGCACGCAGCCGCAGATTCCCGAGGATCTCACGCCCGTCTGGCGCATCATTCCGCGTCGCCGTTGACACGTTTTCAAACAGTCTGTCGACATTTACGCGGATCGGTCGGCGTGCACGGCGCGGGTTTGTGGCAGACTTTCACGATTGAACCCCTTCCGTAAATCCATCCGGGCGCAGTCTTTCCACTGCACCCCGAAGCCTTTGCTCCTTCCATGATTGAAAACGCCATTCAGATCATCTGCGTCTACGCCATTCCGCTCATCTTCGCCATCACGCTCCATGAGGCCGCGCACGGCTGGGCGGCGAAGAAGCTTGGCGACGACACCGCCTGGATTCTCGGCCGCGTGACGGCCAATCCCGTTCCCCACATCGATCCCGTCGGCACCGTGCTCGTGCCCGGGGCGCTTGTCCTGATGTCCGCTCTCACGGGCGGCGCGGGCTTCGTCTTCGGCTGGGCCAAGCCCGTGCCGATCAATCCGCGTTACTTCAGGCACTTCAACCGCGACATGATGCTCACGGCGCTTGCGGGGCCCGCCTCCAACCTTTTGCAGGCGATCGGCTGGGCCGTGGTGCTCAAGCTCGTCGTGATGCTCGGGATCTCCGAGCGGTTTGTGATCAGCGTGTGCGCGGCCGGCATCTCGGTCAACCTGATGCTGATGGCCTTCAACCTCATTCCGATTCCGCCGCTCGACGGCGGCCGCATCCTGAGGGGACTTCTGCCCTCGAGCGGCAGGAGCCTTCTGGACAGGATCGAGCCCTACGGCATGGTGATCCTCGTCGTGCTGATGGCGGGCGGCGGCCTCGGGTTCTTCGCTCGTCCCTTCCTCGAGGCGGGACGCTGGCTCGTCGAGCTCGTGCTGTGACGGGAGGTGCCATGGCGCGCAACGACTATTCCGAATGCTTCACGAGGCCTTCGCCTTGGGTGCTTAGCTGGAAGCACCTGCTGCCCCGTCAGGGCGAGGTGCTGGACGTGGCTTGCGGGCCCGGAAGGCATACGGCGCTTCTGGCTCTTGAGGGCCACAGGGTTCTTGCCTGCGACATCGACCTGACGGGCGTCGAGGCCCTTGCGGAGCTCCCGAATGTGACGCTCGAGTGCAGGGATCTCGAGGGTGAGCCCTGGCCTTGGGAGGCGGAGCGGTTTGCGGGCATCGTCGTGACAAACTACCTGCACAGGCCGCACTTTCCGTATTACTGGGATAGCCTGATGCCGGGTGGCGTCCTCATCATGGAGACCTTCACGGAAGCCAACATGATGATCTGGGAGCATCCGCGCAATCCCGACCACTATCTGACGGAGGGGGAGCTCATTCGCCTGGCTCCTGCCGATGCGCGAGTCGTCGCCTACGAGGAGGGACTCACTCCCGCCGACACGTGCGTCGCGAGAATCGTCCTCATGAAGCATGCGCCTGCGGAGTGCTACGCCGCACCGCTTGAGGCGGGGCTCGGTATCTGAGGACGGACCTCCGTAATTACCGCAATCGCACGCTTTCAAAAGCGCCTTGAGGCGGTCAAGTTTGCTAAACTCTTCAAGATATTGTCGGCCGCCCTGCGGTCGGAGGTCTTCGCACGGCGGAGACGTTTTTTCGCGGAGCTATTCCGGACGGGGCCTTCCCGGCCTGTGTTCGACGCACGGTTCCGCATTGGTTTCTCTAGCAAAGGATTACCCCGATGAATAAGCGTACGCTGCGTGCCGCCGCTCTCTGTCCTGCTCTGCTGGTCCTTGGCGGCTGCTCGGCTCTCGGCATCAACTTTACGGACGACAAGGTCCAGTACGAAGCCTCCAATACGCGTGCCAATCTCGAAGTGCCGCCTGATCTTGCGCCTGTCGCCAATGAAAACCGCTTCGAGGTGCCGTCCCGTCCGGGCGTCGTCAGTGCCAACACCGAGATGGCAAGGGCTCAGGTCGCAGGCGAAGCCACTCAGGAGCGCGGCTCCATCGTGCAGCGCACGGTCGTTGCCAAGCTCATGCGCGACGGCAACGAGCGCTGGCTTCGCGTCAACACCGACGCCGAGCCGCTCTGGACCGTCGTCACAGACTTCTGGCCGAGCGTCGGCCTCACGATTCGTCGTCAGGACGCCAAGACCGGCTACCTTGAGACCGAATGGGCCGAAAACAAGGCCAAGCTCCCGCAGGACATCATCCGCGGCACGATCGGCAAGGTGCTCGACTTCGCCTACTCCACGGGCGAACGCGATCAGTACCGTTGCCGCATCGAGCGCAATGACGACGGCACGAGTGACATCTTCCTGACGCATCGTTCGATGGTTGAGGTCGTCACTGGCTCTCAGAGCGACTCCACGGTCTGGCAGCCCGGTCCCTCCGATCCGACGATGGAGGCCGAAATGCTCCAGCGTCTGGCCATCCGCATCGACGAGGAGTTCAATCCCGATGCCCAACCGATCAAGAAGGCCGATGCGGCCGTTGTTGAGGACATCACCAAGCGCGAGTCCCGCAGCGATGTCGTGAAGGCTGCCGACGGCACGCTTGAGGCAGTCGTCCTCAAAGAACCGTTTGACCGCGCCTGGCGCACCACGGGGCTCCTCATCGACCGCATGGGCTTTGAGCTTGTCGACCGCGACCGTGCCGCCGGCAACTTCATCGTCCGCTACCTTGACCCCGCCTATGAAGCCAAGGTCAAGTCCGAACGCGGTTTCTTCAAGCGTGTCTTCGGTTCCGACGAGGCCATTGAGGCGCCCGAATACCGCATCCATCTGGGCGATGAAGGCTCCGTGACACGCATTCAGGTGCTCGGTGCCGATGGTGGCGCCGATACGACCGGTTCCGCCGGAAGCATCCTGACGCTTCTCGCCGAGCAGCTCCGCTGACCGCCGAAAGGCGCATCCGGCCTGCGGCTTGCCGCAGGTGCGTTCAAAGCCTCGGATCCGGACTCTCTCGTAGAGGTCCTCCGGGGCTTTTCAAGTTTTGGACCGCTTGCCTTCAGGGATTGATGAACGATGAGTGTGGCCGTCAATGAGATCCTCTCTCTGTCCTTCAAGGGACGTGCGAGCCGCGGCGCCTACTGGCGCACGCTTGCGGCGCTGGCCGTGCTTGCGGCGGCAGGCGGATTGGCGCTCGATTCGCTTTCGGGCCTTGCGGGCGGAGGCGCCGCGCAGAAGGGACTCGATCTTCTCATATGGGGGTGGCTCCTCTTTCTGGCCGCCTTTCTGGTGTCGGCCGTCGTGCGTCGGCTGCACGACATCAGCTATGGGGCCGTTGCGGCGGTATTTCTGATCGTGCCAGGCCTTCAGATCATCGTGCTCGTCATCCTCGGTCTGATGCCGGGCAAGAAGGGGCTCAATCGCTTCGGTCCGGATCCGCTTGCCGTGATGACGGTGAGGGATGCCGCGCCCGTGCGTCGAACCGAACGGAGCGACACCGTCAGGTGTCCTGCGCGCGAAGTGCGCGAGACGCTTGAGGGCGAGGTCGTGGAGCCGGGGCCCGATCTGGAGGGCACGATCATTCGCGAACGCATGAGTGCCGAGGCCGAAGACTGGGCCTCCGATCTCATCGCAGGAGCGAAGGCGCGCATGGAAGCTTCGCCTGAAAGCCGTGAGGGTGAGGTTGCCGCCGTCAGGGCGGGGCTTGTTGCCGCGCGCAACGAGGGGCGTCTCACCCAGTCTGCGTTCGTGCGATGGGTGCAGATCCTCGAGGGGCTCTGAGGCGGGGCATCATGCGCTGGAGCAGGCTCGCCATGGGATTCTGCCCGCAGTTCCGAAGCGGGAGGAGGCTTTACGCCCAGGAGACGACGGGCGCGCTTCTGGCGGGGCTTTTTCTCTGGCTCATGATCAATCCGATAGCCGACGCCGAGTTCATCAGCGACGAGATGCTGACGTGGATCGGCCGCTTCGTCTATCCTCTCCTCATCAATCTCATTCTTATCTTCATGACCGTGTCCGCGGCGCGCAGGCTGCACGATGCCGGTCATTCGGGGGCCTGGGCACTGTTCGTGATGTGTCCGGGCGCAAATATTTTTCTGATGCTGTACCTGCTGCTGCGCCCCGGCGTCTCACGGCCAACGGGTTGGAGACGTCTGGAAGAGGCGGCTGCCGAGTGCGGCTGGGAGTGAAAACATGGCGCTTGCCGTCAAGAAAGACATGCTCGTAACCCTGTCCGTTCGCATGGCGGACATGTCCGGAAAGATTCTTGAGGAATCGGGCCCCGAGGGGCTCACCTATCTGCACGGGCACGGCGACATCTTCCCGAAGCTCGAGGCTGCGCTTGAGGGCCGCTTCCCCGGCGAAGGCTTCTTCATCAAGCTTGAGCCCGAGGATGCCTTCGGGGAATACGATCCCGATTCGCTCGTCATGGTGCCGGTTGAACGTCTGGGCAACCCCGAGACCGTGGTCCGTGGTCTTGTCTTCGAGGGCGTGCCCGGCGAGGCCAATGACGGCCGACGCTGGCACGTGACCGACATTGCCGATGGCATGGCGGTGCTCGAAACCAATCATCCGCTCGCAGGCATGGCGCTTCAGTTCGAGGTGAAGGTGACGGAAGTCGCCGAACCTTCCGACGAGGATGCCGTGGGCGACGACAATGTCGTCGTGCCGGGCTTCCTGTCTATCGCAGACCGCATCGTGAGCGAGGATGAAGAGGACGAAAGCGACGAGACGATGGACCGCATGCTTGAGGAGCATGCGCACCCGGACGACTCGGCCATGGCCCGCATGGCTTCGGCGGCGCCGCGCATCATCCGCTGATCGTCACCACGATTTCCTTTCAAAAGGCGGTTGCTCTTCTTGAGAGCGCCGCCTTTTGTCGCATCTGCGCCTTCTTCGGAGGCATTACGGGACGGCGTGCCTCGACTTCCAGAGGGGGAGCGCCGCATCCCAGAAGGCATGAATCGAGTCTGCACCAAGTCTGTCGAATCCGAGGTGCATCCATGCACGCTCGAGTTCGCCGAGTGGATCGTCTTCATCAAGGGGCGTTGCTCCCTGCTGCTTAGAGAGCTTCTGTCCCTCGGGGTTGAGTACCAAGGGCAGATGCATGTAGCGGGGAGCTTGGGCACCGAGCGCCTCGATGAGCTGGATCTGACGAGGCGTGTTGTCGAGCAGGTCGGCGCCGCGCACCACGTCGGTGACGCCCTGATGTATGTCGTCGACGATGGCGGCGAGCTGATAGGCCCAGAGGCCGTCCGCACGCTTGAGCACGAAGTCGCCGACTTCGTGTTCAACGTCCTGTGTGAAGTCGCCGCAAAGGCGGTCGGTGAAGGTGGTGGTTCCTGAAGTCGTCAGAAAACGCATGGCGCGCACGGGGCGACCGTGCGTTCCCAAGCGGCATGTGCCGGGATAGACGCCGGCGGGAAGACCAAGCTCGGCGGCCCGAAGGGCAACTTCCTTGCGGGAGCAGGCGCAGCCGTATACGCGCCCTTGGGCGATCAGGCGATCGAGGGCCGCCTGATATGCTTCGTGTCTGTCGTGCTGCCAGAGAACGGGCTCGTCCGATGCAAGGCCGAGCCTTGCGAGGGTGCGGATGATGTGTTCGCCTGCGCCCGGAATGTCCCTGGGCGGGTCGATGTCCTCGATGCGAACGAGCCAGGCGCCGTCGTGGGCGCGCGCATCGAGAAAGCTTGCCATGGCAGCGACAAGACTGCCTGCATGAAGGGCGCCTGTGGGAGAGGGGGCAAAACGGCCTCGGTAGGACGACATGGTGCGGGAGACAGAGGTGAAGATGAAGATGATTGTAGAAGAAAAAGGGCGCCGCACGCCTTGAAGCGTTCGGCGCCCTTGTGGGCTCTGACCGGGGTCAGTCATCAGGGCTCATCAGGCCTCGCGGGTGTGAACCTGCACGAGCGGCTCTTCGTTGAGAGCAGCAGGAGCCTGATAGGGACGACCGGGATAGCGCACGGCCTCGTAGACGACGGGGCGGCAGAGCTCGGGACGGGTATGAACCTGTTCGAGCGGGCCCTCGGTCTCGCCTTCAGCCTTGACGGGCATCGGGCGGCCGCTGTAGCGGACGACGTCGTAGCCCTTGAAGGTCACGAGCTCGGGCTTGGTGTGCACCTGCTCGAGGCCAGCGCGGGCGAGGTTGGCTTCGAGGCCCTCGGCCACGTCGCCCATGAGCGGCGCGTGCACGACGGCTTCGGTCCCGACAGCGGGAGCGGCTTCGACGACGGGTGCGGCTTCAACAGCGGATTCTGCAGCGGCTTCGACAGCCTCGGCCTTGAGTTCGACAGCTTCAGCCTGAACCTGAACCTTTCCCGCCTCTTCCTCCTTGGTCTCAAGGGCCTTGGCGGTGACGGCGATCTTCCCGAGCGGATCGGGCTCGGCGACGATGCCGGCGACGGCTTCGGCGATCGGCTTCAGGTGGGTCTTCACTGTTTCGTCCGGCTTGACCTTGCTGCGACGGGAGCGGCGCGGACGGCGGTCGGACTTCTCGAAGCTTTCCGTAATGAGCTGGGCCACGTCGGCCATGTGCTCGGGGCTCTTCAGCAGGTCGGCTTCCGTCTTGGGGGCTTCAGCCTCGGCAGATCGGGTTTCGATCTGCACGAGCGGCTCTTCGGCGGCTTCAACGGCCTGATGAACGGGCTTGCGGCCGCGCGGCTGGGCCTCGACGTAGTCGGAGGGCTCGGCCTTGGCCGTCGTCTCGACCTGAACGAGTTCAGAGGCGCCGACGTCCATGCCTGCGAAGAGATCCTCTGCGGGCTTGAGGTCTTCGGCGGGCCGGGACTCGACCTGAGCTTCAGGCTTGGCCTGCGCCTGTTCCTCGGCCTTCACTTCGTCAGGAGCCTCGACGGCAGCTTCGGGAGCGGCATCGGCGGTCGTTTCGGCGGCGCCTTCGGCAGTCTCGCCTGCGGCCTTGCCGCTGCGACGGCGGCGGCGCGGACGACGGCGGCGGGTTTCGCCCTGAGCTTCGTCGACGGCTTCCTCGCCTTCGGGACGAACGGCTTCAGCTTCGTCGGCCTTCGGTTCCTTGGTCACCGCTTCGGCGGGCATCTCGACAACGGGGGCGGCCTTGACTTCGGTCTTGACCTCTTCCTTCACCTCGGGAGCGACTTCAGCCTGAGCGGCGGGGGCGACCTCCTGGGCTTCGGAGACAATGGTCTGAAGGGCTTCGGGCTGTGCGGCCTGAGCTTCGGCTTCGGCAGGACGACGGCGGCGGGAGCGGCGGCGCTGGGTGCGTTCGCCCTCGGCCTTTTCGACGGATTCGTCACGGGCGTCCTGAGCCTGCGGGGCGGCCTCGGCGACCGGACGGCGGGCGGGACGCTCGCGGCGCTTCTTCTCTTCGATGCGCTCTTCGGGCTTTTCAGTCTTGTCGGCTTTTTCCTCGGTGCGTTCCGTGCGGCGGGTGCGGGAGGAGGCGTCACGACGGGAGTCGCGGCGGCCACCGCGACGACGGCGGTCTTCGCGGCCGGCGTCCTTGGACTTTTCCTTGCCTTCGGTCTTGTTTTCCTCGACCTTCTTTTCCTCTTCCTTCTTTTCATCCTTGCTGCCGAAGAGGAAGCTCATGATGCGAGAGAAGAGGCCCTTTTCCTGCGTGACGGGCTGGAGCTGGGCGGACTTGCCGGCCTCGGCCTTGGCTTCCTCGGCCTTTTGCGGATGCACGGGAGCGGGATCGCGCGGGAGTACGTTCTTGATGACGGGAACCTGCTTCGGACGCTGGGGCTTGTCCTCCTGGCTCTTCAGGGCGTACGGATCGTCGGCCACCTGGGCGACGTCCTCGGCGCGGTTGAAACTCGGCGTCGTGTCTTCGAGGCGCTCGTCGTCCTGACGCAGGCGCTCGATGTGGTAGTGCGGCGTCTCGAGCTTGGTGTTCGGGATGAGCACGATGGGCACGCGGTGGCGTGCCTCAAGCTTCGTGATGTCGTTGCGCTTCTCGTTGAGGAGGAAGGTGGCGACGTCGACGGGAACCTGCGCGTGCACGGCGCCCGTGCCTTCCTTCATGGCCTCTTCCTGAAGGATGCGCAGGACCTGCAGGGCGCAGCTTTCCGTGTCGCGGATCACGCCGACGCCGTTGCAGCGCGGGCAGGTGACGTGGCTGCCTTCGGAAAGGGCAGGACGCAGGCGCTGGCGGGAGAGCTCCATCAGGCCGAAGCGGCTGATCTTGGCCATCTGGACGCGGGCGCGGTCGTACTTGAGGGCGTCCTTGAGACGCTGCTCGACGGCGCGTTGGTTCTTCGTGTCGGCCATGTCGATAAAGTCGATCACGATGAGGCCGCCAAGGTCGCGCAGGCGCATCTGGCGGGCCACTTCGTCGGCAGCCTCGCAGTTGGTGCGGAAGGCCGTCTCCTCGATGTCGGCGCCGCGCGTGGCGCGTGCGGAGTTGACGTCGACGGCGACGAGGGCTTCCGTATGGTCGATCACGATCGCGCCGCCGGAGGGCAGCGGGACCGTGCGGGAGTAGGCTGTTTCGATCTGGTGTTCGATCTGGAAGCGCGTGAAGAGCGGAATGTCCTCACGGTAGCGCTTGACGCGGCCGACCATGTCGGGCATGACGTGCGACATGAACTGGCGGGCCTGTTCATAGATCTCGTCCGTGTCGACGAGCACTTCGCCGATGTCGGGCTGGAAGTAGTCGCGGATGGCGCGCACGACGAGGTTGGATTCCTCAACGATCAGGAAGGGCGGAGGATTGGCGCGGCGAAGCGGGCGGCCTTCGACGACGCTCGTCTTGACGAGCTGCGTGGTGCGGCGGCCGTTTTCCTCGCGCACGAGCTCATACTGCGGCGCAGCGGCTTCGGAGATGGCCTCCCAGAGCTTGAGGAGGTAGTTGAGGTCCCACTGGAGCTCTTCGGTCGTACGGCCGATGCCGGCCGTGCGGGCGATGGTGGACATGCCGCCAGGCAGGTCGAGCTTTTCCATGGCCTCGCGCAGTTCCTGACGTTCCTCGCCTTCAATGCGGCGGGAGACGCCGCCACCGCGCGGATTGTTCGGCATGAGGACGAGATAGCGGCCGGCAAGGCTGATGAAGGTCGTGAGGGCGGCGCCCTTGTTGCCGCGCTCTTCCTTTTCGACCTGAACGATCAGTTCCTGACCTTCCGTGATGGCTTCGCGGATGGAGGCCGAACGGACGTCGACGCCTTCCTTGAAGTAGGCGCGGGAGATTTCCTTGAAGGGAAGGAAGCCGTGGCGCTCTTCGCCGTAGTTGACGAAGCAGGCTTCGAGGCTGGGCTCGATGCGGGTCACGACGCCCTTGTAGATGTTGGACTTGCGGGCTTCGCGGCCCACGGTCTCGATGTCGATGTCGATGAGCTTCTGTCCATCGACGATGCCGACGCGGGTTTCTTCCGCGTGCGTGGCATTGAAAAGCATGCGCTTCATGGCATTGCACTCCGGCCGCCACTGACGCGGGCGGACTTTGGCGTGCCTTGAAGTGAAATGGCGCCTGTCCCTGCATTCGCTGCGGGCAACGGCAAGCGCGCCTCAGCCGCATCGAAGGACGCAGGCCCGTCATGCCGGACCTCGTTGAGGTCGGCACGGGTGGCGTCTTCCGCGCGTTTCGGCGCCGACGGCACGCGTGCCCCCATGGTGCGTGTGACGCACCTTTTGGAGCCCTGCGGCCGGCCATCCTGGTTGCTGTCGGGTGCGTCAACGGCGCTGTGTCTGCCCCGATCGGGGCAACTGGGGAGAGTCTTCACGAGCGGACGCGGGAGCGTTCGAACGGGCTCAATCCCTCACAGCATTCCGAGCCTTCTCCATCGTGCGGAGCACGAGGAAAAGCCCGCCGGTGCATACGCTGATAAGCGCGGCCGGAGCATTTTTCAGACCCGTCGGAGGCTTCGGGCGCAGATGACTCTACGCGGCGCGCTCAACACCCGAAGGGAAGACGGGGGAGCTGCGCCAGTGCGTGCTGCGCGGCGGGAAAGAGGGACCTCCCTCGAATTTCCCGGTCCGGGGTCCGCTCAGGCCGGGCTGACAGCCCGGAGCGGCAGACAAGTGAATTTCAGCTTCAAAGGCAACGGCATCGGGGATTGTCGCCCTGATGCCGCCTGCATCCCTCTCTCGGCAGGAGCCGTCGCAGGCGCGGGCTGCTCGGCCGGCGGACCGGTCGCGATGCTTCTCCGCTCGTCTCGCTTCGGTTCCGGACACGACCGCCGCAAAGGGGGCGGACAAGCGCTCAAGCTGGCCTCGGGGCTGCGAGCCTAATGTCGGGGAGCCGTTTCGAGAACGGTGCGGCGCATCGCGGAGGTCCTGTCGGACGGCGCGGACGCCTTGGCGAGGGCTCGGTACGCCGGGTACCGGGACGCCTGTTGAACAAAATGGGTTTTAGCCCGACGCTTCGCCAGTGGGGCGGCGGACACAAAAATCGATGAAAACGTGAGAGAATGCGCGTCATGACGCGGCTTCGGGCCGCATCAATGCCTGACGGGGCGCTTTCAAGCCTCGTCACGTCTGAAACCTGACCGCCTGAAGCCGTCGAGCGGACGGTGGTTCAAACGATCATAGCCGACAAGTATAAACGATGAGTGGAGAAAACAAAGCGGAAATTTCCATCCTGCCTTCGTCCGGGATCACGTCTTTGCGTACTGACGGCGTCAACTGGATTGCGGTCGGCCCGGATGCGGACGGCCAGCGTGTCGACAACTATCTTGCACGCGTTGCCAAGGGCGTGCCCAAAAGCCACATCTACCGCATCATCAGGGCTGGTGAGGTGCGCGTCAACAAGGCGCGCGTCAAGGCGGAGACGAAGCTCGTCGAGGGCGACCTGCTGCGCGTGCCTCCGATCAGGATTTCTCAGAAGCCCGCAGGCAGGCCTGCGGCCGTGCCCCTTGCTGAAGGGACGGTTCCCGTCCTGTACGAGGACAGACATCTTCTCATCGTCAACAAGCCTTCGGGCATTGCCGCCCACGGCGGCTCGGGCATTTCGCACGGTCTTATCGAGCGCCTGCGCGCCTCGCGTCCCGACGAACCCTTTCTTGAGCTTGCCCACAGGCTCGACCGCGAGACCTCCGGCGCCATCATCGTCTGTCGAAGCCGCAAGGCACTCGTGCGCCTTCACGACATGATGAAGGAGAGCGGCGGCATTGAGAAGCACTACCGCCTGCTCGTCAAGGGCGACTGGGTCAACGACCGCCAGCACGTGAAGCTTCCGCTCGTGCGCTATCTGTTGCCCTCGGGCGAGCGTCGCGTGCGCGTCGATCAGGTCGAGGGAGTTCCCGCCCACACGATCTTCACGCTTCTGAAGCGCTACGGCTCCGTCAGCTATCTTGATGCGGAGCTCAAGACGGGGCGCACGCACCAGATTCGCGTCCATGCGCTCTCCCAGGGCTTCCCGCTCGTGGGTGACGACAAGTACGGGGACTTCGACTTCAACAGGGAGGTGTCGCGAGGCCTGCTCGGTGCGCCTCTCAAGCGCATGTTTCTGCACGCCGCCCGCCTGCGCTTCACGCATCCCGTGACGGGCGAGCAGCTCGACATTCAGGCGCCGATGCCTGAGGACTGTGCTGCGCTTCTAAAGGTTCTTGATGAGAAGGGAGGCCGCTGACATGACGGGCTTTGCACCCAAGTACGATCTTTTTGTCTTTGACTGGGACGGCACCGTCATGGACACGACGGCTCTCATCGCGAAAGGCATCCAGCATGCCGCGCGCGAAATGGGCTATCCCGTGCCGTCCTTTCAGGACGCCTGTGGCGTGATCGGCCTCGACTGGCGAAGCGCCATCCTCAAGGTCGTGCCTGACTGTCCCGAGTCCGAGCACATGAGGTTCGGTGAAATCTACCGCGCGTGGTACATCCCGCACGAGGCGGACGTGATCCTCTTCCCCGGCATGCGCGAGTTGATCGTTGGACTTCATGCAAGAGGCCTCAGGACGGCGGTTGCAACGGGCAAGAGTCGTGAAGGCCTTCGGCGCGTATTCGAGCGTACGGGATTGGAAGGCTTCTTCATGACGACGCAGACGGCGTCCGAATGTCTTCCCAAGCCCAATGCCGAGATGCTCGAGAAGATCGGCATTGAGCTTGATGTTCCTGCCGAACGAACGGTCATGATCGGCGATACGACCCACGACGTGATCATGGCGCACCGCTACGGCTGCGATGCTGCGGCCATGACTTACGGCGCATCGACGCTTCAGGACCTCATCGCCTCGAAGCCTGCCGTGCTTTGCCCTGACGTCAGGGCGCTTGCCGAATACTTGGGAGTGTCCGAGTTGGTGAAGGACGTTGACTTTACACGCTGAGTGTTTTCTCACCTGACTTGAAGAAGCCCTGCGGGGGTGATCCTGCAGGGCTTCGCTTTCTTTTGAGCTTGTTGTGGAACTGTACAGCTATTCTGCGTCAATTTTCGTGACTCCAGGTCCTGACAGCGTGCTTCTGCCGCTTCCGGGACGCTTCGTCACGACGATCTGCGCATCAATGCGTTCACGAATGCTCTTGACATGGGAGATGATGCCGATGAGCTTGCCGCTCGACTTCTGGAGCGTCTCGAGGGCGTAAAGCGCTTTGTTGAGCGTGTCCTCGTCGAGAGTGCCGAAGCCTTCGTCGAGGAACAGTGTGTCGACCCTCAGATTTCGGCCGCCCATGCGTGAAAGCCCGAGGGCAAGCGCCAGACTCACCATGAAGCTTTCGCCACCGGAGAGGTTCTGGGAGGTGCGCACCTGACTTCCCATCTCGTGGTCGATGACGTCGAGAGAAAGTCCCGACGGCCCGCCCGTCCTGAGCTGGTAGCGGGGCGACATGGTCTTCATGGCCTCGTTGGCGAGCTTGAGGAGGATGCGGAACGTGATCTTCTGGGCGGCCGCCCTGAACTTCTTGCCGTCATGGCTGCCGAGCAGCATGTTGAGCTGCTCCCACTGACCGGCAAGTTCACGAAGCCGTTCGATTTCCCTGCGTGCGTCGTCGGCTTCAAGTCTACGACGGTCATCCTCGGCCATCGACTTTTTCGCTGCGCTCAGTTCATCCCTGCCTGCAAGGAGCTTGGTGGCGGCATTCGCCGCCTTGGGCGCAAGCGCTTCGGCCGTCTCTGTTGTCAGAGACTTGGCGGATTCTTCCTTCACCTGTCTATCAAGCTGCGCGACCTCGCCGGAAAGACGCACGCGCTCTTCGACGAGCTTTTGCATTTGCGTTCTGCAAGCTCTGATCGTCTCAGCCGGCAGAGCGGCGCCTCTGGCTTCGTCGATCGTTTCAAAATCTGCATCCTCAAGTGCCTTGGCAAGAGCAGTGCGCTTCTCTGTGATCTGGGCGTCCAGATCCGCCGAGGTTTTTCTGAGCGTTTCGGCACGGGCAGTGCCTTCCCTTTCGTTTGCCTGCGCCTTTGAGAGAGCGTCTTGCGCGACGTGCAGGCGGGCGCGGGCCTCGTTGAGGGCCCGATCGTGAGCGGTGAGCTCTGCTTCGGGATTGCGTTCTCCGAAGGCTTCCGCTCTCAGAGCGACAGCGTCGGTGCATGCCTTCTTCGCTGCGCCGCACGCTGCCTCCGCGGTGTTCTTCGCTTGTGTTGCCCTGGCGGCATCGGACTGACAAACGGCAAGCGTACGGTCGGCGCGGGTGAGTGCGTCGGCAGCCTGGCTTGCCTGAGCTTCGAGCTTCCTTCGGTTTGCAACGCGGGCTTCGAGCGCGGTGCAGAGCGCGGGGAGATCGAGTTCGGCGTCGCTGTCAGGAAGCTGTGAGCGAAGTTCCTGAGCATGCGTCTTTTCAGCCTCCAAAGCCTTGGAAGCGGCGTCACGGTTCTCGCGGGTATGCCTGAGCTCTCCCTCAAGCTTTTCGAGAAGAGCCTGCGCCTTCCGGAACCTTTCTGCGGACAGGCTTTTGTTTTCCAGCGCCTCGCGCTCCTTGAGCTCTGCGGCACGGCAGGCGCGCTCGCCTTCTGCAAGATCGCTCGTCCACTTGTCCAGTGCGTTTCGTTCTTCACTGAGAGACTTGAGGTGCGTGTTGTCAGGTGTCGACAGCACGGTGCAAAGTCCCGGATGGCGCTTCTCGATGGCATCAAGGCGCTCTTCGAGACGGTGCAGAAGCCCCTGCATTTCGGGAGCACCCGAGGCCTCCCACCAGATGGGGTCGGCCGATGCGGCCATGCGTGCCGTGCTAGCCTCAATCGTGGCCTTCTGCTGAAGGAGCGTCTCGACGTGGCGTGCGAGTGCCATCTCTTCGGTCAGAGTCTTCATGCGAAGCAGTGTGGCTTCGTAGGAGCTCTTTGCCTGCATGGCGGCAAGGGTCTTGCGAGCCTGTTCCAGAGTGGTCTGACACGCGGCATGGGCTTCGACGGCGGCCTTCGCCTCTGCTTCGAATGACGCCGTCTTGACGCGGCCGAGCTCAAGACGTCCCACGAGGGTGTCGGCATTCTGCTCCTCCTGCCGCAGGCGGGTGGAGAGCGCTTCAATCGCAGCGGCAGACTGCTTCAGAAGCGCAAGCGGAGTCTCGAGCTGTGCATCGGCAGAAGTGGTGGTCATGCGTTCCTGCAGGCGGGCGGACTCATCGGCGGCCTTCTTTTGTCGGGCGGCTGCTGTTTCGAGGCCCGCGCATGCGGTCTTCTCAGCCTCGAAGGCTGCTTCGGCAGTCTTTTGTGCGGTTGACGCCTGATGAGAGAGTCGTCTGATGCCTTCGTCAGCCTCGAGCATGCGGCGGTATTCGGGCATGAAGCCGTCTCTGGTGGCTGCGGCTCCTCGCTCCGCCGTCGCGGCGGTCTTCAGGGTAGCTTCCAGATCAGGGAGGGCAGTGCGTACCGCTTCAAGCTGAGATTCCGCTTCGGCCAGTTCGGACTTGTTGCGTGTGAACAGAACCTCGGTCTTGAGAAGCTCTTCATGGCGCTCGACAGGCTTTGCGGCCTGCTCGGCGCGTTCGGCCTTCCTGAGCTCGGGCTCGAAGGCAGCCTCGGCCGCCTTTGCGGCGGCTTCGACCCTGACGCGGTCTGCAAGGTCGCAGGTCAGTCTGTCGAGTCCCCTGCGCCAGCGCAGTGCTTCGTCCAGCTCTTTCGAGGCTTTTTCCATGGCGGGCACCTTGAGCGAGAGCTCGGTCACCGTTTGTTCCAGCGCCCGACGATCCTCGTCGGAGAGAATCTGCATGCCCTCGAGTCTGGCGACGGCCATGTCAAGACTGTCGCGGGCGCTTCGGTTTTTCTCGAAGATCTTCATGCTGACGGCAGAATAAAGATCCGTCCCCGTGATCTTTTCGAGGAGATTTGCACGCTCGTCGTCGGCAGCCTTGAGGAAGTTGGAGAAGGCGCCCTGCGCAAGCAGCACCGAGCGGGTGAAGATCGGGAAGGACATGCGCGTGATGCGCTGGATCTCGCTTTCCCACAGGCGCTTCTGATTGGCGATGACGCGTCCCGTCCTGTCTTCGGGGCTTGCGAAGGCCACAAGCTCGACTTCGTCTTCGGAAAGCCTGCCCGTACGCTTCGTGCGCCGGCTCCATCGCGACAGGTACTCGCGGCCGTCCGCCTCGAATCGAACGGCGGCGCTGGCCGCGCCTTCCCCCTTCGTCATGACGGGGCAGGCGTCGGGGCCCTCGAACTTGACGTGTGTGTCCGTCATGCGGGGCGTCGTGGCATAAAGCGCGAGCGAGACGGCGTCGAGAATCGTCGACTTGCCGCTGCCCGTCGGGCCGATGATGGCAAAAAGCGGACTGCGCCTGAAGTCGGCGTTCGTGAAGTCGATCTCCCAGGTGCCCGCAAGTGAGTTGATGTTCGTGAACCGGAGTTGCAGGAGCCTCATGCCGGAACCTCCTCGGCGGTGTTCTTCTCTTGGTTGGGTGTGTCGGCGCTTTCGATGGCGGGGCGCGTCTCGATGCGCACCTCCTCGACCGCTTCGTCGAGAAGCGGCATGAGCTTGCGATAGGCGTCGTCTGCGCCTTCGCGCGTTTCAAAGCGCTCCTCAAGAAAGGACTTGAAGACGGATTCGGGCGTCAGGTCGTCGAGGGACGGCGCATTGAGCTCGTCCTCTTCGTATTTGCGTGCGGCCTGCTGGTTGCGTACGGCGGTGACGATGACGCCGTGCGCCTCGCCCCAGGCGGTGAGTTCGCCCGCAAGGTCGGGCACGCATTCGTCCGACGTGAGCGTCGCTTCGACGAAGGGCTTTTCATGTGTTGCGCCGGCCTCGGCAATGTCTGCGCGAAGCTCCTCGAACGTGCCGCTGACACGGACGAATTCACGGGGCTGCCTGACGGGAAGTTCCTCGAAGGTCATGCCGCCCGTTTCATCGAAGGTGAGCTCGACGATGTGATGGCGGTACGGGATGTGCGAGTAGGAAAGCGAGACGGGAGAGCCGCTGTAGCGCATGGGAATCTGTGCCTTGACCGTCTGGCTGTTGTGAATGTGTCCGAGGGCGACGTAGTCCCAGTCCGTGCCGAAGGCGTCGGCCGTGACGTTGCGAAGAGAGCCCACGTAGGCACTCTCGTTCGGTGTCGTTGGGTCGTCGTCGGGTCGCAGGCGCGATCCCGTCACGAACAGGTGCCCCATGGCGATTCGGGGTACTCGTGCGCCGTCGAGCGCCTCGTCCAGAAAGCCGTTAACGGTATCGTAGTGCTTCCTGACGCCCGACTCGAATCTGGCGGCCCTCGTGGCGTCCGTGTCGTCGATTGAGCCGCCTCTTACGTCGCCCTCGCGCAGGAAGGGAACGGCCGCGACGGCAAGGAGGGGCTCGCCCGCATCGTCTCGGAGAACGAACGCCTGACTTTCGGGCGACTCGCCCGCGACAAAGCAGTTCATCGTTTCGAGAAGTGCCCTGGGGGCTTCGAGAAAGCGCTGTGAGTCGTGGTTGCCCGCCGTGATGACGGTGGCCATGACCGACGTGCCCGAGAGGGCGCGGATCATGTCGTAATAGAGGCGCTGGGCACTGTTTGCGGGCATGGACGTGTCGAAGATGTCGCCCGCTAGAAGAATGACATCGGGCCTGCGCTTCTCGACGAGTTCGAGAAAGTCGCGGATGAAGACCCGGAAGTCGTCCGTGCGGTCGATCGTTCCGAGTCCCTTGCCGATGTGCCAGTCGGCCGAGTGAAAGATGCGAAGCTTTGGCAAAGGAAGGGCCTCCGTGGGTTCTGTGGAACCATTATGACGGAAGCCGCGTCAGGTTGCGTCGTCTGGCGACGGAGTGGCCCTCAGCCGCCCGTTCCTGCCGCAGGCTTCGTCTTCGCGCGCAGCTTTGCCCAGTCTGCGGCTTCGGTGCCCGCGATGCGGCCGTAGACGATGGCTGCGGTAAGACCTGCGCCCTCAAGGCGTCTGGCGCCGAGGACGCCGCCCGTCACTTCGCCCGCAGCATAGAGCCCGGCAATGGGGCCCTTGTCGCTCAGGACGCGGGCGCGCGGGTCGATCTTGAGGCCGCCGAGTGTCGTGTGAATGCCGGGGCGCACGCTCACGGCGTAGAGCGGGGAGCTGTCGAGGCGGCTCAGGAGCTGGGGACGGCCGAAGTCCGTGTCCTCCTGACGGTCGACCATGCTACGGTAGCGCACGAGGGTTTCGTGGAACTTTTCGGGAGGCACGCGGATGCCTCGGGCGAGTTCAAGGTCGGACGTGCCGCGAATGAAGTAGCCCGAGCGGGCGTAGCTCTTGAGAACTGGCATGTCGTCGATCATCGCCTGATCGAAGATGAGCCAGGCGCGGCCGCTGTTCTTGTCGCGGATCTGCTCCGCCAGTTTTTCGGAAAGCTCGTCGGCGAAGCGTTCGCCCTTGTCGTTGACGAGGATCGCGCCGTTGACGCGCACCTGATGAGGCAGGATGAGACCGGAAAAAGGAAGCGTGGTCGGATGAACCGTCACGGCGTGCATGTCGACTGTTCGGGCCCCCATGTTCTCGGCAAGAAGGATGCCGTCGCCCGTGGCGGCGGGGGAGTTGGTGGACTGCAGGCCCTGCGTGTGGCGTGCGAAACGGGAGACCATCGCCTCGTTTGCGCTGAAGCCGCCCGTTGCGATGACCACGGCGGGCGCATCAATCCTGTACTCCCTGCCCTTCGTGTTGAGGACGACGACGCCGTTGACGCGGCCCTCGGCGTCGGTTGTGATTCTCTTGACGGCGGTGCGGGTGCGGATGGGCACACCGTGGGATTCGATCCCGTGCAGAAGGGCGTTGATGATTTCGGGCCCGATGAGGCCGCGCTTGGGCTGGATGCCGCGCTTGGAAACCGTGCCGTCCTCATTGAGGTTGCAGGCCGTCTGAAGGCTGTCGTCGCGGGTGATGCAGAGGGGCTCGAGTTCGGCGCCGTAGCTGCGAAGCCATTCAACGGCTTCGCCCGAGCCGGAGACGATGCGTGTGAGAAGGGCCTGATCGGTCGTGCGGCCGCCCTTGCGGATCATGTCGCTCTCGAGCAGCTCGAGCTCGCGGGGTTCGCCCTTCGGGACGCCGAGCATGAAGCCCGTGGCAAGAACGGTGTTGCCTCCAATGAAGGGCATCTTCTCGACGACGATTACCTTCGCGCCCGCTTCGGCTGCGGAGAGCGCCGACGTGAGACCTGAGCCGCCCGCACCGATCACGACCACGTCGCAGTGCGCGTCGGCGGCAAGGGCCGATGTGGCTGCCGCTGCAAGGCCGATGCCGGCGGCAATGCCCGCCGCGCCGCGAAGGCAGCGCGAAAGAAGTTTGCCGAGGGTCTGATGACCGTGTCCGCTGTTGAGCATGGTGTGGTTTCGAGCTGAAGACAGTCTTTGAAGGTTGGGCGTCGTTCGCCCTTTGCAGGTCTCGGGTAAACCCGTAGGCAAAAGAATAGCAAAAAAAAGAGAAGGGCGCAGTGGCGTTTTCCGCAAACGCTTCGGGCAGGCGGACTTGAAAACCTGAGAATACCGTGAATGCGGTATGCCGGCCATGTGATCTTTGGACAACTCGCTATTTTCATTGTGAATAGCGGGGCTCTCCTGCAGAAATGAGTTTCCCGTTGAAGACCCTTCGTCAGAAGTACCTCTCAGGTGGTAGATGTATTAAAGCTAAGGGAGGGGGCTTTTGGTTGAAAACTACTGCGAGAGTAGGGTTGTCATGAATTCGACATGAGGGCAGACTCTCTGTGTCGACGGAGTCCCCCTCTGTCATGACGAAAATCACCGCCGCGATGCGCCGCCCCTGATTCGGTGCATCGCTCATGCGACGGCAAGAACAACAACTTTCCAAGAAGGATCCCCCATGGAAGTATCTCGCAGAAGTTTTCTCAAGCGTGGTTTGCTTCTCGGCGGCGGTGCTGCGTCCGGTCTTGCCGGCGCGGCTGCCCATGCGGCCGGCGGCTCCAAGAAGCCCTACAAGCTCACCAGCGTGAATGAAACGACGAACATCTGCTGCTACTGCTCAGGCGGCTGCGGCACGATCTGCTCGACGCGAAACGGCGAACTCATCAATCTTGAAGGCGACCCGGATCATCCGGTCAACCTTGGTGGCCTGTGCCCGAAGGGCGCCGCCATGTGGGGCCTTCGCAACATCGTGACGAAGGATCGCCGCGCCCAGCTTCATCCGGACCGCGTGCTCTATCCGATGGTTCGCCGTCCGGGCAGCAAGACCTGGGAGCGTCTTTCCTGGGATCAGGCCGCTCTTGAAATTGCCAGGCACGTCAAGAAGACTCGCGACGCCACCTTCGTCGAGAAGGAAGGCGACGTGACGGTCAATCGCTGCGACGGCATCGCCAGCCTAGGCGCCGCCCAGCTTAACAACGAGGAAGGCTGGCTCGTGCAGAAGTTCGCGCGCAGCCTCGGCGTCCTCGCCATCGACAACCAGACCCGCGTCTGTCACTCTTCGACCGTTTCCGGTCTTGCGCCGTCGTTCGGCCGCGGCTCCATGACGAGCCACTGGTGCGACTTCGCCAACTCCGACGTCATCATGTCGATCGGTTCGAACAACGTCGAAAACCATCCGCTCTCCTCCCGCTGGGTCGAGCGCGCCCAAGACAAGGGCGCCACGTGGATCGTGGTCGATCCGCGCTACTCCCGTTCGGCCGCCCGCGCCGACATCTACGCCCGCATCCGTCCGGGCTCCGACCTTGCCTTCTACGGCGGCCTGATCAACTACATCCTGCAGAACGACCTTTTCCAGAAGGAATACGTCCTGCACTACACGAACGCCGCCTGCCTGCTGCGTCCCGACTTCAAGTTCGACGTCGATCACGGCCTCTTTTCCGGCTGGGATCCGGAAACGAAGCGCTACGACAATGAAACCTGGGGCTACGACGTCGATCACAAGGCCGTCTGGGACACTTCCGAAGGCTCCGCCTTCGCCTGGGTCAACCGTCCGGGCACGCCGAAGTTCAAGACGCCTGACCTCAAGGTCCTCAAGCGCGACATGACCCTTCAGGATCCGAACTGCGTCCTCAACGTCATGAAGCGTCACTATGCCCGCTACACGCCCGAGCTCGTCACGCGCGTCACCGGCATGGATCCCGACGTCATGAAGAAGGTCTGGGAGGTCTTCGCCTCCACCGGCCGTCCCGACAAGGCGGGCTCCATCCTCTACGCCCTCGGTCAGACGCAGCACACCTACGGCTCCCAGAACTGCCGCGCCATGTGCGTCATCCAGCTTCTGCTCGGCAACATCGGCATCGCGGGCGGCGGCATCAACGCCCTTCGCGGCGAACCGAACGTTCAGGGTTCGACCGACGTCGGCGCAAGCTCGCATCAGGCTCCCGCCTATCTCTCCTGGCCGACCGGCAAGGCTCACCCGAAGCTCGCCGACTATCTTTCGAAGGAAACGTACGCCGCGGGCTACTACGCCAACAAGCCGAAGTTCTGGATCTCCCAACTTCGCGAATGGTTCGGCGCCAACGCCACGGTCGAGAACGACTACTGCTACGACCTGCTGCCGAAGATCAGCCCGAAGCTCGACTACGGCGACTACTCCACGATCATGTCGTTCAACGACATGCGCGACAACAAGATCAAGGGCTACTTCTGCTGGGGCATGAATCCGATGCATTCCACCCCGAACGGCAAGCACGCCCGCCACTCGATGGCCAACCTCGACTGGCTCGTCGTCGCCGACTGGTTCCAGACGGAGACCTCGACCTTCTGGGAAGCTCCGGACATGAAGCCCGAGGACGTCAAGACCGAGGTCTACTTCCTTCCCGCCGCGCTCATCTATGAAAAAATCGGCTCCATCAACAACTCCGGTCGGTGGATCCAGTGGCGTGAAAAGGCCATCGAGCCGCCGGGAGAATGCCGTTCCGACTTCGAGATGATGATGCTTCTCTGGAAGAACATCGTCGAGCTCTACAAGAAGGAAGGCGGCGCCTGCCCGGATCAGATCCTGAAGACGAACTTCGACTACACGATCGACGGCAAGCCCGATCTGCGCGCCCTCTGCTGGGCCCTCAACGGCTACACGGTCGGCGACGGCAAGCTCCTCAAGGGCTACGGCCAGCTTCAGGCTGACGGCACGACCGCTTGCGGCATGTGGATCTTCTCGGGCTACTACAACAACGAGTCCCAGAAGCTCGACCCGATGAAGCAGCCGATGACAAACCGCTCGAAGGAAGACCCGACCGGTCTCGGTCTCTTCCCCGGCTGGTCCTTCGCCTGGCCCGCCAACCGCCGCATCCTCTACAACCGCTGCTCCGCCGACCCGAAGGGCAAGCCCTGGGATCCGAAGCGCGTGCTCGTCGAATGGGACGGCAAGAAGTGGCTCCAGAACGACGTGGGCGACTTCGTCACGGCCAAGGCCCCCGACGACAACGCCTTCTTCATGACCTGGGAGCAGAACGCCCGTCTCTTCGCCTACTCGATGGCCGACGGTCCGCTGCCCGAGCACTTCGAACCGCATGAGGCTCCGGTGAAGAACCTCCTCAACGGTGCAGGCGGCAACCCGTGCGCTCGCTTCACGGAGGACCCGTCGGTCCGCCGCGGCAGCATCAAGGACTACCCGTACGTGGTCACGACCTACTCCGTCGTCGAGCACTGGCAGTCCGGCACGCAGACCCGCAACATCCCGTGGCTCAACGAACTCATCCCGAGCAACTTCATCGAGCTTTCCGAAGAGCTTGCGAAGGAAAAGGGCATTCGTCCGGGCGACAAGGTCCGAGTCTGGAACAACCGAGGCTCCGTCGTGGTCGACGCCATGATCACCATCCGCATGAAGCCGATGATGATCGACGGCAAGCTCACGCACGTGGTCGGCATGCCGCACCACTTCTCCTGGGCGACGAAGCTCGCCACCGGCGACAACGTGAACGACCTCACCCCCAACGTCGGTGACCCGAACTCGTACATTCCGGAATACAAGGCGTTCCTTGTCAACCTTGAGAAGGCAGCCTGACGGCGTGCCAATGGAGATGAATGATGGCAAACACTAAAGAAGTCGCCATGCTGTTCGACTCTTCGCACTGCACCGGCTGCAAGGGCTGCCAGGTTGCGTGCAAGCAGTGGAACATGCTTCCCTCGAAGCTCGGCCTCAACGAGAACAAGTTCTCGGGCACGTATCAGAACCCGCCTGACCTCAACGGCGACACGCGTCTCGTGATGACGTTCGACGAGAAGGAGTCCGGCAACAAGTACCAGCCGATCAACTTCGCAATCGGCCGCCGCTCGTGCTACCACTGTACGGACGCCGCCTGCGTTGCGATCTGCTCGTCCGGCGCCCTCTACAAGAAGGAGAACGGCGTCGTCGCGTACGACACGGACAAGTGCAACGGCTGCACGTACTGCCAGTCCGCCTGCCCGTTCGACGTGCCCCGCTTCCGTCCGATGGACGGCTGCGTGGACAAGTGCACGCTCTGCATCGACCGTCTCGAAGAGGGCGGCATCCCGGCCTGCGTCAAGACCTGCCAGCCTGAGGCGCTCAAGTTCGGCCCGCGCGACGAAATGATTGCGCTCGGTCAGAAGCGAGTCGAGTTCCTCAAGAAGAAGGGCTTTGACAAGGCCGAGCTCTACGGCGTCAACGAGATGGGCGGTCTGCACGTGCTGCAGGTCTGCCAGTTCGGTCACGAAGCCTATGGCCTCCCGACCGATCCCAAGCCCAACAAGATGATCGGCATGATGAACGCCATGCGCGCGGTGACCGGTGTCGGCACCGCTGCGGTGCTCGCCGGCCTCGCCGTTTCCTTCGTCGCCGCCACCGGCTACCGCCGCGAAAAGGTGACCGTCGAGGAAGCCAAGAAGCACTGGACGCCTGAACAGCGCGCCACCGCCGATCGTGAAGTCAAGGAGCTTCTTGAAAAAGAAGCCTCCGGCAAGTAATAGGAGACTCAGAATGACCAGATACATTCAGCGTCACTCTCTGCTCACCCGCGTGACTCACGGCGTTGCCGCCGTCGCCTGCATCCTGCTCGCGGTCACCGGCGTGTTCGTGTTCGTTCCGAGCCTCGGCGGCGGCATTATGGGCGGTGAGTTCACCCAGACCATGCGCATGCTCCATCGCGTCCTCGCGGTTCCGTTCATCCTCGTTCCGCTCTTCGCCGTGCTGAAGTCGCCCGCCGGCTTCGTGCACCTCTTCAAGGAGGACATCTTCGGCAAGTGGGACAAGGACGACGTGACCTGGGCCATGAAATTCCCGTTCTATCTGTTTGCGCCGGGCAAGGTTCACATGCCCCCGCAGCACCACGTGAAGTCCGCCCAGCGTCTCGCCGACGGCGCCCTGCTGTTCTTCTGCATCATGCTCGCGCTCTCGGGCATCGTGCTCTGGCTCAACACGGGTTTCCCGACCGGCTCCGGCCTCAAGGTCGACTTCGCCCCTGAAACGCTGCTTCTTGCACACCTCGTGCATGACGTGTTCTTCTTCCTCACCGTCTTTGTCGGCATCGCCCACATCTATCTCGGCGCCGGTATCTTCCAGCCGTATCGCGGCACCGCCCGCATCATGTTCGGCGACGGCAAGGTGAGCGAGTCCGACGCGGTCTACCACTGGGGCTACTGGGCGAATGAGGAAATCGCCCTTGGCAAGAACGTGACCGTTGAAAAGGACGGCAAGGAAAAGTAAGGGGAAGCTTTTCCGAACTCTCCGAAAGAGCCGCCGGTGCTTCTGCGACGCCGACGACCCCCGGACGGGCCCCGCAGGGGGCTCGTCCGGAAAGAGGCCTCTAGAGACTTGGAGACCTCTTTCCGGACGCCCGAAGAGGCGCCGAATCCACAATCAGAAAACGCGCATTCCGGGCTTACGGCACGGAGTGCCTTGAAAAAAAGGAAAGTCACATGCTCAACCGCAAGTCGATCGAAAGGGCCCTTGCCCGTGCCGCCGGCCACCAGGACGAAAGCGTCGTCGCGCGTCTCGCGCTCTTTGCGCCTGCGCTGCTCAAGGCGGCGGATCTGCGCGCACAGCTTGCCGCTGAAGCTCCCGAGTGGACTGACGAAGAGATCGAGGCCGCCCGTCTGGGCAAGGAGACGCTTCTCTCGCTCCGTCCCGTCACGATTGACTCGGAGCGCTTCCTGCAGACGGTCGACGCCATCGCGGCGGCCCTTCTCGACAACGACGAGATCGAGGGCGACATGCTCGAAGCCTGCCGAGCCATCGACTGGACGCGCTTTGCGTCGGCTGAGCTCCTTGAGAGCGCAGGTCGCGATCCGATGGGGTATCTCCATGCCGTCGAGGTGCACGCGGGCGAGGACGACCTTCTTGACATCTTCCTTCTTCCCGTGCTCGGCCTCGCGCTTCGCGTCTTCCTTGACGAGGCGGCCGACGAAGGCAGCCGCCGCATCGCCAGAACGGGCACCGACACGACGCATCACAACCGTCCGCTTCACTGCCCCGTCTGCGGCTCCGACGCCGCCGTCGCGAGCGTGACCGACACGCCGCTCAACGGGCACGTCAAGCAGCTCTGGTGCACGTGCTGCGGCGCACACTGGGTCTTCGAGCGCATCCGCTGCGCCGTCTGCGGCGATCAGGCCGTGTCGGACCTCTCCTACATCCATGACGAGACCGACGAAACGCGCCGCCTGCACGTCTGCGCCGGCTGTCATGCCGCCTTCCCGACGATCTTCGCGGGAGAGGAGCTCAACTTCTGCGCCGACGTCGAGCAGATCGTCATGACGGGGCTTGAGCTCTTCTATCAGAACGCCGTTGAGGGCAAGGAAGCCTGAGGATCAATATTTCCGCAACGAGACGCCGCTGGCACGAAACGCACAGGAGACGAACATGGGATGCGCTTATTTGAACAAGGCCGAACACGCGCTTGCGACCGCCATTGAGGCGGGGACCTGCATGCCCGTCTCCATGGGCGGCGTCGAGCGTCTGGGGGCCCGCGAGGTCGAGGTCTTTCGCATGAATGCAGACGAGCCTGCGCTCGACTGGGTGGCAGAGGAGGTTCCCGTTGCGCTTGTCTACAACGGCATCTCGCACGCCGTCATGATGGCCTCTCCCTCGATGCTCGAAGAATTCGCGCTCGGCTTCTCGCTTGCCGAGGGCATCATTCCCGACGCCTCGCATCTCTATGCCTGTGAGGTGCGCGAGGCCTGCCGCGGCGGCATCGAGGTGGACCTCACGATTTCGTCCGAATGCTTCTGGAAGCTCAAGGACCGCCGCCGCTCGATGACGGGCCGCACGGGCTGTGGCATCTGCGGCGTCGAAAGTCTTGGAGAGGCCGTGCGCGAAAAGCGGGTCGTGCCGCACGAGCAGACCTTCCCGATGGCGGCCTATGCCGACGCCCTCGGCTATCTGGTGCGTGTCGAGCGCCTCGGCGGCATCACGGGCTGCACCCACGCCGCCGTCTGGGTTCGTCCCGACGGAAGCTTTGCGGGCGGCGCCGAAGACGTCGGCAGGCATGTCGCGCTTGACAAGCTGCTCGGTCTTCGTGCCCGCAGGGGCTGGCGTGACGGCGCGCTTGTCATCAGCTCCAGAGCCTCCTACGAAATGGTTCAGAAGGCGGCCATGTGCGGCGTCGAGATCATCTTCGCCGTCTCCGCACCGACGGCGCTCGCCGTCGAACTTGCACGAGAGTGCGGGATCACACTTGCGGCCTTCTGCCGTCGCAGCCGCGCCAACGTCTACTCCCATCCCGAGCGCCTCATTGGGCTCTGAGAGAAAAAGGGCGAAGACGGAACAAGTTGTCTTGGAATGCCTTCCGGTTTTTCCTTTTTCTCCGGAAGGCCTTTTGACAGGCGGAGGACTGGTCTCACGGTCTTCCGCCTCTTTTTCGTCTGTTGTCGTCAGAAGGCGGCGTTACCCTGCGGGGCAGACGCCTTTGGATTACGGTGAGTCGAACTAGGCAATTGTGCTTAGATGGGTCGGTTCGCTACTGCTGCAGGCCGGGAAAGCATGCCTGATTTTTGTTGACGCAAAATGAGGATGTGCGGATATACCTGAGCGAGTTACTCGGGTATACACTTCGAAAAGACTGTTGCGGATCCGCAGCACTGCAGTTTTTCAAAAACAAGAAGGAAACTCCCAGATGACTCAATCCCCCGACGAAGCCAGGCCCCGCGTCAAGGGTTCCCAGACCGCCATGGCGGCCGCCTATCTCGTTGCGATCGTGCTCGGCGTCTGCAGCGGCCTCTGGGGCGGCGAGACTATCCATGCATTCGCGGACTTCGTGAGCTCGATCTTCATTCGCCTCTTCAAGTTCATCAGCATTCCGATCATCGCCGTGTCGATCATCGCGACGCTCGCCTCGATCTCCCGTTCGAGCGAGTCTGGTCGCATCTTCCGCCACACGATCTTCTACACGCTCTTCACGACGATTCTGGCGGCCACGCTCGCCGCCGTCCTCTACGTCGCCATGTCTCCCGCCAACGTCGCCATGACGGCGGGCGCCATCGCGCCGCAGGTGGCGGAGCACTCCTATCTCGAGTACATCCAGTCCGTGATTCCGGACAACTTCCTGGCGCCGTTCCTCTCCGCGAACGTGCTCTCTGTCCTGCTCGTCTCCGCCGCCATCGGCATCGCAATCTCCCGCCTGCCGCGCGACAGCCGCTCGCAGGAGGTGCTGCTTGCCTTCTTCACGGGCGCTCAGGAGGTCCTCTTCATTCTCGTGAAGTGGCTCATCCGCGTGCTTCCGATCGGCATCTTCGGCTTCATCTCTGCACTTGTCGTCGAGATGAACAAGGGCGTTGAGATCGGCGGTCTCGGCACCTATTTCGGCGTCATTCTCGCCGCCAACTTCATCCAGATGCTCGTCGTGCTGCCGCTTCTCATGCTTGCCCGCGGCGTCAATCCGATCCGCGTCGCCAAGGGCATGGCGCCTGCGCTTGCCGTCGCCTTCTTCTCGAAGTCCTCCGCCGGCACGCTGCCCGTCACGATGTCCTGCGCGGAAAACAATGTGGGCGTCGCCCGCCCCGTCTCCCGCTTCGTGCTGCCGATCTGCACGACGATCAACATGAACGGCTGCGCCGCCTTCATCCTCGTCACGGTCGTCTACCTGATGCAGAATGCGGGTGCCGAGGTGACGCTGCCGATGCTCGCCGCCTGGATCCTGATCTCGACCCTCGCGGCCGTGGGCAACGCAGGCGTTCCGATGGGCTGCTTCTTCCTTTCGGCGAGCCTTCTCGCAAGCATGAACGTGCCCATCATGCTCATGGGCGTGATCCTGCCCTTCTACGCCGTCATCGACATGATCGAAACGACGCTCAACGTCTGGTCCGACTCCACGGTCGCAGCCATGGTGAACCATGATCTCGGCAAGGATGAAAAGGTCGATGCTGAATCCTGATCTCGCGCAGGAGCGCTAATCCCACTCACACTTCTTGGGGAGAGGTTCGGAACGTGGCGGTCAGATTGCGGCCCCTGTATGGCCTTACCCCTCCCATGGAGCAGCATTGGGAAATTTTTTCTGCATGAAGATTTTGGCTGCTTCAGATTCTTCATGACGAAGGGAGTTCAGACAGAAGGTTTTGGGATGTCGCTTGCGAACTGTCTCTATCATGTACTCAAGAGAGTTTGACACGATCACTGTAGGAACCCTAAGTCCGACTCGGCTGAGAACGCGGTTGAGACGATTGCTCTTCCATCGCAAGACGTACTGGCAGTCATGGTTGAAAATCATCTCGTATGAAAAAAACACTCGGCTGATTTCATTGCCCGTTCTAAAGGGGGACCGATTGGCCAGTTGAATTTCCGGATATTTATTCAGTGTGCTGTCAATCATGCTTTTGCAGTATGCATCTACAGAGTGGTTTGGAGTTAGGAACGGGATTTTGATATTGTTTTTCCTCTGAAAAAGGTCCCAGGCTCTCAGAAGCGTTCTTTCCCACTCATCAGCGCTCATCCTGATGTTATCCTCCACTGAGATGTTTTCGGGAAAGCGCCCGAAGTATTCATCAGCCATCCAAACGATGGGTTTGTCTCCATCAAAAAACTCTCGCGGCGAAAGATGACGGTTGATGAACATGTCGTCATTGAAGTAGAGAAAATGCTCGTTCAGCCCCGGAATCTTCGTTAAGTAGTTTTCGATGACGACGGACGAGAATGTCGGCAACAGTTCCGAAGGAATAATCTCTGTGTGATCAACAACTGTAATTTTCGGGTGTTCTTTGAGCCAGGTAGGACGTTGTTTGTTTGTTATGAGATCCTTAAAGTCGTCTAAAGCCCCCACGAATTACTTCACGCCCAACATTTTGAGAAAGAGCTGGTCACGTCTCGTCGTTTCCGTTGTCCATTTGGATGCACTGGCATTCCCCGTTGCGGCGACGTAGTCGACACAACGGAACCAGTCCAAAATTTGAATGAGCGAGTGCTGATTGAGCCAAGCGAGCAGCTTTGCTTCGAGACTCAACTCCTCCTTCGTCTTTCCCTCGGTTTCTTTTTCGGAGAGCGCCTTCTTCACATCAAGGATTCTCTTCGCAAGGAAGCAGTGGTAGCCCAGACCAACGAATTGGGCAAATTGCCTGCCGTACAGATTCTCGGGATACCACGTCCTCGGCTTTCGCCCATCAAAACTGTCCTTGTACGTAGCGAAAAGCTCTTCGATCTTTTCACGGGAACGGTATGCCTTCAGCGCGTCGAAGGGATCCTTGATTTCATTGCTCACAAGGACGAAATACCCCCAATAG
>ENA-UEPW01000025-UEPW01000025.1-human-gut-metagenome-genome-assembly--contig:-NODE-25-length-131023-cov-47.876308_pt1 | contig 131023 bp, 95 predicted proteins | sample MGYA00242935_ERZ507936 | MGnify/ENA primary metagenome ERZ507936 (study PRJEB26167, sample SAMN06115469) | human gut metagenome | host: Homo sapiens | place: China:Chongqing | collected 2016-06-23... | reverse complement strand
AGAGTTCCTTCCGGAAGAAGGAGACGATAACCGTTTGTTTCCATTGTATTCTTTTTTATTCTTGTAGGCAAAGATACAATTTTATCAGAATTACTCCTCAGGTTTTTACGTTGATCCATGTTTTGTATTTCAAAAAATAATATATATATATTTACAAACTCAATCAGTTATGAGAATCATAGCAAGAAGCAAGGTTGTTGAATACTATACAGAACATCCAGGCGAAACTTTCAGAACTTCTTGGGTTAGCCCATCACGTGTTAGCGATTATTTGACAGGTCGTTGCGAACAGCCTTGATTTTCAACAGGCTGCATCGTGCGTTCGTTGAGCCCGAATCGTGCAGTCGTTGAAGCCTGATCGAGCGGTCGATTGAGCCTGATCGTGCGGTCGTTTCCGGCCCGTTGAACGGACATTGTGAAAACACTCTCCAAAGATTCCCGGATTCCTTTGCGGAAGTTGTGAGGGCGGTGTGCCTGCCTGTTTGCGAAGAAGGCTGCTTCCACCTGAGCGGAAACAGCCTTGTTGAAACAACGGAGTTTACTTCCCGGACAAATCCGGAAAATCTCTTGAATTTATTTTAAGGGAATACTGCTTCTTACTGCTGCAGCAGAACTGGAAGAAGCCGATACCGACTTGCGTGTGCAATAATCAAATTCTGCTGATTTTTCCCCGCTGAAAGAGTTCCATTTTAATGTCAGTTTCACGGTCTTTCCTTCGGTGTCCGGCAGGCGGTCCAGGCTGAAGGCTACCAAAGCATCTGCTTCTCTGCCGTATACATCGCCATAGGCGTTATGACGGAATTCTACGACATACGGATTGTCAGCTTCCGGAACGTGGAGCAGATTGACAAAGTGTGCCTTTCCCATGTCGCTTCTCAGAGTGCGGAAACGGAGGGTTAAATAGCCGTCTTCTGCCAAAGTAACCCAGTCGTTGACTATTTCTACCGGGTCGGTTCCATATACGGCATCGTTGTCTGAACCCAGCAGGGGAGCGATCGGTTTGGTCAGGATACTGTCTATCCAGTTGATGTGTACGGCCTTGCTGTAATTGCCGTGTGCCTCGTCGGTCTCAACATAGTTGACCAGTGCCCGCACTTCCTTTTCTCCGAATGGGGAAGTGGCCAGATTGGTAGGAAGCAACGTGGTGCTGTCATCCAGTTGCAGGTAGAAGGAATTGTCTTGCTGAGGCTTGACCGTTACCAGTGCATTGGGATATGGTAATACATAATACGAGTAATTGTCTTCTTTGCATGACTGAAAGCCGAAAGCACAGCAGCATGCGGTTAGCCCGACGATCCATTGAGTTAGTTTAGAACAGGTTTTCATACGTCACGTTATTTATCATTAAACTTCATTCTTTGTCTAGTAAATGGGATTTGAATGAAATACTGCGTAATAAATTGTTAAATTCAACCTGTTGCAATGCATTTATTCCTCAGATATTCCCAGAAAACGGAGAATGTCACAGGCTTCGTCAGCGATGAAGTCAGGGTTGTATGCTTCCAGTTCGGTACGTGGACGGAATCCCCAGCTTGCTCCAATGGTTGTTACTCCGGCATTCTTTCCGGTTTCCATGTCCACGCAGGAATCACCGATGTAGGCTACGTCTTCCCGGGACACATCGGCTTTTTCCATAATTTCCAGTACGGCCTGCGGATCCGGTTTGGCTGGAACTCCTTCCCGCTGGCCCAGCACTTCAACGAACTGGATGTCCGGGAAATATTGTGCAATCAGTTTGCTGGTAGCTGCCTGGTATTTGTTGGAAGCCACTCCGATCAGAATCTGGTTTGCCTGCAAGGTGTGCAACACCTGCTCAATTCCCGGATAAGGCCGGCTGAGGTCTGCATTGTGTATATTATAATAAGGTATAAACTGCGAACGGATCTTCAGGACATTGGCTTCTGTCCGTTCTGTTTCGGGCAGGGCGCGTTCGAACAGTTTGTTGATGCCGTTGCCTACGAAATAGCGGTAAGCATCGGTGTCATGGGTAGGATAGCCGTAATGTTGCAGGGCGTGGTTGGTGGCGGCAGCCAGGTCGGCGATGGTATTCAGCAGCGTACCATCCAGATCGAATATCACAAGCTTCTTCATAAAATTCTGTTTTTGTCACCGCAAAGGTATAACAAACTTTGTTACTTTTGCAGGCGAATCTAAAACTTTTACGTATGAATTTCCTTGAATTAACCCGCGCACGTTTTTCCGTACGCAATTACACAGACCGGTTGGTTGAACCGGAAAAGTTGGATTATATATTTGAATGTGTCCGTATGGCTCCTTCTGCCGTCAATTATCAACCCTGGCGATTTGCCGTTGTTACCGATCCGGAACGTCTGGCAGCTCTGAAAACAGCGTATCCCCGCGAATGGATACAGACAGCTCCGTGTATCATTGTGGCTTGTGCCAACCATGAGGAATCATGGCACCGGAAATCGGATGGAAAAGATCATGCTGACATCGATCTGGGCATAGCCGTCGAACATCTTTGCCTGGCAGCAGCAGAACAGGGACTCGGCACCTGCTGGGTTTGTAACTTTGATGTTCCCCGTTGTCGGGAAGTGATGCAGTTGCCTGAAAACCTTGAACCTGTAGCTTTGATTCCTCTGGGCTATCCGGCCGACCCGTCTGTGGCAGAGAAGAAACGGAAAGTTCCGGCAGAACTCTTTCTGTGATGAAATATTTCTTTTTTAACGCGAATTATAACAAAATATAGTTCGAATTCTTTAATTTTGGACGATTTTTTAGTTTTGAACTGAATTATAGCATATAATAACATGGAAAACATTGGAACAGGATTGATGCTGATGGTGGTCGGTATGGCTACTGTCTTTGTGATTCTCCTTATTGTAATCTGGTTGAGTCAGTTTCTGATTAAGGTGGTCAATAAGATTGCCCCTGAAGAAGAAGTGAAAAAGAAACCTGCTGCCAGCGGTCCTTCTACGGATGCCGGAGCAATGGATGCCATCAAGTCGGCTGTGAATATTCTTACGGCAGGCAAGGGCCAGGTTATCAAGATCGAGAAATTATAACAATTCTGAAAATTAGAAAAACACATTACTTACTACAATGGAAAAAGAAGTAAAGTTTAGCCTGGTCTTTCGTGACATGTGGCAGAGTGCCGGAAAGTATGTTCCTCGTGTAGACCAGCTGGTAAAAGTGGCTCCGGCCATTATTGAAATGGGCTGTTTTGCCCGTGTAGAAACAAACGGGGGTGGTTTTGAACAAGTTAATCTTTTATTCGGGGAAAATCCGAACCGTGCGGTGCGTGAGTGGACCAAACCTTTTCACGAAGCAGGAATTCAGACGCACATGCTTGACCGTGCACTGAACGGTCTGCGTATGAGCCCGGTTCCGGCCGACGTCCGTAAACTGTTCTATAAAGTCAAGAAAGCTCAGGGTACAGATATTACCCGTACATTCTGCGGACTGAACGATGTCCGTAACATTATTCCTTCTATCGGTTATGCGCATGATGCCGGAATGATTTCCCAGTGCTGTCTTTGCATCACTTATTCACCGATCCATACTGTTGAATATTATCTGAATATGGCCAAGCAGCTGATTGAAGCCGGCTGTGATGAAATCTGTATCAAGGATATGGCCGGAATCGGACGTCCGGTGTTCCTGGGCAAGATTGTGGCTGGCATCAAACAACTGAAAAAGGACATTGTCATCCAGTATCACTCTCACGCCGGTCCCGGTTTCAATATGGCTTCCATTCTGGAAGTATGCAAGGCAGGTTGCGACTACGTGGATGTAGGTATGGAACCGCTGTCATGGGGAACCGGACATGCAGACGTGATCAGCGTGCAGGCCATGCTGAAGGATGCAGGCTTCAAAGTGCCTGAAATCAATATGCAGGCTTACATGAAGGTACGCTCCATGATTCAGGAATTTATGGACGACTTCCTGGGATTGTATATCAGTCCGAAAAACCGTCTGATGAACTCCCTGCTGATCGGACCGGGACTTCCGGGCGGTATGATGGGTAGTCTGATGGCCGATCTGGAAACGAATCTGGAATCTATCAATAAGTACAAGGCTAAACGTAACCTGCCGTTCATGACACAGGATGAACTGCTGATCAAGTTGTTCGATGAGGTAGCTTACGTATGGCCGCGGGTTGGTTATCCTTGCCTGGTTACTCCGTTTAGCCAGTATGTGAAGAACCTGGCCATGATGAATGTCATCCAGATGGAAAAGGGTAAGGAACGCTGGGGAATGATCGCCGATGATATCTGGGATATGATTCTGGGTAAGGCCGGTCAGCTGCCGGGCAAACTGGCTCCGGAAATCGTGGAAAAGGCAGAACGCGAAGGCCGCAAGTTCTTTACCGGCAATCCTCAGGACAACTATCCTGACCAGTTGGAAAAGTATCGTCAGATGATGTGGGAGAAGAAATGGGAAACCGGACAGGATGACGAAGAACTCTTCGAATATGCCATGCATCCGGCACAGTATGAGGCTTACAAGAGTGGAAAGGCAAAGGCTGACTTCCTGGAAGATGTACAGAAGCGCCGTGCTGCCAAGGAAGAAGTCCATATGGCTAACGATACGACTAAGGTGCTTACGGTTGACGTGAACGGTCAGGCATACCGCGTGACGGTTGCATTCGGCGATGTCAATCCGGCTACCCTGGCAACAGCTCAGGGAGCAGCTCCGGCCCAGTCGGCTGCACCGGTGGCTTCGGGTGAAGGAAAAGAAGTGCTTTCTCCGCTGGAAGGCAAGTTCTTCCTGACCAAGGGGGCTCAGGAAACTCCGCTGAAGGTCGGCGACAAAGTCAATCAGGGCGATGTGCTCTGCTATGTGGAAGCCATGAAGACCTACAATGCCGTTCGGGCTGAGTTTAGCGGAACAGTGACCGCCATTTGTGTGAATTCCGGCGATGCCGTATCAGAAGATGACGTTTTAATGAAAATATTATAATGGAAGATATATTTGCAAGATTATATGATATGACTGCGTTCAGCAACATTGTTGCCGATCCGCGGTTCCTCATCATGTATGCCATTGCGTTTATTTTGCTGTATCTGGGAATCAAGAAGCAATACGAGCCTCTGTTGCTTGTACCGATTGCTTTCGGCGTGTTGCTGGCCAACTTCCCCGGCGGTGACATGGGCGTGATACAGGCTGACGAGAACGGCATGGTGATGGTTAACGGTGTGATGAAGAACATCTGGGAAATGCCGTTGCATGAAATTGCCCACGAACTGGGACTGATGAACTTCATTTATTACATGCTGATCAAGACGGGATTCCTTCCGCCTATTATCTTTATGGGAGTCGGTGCACTGACAGATTTCGGTCCGATGCTCCGCAATCTCCGCCTTTCTATTTTCGGTGCGGCAGCCCAGCTGGGTATTTTCGCCGTATTGCTCGTGGCCATTCTGATGGGATTCACTCCCAAGGAAGCAGCTTCACTGGGTATTATCGGTGGTGCCGACGGCCCGACTGCGATCTTTACTACCATCAAGCTGGCTCCTCATCTGCTGGGCCCGATCGCCATTGCAGCTTATTCGTACATGGCTCTGGTGCCGGTTATCATTCCGCTGGTTGTCCGTCTCTGGTGTACCAAGAAGGAACTTTCCATCAATATGAAGGAGCAGGAAAAGAAATATCCTTCAACAACTGAGATCAAGAATCTGCGGGTGCTGAAGATTCTGTTCCCGATTGTCGTGACTACCATTGTCGCTCTGTTCGTACCGAGCGCCGTGCCTTTGATCGGTATGCTGATGTTCGGTAATCTGGTGAAAGAAATCGGATCCAATACTTCCCGCCTGTTTGATGCGGCTTCCAACAGCATTATGAATGCAGCAACGATCTTCCTGGGCATCTCTGTCGGTGCAACCATGACGACTGATGCTTTCCTGAACTGGACAACCATCGGTATCGTGATCGGCGGTTTCCTGGCATTTGCACTGTCTATTTCCGGCGGTATCCTGTTTGTCAAGATATTCAATCTCTTTACAAAGAAGAAGATCAATCCGCTGATCGGTGCAACAGGCTTGAGCGCTGTGCCGATGGCCAGCCGTGTGGCTAATGAGATTGCCTTGAAATACGACCCGAAGAACCATGTGCTCCAGTATTGTATGGCAAGCAACATTTCGGGTGTCATCGGATCAGCCGTGGCTGCCGGTGTGCTGATCTCATTCCTGGGATAAAAAGGCCTCGGGCTTTTTAAAAAAGAATTCGGCGTTTGCATGAAAAGACTTCGACGTTTTCATGTAAACGCCGAAGTCTTTTTTTACTCTCTCATTTTGATGGAGTTCAAAATATTTCATGGAAGAAAAAGCCTGTGTTTAAGGATTTGTTTGTATCTTTGTGGCGAATATATAATTAAAATAAGTATGAGTTATAATTTGCTAAAAGGTAAAAGAGGTATTGTTTTTGGTGCATTGAACGAACAGTCAATTGCCTGGAAAGTGGCAGAAAAAGCTGTTGAAGAAGGTGCCATGATTACATTGTCCAATACCCCTGTGGCAGTACGTATGGGTGAGGTTTCTGCATTGGCAGAGAAGCTGAACTGCGAAGTGATTCCGGCTGATGCTACTTCTGTGGAAGATCTGGAAAATGTATTTAAGCGTTCAATGGAAGTGCTGGGAGGAAAGATTGACTTCGTTCTGCACTCAATCGGTATGTCTCCGAACGTTCGTAAGAAACGTACTTATGACAACCTGGATTATGACATGTTGAGCAAAACTTTGGATATTTCTGCTGTTTCATTCCATAAAATGATCCAGTCAGCCAAGAAGCTGGATGCAATCAATGAATACGGTTCTATCGTTGCTTTGAGCTATGTTGCTGCACAGCGTACATTCTATGGTTATAACGATATGGCTGATGCAAAGGCTTTGCTGGAATCTATTGCACGTAGCTTCGGATATATTTACGGACGTGAACATCATGTTCGTATCAATACGATTTCTCAGTCACCGACCATGACTACTGCCGGTTCAGGAGTAAAGGGTATGGACAAGCTGTTTGACTTTGCCAACCGTATGTCTCCGCTGGGTAATGCTTCTGCTGACGAATGTGCAGACTACTGTATCGTGATGTTCTCTGACCTGACCCGTAAGGTGACCATGCAGAACCTGTTCCACGACGGAGGTTTCTCCAGCGTTGGTATGAGCTTGCGTGCCATGGCAACTTATGAAAAGGGACTGGATGAATACAAAGACGAAAACGGTAACATCATCTACGGATAATCAGCGTTTCATGCGTAGATGGATATTCATATTGATAAGCATTCTGACACTTTCTGCCTGCCATTCCGGCGGGCAGAAAGACGATGCTTTGTCTGATGTGGATATCAAGGTGATCCGTTACGACCGCCTGCAGTATGAAGCTTTTGCCTTGAACAGTTTCTCGGCCTTGCAGAAAATGAGTACCGAATGTCCGCAGGCCACCAAGCTGCTGATTGAAAGAGTGCTTGACATCGGAAGAGCAAAAGATACGGATATCAACGAGCGGTTGTGTGCATATTATTCTGATTCCATCCTGCAACGGATCATGGAAGATGCCACACTTGTGAAGTTCAAGGATATGAAGGATATCGAGAAAGGACTGACCGAAGGCTTTCGGAAGTTGAAGAAAGAACTGCCTGATCTCGTGATTCCTCAGGTATATTCGCAAGTTTCGGCTTTAAATCAGTCGGTGGTGGTAGGCGACAGTCTGCTGGGCTTCAGCATCGACAAGTATATGGGAGCGGATTATCCCCTTTACAAACGCTATTATTACAATTATCAGCTTCGGGCGATGAATCCTGATTGTATTGTTCCCGATTGTCTGATGTCCTATCTTTACAGCCAATATCCCTTTCCCTGGGAAGAAGGTAATCGTACATTGTTTGATATCATGATTTACCATGGCAAAGTAGCCTGGGTAATGGATAAGATTCTGAATTATGATACGGAAAGCGGAAAGTTGCTGAACTATACGGCAAAAGAAACGGAATGGTGTCAGAAGAATATTTCCAGTATCTGGGAATGGATGAAGGAACGGAATCATTTGTCTTCTACTGATCCCATGCTGATCCGTGCTTATACACATCCTGATCCGAGTGTGATTTTTGGCGGAAAGAAAGTTCCTCCGTTCCTGGGAACATGGATGGGAGTACAGCTGGTGGATGCTTATATGTCGCAGCATAAGGAGGTAACTGTGCAGCAGTTGCTTCAGCGGAAAGACTGCCACACCTTGTTGCAGGAAATGGATTTTAATCCCTGATTAAACATAGTCTAAAGAATTCTTTATGGAAACAGCCTTATATTTGTTGCCCGTGACACTGGGCGATACGGCCATTGACAAAGTCTTGCCGGCTTATAATGCCGGTATCATTCGTGAAATCAAGCATTTTATTGTGGAAGATGTCCGTTCGGCACGTCGTTTTCTGAAAAAGGTAGATCGGGAAATTGACATTGATACTCTTTCTTTTTATCCGCTGAACAAGCATACTTCACCGGAAGATATTTCGGGATATCTGAATCCTTTGGCGGAAGGTCATTCCATGGGCGTGATTTCAGAAGCTGGTTGTCCGGCCGTAGCTGACCCGGGAGCAGATGTTGTGGCTATTGCCCAGCGCAGGAATCTGAAGGTTGTTCCGCTGGTAGGACCTTCTTCCATCATTCTTTCCGTAATGGCTTCGGGATTCAACGGACAGAGTTTTGCTTTTCACGGTTATCTGCCAATTGAACCGAATGAACGTTCCAAGCGGCTGAAAGAACTTGAAGGGCGGATTTATTCGGAACATCAGACGCAGCTTTTCATTGAAACTCCTTACCGGAATCATAAGATGCTGGATGATATTCTGAAGGCTTGCCGACCACAGACCAAATTGTGTATCGCAGCCAATATAACTTGTGAGGGAGAGTATATCAAGACGCGTACGGTCAAGGAATGGAAGGGTACAGCTTTGCCTGATCTGAGCAAGATTCCTTGTATCTTTTTGTTATACAAATAAGGGAGAGCAGAAGTCTGGATTCCGGTAATGCAGAAAAAATGGTTTACCGGAATCGGATCAGCGTAGTTTTTTCTTTATCACCGGTGGGGTGCCCATTTCTTTCCAGACGTCGCTGACCATCCAGATTTGAAGCAGTTCTTTATAGAGGCGTTCTGCCTTGGGAAAACTTTCTTCCATTATTTTATCAATCGGAACATATTCTCCTCCGGGAACCGTGACGTCGGAAATATTTTCTACCGGCAGGATATATAGCTGTGTCTTTAATGGAAAACAGTCGGGATTGGGATGAGGTGCCGTGTACGACTGGACCATCATCAGGGGGATTCTTTTTTTGTAATGCAGAAAGTCTTCCACTAATTGTTCTGCAAACGAATCAGCCTTTCTTAAAGCTCCGTTGTAAGTACGGATCACTGGCAGGTCCCATTTATTGTCTTCACGGCGTACCAAAAGCAGTTTGTCACAACATAAAGGTGCGATGCGAATGACAATTTTCAGTATATCGTATTTGGCAGCCATCCGGATACCGGTAATATTTGCAATCAGGCAGAGAATATAAATAGATACAGGAATTACATTTCCCATAAAGAATCTCCAGTTTTCGCTGAGCGGTGCATGACGGGAGATCATGATTTGCAGAATAATCAGATGGATGGCAGACAGCGCGAATATGATTCTGGCTTCCAGTATGTAAGAGAACCGGGAAGTCAGCCGTAGTTTCTTGAGCAAGAAAAAATAGATATCGGGGGCAATGACGTGAATGAAGGCAAAGATCAGTAGCATGAATTCCAATGCAGGAGTTATTCCATTCAGAGGAACATACTGATAGCCATAAAATACTCTTAAGAAGAAGCATAAGCCGATACCGATGGTTCCTTGAAGCAAAAAGAAATTCAATCCTTTCAGGTGAAAAATATCGTATAGAAGAGCTGTAATACTGATAACCAGTCCGACTCCCAGCATTTCTGTTGTAGGGAAAAAATGCAGACCGATCAGCGTTATGATGGTTGGCAACAGGCCAAAAGATACGATTTTGTCTTTATGCTTCAATAAAAATTCCATTCGTTTTTCCTTTTATGAATGTAACAACAGGAAAAGCTTGTTTGTTTATGAAAAGTGATAAAAACAATTCGGACAATCTGGAAATTTTGCAGTTGGAAGACTGCTTCTCCGGATTATCCGAATCTGTTATCAGAAGTGTCCGATTTTGCAGACACTATTTGTTGATCTTCAGGAAATGTTTCTCTGCATGATAGGAAGAACGGACCAGAGGACCGCTTTCCACAACTTCAAATCCTTTAGAGAGTCCTGTTTCTTTATAGGCCTGGAACTGTTCCGGAGTGACATATTCCGCCACCGGATAATGGTTTCGGCTGGGTTGCAGATATTGGCCGATAGTCAGGATCTTGCAACCGTTTGCCAGCAGATCATCCATGGTTTCTTCTACTTCCTCAACCGTTTCTCCAAGTCCGACCATAATTCCTGATTTGGCAGTGATGCCACTTTCGGCAATCTGTCGGATTACTTTCAGGCTTGTGTCATAGCGGGCTGCACTTCGTACCAGCGGGCTGATTCTTCGCACAGTTTCCATGTTGTGCGAAAGAATATTCGGCCGGGCATCGGTAACCAGTCTGATCAGTTCCGCTCTTCCCTGAAAGTCGGGGATCAGTGCTTCCAGTGTTGTGTCCGGATTGGTTTGTTTGATGGCGGCAATAGTACGTGCCCAATGGGAAGCACCCAGATCTTCCAGGTCATCCCGGTCTACGGAAGTAACTACGGCATGATTCAGTTTCATAAGCCGGATGGAATCAGCCACTCTTTCTGGTTCCTGCGGATCCAGTGGCAGAGGTTTTCCAGTCCGGGTGTTACAGAACTTGCAGGACCGGGTGCAGATTTCTCCACCAATCATAAATGTGGCGGTTCCTTTTCCCCAGCATTCTCCAAGATTCGGGCAACGTCCGCTGCTGCAGATTGTATGCAGTTTATGGGTGTCTACAACTTTCTTGGTTTCCGTATACCGTTCGTTGGTACCAATGCTGATCTTCAGCCATTCCGGTTTCTTAACGTGTTCCATGCCTTTCAGAATAAAGAGGTTTAAAGATTCTGGATGAAGAAGTTGGCTACCCGGTTCATCAGGTGTTCTCGGGTTTTTCCGCCGAAGATACCATGATTACGGTTCGTGTACACCTGCATGTCAAACTGGATACCCGCCTGTACCAGCGCCTCACTGTATTCAGCACAGTTCTGATAATGTACATTGTCATCGGCTGTACCATGGATCAGCAACAGGCTTCCTTTCAGTTGCGGAGCACGTTTGATGGCAGATCCGGCGTCGTAGCCTTCAGCATTTTCTTTCGGAGTGCGCATGAAACGTTCTGTATATACAGTATCGTAGAAGCGCCAGTCGCTGGGTGCTGCGATAGCTACTCCGGCCTTGAAGGCACCGCTTCCGTCACTCATTGACATAAGTGTATTATATCCTCCGAAGCTCCATCCCCAGATTCCGATTCGTTTACCGTCAATGTAGGGCAGTGTACCCAGATAGCGTGCAGTTTCCACCTGATCTTCGGCTTCTTTGACACCCAGTTGCAGGTAAGTACATTTTTCGAAAGCAGCTCCTCTTCCTCCGGTTCCACGGCCGTCTACACAAACCATGATGTATCCTTTATCGCACATATAAGCTTCAAACAAGCCTCCGTCGCCGAAGCTTCCGATTCCCCAGCGGTCAATAACCTGCTGAGAACCCGGTCCGCTGTATTGATGCAGGATGACCGGATATTTTTTGTTGGCATTAAAGTTGGTAGGTTTCATCATCCATCCGTTCAATTCCACGCCACTGCTTGTACGGAAGGTAAAGAATTCCTTCTGCGGCATATTCAGCTGGGCTGTCTGTGCTTTCAGTTTGCTGTTATCCAGCAAAGTTGTCAGTTCTTTACCCCGATTGTCATTTAAGGTAATCAGTGTCGGTGTGCTGATATTGGAGAACGTATTGATGTAATACTTCTGGTTCGTGCTGAAGATTGCACTGTTGCTTCCGGTACGGGTAGACAATTTAGTCTTTTTACCTTTTCCGTCTATTTTATAGATTGCGGTACGGAGCGGGCTTCCTTCGTTGCTGGCATAATAAAAGACATTGGCTTTCTGATCCCATCCCAGGAAAGAGGTAACCTCAAATTGTCCTTTTGTGATCTGTTTTACAAGATTTCCGGCAATGGTGTACAGATAAAGATGGTTGTATCCGTCTTTCTCGCTCATCATGACGATGTGTTCCGGATAGAATTTAATGTTTGAATAAGCACTTTCTTTGATATACTGCTCTGCTTCATCACGGATCGCTACCTTGCAAAGGCCGCTGCGTGGGTTGGCCATGTACAGATCCAGACGGTTCTGATGGCGGTTCAAAGTCATGATTGCCAGTTTTTCCGGATCAGATGTAAACTTGATGCGGGGAATATAGCCGTCGCTGTCTATCTGCAAATCCATTTTGCGGGTAACGTGACTCTTGATATCATAAGTATGTACGCTGACTTTGGAGTTTACTTCGCCGGCTTTCGGATATTTGTATTCGTATGCTCCCGGATAAGTGGCATAAGAAGTCTTTTCCGGTGCGAGTCCCTTATACCAGGGGAAAGAGAACATAGGAACGGCACTTTCATCAAAGCGTACGTAAGCAATCATTTTGCTGTCTGCGCTAAAGTCGAAAGCCCGGTTGAAGCTGAATTCTTCTTCGTACACCCAGTCTGGAATACCATTCAGTACATGATTGTATTCTCCGTCTTTGGTGACTTGTGATTCACTGTTGCCGAAAAGCAGTTTCACCAGATAGATGTTGTTGTTGCGTACAAAGGCAATCTGGTTACCGTCCGGAGAGAAAAGAGGAACTTGCTGAGGACCATTGTTGGACAGCGGTTCCATCTTGTTGTTCTTGACATTGTAGATATAATATACCGCAGTGAAGGAATGGCGGTAAATAGGTTTGGTTTCTGTCTGGATCAGAATCAGTTTTTCGTCGGGAGAAAGAATATAATCATCGAAGGACTTCAGGTCGCAGTCGCGTGCCGTGGTCACATCGAAAAGGGTTCCGACTTCTTCTCCGGTCTTGAACGAGTATTTGACAATTCGTTTGTGATCGCTGCTGATCTGGGTGTAATGCTCGCCGTCCAGCATGGGTTTCAGTCCGCTGATACCCTGTGCCCGGTAAGTTCCCTGAGCGATGTCCCGCAATGTTACTTTTTGTTGTGCCTGTATGCCTGTGACAAAGATGGCCAACAACAGCAAGGTGAAAAATCGTTTCATGGTTTTGTTTGGTTTTATCAGTTATACTCGGACAAAGATACGACAATAAAATGAGAGCAACGACATGTTATGTCTTTAAATGCGGGTAAATTACATGTTGTTGCCTTATTTCAAAGGGAGCTTTTCCGGGATAACGGCAGGCCGGGGAGGAATAAACAGGGGCTGAGGCTTTAACCATCCTAATTTGAACACGGGGCGTACCGGTTGAGGTTTGTCAGCCGTGTCCGGCCGTCTACGCTGTGAAGACGGAGTTGCAACAACTTTCTCTTCCGGAACCTTAAACGATACAGGCAGAGAATAGCGGCATCTAACCGTTGTACCATGATCTTTGCCGGCAGTCCACCGGGGCATTTCCTGAATTGCTTTCAGCGCCAGGGTATCCAGTGTTGCTTCCAGCGGACGGACTACGTGAGGAGTTGAGATACTTCCGTCTTTTTCCACGACAAACTGAATGATGACAATACCTTCCGTCTTGTTTTTCTTGAGAGCTTCCGGATAGGTTATTTTCCGGTCCAGATATTCCTGAAAAGCTTTCATGCCTCCGGGATATTCCGGCATTTCTTCTACGCTTGTGTAAATGCGGTTTGAACCTTTAGGTTGCAGACGAATCGGATAAGGTTCGGAAGTATTCTGTAAGAAAGGCTGTATAGAAAGAGACTGGTTCTCCATACCGTCGGCACGTATCGTTATGGGATGACTGAAATCCGCATCAAGACGGAACAGTCCGATTTCATCGGTCAGGGCTTTTCTTCCAGTACCCTGAATGCTGACTACCGCACCTGTAATGGGTTTTCCCTGGTTGTCCAGTACATATCCTTCAATCGGATACAGTTGTCCGCTTTGTTTGAACAGTCTGCGGTCTTCCGGACTGTCCAGATAGATAATGGTATCTTGAGCTGCTTCGTTCAGCCGGAAGCTCAGTACTGGAGTCTTTTTATCATCGGTGAAAAAAAGATTTGCCGTACGGAAGATATTGTTACTGCTTTCTTCCTGAAAAGAAATGATTCCCTGAGCATTTCCAGTATATTCCTGAGTGCGTCCCATGATTCTCAAAAAGACTCCGAGCTGTGGATCACCGTTTGACTTTTTGACCGTAATGCGATAATCGGTCTTGCCGTTTTGGGCAGGACCCGGAACTGCAGCCTGAATACTGATACAGATCATGCTGATCATTACAGGCAAGATGAAACGACGGCTGAAGTTTCCGCTTCTTAACTTCTGGAGACGTTCCAGGGCATGCCGGCGGCTGAGCATGACTTGCCGGCGGTAAACCAGACAGGTTGTCAGAAAATAAACTCCGGCTTGTATCCATAAGGCCCGATACTCCGGCAAGACTTCCTGCAAGGTCGCCCCCATATTGTTGATTTGTACGAATCCATTGATTCCGAAGGTTGAGGGAAACAGCCAGGAAAATACTTTCCAGAATGAAGGAACTGCTGCTCCCGGCCAGGAAATACCCGAAATAAACAGTAACGGGATAGACGTGAAAACATAGACCAGCATACAGGCTTCCCGGTGATGGATGAAAATCGAGCAGGTCATGGCAAAGAAAATGCAGGCCAGCAGATAAGGGAAGATGAAAGCCATCAAAGTCGAAGGCTGGGCAATTTGTACCAGACTGAACATTTGCGGCACAGCACATAAAACATATGCTGAGATCGCAATGTATATCAGTAAATAGGCCATAGACTTGCCAAATACAATACGCAATGTTCCTTCATAATGGCGTCCGATCGGTACCAGATCTTTGAAGCGGTTGGTTTCCCGGGCCGTTCCGGCAGACATACCGATTCCCAGCAGCAAAGTCTGTTGCAGAATCAGCATCAGTACGGCCGGAATCAGAAAGCTGGCAAAGCCGTCCTGTGGATTGAATAGAGAGATATCTTCATATTCAATGGGAGCCGTGCTGACCTCATCCTGCCGCTGGGTTGTATTTCCCATCCGTTGGATTTTTATTTGTTCATTGACAGTTAAAGAGGCATTGGTCGCTGATAGCAGAATGGCTTTGTAATAAAGCATACCACTCATATCACAATAAATATTGACCTGAGTCTGACGACCTTGAGATATGTCCCGGCTGAAACTCTCTGGAATATGGATAACGCCATATACCTTTTTTTCTTTCATCAGACTTTTAGCTTCTTCCATGTCTGCACAATAAGACTGGATCTGCACATCGGCACTTGCATCCATTAACCGTAAATATTTCCGGCTGAGTGTAGAGTTGTTGTCATCCACAACTGCAGCAGGAACTTCACGTACCACTTCGTTGGTATAAATGAAAGCATACACCAGCGGATAGGCTAGGGGTACCAGCAGGAAAAAGATGAGTACTCCTTCATCGCGTACCGTGGCTTTCAGTTCTTTGGCAAAGATGTGGAATAATCCAGCCAGGCCGTTTCGGATAATATCTGAGAATGAACGTTCTTTCATGAGGTTATCGTGTTATTAGGGGACATAAACATATTGCAGCAGAATAGTCCGCAGTTTCTTTAATACCAGGAAAGGAAGAAGCAGGAATACAAGTAAGGCTGCTACTGCCTGCCATGCGTAGATCAGCGGATAGCCGTTCAAAGCAAAATTGACATAAAGCAGGTAATAATGCCGCAGAGGAAACAGGACACACAATGCCTGCAGGGTCGGATGCATGGCCATAACCGGAAATGTAAATCCGGAAATGGAGAACGAAATGACTCCCCATAAAGAGGCGGCACTCAAGGCCAGACGGAAAGATCCGAACAGGCCGAAAAGGAATACACCGAAGGCCTGTGAGGAGAGTACCAGTAAAAGTCCGGCCAATAACATCGGAAAGATTCCGCTGTGGCAGGGATAATGTAAATATCCATATAGATATACATTATAGAATACTGCAATGACAAAGAAAACAAGGGTATGTGGGAGCAGCTTCCCGATCAGTACTTTGGTGATCGAATTATCAGCTAAACGCATCAGCTCTCTGCCTGTTCCGTTTTTCACTTCTTCTCCCAGGGTATAAATGGTGGTCAGGAATATAAGTAACATTAAAATACCCGGAAACAGCGTGTTGCAGAGGTAAACCGAATAGTTAAGCCATGGATTATTCAGCGCGTGAGTATCTATGACAATCGGTTGCAGAAAGGCCATGGCCTGGTCTTCCGTAGCTCCCTTTGCATACAAGGTTGCCCGTCCGACAGCTCCGGCTGCCAGTTCGGAAATGGTCCGCTGATCCTTGTAAAGCAACGAGCCGGCAATCAGATAGGAATAATTGACATAAAAGGAAACTTTAGGCTGCCGGCTGGCCAGTGTTGCTTCTGTAGTTCCTTCGGGAATATAATAAAAAGAATAAATTTCACCCCGCTGGATAGCTTTTCGGGCTTCCATGACACTGGGATAGTGTGCTACGATATGTGTCTGCTGAAAGGCATCCAGATTCCGGATAATATTTCGCGTGGTAGAAGTATTGTCCAGATCCACAACACCGGCAGGCATGTCTGTCGGCAGTCCGTTCGCCATCAGGGTGGTGAAGAACAGATAACAGAATACCGGCGCAATAATCATGCAAAACAGATACAGCGGCCGGACGGCGATGCGCAGAACTTCTCGTTTGGCAATATTGAGCAGACACATAATTTCCTGTTTATTTATTGATCGTGCAGATTGCTGACATACCAGGTCTCAGGTTTTCAACAGCTTGTACGGGCTTGGCTTTCACTTCGAATGTTTTCAGATCATACTGTCCGGTTGTCTTGGTTGCCTTCCAGGCAGCATACGTTCCCAGATCTTTCATATAAGTAACCTTAAAGGTTGCTTCTTTTTCCAGAGCTGGGATATAAGCCTTGATTTCACCTCCGACGGAGAATTGCTTCAGGAAATCTTCACGGACATTAAATGTAACCCACATTTCGTTCAGGCGGGCTATATTCATAATCGGAGCTCCGGTTCCCACCAGTTCTCCTTCTTTGGGAAACACTTCGGTTACTTCTCCATCAGCAGAAGCCAGCAGATAGGTTTCGGCAATATAGGAAGCCACTTCGGCAACGGCTCCTTTGGCGCGTTCCACCTGTGCTGCCGCCATGGCTTTATCTTCCCGTTGTGCTCCATTCTTGGCCATTGTGTATTGAGCATGAGCTGCACGTTCGGTTGCCGCCATGGCATCATATTGTGCCTTGGCTTCATCGCGTTTCTGGGCAGTCATGACTCCCTGTTCAAACAGACGGTTGACGCGGTTGTAGGATTTTTCAGCAATCTCCAGACCAGCTTTGGCCTTTTGCCACATTTCAAAGGCAGCCTGCAACTGTTCGGCACGTGTGCCTCTGATTGCTTTTTCGTTAAGTGCCTGCGCTGCCTGTTCCGCAGCCTGTGCCTGCGAAAGTTTAGCCATGACGTCCGGAGCTTCCAGAATAGCCAGCGTGTCACCGGCTTTCACCTGGTCGCCTTCCGATACGAAATATTTTAAGATCCGGCCCGGTACTTTACTGGATACCCGGTATTCAGTCGCTTCTGCCTGGCCCTGGATGACTTCCGGTTCAGTTCCTAACGTAAAGAAGCCTATTGCGCTGACTACGGCAACTACGGCCACTAAAGTAATGAAAGCCAGCAAAACATTGTTGCGTTGAGTTTTTTCAGCCATATCTGTTTGTTATTTTAAAGTTCCCATTGATTTGTTTAAATATACTTCACTCATTTTTAAATCGATCTGAGCATCAATCTTTCCTGATTGAGCTGATAGCCAAGCTGTTTGTGCTTCCAGTACGTTACTGGTGGAAATTACTCCTTCCTTGAAGCCGAGATTGGCGTAACGCAGGTTCTCATTGGCTTTATCCATGTTTTTCTCGGCCATTATCAGACGCTTGGACGCTTCGTTTACTTTGTATGAACTTTGAGTAACCTGAAGCTCGACTTTCTCTCTGACGTCTTCCAGCTGATAGCGGGCAATGTTGGCCTCGGCTTTGGCTGCTCTTACCTTATAGATACCTTCTCCCCAGTGGAATACCGGAATCTTGACAACAACTCCGGCAGCCCACATTCCGCGGAACTTGTTTTCAAATCCGTTTATTAATGAAGGATTGGTGACCAGATAATTGGCGGTGAATGCAACAGACGGAAGAAAGTCTGCTCTGACTACATTGACCTTTTGCCGGTAGATCTGTGAAGCCAGTTCCAGACTGCGCAATTCTTCCCGGTTGGCCAGGGCCGTATTCACATTGCTCTCCGTATATACGTTGGGCAGGCTGAGGTTCTCCATTTGTTCATCTGCCAGTCTTATTTCACTGTCTAAAGGCAGACCGCATAACTGGCAAAGCACCATTTTGGAAAGACTCAGGCCGTTTTCCACCTGTGTCAGAGTCATTTCTGCTTCATTGACTTTTACTTTGACGCTCAGTCCGTCCGCCTGGGTTGCAACTCCTTCTGCCACCATCTTTTCTACATCTGAATCCAGCTTGCGGACCAGTTCAACGTAACTCTCAGCCAGTTTTTTCTTATTGACCAGAGAAATGACCTGCCAATAAGCCTGATCTGTGTTTAGAATCAGATCCTGCATGCCTGTGGCATGTTGTGATTGAGCCAGCTGTTCTGCATATTTGGTGATCTTGTTGTAGGCGATGATTTTTCCTCCCATGAACAGCGGCTGCGTCAGTGTAGCGGTTCCTAATGTCATGTTTCGGGTATCCGTACGAAAAGCATCCACGATACCTTGTCCAATGCCATTAAGTCCGGCGCTGAGTCCGGGGATCATTCCTGCAAGAGGCTGGAGCAGAGATCCCAGCATCGGGTTTGAAGCCCCCAGTTGCTGCAAGGCCTCTTGCAGCTGTGCTCCGGTAGCTGTTCCTATGTTGCTGATTGTCTGTTTCTGTTCGTCACTTAACAGAGAGATTTCTTTCTGCGTACGCATATACGCTCCCATGACATCAATCTTGGGCAGAAAATTGGTGAATGCCGCTTTCTTCTGATAGCGGGCTGCATTGATCTTTTCCTGTGAGATGCGTAATTCCTTGTTGTTGGCAAGGGCCAGCGTTCTGCAGCTGTCGAGAGTCAATACTTGCTGTGCATAGCTTCCGATAGCTATGCCAGTAAAAACGATGAGGCTTAAGATTCGTTTCATGGCCAATTGGGTCTTTGTGTTCTTTTGGTTGCTTATGCAACAGTGCAAATGTATGACATTCTAACAAACTTCCCAAGCATTTTGTTGAAAAGAGTGTCAATGCAACCAAAATTTAATGGAAATTATTCTTTGCCAGTTTCGGCTTTTTACTGATCGAACAATGGGTTACCTCTACATTCGGATTGGAACGTGTTGTCTCTGTGGCTGTGTCTTCTCCGGCAGGGAAGCTTCCTGTTGCCATTCTTGTGAATACAGGTGCCAGCAACATGTCTTCTGCCGTACCCAGCTCTCCAAGTTCTCCTGCATAGTTCTCGGCGAGTTCATAGTCCGGCTGCAGTCCGTTGTCAAAATAATCCTGGAATCCTTCGGCATTGCTGAGATACGCAGTTGTCAGCCACAGCTCCAGTTGCGGGCTCTGTTCATCGGTAAATAAACTTTGTGCCACATTCTTGCCGAAAGTTGCTGTACCAACCTGCAAAAGTCTTTCTTTCAGGTAAGGACGCAGACAGTTTATGACTATTTCAGAGGCCGAAGCCGTATTGTTTGAAGTTATGATGTATAGATTCTCGTAGGCGAGAGGTGTTCCTCCGGGGATGAGCGAAGGTTCGAAAAGATAACTTTCCGTTTTCGCAATTTTGTCATTGTAAGTCATGTTCAGAAAAGTCTGTCCCATGGCATTCTGGGGAGCAAGCAAAGTACTCAACAGTTGAGATGTGCTGACATATCCGCCAGGATTGTAACGTAAATCAAGAATGATGTCATTGGGCTGGCGGGCAGCTATCTCAACGAACATATTCTGCAATGTTTCGGTATCATCTGCGCCGAAACTGTTGTAAAGAATATAGGCAGCAGTCCGGTTTCCGGCCGTGATAAAGCTGGTCTTCATCAGGTTGGTTTCTTCGATATACCGGGGAGCCGGGATTTCAGTAACTCCCAGTGTGTCGAATCCTTCTCCGTTATAGTTGCCTAAAGTGAAGGTATATGATTGAGTCGGTGCAGATACATATTTGCTGTAATCTCCGCTTCCTATCTTTTTGTTGTTGGCTGCAATGATCCAGTCTCCTCTTTTTAATCCGGCTTCTTCAGCAGGAGATCCCGGCTGGGTGTAAAGCACCCGTATGGCGTAGTCTCCGCTTCCTGTCCGTATCAGGGCTGCTTCATATCCGAATGTAGGGCTGCTGCTTAAGGCGCGGGAGACATTCACCGAGTCAATGTGAGAAAACAACGTACCGTTTTTCTGATCCCTGCTGGAGGCTGCATTTTTCAGGAAGTTCTCCGGAGTCTGGAAAAAGTCGAGGCTCTCTTCAGCAGGAATGTCTTCATAAAAGAGATAATTCTGCTGCATGGTTTCGTAAATCCATGTTTTGCTGGCAATCAATGCATAATATTCTCCCGAGCGGTCTTCTCCACATGCCATTAATGTCAGGGAGATAACCGTTCCATAGACCAGACGGTAAAAAGCAGTTCTTTTCATGCGAAATCTTATTTCATGCTGAATGAACCTTGACCGATCATATTTCCGTCGGCAAAGATGTATACTCTGTAATTTCCAGAGGGAAGGAATTCTTCCACATTCCAGTATACCGTAACGGTTTGTTCTTCTCCGGTGTATTCGATGTATTTTTTGATGGAGTAGCCGATGTTTCTGTCTTCATAAGCAAAAGTATTGGCTTCGCTCTTGGTCAGAATATCATTGTCCGGTTTGGCGATCCGGATATACAATGTCTTGTTTCCTGTTTCAGCCGTAATATTCTTTACGATTGTAAACTGGATGGAGATCTTTTTGACGTCTTTCACTTTTCTGGCAGTCTTACCCCGTTTGTTCATCGGATTGACGATAATATTGGTAGCATCCAGCTGTGCTGCAAGCGAAACTTTTTCGTTCAGACTTTTCTTTTCCTTTGAAAGTGTGCTGATCTGTGCTGTTGCTGCCGAATATTTATTCTTGACTTCCTGATTTTCTTTGGTCAGTTCTGCATTCAAGCGGTTCAGAGAGTCGATCTGTATGACATAAGTACGCAATACGGCACGTACTGTTTTCAATTCCTTTTTCAGACGCATGATTTCAGCGGCATTGCTGCTCTTGACCTGACGTAATTCTTCCAGCAGACGTTGGGTCTTCAGTTTTTCACTTTCCAGTTTTTCCCGCAAAGAGTCATTGTTGATCTGAATCTGCAGCTCGTCATATTGGGTGGCAAAGGTGCTGTATTCATTCTCCATTTCCTCTTTTTCTACAGCAAACAACTCGCTCATTTCCTTATTTTTCTGTGCTTCATGTACAGCAAAGAACGAAACTCCACCAGCAATTACCGCCAGAATGATAATAACTATAATCAGTTTTTTGTTTTTGTCCATATTGTATGAATGCTATGATTTTTGGCAAAAATACAATAAATCATTGAATAAACGAATAAAACCTTCAGATTAAAAACGTTCTAAACTTCTGCCGGTGAAAATTGGAAGCAGAACCGGGCCCTCCGCCGGGCTGTCGTTTTCTTGCCGGATACCTTGGGCCGGTGTTGTTTTGTCCCAGTTGTACAAAGCAATTTTGCGTATATTTCGCCTGAAAACTAAGGATATTCTGATCGGCTGACATGAGAAAGTTGATTGATTTCCATTAGGCAATCAATCAACTTTCATTAGGAAATTTATCGACTTCCATATGGAAGTCGATAAAAAGATGAAGAATGTTTGATAAACTTTATCTCATGTTCGGACCTGATCCGTTCGATGGTTTGAGAGATGGGGCAGTAATCTGTGTATGTTTCCAGGCAACAAGAACGGTAATGGTCGGCGGCTTGTCCCGGAAATTCAGCTTATAGAACCAGAATGGCAGGAGGAGAATCATTGGATTGCCAGGATTGGAATTCCAAATTTGGAAAGAGAGATGCTCCTTGTCCGGTGATCCAGTTATTGAGAAGATTGGTTATTTTATAGGATGTCTGGTCTGTGAAATAAAATATTATATCCATAACTGTTCCGGATCCCTTTTTCCCTACTATTGTTGTCCCATTGGGGTAGTAGCAATATTCGATGGTACATTTGTTTATTGTCTGATAGCAGAATGCATAGCATGTGGTTTTTAAACCTATGCAGTAACAATTGTAAATATTGCCCGAATTGCATGAGTGACAGAGCATGCCCTGCGTTTTGCTTCCCAGATCACAATTGGCACTGTAACTGTTGAGAAGAAATCCCTGGTTTACTCCAATAAGTCCTCCAATGTGTGCCACAGAGGCTTCTGTGTAAAAATCTTCCGTGGTACAATTGGCGATATATCCTAAATTATTGGATGCAATGCCTCCAACTTCTTTTCCTTCTGCATTGGCTGTTTCTGTGATAGATACATTTTTAACGCTGCAATTAGTGATTGTCCCCCAGTTTTCTCCTGCAATGAAGCCTATGCCTGTCTTTTCGCTGATGTGAATGGAGGAATTCTGTATATGCAGGTTTCTTACGATACCGTTTTCTCCGATGCTTCCGAATACTCCAAACCGGTTTCGTTCTTCCGGAGTAGTTAAAGTCAGATTGGATAAGCAATATCCTTGTCCGTCAAAGATATCTTCAAATGATGATTGTTTTTGTGTATTGCGATATGCGATTCCAATTTCCATCAGCTGACTGCATTCTTCCGGAGTAAATTCGATATCTGCACACAGCCTGTAGATGTTTCTTCCGTTTTCTTCGGTCCGGAATTCCTCCAGGCTACGTCCTTCGTAAGCTTCTCCGTTGATGAGATGGGTAAAGGCGATGAAATCTGCAGCCGTATGAATCCCTTGTGTGTCAGCATTCGAAAGAATGCGACAGGAATACGACGTACCTGCGGCGAAATGGCTTTCGGGCATGAATGTTTCGTAGCTTTTTCCATCAGTTGTTTGTATGCAGATGTCTATTTTCAGATGTTCTGAGGGAGGAATGATCAGTGAATAGTTTCCGTCGTCGGCTTTGTCCAGTGTGACCGACTGCGGATTTTCTGTTGTTTCCATACTCAATGCTCCCGTCCGATGGTTCAGACCGGTTATGAGAACTGAGGGACGGAACGTAATGTTTTGCAGGGTTTGGTTGATTCCTGCTGCTACATGAAAGGTGATACAGGCAAAAAGATGTTTAAATGTCAGGTTGATCCGGTCACCTTTCCGGCAACTTTGCCGGTCGTACAGGATATCTTGCAGCTGTCCTTTGCCGTCATAAAAAAGTTGAGGATCCGTGTCGATATAAGGTGTATAAACGGTAAGTTCGGCTGCATTTCCATTTTCATTCCAGACGTCGGGCAGCTCTCCTTCCCAGAATGTACCGTTGTAAGTCATGAGAACGTTGTCGGCTTCCATCCCTCCGGTGCTGAACAGGGAAAGCCTGCTGCCTGCAGGAAGTGTTGCGGCGGAGGTTCGTGATTCCAGGAAGCCGGAGTATTGGTTGCCCGAAATGAGAATGGATGGCGACGGAGTGAAACTTTCATCACTGGAGCATCCGAAAACCAATGAAAGCAGAAACAGGCAGAAAAGGCAGGAGGGTTTTATGGGAAAGTAACTTCTAGGGCATGTCATAAGGCGTTTTTCTTTTAAAAACGCAAAGCCTTATTCAAAGATACCTTTCAGGCTAAAAAAAACGTTGCCGGGCTCTCACAGCCAGGCAACGTCTATGATTAATACAAATACAACTAAACGAGAATCTTCTAAACTATATTAAATAGAAAGGATTATACAATACCCTGAGCCATCATTGCATGAGCAACTTTCATGAAGCCTGCGATATTTGCACCTTTTACATAGTTGATGTAGCCGTCAGGCTCTGTACCGTATTTAACGCATTGCTCGTGGATATTATGCATGATCTGGTGTAACTTCTGATCAACTTCTTCTGCCGTCCAGCTCAGATGCATGGCGTTCTGGCTCATTTCCAGTCCGGAGGTTGCTACACCACCTGCATTGACTGCCTTGCCCGGTGCATACATCATCTTGTGTTCGATGAATGCGTCGATAGCTTCCGGCGTACATCCCATGTTGGAAATTTCGCCTACGCACAATACTTTGTTCTGAATCAGCTGAGCAGCGTCTTCTCCGTTCAATTCATTTTGAGTTGCACACGGAAGAGCGATATCTACTTTAACTTCCCAAGGACGTTTTCCGGCAACAAAAGTAGCACCCGGGAACTTTTCTGCATACGGAGCTACGATATCGTTGCCCGAAGCACGCAGTTCCAGCATATAGTCAATCTTTTCACCGCTGATACCATCCGGATCATAAATGTATCCGTCAGGTCCTGAAATAGTAACCACTTTGGCTCCCAGCTGGGTTGCTTTCGTTGCAGCTCCCCATGCTACGTTACCGAAACCGGAGATTGCCACCGTCTTGCCTTTGATGTCAATACCCTTTTCGTCAAGCATATGTTTCACGAAATAGAGTCCTCCGAATCCCGTAGCTTCCGGGCGGATCAGAGAGCCTCCGAATTCCAGTCCCTTGCCTGTGAAGGTTCCGGTGAATTCGCGGGTCAGCTTCTTATACATTCCGAACATATAACCAACTTCACGGCCTCCAACGCCGATGTCACCGGCAGGAACATCCATATCAGGACCTACATGACGCCAAAGTTCCAGCATGAATGCCTGGCAGAAACGCATGATTTCCGCATTGCTCTTTCCACGTGGAGAGAAGTCTGAACCGCCTTTTCCGCCACCCATCGGCAGAGTGGTCAGTGCATTCTTGAAAGTCTGTTCAAATCCGAGGAATTTCAGGATAGAAAGATTGACGGAAGCGTGGAAACGGATACCTCCTTTATAAGGGCCTATGGCGTTGTTGAATTGTACGCGATAACCTAGATTTGTTTGTACTTCACCTTTGTCGTCTACCCATGTCACACGGAATGTAAAGATACGGTCCGGTTCTACCAGGCGTTCAATGATTTTTGCCTTTTCGAATTCCGGATGCTGGTTGTAAACAGGCTCGATGGAGAGCAGAACTTCCTTTACGGCTTGCAAATATTCCGATTCACCTGGATGTTTGGCTTCCAGGGAAGCCATGATTTGACTGATGTTCATACGTCGTAATGTTATAAGGTTTAACAAAATGAAATCTTTTGTATCTGCAAAGTTATGCTTTTTCGTCGCATGACAAAATGTTTCGGCCGGTTTTTGTGCTAAATAATGATAAAATGTATAGTCTCTCATTTCGGTATTGCAAAACTCACGGGAATTTCCGTTCTTTGCATAGAATAAGCTTAAATCCTGCTATATGCTCACAAAATTAAAATTGAACCGCTTCAAAGATACCCAATTCGCCAATCTGATGACGAAACGTATCTTTAATGTCTTGTTGGTTGCCAATCCGTACGATGCATTTATGCTGGAGGATGACGGTCGGATAGACGAAAAGATCTTTATTGAATATATGAACCTCAGCCTGCGTTATCCGCCGCGTTTCACGCAGGTTTCTACGGAAGAAGATACCTGGAGACAACTGGGAAATACGATGTTTGATCTGGTAATCTGTATGCCCGGATCCGACAACAGCGATACGTTTGATATCGGACGTCAGATCAAGGAGAAATATCCGCATATTCCGCTGGTCGTTCTGACTCCTTTTTCCCACGGCATCCGGGCGCGTATGGAACATGAGGATCTGAGTATATTTGAATATGTATTTTGCTGGCTGGGAAATACGGATCTGCTCTTGTCCATCATCAAGCTGATCGAGGATAAGATGAATCTGGAGCATGATATCAATGAAGTTGGCGTTCAGATGATCCTGCTGGTGGAAGATTCCATCCGTTTCTATTCTTCTGTCCTGCCGAATCTTTATAAGTTTGTCCTCACCCAGAGTCAGGAGTTTGCCACGGAAGCTCTGAACGAACATCAGCGGACGTTGCGGATGCGCGGCCGTCCCAAGATTGTACTTGCCCGTTCGTATGAAGAAGCAATGGACCTCTATGAAAGATTCAAGAACAATATTCTGGGAATTATTTCCGATGCCCGTTTCCCCCGTGAAGGGGCCGTTGATCCGCTGGCCGGCATTAAACTGTTGGGAGAGATCCGCAAGAGTGATCCTTACATGCCGCTGATTCTTCAGTCGGCAGAGGAGAGCAACCGTGCCTATGCTTCCCGGCTTGAAGCTTCTTTCATCGATAAGAATTCCAAGAAAATGAATATCGATTTACGGGATGCTGTTTCGCGGAATTTCGGTTTCGGCGATTTTATTTTCATCAATCCGCGTACGATGGAGGAAGTAGCCCGCGTTCATAATCTGAAGGAATTGCAGAATGTTATATTCTCTGTTCCGGCTGAGTCCCTGCAATACCATATTATACGCAACCATGTATCCCGCTGGCTTTATTCCCGGGCTATTTTCCCTGTGGCCGAATTCCTGAAGCAGATTCGTTGGGAAGGTCTGCAGGATATCGACGCTCACCGGAAGATTATTTTCGAAGCCATCGTGAAATACCGCAAGATGAAAAATCAGGGAGTGGTGGCTGTGTTCCAGCGCGACCGTTTCGACCGCTATTCTCACTTTGCACGCATTGGTGACGGATCGCTGGGAGGAAAGGGACGTGGTCTGGCTTTCATCGACAACATGGTGAAGCGTCATCCTGAATTTTCGGAGTTTGAGAATGCTTCAGTAGTTATTCCCAAGACCGTGGTGCTGTGTACCGATATCTTTGATGAGTTCATGGATACGAATCTTCTTTATCAGCTGGCTTTGAGCGATGCCGATGATGATACCATTCTGAGAGCCTTTCTGAAAGCAAAACTTCCCGACCGTCTGGTGGAAGACTTCTTTGCTTTCTTCGATGTAGTGAAAGCTCCGATAGCCATCCGTTCGTCCAGTCTTCTTGAGGATTCGCATTACCAGCCGTTTGCCGGTATCTATTCCACCTATATGATTCCTTATCTGGAAGACAAATATGAAATGCTCCGTATGCTGAGTGATGCGATAAAAGGTGTGTATGCTTCGGTTTATTATCGTGACAGCAAGGCTTACATGCAGGCCACCAGTAACGTCATCGACCAGGAAAAGATGGCCGTTATTTTGCAGGAGGTAGTCGGAACCCAGTATGGCGACCGTTATTATCCGGCCATATCGGGAGTGGCCCGTTCCATCAACTATTATCCGATCAATGACGAAACGGCTGAAGAAGGTACCGTCAGTCTGGCACTGGGACTCGGCAAGTATATCGTTGACGGCGGACTGACTTTGCGTGTCTGTCCGTATCATCCGGACAAGGTGCTTCAGACCAGTGAAATGGAAATAGCCCTGCGCGAAACGCAGACCCGTTTCTATGCGCTTGACTTGAAGAACAACGGACATAACTTCTCGCTTGATGACGGATTTAATCTCCTGAAGCTTACCGTAAAGGATGCCGAAAATGACGGTGCCCTCGATTATATTGCTTCCACCTACGATCCGTATGATATGGTGATCCGTGACGGAATCTATCCGGGCGGCCGTAAGCTGATTACTTTTGCCAATATCCTTCAGCATGATGTCTTTCCTCTGGCACGCATTCTTCAGCTTGCCCAGCAATACGGACAGGCAGAAATGAGGCGTCCTGTAGAGATTGAGTTTGCTGTTAACTTCGATGCGCGTACCAAGAGCGGTGTCTTCTATCTGCTTCAGATTCGTCCGATGGTCGATGTGAAGGCCGGACTTGATGAAGATCTTACCCAGATACCTGATGACCAGTTGCTGCTGAAGAGTGAAAATGCCCTGGGACATGGTATTATGGAAGATATCAGCGATGTGATCTACGTGAAGACGGAAGGCTATTCGGCTTCCAATAACCAGTTGATTGCTTATGATATAGAGAAGCTGAACCGCCGTTTCCTGGATGAAGGGAAGCATTATGTGCTGGTAGGACCCGGCCGGTGGGGCAGCAGCGATACGTGGCTGGGGGTACCGGTCAAATGGCCGCATATCTCAGCGGCCCGTGTCATTGTGGAAGCCGGACTGACCAATTATCGGGTAGATCCCAGTCAGGGAACTCACTTCTTCCAGAATCTGACTTCATTTGGAGTGGGGTATTTCACCATTAATGCCTATATGAATGAAGGTATTTACAATCAGGAACTGCTGAACTCCATGCCGGCTGTGGAGGAAACGAAGTTCCTGCGCTGGGTACATTTTGATCGTCCGCTGACTGTGAAGATGGACGGCCGCAAGAAACTGGGAGTCGTGGTACTGCCGGAAGAAGAATAAGAACGAAAGAAGCTGTTATATAATAAGGAGGCGGGCAAATGTCGGTGGATGTTTGCCCGCCTCGGGCTTTTAAAAAAAGACTTCGACGAATGCAATAAAACGTTTCGGCGTTCAAAGGAAAAGAATTCGACGTTTTTTAAAAAGCCCGAAGGGGAACAGGCACCGTGAAAAAGTGTATTTGGAATAATTTCCTAAAATAAGAAAAAAAGATCAAAAAATATCCGTGATTTTTTGTCTTTTTTTTATATGATGTGAAAAATAGAACAAAAGTCGCAAGAATAGACCTTGTAGATGTATTTATTTCCCTCTTACTTTGCACCCGATTTGAAAAGGAATAACTATATTAATTATTAAACATTATTTCATCATGAAAAAAACATTATTTATTGGCTTATTTTCTATTGCTTTGGCCGGAGGTGTACTGACTTCTTGCAGCAACGATGATGATTCATCTGTCGTATCTCCGATCACGCAGACTAAAACTTATGCGGATGCCAGCGGGCTGACTCTTACATATAGCGGTGCTCCTATGCTGGGCAAGCAGGTTGTCTTTACACCGGATGCAAATGACATTACCAAGGCAACGTTGACTTTATCAGGTGCTCAGACAACTTCTCCGTTGAGTGATAATGCTTCCGGCCTGACTACGGCAGGTGTCATTCCGGGCGAAGTAAGTACTACCATTGATGTAGACCTGACAATTAAAAACGATACGGTAACCTTTGCCGGAGAAGAAAACAGAGGAGGATATACCTTGAAATACCAGGGATTGGCTACCGATGCTTCTTTGAATCTGGCCTTGAATGTGACTTTTGTTGAAACTGCCTGGACCAATACTTCCTGGCAATTGCTTCCTCCGGGAAATCTGTTCAGTGGTGATCCGATGCAGCCTATTCATGTAGTATGGGATGCAGAGCCATTTGATTTTAATGGATCTCCTTATGAAATTCAGTCATTGATTACTTTGGCTATTAGTATGACTCAAATTGAAGGAAACACCATTCCTAAAATGCTTTGTGAAGTATTAAATAAGGTAACTTTCCTTTCTGACGGAAATGTTCAGGCTGAATACAAGGATTCGCTGAATGCAACAGAGTGGAAGACTTCACCTTTGAATCTGGCCACTTATACTGTGCCTGAACCCAATAAGATCCGTTTGTTCCTGAATCCGGCACAAATTGCAGCAACAGCTTCCGGTAAGAGCCGTGCCGGTATGACGGATGTTCTTTCACAGCTGATGGCTGCTGTTACTCCGATGCTTTCCGAAGGAATTCTGATCACTTTGGAAAAAGATGAAGAAGGTGTGCTGAAAGCTTATCTGGATACAGAAACTCTGCTCCCGATTCTGAAGATCGTAGCACCGCTCTTTGAAGATGAAGCAGCAGTGGAACAGATTCTTTCTATGTTGAAAGCTCAGGCTGGTGAAATGGCCGGAATGGTTGATGTATTCCTGAAGCCGGCTCTGGTTGCGATGCCGCAGATCATCGGTTCAACAGAAACCATTCAGATTGGTATCAAGATGCAGGCCGCTCAATAAAACAATAAGAAAAGACCGCAGCCGTTTCCGTTTGAGGAGAGGCTGCGGTCTTTTTTGTGTTCTTACGTGTCGGATCTTTCTGCTCAGAAAGCATATCCGAATCCGAAATTCAGATAAATGGGATACATGGCGAATGAGATTGTCTGGAAATCTTTCTGGAAAATATCATTCAGTCCCCATGTCAGGTCGGCGAAAACTTTCAGATGCTTGAAGGCTTTCCAGTCAGCGCCAGCCTGTACACCCCATTGAAAATGATTCATATCATTATGGAAATCATATGTTGCAACGGCACCGTCCGTGAATACAATCTTCTGTCCCGTAGGGTTTCCTTCCCGAAGATAGCCTTCATATACTTCACCGGAAAAATCCCCGTCCATCAGATACGAGAAATAAGGGCCCAGCTTGACACTCCATCTTTCGCCGAATTTGTGGGTGGCCAGTAAAGGAATGGTTACCAGTGAACTTCTTAATTTGGTCCGTACACCGCCGGTCCAGTTTCCTTTCAACCGGTTCCCGTCGCTGCCGATGATTTCCATTCCGTAGTTTTTCACCGTAGCCCGTGTTGTCATGTTTTTGTTTTCCAGTCTCAGTCCGGTGGTCAGTCCCCATTTCTTTTCTGCCCCGAACCATTTGATTGCATTTCCCTCCAGCATGATGGCAAGCGTAGGATTATACGAATCAATACTTCTGATTTCAGCTGGCAAAGGCAGGGGAGAACTTCCTCCGATACTGATACCTGCCCGGACTTCGTATTCCCATCCGTGCAGGGCTGCATTCAGCAACGTCTGATTCTCGTTCTTTTGGGCATAAAGACAGCTTCCGGCAGTAATTATGGCAGCTGTCAGTGCAAGTAAATATCTTTTCATATTCTTGTCAGATTCTGTTTTATGGATCTTGAGTGATCCGTCCGTTTATTCAAAAATCAGTTCCATCTCGTCAATAAGCAGCGTACTTCCCGGTGCACCTTCAAAAGAAGCCCCGTCTTTGCTGGAAGCCATGACAATGCCCAGACTGTATTTCCCTTCGGCCAGTTTCTGTGCATCTACTCCCTTTCCGAAGGAATCATAATCAAAGTTGAGGCTGAAGCTGGTCCATTCATCTGTTTCGTGAGCATCTTTGATGCGTGCCACAGCTACCATATCCGGATGAGTATATCCGTTAGACGGCAAACTTCCGTCGAGCATGCTTGTTCCGTTGCTGTTGTCAAAGAAGAACGCATAGATGTCAAAAACATCTTTCTGATCCGTATATGCGCCATTAGCAAAGAACTGTTCGCCCGCCTTATACTTATAATATCCTGTCAGGCGGATCGGTTTGCTATAGAAAGGTATTCCGAACTTGGTTGCCTTGAGCGGAGCAGTCAGAGCGTTTGTCAGGTCAAACTGCCCGATAAACAAGTTTCCGGCTGCGATCGGCATGCCCACAAGGCTTCCCAGGCTTCCTGTACTCCGCGTAACCAGTTTCAGGCATTTTCCGTTCCATCCGTTATCATCCTGTGTAGTCGGATAATCTTTAGCCGCAGCCTGGCTGACCGCCAGAGCATATCCGCCGTTTCCGCTGGCCCAGGTAAGCGAATGCTCTCCCTGCTGTTCATAGAATACATAATAATTTCCCGAAGTCTTGACGTTTTCAAAATGATATACCGTCGGTATGTTAGTCGAAGTCTGTTCCGTGACCGACACACTGTAAGTGCGGTGCCATTGTCTGTCTTCCGAAGTCACGGTATATCTCACTGGGGAAGAGAAGTCATGAATGCTTCCGCTTTCCGGGCTGATGGTTGCCCCCGGAGTCAGTTCAAAAGTTGGTGCGAGGCTGGAAAGGTCAGTACCTTCCTTCACTTTTATTTCTATGGGATAGGCATTCAACTCATCACTGTAAGGCAGTCCAACCTCAATGGTATTGCTTGCCAGACAGTCCACAGGCAAGAGTGAGCAGGCCGTGATGTCAGCTTCTGCATTGGGAGCCTCTTCCTGGATACAGGAGTTCAGCGTCAGTCCCAGCAGGAAGGTTCCGGCTGTTGTTACATACGTTTTTTTCATACTTTAATCTGTTAGTCTGTTTAGTTTATCCATTATTGCGATATTCCAGCGGGCTCATACCCACGTTCCGCTTGAAATACTTTCCGAAGAATGACATATTTGCAAAGTTCAGTGAATCTGATATGTCCTGTATGGACAGATTGGTAGATTTCAGCTGCGATTTGGCATCCATGATTACCATGGATGAAATGATGTCCACACATGTCTTTCCGGTAACTTGCTTCACAGTCGTGCAAAGGTGAGCATGCGTGATACCCAGTTTCTCGGCATACCAAGCTACGTTTCTTGTCTGGTTATAATGTTGCATGACCAGCTGTCCGAAGTTCCGGCAGATTTGTTCACTCTTTGAAACAGGACTCTTGTCCGTATTCTTATTCTTATATAATATGGATACACCTTTATGTATATCCGCATACAGATTGGGAGCCATTTCCGTTCGCATCTTCTCGGGAAAAGTCTCATACATCCGGATCAGCAGTTTCAGGTAATCCTGCATAACACTTGCTCCCTCCGGTTTCAGTGAGAGGACAGGATGTCCCAAAGTCAGATAAATGGAATCCAGCATTGCTCTGGTCTGATTGCTTTCCTCAATGTATTTGGAAGAAAAGCCCAGAAAATAGATTTTCAGATTCCCGTCCACACGATAGATCTGAAAGATACTTCCCGGAGTAAGCGTAATGATGTCGTTGGGGCGTACCTCAATACGGTTCAGGTTCACTGAGGCATCCACTTCTCCGTCCATGCAGAGCACAAAGATTTCACATTTCAGTCTCACCGGGTAATTGGTGTAGAGGCTGAGCAGTTCCTTGCTGATGTCCGTACCGATCAGCCAGGGTTCAGGTAAATCTATTTTAGGCAATTCTTTTTCCATGTCTCTTTTTGTTTGAAAATATTTCATTTGCAAAGTTAGCCAATTTGAAATATCGGCTATAAAGTAATGCTATAAAATAACATAAAACAGAGAAAATCGGTGTGTTATGTCTTTCTTGAAAAGGTAAAGATAAAGAATAGACCAAAAATAAAATAAATTGACCTTGTGAGGGTGTGTAAAAAGCCGTTACTTTGCAGCCAGAAATAAAACTATAAAATTATTGTTGGATGAAAATGAAAAACTATTTGAAAGTCTTTTTTTCATTGGTATTACTGATATCTTTGGGAAGCTGTACCAGTGAGAAGGAAGAAAATGTTTCAGGCCAGGGAAGTATTATGATTGACCTGTCAACTGATTTGTCCTATAGTCGTTCGATAGACGAAGGTGCTTATCAGGATGTGAATAACTATAAGGTGTCTTTGTACAAAGGTGAAGAAGCTGTTTATACGGATAAACCTTATGGGGAATTAGATCTTACCCAGAAAGTTGATTTTGGAGTTTCTTACACTTTAACTGCTTATTATGGGGAAGATGTTGCTGCTGGTTATGATAAATTGTATGTGAAAGGCAGTCAGACATTCTCTGTTTCTCAAGGAGATACGAAAACAGTATCAGTGCTTTGTAAACCAGCCAATGCAAGATTGGCAGTTGTCTATAAAGGTAATGATGAAAGTGATACCTTTGAAGACTATTTTCAGGATTGTTCTGTTACCATAAAGACTGACTATATGGATGAAGCCTGGACTATGAATAAGTCGAATGTAGGTCAGCAGCTTTATTTGAAGACTGGAGATGAAGGAACAAAGGCTATGTTGTCTTTCTCTTTGACAGACAAAAATGGAGAACCTGTAACTGTCGAAGGATTTGAAGCTACTAAAGAAATTAATTTGCAGCCCTGTTATTCTTATACGTTGACGATCAAACCAAATCATACAGATATAGCCGGAGGTAAATTTGGTCTGACTATTACGGTTGATGACGGAGTGACAGAGGAAGATGTAACTGTTGAAATTCCTGGGGAATACATTTAATTTAAATTATAAAGAAGAAAGATATGAAAAGATATAAAAGTTTAATAGGACTTTTGAGTCTGATAATCGGTCTTTCATCTTGCGAAATGCGTGATGAACTTTGGGGTAAAGGTGAAGTAGGACCTAACGATGGAGTTTTAGAACTTGATTTGTCTTCCTTATATAATGGTGTCAAGATAAGCCGTGCTACTGATGCTGTAGATAATGGAACTACAACTGGAAACTTTAATGAGGAAGATATCAATATTGATAATTATACTCTGGTTGTAACCAAAACAGATACTCAGGAAGAAGTTGAAAAAGGACTTGTCAGTGACTTGAAAAATGAAGAAGGTAAGGTGTTGATTCCTTTGAGTGAAGGTGATTATTCTGTTAAGGCCTATAATTATGAGGGTGAGAATGTAACGGTATCCGAGCGTCCCTTCTTTAAAGGTGAGCAGACATTCTCTGTAAAAAAAGGTGTATCTACCGGCGTGGATTTGTCGTGCAAATTGGCATGTGTTGAGGTTGAATTGGGTGTGACAGAATCATTTACAGCTTCTTTTAAAGATGATTATGTTATGACTGTAGATAATGGAGAAGGAGCTACTCAGGTGTTTTCAAAAGACAATTTAGGTAAAAAGTATTATTTCAAAACTCCCGATCAGCAGGATCATTTGAGTGCAGTGATTAAAGCGACATCTATAGAAGGTAATTTTATTGAGTTGAAGGCTACTATACAGAAACCAGCCGATGCTGAAGGCGGTCATGCAAATTTGGCAGGTGGAGATTCTTTTGTGATCAATCTGACAGAAGATGGTGCTACAGACTCTTATATTAAGCTCGGCTTGGAAGTAGACTTGACCTTTACGGAAGTCGGGGAAACTATTGAAATTCCGGTAGAGAATATTATTTATGATGGACCGGATGTACCGGAGGGCGGTGGAGATACTGATCCCGAAGAACCGGAAGCGTCTATTACTTTTGAAGGGTTGCCTGCTACTTATACTTGTACATATGGTGATTCTAAAATTGCAGGTTTAGAGGATGTTCACATCTTAGCTCCTAATGGTATTAAAAATCTGAACGTTACTATTTCGGGTGAGATTTCCTCATTATTATTTATGGTGGGTTTGCCTGAAACATTCGATATTTGTAACCTAACTGATGATATTAAACCTACACTGATTAATACGTTGGAACTTATTACAGAAGATGAATATAATCAGTTGCATGCGGGAACCTGTACAGATTTTACATTTAAATTAGGAAAACTATTAGTGCTTGTTCCAAGTGTTGTTCCATCTGGAGAGAGTGTATTTAACTTGTCTGTTTCGGATGGTGTTAGCACTAAAGACGGAGATATTACAGTCATTGTAAATCCAAAAGAAGGGGAGTAAAAGTATATGAAATTAACAAATATAATGATAGGATTGTTTCTGGGGGTAGGACTGTTTTCCTCCTGCCAGTCAGAAATTGATGAAGCCAAAGGATATGGCTATCTCCAGTTGTCTTCTGTTGAAGTTAATAAGAGTGTAACTACTCGTGCTGATATTACAAGTACGGAAGCAATTGCTGTAGATGTAATAGATGAATCGGCGTTGGTTGTGAAACATGCCGATGATTGGAATGAAATGAATGATGTGTTGTTGCCAGTTGCAACTTATACCATCAAAGCATATTCAGCAGACAAGGATAAGGAGGCTCAAGGTTTTGATGCAGCTCCTTATTATGAAGGTCAGACGGAAGTGGCTATCGAAGCAAATAAAGCTAAGGCGGTTGAAATTACTTGTAAACTGGCACAGGCTAAGGTTTCGATTAATTGTTCAGAAAGTTTTAAAACAGCTTTTAGTGATTATTCTTGCACAGTTGAAGGAACAGATCTTAGTATTCCTTTTGTGAAAGATGAATCGCGTGCAGCTTATGTAAAGGCAGGTCAGTCTTTGACTGTAAAGGTTGATTTTGGTAATGGAAAATCTTTCTCTCAGCAGATTACTGAAAAGACAGAAGCTGCTTATTATTATAAAGTGAACTTAGATGTTACAGAAGGTAATGCTTCATTTGATATTTCTGTAGACCAGACTATTCATCAGTATGAAGTAACAGTAAAAGTTCCTACCAAACAGGAAAGTGCTGATATGGTGACCGGTGATATCAGAAACGATATTTCTAAAGTTTGGGGACAGTTCGCTTATTTGTCAGGTGCTTGCAATTTGGAAGAAATAACTTCTCCGGTACAGTTCCGTTACAAGAAGAAAGCCGATGCCGAATGGACTACAGTAGAAGCAGTTCAGGAAGAAGGTACCAAGAACTATTCTGCAAAGGTTGCTCCGCTTGATTTCGGTACTGAGTATGAATATTATATCTTGTGTGGAGATAAAGCTGGTGAAACCTGTACGTTTACTACAGAATCGTATGTAGAAATTTCGAACTTAAATTTCGATACATGGACTCAGAACGGGAAGAACTGGTATCCGAATGCTGATGCCTCTAATAGCTATTGGGCAACGGGAAATGAAGGAGTGACAACATTGGGTGATTCTAATAGTATTCCTGTTGAAGGTAGTGAGGCTAACAATGGTAAAGCTGCTAAGTTGAAAACAGTGTCTGTTGCATTGGTTGGTTACGCGGCTGGTAACCTATTGATTGGTAATTATTCTACAAATCTTAATGATATGGCTTCTAGTGTACAGTTTGGACGTGATTATAGTGGTGCTCGTCCGGTTAAACTGACAGGATATTATAAATATACTCCAGGCACTTCGATGAATAAAAATGGTAAGATACCTTCAGACCGTACATTAACTGTAGATGAGTGTGACATATATGTAAAACTTTGGTCAGGAGATGTTGTTATTGCTGAGTCACACTTTGTAACCAATCAAACGGTTTCCGAGTATACTCAATTTGAATTGCCTATAGAATATACAGATATGACTAAGCGTCCAGATAAGATAACAATTGTAGCTACCTCTAGTCGTTATGGTGGTGAGTTTGAAGGTTCGGGAATGTTTAATACAAAAGTTGTAGGTCAGGTTGCTGAAGGCAGTACTCTTTGGGTAGATGATTTTGAATTGTCATACTATTAATATTTTACATGAAGAAATATTTAATTCTATTTTTAACTTTTTTGTGCGTCACTTCTGTGTACGCACGAAAAAGTTATGATCGTAATATAAAGCCATCTCTGTTTGTTCCGAAAGGCTCATGGATGGGGGGAGTGACATTCTCTTACACAGAGTTGATGGGTGATAATTATAAGTTCCTTATATTGGATGATGTAAACGGAGAGGGATATACATTTAAGGTAAGTCCATACGCAGGATATTTCTTTCGGGATAACATGGCGGCTGGTGTCCGTTTGAATTATAACCGTACTTATGCGGACTTAGGAAATATCAATATTGATTTAGGTGATGACTTGACCTTTGATATCAGTAATTATGAGTATCTGGAGCATGAATATACAGCTGCCGGGTTTCTGCGTACTTATATGGGTCTTGGCAATAGTAAGATATTTGGATTCTTTAATGAATTGCGGTTAACTTATGGATATGGTGAAGGTAAAACCTTATCCGGCGAAGATCAGAAAGCAACAGGTACTTACCAGACTTCTCATCGCTTGCAGATTGGTGCGGCACCGGGATTGACAGCGTTTGTTATGAATAATATGGCTGTCGAAGTTTCCATCAATGTTGTTGGTCTGGATTTTAAGTGGATCGAGCAGACAACCAATCAGGTAGAGCACGGATCATACCGTCAGAGTTCTGCGGATTTTAAGATTAATATATTTTCAATAAATATCGGTATTTGTACCTATTTCTAAATTGACAGATTATGCTTATAAAAGCCTTGAAATATAGCTTTGTATCATTTTTATTACTGAACATGTCTTCATGTATTGAGAACGATATTCCTTATCCTTATATCGAAGGAGTTATTCAGGATATTCAGGTAGAAGGAATGCAAGGAGAAGCCGTGTTCAATAATCAGGCTCGTACCATAGAGCTGACTATTGGTGAGGATGCTTTTATAGATAGTCTGCCGATAACGAAACTGGTTGCAAATTCCGAAGCATTGATTTATCCGGATTCTGCGGCATGCATCAAGGCATCCGGTTTTCCTGATTTTAGTTTTTCTTCATTAGATGAACTTCCTTCTAATGCTAATACAGCCATAAACTTCACTAATCCGGTTTCTGTCTTATTGAAAACTTATCAGGAGTATTGGTGGAAGATTACTGTAAAGCAGGAGATAGAACGTACCATCGAAGTCGAGAATCAGTCGGGTACTGCACCTTTATTGGATTTGAATACTCATGTTGCTATTATTTATGTAACAGAAGATGCGGATTACAGAAATATAAAAATAAACAAACTGAATCTGGAAGGTTCAAAAACCAAGCTGATTCCTTCGCCTGATACGATTACTGATTTTACTCGTCCTCGTGTTTTTCAGGCTTATCGGAACGGACGTTATGTCTGTGACTGGACAGTGGATGTTCAGAAATCTTCAGTTCCTGCTTCAGTAGAGAAGGTGAATGCATGGGCTAAGAAAGCTTATCTGAGTGGAAGTTTTCGTGCTGGAACAAAGTTGTCTGTACAATATCGTGTACAGGGAGAAGAAGAGTGGATTTCTTTGGATGCAGCTTCCATAACGACTACGGGGGCTACTTCATATTCAGCTACGCTGACAGGATTGGAAAGCGGAACGAATTATGAGGTGCGTGCATTGGCGGATGGAAATGAAAGTGAAATTTTCTCTTTTCAAACAGAGACGATTGTTACGATTCCCAATATGGGATTTGACACCTGGACTCAGGATGGCAAGAACTGGTTCCCTAATTCAGATGCTGCAGACAGTTATTGGGCTTCAGGAAACACCGGAGTTACAACGGTGAAAGATGCAACTACAGTTCCTGTTGACGGAAGTGATGCGTATAAAGGAAAGGCTGCAAAGATGACAACAGTTACTGGGGTTGTACTGGTTGGTTCAGCGGCAGGTAACCTGTTTATTGGAACTTATAAAACGAATATGGGTAATCCTGCGGCAAGTGTGAACTTTGGCCGGGACTATACAGGAGCACGTCCTACCAGGCTGAAAGGATACTATAAATATAAATCAACACCGATAACGGCAGGAACAAAACCGGGCAATCTGCAGACAGATCAATGTCATATCTATTTGAGATTATGGGACAGTTCCGATACTGAGATAGCTTATGGAGAGTTTATTGGCAGTGAAACGGTGACTCAGTATACTCCTTTCGAATTTGACATAGAGTATAAGAATACGGAAGCTAAACCTGCTAAGATTACCATCGTGGCAACATCCAGTAAATATGGTGGTGACTTTGAAGGCTCAAAGGTAGTCGGTCAGGTAGGTGAAGGCAGTACTCTGTGGGTAGATGAATTTGAATTAAGTTATGATTAAACCTATGAACGGATATATGAAGAGTTTAGGAAGCTTTTTTTTATTGATATTATGCGTATGGTTGGGAGGGTGTCAGTCTGATGAAGACTTGCGCACTTCAGATAATACTGGTTTTCTGGTAACCTTGACGGATGAATTGGAGCAGGCTTATACACGTGCTACTCCTGCAGAATTGGGTAAGCCTATAAAAGAGCAGTTTAAATTGCTTGTAGTGGATACTGCTACGGGTAAAGAAACTTATTCAGGTCAATGCTCGGAATCAGTTCTGGTGAAAGCAGGCCTTTATAATCTGACTGCAACCTTTGGGGATAATCCGATCATTGCATTGGATGCCCCTTATTATGAAGGAAAGCTGGAAGGACAGGAAGTAAAGACAGGCGAAATGACTTCTGTTGAAATCCCCTGCTCGGTAGCTAATGCATTACTTTCTGTAAGTTTTAATCATGAAAGTTTGAAGAAAGCTTTCGAAAATTATTATGTAACAGTTTCGGTGAATGACCAGGCTGTAGAAATAGATTCAACTGGTAGAAAGAGTGCTTATTTCCGGGCTAATTCATCGGTGAAATTGGTCTTTCATGGATATTTGTCTGGAACAGGGCAGGAAATGACGTATGACATTCCGGAAGAAGATAAATTTCAGAATGTTGTAGCGAGAACTCATGTGAAGGTTACTTTAGGGTTAAATTCTGAGGATCTCTCTTCAGGAGTTGGTATATCTGTAGAGAAGTTGGATACAGAAACGGCTACTATTTCAGAAACAATACCGGTATCTTGTCTTCCTGCACCTAAAATTAGTGCGGTAGGATTTGATCTTGAAACACATACAATGGATATGTATGAAACAGAATCTCCTGTTGCATCCATTGATTTTGAATTATCTTCATCTTTGCAAGAACTGGAGTTTTCAATGAATTTTGAAGACGAGAATATGAAGTCACTGAATGGAGATTATGCTTTGTCTGTGATGGGAGAAGATGTTCGTAATAAATTTACTGAAGCTGGTTTTGTATTGCCTTCTGTTGGCGAAACAGAATCAAGTTTGGTTATTCCTACAGCTTCTTTGCTTTCCAGTTTGGATGAGAATGTGGTGTCCAATTCTATTACAATAAAAAGAGTAGTAGCAAATGATCGAGAGAATAAGGAAGGAGAGATTACTTATACTATTCATACTCATCAACCTGTTATGGCTTTTTCTGTTCCTGATGGTAATGTTTGGACTAAAGAGTTTACGGCTGTGATGGAAGTAGAACAGGGTAAAGGCAATAGAGAAAAAATTGGAGAGAATTTACTTTTTGAGTATAGTGATGATAATGGAATTTCATGGAAAGAACTGAATAATGTAGAAACACAACGTTTTACAGAATGTCCAGAATTGAAGGCTTATAAGGTGCGTGCAACATACAGAGGTAAATTGAAGTTTGATCCTGTGGATATTCAATTGGAAACTCCGCAGCAGTTGCCGAATTCGGGGATGGAAGAGTGGCATGCTGAAAGCTTGGGAACTTTTGTTGGTATTCCTAACTTTTGGAATAAATACGAGTTTTATGATTTCTTACCTTATAATACAGGAGAAATGGATATATGGTGGACTACGAATAATGAGCGTTCAAGGGATTATTCTGTTTCGCGTGTACATGTTACTTCTAGCCCTTGTGTTAGTTATTCGGAGAGTGTAAAACATGGAGGAAATCGTGCTGCTTTGATTTATACGTCTGGACATGGAGGTGGATATGCTTCTACAAGTAATACTCTTTATGAGGAAGGAGCTTTTGCCGGCTGCTTGTTTGTGGGAACTTATTCGTGGAGTTCGGGGACAGAAAACATGAATCTGGGACACACGTTTGAGGCTCGCCCTACGTCTGTAAGGTTTTGGTATAATTACATACCTAAAAACTCAGATTCTTTCAAAGTATATGTGGAGTTGAAGAATGGTGAGGAAATAATCGGCACAGGCACGTTTATACCGAGTGCCTTGTCTGCTGAGAGTGGATGGCAAGAGGGTATTGTTGAGGTTGAATATGTAGATTCTCCTAAATCTGCTACTTCTATTTGTGTACAATTCCTTTCTACAGATAAAACTTCATTTAGTGAGAGTGATTTCGATAAAAACAAGTCGATAACTTTCCCTGTGATGGGAAGTTGGAATGCTCATATAGGCAGTATGCTTTATATTGACGACATCTCCCTAGTTTACGATAAATAAAAATGATAAATATGAAGAAAGCATTATATTTCCTGACAGGAATTCTTCTGCTGGCTAGTTGCCAGCAGGAGGAAATTCCTTCTGGTGAAGGATTTCTGTCTTTGACAGGAATCGAAGTGCAGACACAAGAGATCACAAATGTGGCTTCGCGTGCTGTGGATGAAGATTTGACCGTTGACCTGTATAAAGGAGAACAATTTGTGCGTACTCTTACTGCAGAAGAGATGCAGAGCAAAATAAAGTTGGAGCCGGCGACAGATTATAAGCTGAAGGTGTATAGTGCAAATTACGGACAGGATGTCAACTGGACAAATAAGATGTCAGGAGAACCTGTTTATTATAAAGAGGAACCTTTTCAAGTGAAGGAGGGAGAAACGACGGCTTTGAAGGTACAGGTTCCCATGTGTAATTATGCCGTTAGTCTGGCATTGCCGGAGGGCTTTGAAAAATGGATGACTTATACATTTGAAGTGACATCCGGTGCACGGACGGTTACTTTGCAAGATGGTGATACGGTTTATTTCCCTGTTTCTGCACTCGGTTCTCCTTTTAGTTACAAACTGAAGCTTACAAATACAGATTCAGAATCGTTTGATCTGACTGGTACATGGGGAGATACGGAAGGTGAAACTGTGGAGATGAATACAGTTTACGTCATCACTTACAGCATGGAATACAATGCTTTGAAAGTAAGTCTTTAACCCACCCCCAGGTAATCACTGAACTACCCCGCAGTAGTTGTCGCGTTACCCCGTAGTAACGGACGGACTACTGCGGGGTAGTTTTTTAGGCAGGGAATGATGATTCTTTCCCGGTAAAAGCGTATTTTTATCCCGACTTTTACTTAATGAATGACACAAAAATTGCCTATGAGAAGATTAGACCGATGGAAAAAGACTTTGCTGCTGGCCTTGGCCGTGGCTTCGTGTGAGTGGATGGGAGCGCAAACTGCTACTATTTTACCTGCTCCGGTAGAGATGACAATGCAGGAAGGATACTTCCGGCTTATGGACGGAATGACCATCTGTGCGGAAAAAGATGAACTTCATCCGGTGGCAGATTATTTTGCAGAAGCCATGAAGGAAATGAGCGGCGTAACGCTGAAACAGGTTGATACGGATGGAAAGAAGGCAGATATCCGTCTGAAAGTCAGTAAAGATCTGTCACCGGAGGCTTATCGGCTGACGGTGGATGCTGATGGTGTGAGTGTAGAAGCCGGAGGACCGGCAGGCGCATTCTATGCTCTTCAGTCGGTGCGACTGGCCATTCAGCCGCAGGACAAGACGGGAATTCCACGGATGTACGTGGCCGACCAGCCGCGGTTCGGATATCGCGGACTGATGGTCGACGTTTCAAGATATTTTGTCGAGAAGGAGGAACTGATGAAGATCATCGACTGTATGTCGGTGCTTAAATTGAACAAGTTGCATCTGCATCTGACGGATGATAACGGATGGCGGCTGGAAATCAAGAAATATCCGCGGCTTACTTCCGTGGGAGCGTGGAGAGTGAACCAGACAGACCGTCCGTTCCCGGACCGCAGAAATCCGGAGCCGGGCGAGCCGACGCCTATAGGAGGCTATTATACTCAGGAGGATATGAAGGAAATTATCCGTTATGCTGCCGGCCGATGCATTGAGATTATTCCGGAAATTGATATGCCGGGACATTCGAATGCGGCACTGGCTGCTTATCCGGAGCTGGCTTGCCCTTCGGTAGACAAGCACATTTGTGTAGTTCCGGGTATGGGACAGGGCTCGGGTAATATCATTTTCTGTGCCGGAAATGAGGAAACGTTCCGTTTTCTGGAAGGGGTGATTGACGAGGTTGCGGAACTGTTTCCTTCGCATTACATTCATTTGGGAGGCGATGAGGCCTGGAAAGAATACTGGAAGAAATGTCCCCGGTGTGCGGACCGCATGAAGCAGGAAGGCATTACGCATATCGAGGAACTGCAGAGTTATTTCATGCGCCGCATGAGCAAGTATGTGCAGAGCAAAGGCAAACAGGTGATGGGATGGGACGAACTGACCAACAGCACCTTGCCCGACGGGGCAATCATCTTTGGCTGGCAGGGCATGGGTAATGCGGCCTTGAAGGCAGCAGCCCAGGGACACCGCTTCGTGATGACACCTGCCCGGCTGATGTATCTGATCCGTTATCAGGGACCCCAGTGGTTTGAGCCGCTGACATATTTCGGAAATAATACGCTGAAGGATGTCTATTCGTATGAACCGGTCGGTGCGGACTGGAAGGAAAATTATGAATCGTTGCTGATGGGCTTGCAGGCTTCTATGTGGACGGAGTTCTGTAATTCTGCCGAAGATGTCACTTATCAGGTGTTCCCGCGACTGGCTGCGCTGGCAGAAGTGGCATGGTCGCCCAAGGGACACAAGGACTGGTACCGCTTTGTCAAGAGTCTGGACAATTATCTCTACTTGCTTCGTTCAAAAGGAATCCGCTATTCTGAAGCGATGTTCAACATTCAGCATAAGGCGGTTGCAGAGAATGGAAAGGTGAAGGTGACGCTGGAATGCGAACGTCCGGATGTGGCGATCCGTTATACGACAGACGGGATGGAGCCGGATATATCGTCACCTGTCTATACGGCTCCACTGATTGTTGATCACGGGGGAGAGATCCGCTGTGCCACATTTGACGGAACCGGGAAGATGGGCAAGACGCTGACGCTGGATATGGGCTGGAACCTGGCTACGGGTAAGGAAGTGATCTCGCCCAATGTGTCGGATAAATTGCTGACCAACGGAGTGCGGGGAAGCCTGAAGCAGTCTGACTTTGAATGGACGGAATGGTACACGCCGAAGGATGCTTCGTTTACGGTGGATCTGGGAAAAGCTTCGCCTGTCAGCAGGGTGGTTTTGGGCTGTCTTACCCATTATGCGATGGGAGTTCACAAGCCGGCTGGCATTACGGTGGAGGTTTCGGCCGACGGGCAGCATTTCACGAAGGCGGCTTCGCGGACATTTACAAAGCAGGAAATCTTCAAGGAAGGCAATTTCATTGAAGATTTGTCGTTCCAGATTACCGGAGGTAAGTCTGTGCGTTATGTGAAAGTGACGACTACGGACGCGGGTATGTGTCCGGAAGATCACCTGAAACCCGGCCAGCAGTCCCGTTACCGTTTCGACGAGATCCAGGTGTTTTGATTGAACCGGCAGCCTGCTACCTTCGCAGGTTGCGGACGATAAGAGAGTTTTATGCTGACAAAACTTCTGTTTCGACTAGGTGAAACTTTTGTTTTCTCTATATGAAACTTTTGTTTCCACTAGGTGGAACAAAAAGTTTCACTCAGTGGAACAATTATTTCCACTCGTCAGAACACTTGTTTCGTTTCGTTGAAACCAATGTTTTGTTTCGTCGAAGCCGGATCTTTCCTTAGTCGGCTAAGTTGAAATATACGGTCGGTTGAGGCAGATCAATATTTCCACCATGGATTGTGATACGTGGAATTTTAAGTAAACTTACTTTTTTGCCGATTCCATGAAAAAACGTATCTTTGTGCTTGAAAATCTGACAAAAGATGGACAATAGCATGCGATATAACGATTTTGCCGGTTTCCTGGCCGGAGAGTTCCCGTTCAAGGTACAGAAGATTTCGGTCAATGCCGGTTTCACCTGCCCCAACCGTGACGGAACGAAGGGTTTTGGAGGGTGTACGTATTGCAACAATCAGACTTTCAACCCGGCTTATTGCAGGGACGACCGGAGCGTTACGATGCAGCTGGAAGAGGGAAAGCGTTTCTTCGCACGCAAATATCCGCAGATGAAATACCTGGCCTACTTTCAGGCATATACCAATACTTATGGCGAACTGGAACTGCTAAAGCGCATGTATGAGGAGGCGCTGGCGGTGGAAGGAGTCGTGGGACTGGTGATCGGGACGCGTCCCGACTGTATGCCCGACAGCTTGCTGGATTATCTGGAGGAAGTGAACCGCAGGACGTTCCTGCTGGTGGAATATGGCATCGAGAGTGCGGACGACCGGACTCTGGAGCGGATCAACCGCGGGCATTCCTTTGCATGTACGGAGGACGCGGTACGCAGAACGGCTGCAAGGGGCATCCGTACGGGCGGACACGTGATCCTGGGATTACCGGGAGAGAGCCGGGAAGATCTCATAAAGCAGGCGGAACGTCTGTCGGAACTGCCGCTCACAACGCTGAAGATGCACCAGCTTCAGCTCATTCGCGGAACGCGCATGGCGCATGAGTATGCCTTGCATCCGGAGGAATTTCACCTGTTTTCGGCTGATGAATACATTGATCTGGTTATCGATTATGTAGAGCATCTCCGGCCGGATCTGATTCTGGAGCGTTTCGTTTCGCAGTCGCCCAGGGAATTGCTGATTGCGCCTGACTGGGGACTGAAGAACCATGAGTTCACCGACCGTGTCAAGAAGCGCATGAAGGAACGCGATGCCTGGCAGGGAAAGGCATACCGGAAAGCGGACGGGCATAAAAACAGTTAGTTAACAACAACAATATATAAAAGAAACAGAAAGATGGAAATTAAAGGTAAAGTACATTATGTAGGTGTGAACGACCGCACAAAAGCGTTGTTCGAAAATCTGTGGCCGTTGCCGTACGGCGTATCATACAATTCTTATCTGATTGCAGATGATGACATGGTAGCGCTGGTGGACACGGTAGATGTGGCTTTCTTTGAACAGTATCTGAAGAAGATTCGCAGCGTGATCGGTGACCGCAAGATCGATTATCTGATCATCAATCACATGGAACCGGACCATTCGGGAGCCATTGCGCTGATTAAACAATATTATCCGGAAATCGTGCTGGTGGGTAACAAGAAGACTTTCGACATGGTGGAAGGTTACTATGGTGTGACGGGCGAACGTTATGTAGTCGGTGACGGAGACTTCCTGAAACTGGGCCATCACAACCTGCGCTTCTATCTGGTTCCGATGGTTCACTGGCCGGAAACGATGGTGACATACGATGAAACAGAGAAAATCCTGTTCTCGGGTGATGCCTTCGGTTGCTTCGGTGCGCTGAATGGTGGCTGCATCGACCGCAACATCAATACGGATATCTACTGGAACGAAATGCGCCGTTACTATGCAAATATCGTGGGTAAGTTCGGCAATCCGGTACAGAAGGCTTTGCAGAAATGCAGCGGACTGGACATCCAGACCATCTGTCCGACTCACGGACCGGTGTGGGAAGAAAAGATTCCTCAGGTAGTGGAAATGTATGACAAACTGAGCCGTTACGAAGGCGAAGAAGGAGTGGTGATTGCTTATGGTACCATGTACGGCAATACGGAAGAACTGGCTGAAGCCATTGCTGAAGAACTGAGCGCACAGGGCATCCGCAACATCGTGCTGCACAATGTTTCTCATACGCACCATTCTTATATCCTGGCTGATATCTTCAAATACAAAGGTCTGATTGTGGGATGTACTACTTACAACATGCACCTGTATCCGGAAATGGAGTCACTGCTCAGCAAGGTGGCTGCCCGTGAAATGAAGAATCGTGTGATGGGTTACTTCGGTTCATATACCTGGGCAAGTGCTGCCGTGAAGAAACTGGGCGAGTTTGCCGAGAAGCTGAAGTTTGAACTGGTAGGCAATCCGGTGGAAATGAAGCAGGCCATGAAGCAGGACAACTATGCTCAGGCTAAGGAACTGGCCAAGGCTATGGCTGATCGTCTGAAGGCTGACCGCAAGTAAGAACTGCCGGAAAGGGCGTGATATACAGACAGCGGGTGCATCTTTTTTAGCGATGCACCCGCTGTTCGTCTTTTATTAAGCGTTTGTCTGTTCCCGTCAGTTCATCCGGTTAAACTTGTATCTGAGTGAGATCAGGAAATAACTGCGCAACTGTTCGGCATAACTTTCATAGAAGCCGCTGGAACTTGCCGAGCGTTGCAGGCTTTTGCGCTGGTTCAGGATGTCGGTCCAGGTTGCGGATAGTTCTGCACGCCGTTCCTTGGCAAACTTCCAGGTCAGGGTCAGGTTCCATAACGCTTCGTTCTGTTCTTTGCTGTCCACATAGCTTCCGCTGCGGATCAGGTAGGTGAAATCGGAATCCAGTTGGAAATGAAGCGGAAGCTGGGCTGAGACCAGCGAATTGATGGTATAGTCGCGGGTATAGGTATTGCTTCCCTGCAGGGTGTTCAGAGAGTTCCTGAAATGCTGGAAGTCCCATGTGCCGTTGAGGTCAATGTTTCCCCACGAGGGCAGATAGGATACCCCGACGAAGGCATTGATGCCGGAAGTATGTGTTACGCTTTTTTTCAGTTCTTTACCGCCGTCCTCGTTGATCAGTCCCACATTATGACTGTAGTTGCCTCCCGCCCGGCCTGCCAGCTTGAAGTTGCCGATCCGTCGTTCATAGTTGGAGTTGCCCATCACGTTCCAGTTTCCGTTGATGTTGACAGGGTAGGTTTCCTGACCTCCCGTCTGAGGATTGTACAGGGTGGCCTGGGTAATTCCGTTCAGTTCCTGACTGCATGTAACGTAAGCGGAAATTCCTTTCGTATAATTGCTGAACGAGAGGTTCAGATAATGCTGGTAGGTTGCTTTCAGATTGGGATTGCTTCTGCTGATGTACACAGCCGAGTAATACACAGTGGGAGCCATCAGGTCATACAGGGACGGCTGCCGGGTACTTCCGTTGTAGCGGATGCTCAGGTCATAATCATTCTTGTTGTATTGGACAAAGAAGGTGGGCATCCACTCGAAAGAATATCCTGTGGTGTCTATGATCTGTTTTCCGTCATCCTGGTTCAGGCTTCTCCGCTGCAATGTTCCGGTCAGTCCGCCGTATGCTTTCCAGTTTTCTCCGTCATGAGAGTAGTTCAGGGAGAAAGCATGCTTGATCGTGCGGCTGTTGCGGTGGTTGCTCAGACTGTCAATCAGAAAAGGGTCATTACCGGATAAATCGTAGGTACTCTGCATTTCCTTTTCATTCTGGAGTCCCCATGCGTATGAGAACTGCAGGTTGTTCTTTTTCGTGATCCGCCAGGTATAATCCGCTCTGATTTCATGGTTGCCTGATTGTCCGGGGGAGTCCTGGTATTGATGTTGCAGGTCTGTGGAGTCCCGTCCGCTGATATCCTGCAACTGATAGAACGTTGTGCTGAAGGTTTTGTAAGCATCGTTGTCTTGTCTGTTCTGATACAGTGAGTAAGAAATTCCCAGGCTGTTTCCTTCTTCGCTGAACTGGTGGATCATGCTGGCGTAGAGGTTATATGCTTTGTTCTGCAACTTATTGGAGTTTTTTTGCCAGGTTTCATTCATCCGGATGTCGCGGCTGGTCTGTTCAAATCCCTGGAACGGATGCAGCAGATCGAGGTTGGGATTTTCGCTGAATTTGGCTGAATGGGTGTCTGACGTGTTTTCCGACCAGCTCATATTTCCGCCTCCTGCTACACGGAGCATGGTCTGCTTGTTGAGATTCCACATCAGGTTCAGGGAAGAAGAGAAACCGTTTTGAAGGTTTTCCAGTGTCCGTTCGGAAATTCCGTACTGGTTCTGGGAAGTCATATACAGCTCATTGCGTGAAGTGGACCGGTCTCCGGTCTTTGAATGATTGTAGCCGATGTTGGCTGAAACCTGGATATCATCTCCTATTTTTCTGGAGATGTTTCCACCGACATTTCCGGCTCTGTTTCCGTCGTATACTGAGGTAAAGTTGCGGTTCCCGAAACGGCCTACCAGCCCGATGTTCTCGCCGTTTTCCTTGAACTGGAATATTTGTGCCCTGGCATCGTATTTATTCTTGCTGCCGTATCCTCCTTCCAGACCTGCCATCAGCGTGCCATTGACGGCCTTTTTGGTCTGAAGGTCCAGTACATAATTTTTCTGGCTGCCTTTTACTCCGGTCATCTCTTCTTCCTCTGTCGCCTTGTCATACACCTTGAGACGGCTGACGAAACTGGCGGGCAGGTTCTCCAGAGGCACACGGGTGTTGCCCTTGAAAAACTCTTTTCCGTTGACGGTTATTTCACTGATCTTTTCACCTTTGTATTCAATTGACTTGGTTTTCGGGTCGTAACTTAAACCGGGGATGCGTCGGATCAGTGCTTCCAGATAGGCTCCTTCGGGAAGTTTGTATGCTTCGGCATTGAATATGGTCGTATCTTTTTTCTGTTCTACGGGCTGTACGAGGGCTGTCACTACCACCTCATTCAGTGTTTTTACGTCTTCCTTCAGCCGGATTGTGCCGGCCTGGATGGCATAGGCTGTTCCTGATATTTCCTGCCAGACAGGAAGGCATCCCGTAAACGACGTTTTCAGCAGGTATTTCTGAGACAGATCGCAGTGCAGGCGCAGGGAGAATTTTCCTTCTTTGTCGCTGGTTGTACCGGCAAGGAAAGTGGAATCGGGCAATGACAGCAATGAAATATTGGCATATTCCACGCTTTCCTGTTTACCGTCTCCCGGGTCCATGACGACTTTTCCGCTAATCTCCCGGTTGATTTTCTGTTCTTGGGAAAAGGCGGACAGGGAAAGCATGAACACCAGTAATAGAAAGGCATATAATTTATGCATACGTCTCAGTCTCGGAATTGTTTTGGATAATCCGGCTCCTAAAGTACTCAAAATTTTCAGATTCAAGGGAACGGAATGAATAAATTTTGGGGTGTGGAGTCTCTTTTCCATATATGAGAGGATAAGCAGGGAGACTAAAAATGTCAAGTCCTGCCGGAAAATAGATCCGGCAGGACTTGAAGAGTGAATCGGACCGGAAAGATCCGACGGATGAATTTAGTCTTGCGCCTGATGAACAGTGAGCTGCGGGAACGGGAAGCCGATACCTTCCTTGTTGAAGGTGGCGTAGACAATGCGGTTCATATCGAACATGACATCCCAGTAGTCGGCAGTCTTGGTCCATACACGTACCTTGATGTCAACGCTGCTGGCAGACAGAGATCCGAGACCGATGAACGGGGCCGGAGTCTGCAGGATACGTTCGTCGGCTGCAATGATGCGTTCCAGTACGGCTTTGACGCGTTCGTAATCTTCTCCGTATTCCACACCGAATACCCATTCGGCACGTCGGGTTTCCTGCTTGCTGTAATTAGTAATGGCGTTGCTGCTCAGGGAACCGTTGGGCACATAAATGATCCGGTTGTCCACGGTGGAAAGAATGGTGTGGAAAATCTGGATTTCCTTTACCGTACCGCTGGCGCCTTGTCCGTCAATATAGTCACCAACCTTAAAGGGCTTGAACACCAGAATGATCAGTCCTCCTGCAAAGTTGGAGAGGTTGCCGGACAGAGCCATACCGATTGCCACACCGGCAGAGGCCAGGATAGCAGCGAAGCTGGTGGTTTCAACACCCAGACGACTTACGATGGCAAAGGCCAGAATCAGGTTAAGCAGAATGCTCAGCAAGCTTTTCAGGAAAGTCTGTACACTGATTTCCAGTTTGCGCTTTTCAAGAATTTTGGCTACCAGCCGGCTGATCTGCCGGATGATGAAGCGTCCGATGATGTAAATAAGAATGGCACCGATGAGGTCTTTTCCTACGTTGATTCCCCATTCAACCAGTTTGTCGATAATCTTGGGAATATCGACCATGGAAGATGCTTTGGTTGCAGCATCAAGTAATGTTAACAGCATAATGGTTTATTTTTATTGGATTAATGATTTTATTCTTCCAGTATTCCTTTCCCCTGACGGATGATTTCGGGCTCGTCGTCACAGCAGTCAATCACTGTGGACGGTTCGATTCCTCCAATACCTCCGTCGATAACCAGATCTACTTCTTCTCCGAACTTTTCGTCAATCAGTTCCGGATCGGTCACATATTCAATATCTTCATGTTCTTCACGCGGCAGGGTAGTTGTAAGGATCGGTGCGTCCAGACTGCGGCATATCTCACGGATAATGTTGTTGTCGGGTACCCGGATTCCTACTTCCTTGCGGTTGCGGAAGATTTTCGGCAACCGGCTGTCGGCATTTAGAATGAAGGTGAACGGGCCGGGAAGGCAGCGCTTCATCAGTTTGAATGTGGCGTTGTTGACGCGTGCATATTCACTGATGTTGCTTAGGTCATAACAAATAATGGACAGGTTATGTTTGCGCGGATCTATTTTTTTCAGTTTGCAGATGCGTTCAATTGGCCGTTCTTTCAGGGCGTGGCATCCGATGGCATACATTGTATCGGTGGGATAGATGATGATTCCTCCGTCGTTGAGAATATCTACAACGCGCTGGATATCATCGGGGTTGTTGTTGTTGTCATAGAATTTGAGTATCATGGCTATACAGTTTTTTAGTTGTTCTTGTTTTTTCTCAGTTCTTCTGCCAGGCGGTAATGCAGGGCGGCTTCGCTTTCTTTTCCGGCAGCCATCAGGGCATCGGCGAAACATTCGTGTGCTCCGGCATGGCGGGGTTTGAGAGAAGTTGCCTTGTCAAGATCGCGCAGGGCTCCTTCGGTGTCACCGGTGTGCAGGCGAAGCTTGCCGCGGTTGTAGACCGGCTTGAATTCTGAGGGGCGCAGGGCAACAGCCTGGTTGAGGCATTCTTCGGCTTCGCTGATCCGGTCATCATCGAAGAGGGTGACTCCCTTGCGTACCCAGGCATCGGTATATTCGGGATAGAGTTCAAGGGCTTTATCGTAATTGGCCAGGGCAGCGCGTACGTCGTGTGCCTTGGTGATGCACTCGTTTCCCATCAGATAATATTCATGGGCATATTTTTCCAGATTCTTTTTCTGGGCATTCATGGCCTCTTTCAGCCTTCGGTTTTCTTCTTTCAGCGTATTGATGAGGTTGAGTTTCCGGCGGATGAATCGCTGGATGAGTGGTTTCTCAATATCATAACGGCTGTGAATGGCCTTGAAGAAGCGGTCGAGAAAAGAGGTGAAGTCACCCAGGTTGAAAGCCTTGACCGAAGCGGCATACAGTTCGTCGGCCTGTGCCTGTTTCAGTGCCCGTTCGATGACAGCCTGGTTATTGAAGCGCTGGGCGAAGGAAACGATTTCAGGACGTACGAAGATATCTCCCCGGGTGATTTCCCGTTTTAGGCAGATGCCTTCCAGAGAGGTACACCGGCTGAGCGCCACATAAGCTTGTCCGCCTGCGAAGACTCCTCCGGTGAAATCGATAATGACCCGGCTGAAGGTAAGTCCCTGGCTTTTGTGTACAGTGATGGCCCAGGCCAGCCGGACAGGGTATTGGGTGAATGTTCCCAGTTCCTCTTCTTCGATTTTCTTTTCTTCTTCGTTGTAGCGGTAACGGATGTTTCGCCAGCTTTCCTGATGGACGTCGACTTCCTGTCCGCTTTCCGTGATCACATAGATTGTTCCTTCACTGTCCATGCCTGAGATGGTACCGATGGTACCGTTTACCCACCGCCGTTCCGGATCGTTCTTGATGAAGATGATCTGTGCTCCCGGTTTGACGGTCAGTTCCATCAGGGTGGGAAGGCTGCTTTCGGGAAACTCTCCATGGATTTCTCCGGTGAGTGTGACCGGATCGCCCGGCAGGGAAGCGAGTTTCTGCTCATTGATATAGTCCACCGTATCGCGGCGTGTGGCGAGGGTGATATACATGTCGTTTTCACTGTTCTTTACGGGAGCATTGAACCGGGTGTTCAATAGCTGGAGATCGGCTGCACCGGCAGTATTGGTCCGGATATGGTCGAGTACACTGACGAATACACGATCCGTCTGTCTGTACACTTTCGTCAGTTCGATGGCTACCAGTTCCATTTCCTGGAATACCCGTGCCGAAAAGAAGTAAGGGTTGGGATAAAAGCGGTTGATAATCTCACGTTCATCGCTTTTTACGACCGGTTCCAGCTGGAATGCATCACCGACAAGCAGCAGTTGTTTGCCGCCAAAGGGTTCACGCATATTATGGGAGTAAACCCGCAGAACCTTATCAATGAAGTCAATGATATCGGCCCGTACCATGGAAATCTCATCAATAATGACGAGTTCAATGTTGTTAAGCAACTTGCGATGGTCGGCCGAATATTTCAGAAAACTATGCAGTTTTCCTCCTTTCAGACTGAAATTCGGATCATCGGGAAGTAAGGGATGGAACGGCAGTTTGAAGAAACTGTGGAGGGTACTTCCTCCTGCATTGATGGCTGCAATTCCGGTAGGAGCCAGAACTACATATTTCTTTTTGGTGACTTGACATACGTGCTTCAGAAAGGTAGACTTTCCTGTTCCGGCTTTTCCTGTGAGAAAAACGGACTGGCGGGTATACTGAATCAGACGCAATGCGTTCTGGAATTCAGGATTGTCTGTATCGATCGGAGTACGTGTCATGTGCTAATTTTCTTTCCCGACAAAGATAATGAAAAAACAACAGAATCCACGAATCAGCCTCTTTATGGAGGCATAATTCGTGGATTCGTGTCGTAGGATCTATATACAAAAGCTTTTGTGCTCTGTCAGTTCGTTACATGTAAGCTGACTTTTGCAAGTCAGCATGAGTGACCTCTCTTATTTGCCAGAACGTTCGTTCAGCATTACATAACCCCAGATCATGGGATCAGCCTTAGAGATCTTGTTGAAAATGTTTTTTAATTTTTTCATGTTGTTACCCTTTCTTTTTTTAATTAATACCTGAAAACTTTTTTCTAAATCCTCCGGCGTACCTCGCGGTAAGCCTTTGGGAAACTTTTTAATCTAACCTTTAATCTAACCTTATAATTATTCTCTGTTTAGTTAAGTTCTAGAACTTGTTTCCTTTTGATTACGCTGCAAAGATAGGGCTTTTTTAGTTACGAAATATGTTTTATAGCATAAAAGTCTATTTTTATGTTGTTTTGTTGATGTAAATCAAAAAAAATGATTATAGGGAAATAAAAGGAGATTTGTGAAGAACCTTTGGCACGCTTATGTTGAAAAACATAGGGAAATGGTGTATTCCATATTGAAGAAACGACTATATTTGTGATATCAAAATAATATCAAATATTTCTTTTTATGAAAACACAGGAATTTGAATTTAAGGGATTTGTAGGTAATGGATTTGCCTTTTTGTTTTTGAACTTGATCTTAACAGCCTTGTCTGTCGCTTCCTTCTTTTTTGGTGATGTTTTAGGGGCAATGGCCTATATTCTGGGAGTAGTCGGACTGGTTCTTACCTTTTTTATATGGGCAGGAGTCAAGCAGCTGGAGCCCAATGAAGCCCGTGTGATGGTTTTCTTCGGAGAATATAAAGGAACATTCCGCCGTACAGGGTTCTATTGGGTGAATCCTTTTCTGGAGGCCAAGAAGGTATCACTTCGGGCCCGTAATCTGAACGTGGAACCTATTAAAGTGAACGATAAGGTGGGTAATCCTATTCTGATCGGTCTGGTTCTGGTCTGGCGGTTGAAGGATACTTATAAGGCTTTGTTTGAAATTGATTCACAAACCATGGCCAGCAAATCGAATGAGGCCGGTGCTTCTGTAGCTGGACGAATGAAGGCTTTTGAAGACTTTGTGCGGGTACAGAGTGATGCGGCTTTGCGCCAGGTGGCTGGTTTATATGCGTATGATAATAATGAAGGAGGGGAGAATGAACTCACCTTGCGTAACGGAGGAGAGGAAGTGAATGAACAGTTGGTACAGAAACTGAATGAACGGTTGGCTATGGCCGGCATGGAGGTGATGGAAGCACGTATCAATTATCTGGCTTATGCTCCGGAAATTGCAGCAGTCATGCTTCGCCGTCAGCAGGCCAGTGCCATTATCAGTGCCCGTGAGAAGATTGTTGAAGGTGCTGTTTCTATGGTAAAAATGGCCTTGGACCGGCTGGATACAGATGAAATTGTGGAACTGGATGAAGAGAAGAAAGCAGCGATGGTCAGCAATCTGCTGGTCGTATTGTGTGCAGATGAACCTGCCCAGCCTGTTATCAATTCGGGAACATTGAATCATTGATATGGCAAAGAAAGAACCGACGAAAAGTTTTGTGCTTCGCATTGATTCAGAGATGATGGATGCCATAGAAGCATGGGCCGCCGATGAATTTCGTTCGACGAACGGGCAGATTCAGTGGATCCTGGCAGAGGCATTGAAGAAAAGCGGGCGAATGAAGAAATCCCGGAAAGCGGAAGATAAAACGGATTCAAAAGGTGTTTAAAACAGATTTAAGAAAGGATTACGTGATGAGTTTCATACGATTTAAGTTACATTTTCTGCAACGCAGTTCATCAGAAAAGTCGGTTGCTGTGGAAGGGATAGACCGGATGATGGAAGTGGGCGGAATATTTTTAATCTTGCTGATCGCATTGTTGTCGATAGCTTTCTTTGGAGATTCAGACCGGCCTGTCCCTGTTCATTTTGATGCGGGGCTTCATGCTGATGCCTGGGGAGATTCTTTTTCTTATTTGGTTTTGGGAGGATTCGGGGTATTGATAACCTTACTGTGTTTGTGGGCTTCCCGTTATCCCCGGTTCATTAACTTGCCGGTCGTGATGCATCCTGAAACGGAACAGATGCAGAATTTCATGAAATGCCGCTATGCAAGGGTTCTGACTTTGCTGATCGGGCTGATGTTCTTATCATTGCTTCTGCTTTGCCGTGCCATGCAATTGGAAAAAGCATGGGCTGGGGTAGCGTCAGTATGCTTTGGTCTGTTTTTATTGGGAATATTAGTTATTGTAGTGGTCGCTTCGATTCATGTACAACGCCTGGGAAGAAGATAAGTGACGGACGCTGATATAAACGTAAAAAACGAACAGACGGAAGATCCCATTTCCTGTATATTAAGGAGTAGGAATCTTCCGTCTGCTGTTATCAGAAGACCAGGTTTAGAGAGCGATCTTCCGGGGGCGGATCCGTAAGTTAGACAATTCTGTATCTGTGTGCTGTGAGGGTAATCCTTGTTGTCTGACAGTCAGAGTATGAGATTTACCGCTGACAGCTTCTGGAAGATTGAACTCCTGGCGATATACTTTCTGTTCCTTTGCCGGACGAAGCAGATAACTTGTCTTTTTTTCAAAACGGTTGTAGAGTCTCAAGACGATCTGGTTCTTTCCTTTTTCCAGCGGAAGAAGGACCTGTTCGGTGCGGAATGTACAACGGTATGGGTTCAGATGTTTCAAAATGGAACGACCGTTAAGATAGACTTCTACACCATTTCCGGCGCCTATTTCGATCAGATATTTTTGAGCACGGGAAGATTCTATTTCCTGCATGACGAAATAGGTTTCCAGAATATTCGCTGGAAATTCATCCTGTTCCTGAGTTGTTTCTTTCCATTGCTGTCCTCTGGCTGGTGGATTCTGAAGGTCTGTCTTCAGAACAGAAGGTGCGTCAAACAGTCCGCTTCCTGGTCCGCAAAGATAACGTTTGCCCCAGGTGACTCCTCCAGTCTGGAGTGAGCGGGTGTTACCTTTGTCGAGTTTGACAGAATAAGTTGTTCCATCAACAGTCAGATCAATGGTTTTTCCTACTTCTTGTTCTGTATAGATCAGATCCATTTGCTTCAGAAGATTCTGTTGAATGTTCCAGCTGTAGCTTACAGTGCTTCGGTAGTTGCTGTAGTAGTCAAAGCAGGAATAGCTGTAGTTGGGAGTTGCATTGGCAGCAGTAAGAGTTGTAATACCGGTAATGATATTGGTTGGCCGTGGTTCTACCGGCTGGTCAAAATCAAGAGTCAGAACATGGATCGTCTCTCCGTTGTAAGCTGATGCCGGGAGAGTAATGTCGATTTCATTTCCACGCTGAATGTAGGTTGCCAGTTTTCCGTCCCCTTTTTCCAAAGTTCTTTCCGGAATATTCAGACGGATGTGTCCGTCAGCCGGGTAAGTTCCGGAAAGGATCAAATTCAGGCGTTTCCCTTTTCGGGTGATGGTACCCCATTCAAACTGTTCACGGAAAGGGGACGCTTCTGTGCCGTAGATGGCATCTCCGTTTTCTTTGAGCCAGGCACCGATTTCACAGAGAACTTCTTTTTCGAACGGAACGACAGAGCCGTCACCTTTCGGACCTATATTTAACAGGAAATTGCCTCCGTGGGAAACAACATTAATCAAGCTGCGTAGTTTTTCCATGGCTTTTTCATGTATATCTCCGCGTTTTTGCCACGAACGGTAACTCCACGTTTCATCAAACATGGATGCGGCACTTTGCCAGGGACATTGTAAGGCTCCTTCCGGATAAGCATTGTCGGCCATGACAGCAAAGTCATACTGGTCGTTACCGACTCGACCGCTGACCATACAGTCGGGTTGCAGTTTGTGAACCAGCTGGTAAAGTTCCCGGCTTTGTTCGGGAGTATTGGAACCCATGTCGAACCAAAGTTCGGAAATAGGACCATAGTTGGTTAACAGTTCGGTTACCTGTTGTTTGGAGAATTCATGATGTTCCGGTGTAACGAAATCACAGTTGTGGCTGGAAATCGGATGGCCGTAAGGATAATGCCAGTCAATGATGGAGTAATATAATCCCAGGCGAACTCCTCCCCGCTGGCAGGCATCAGCCAGTTCCTTGACAAAGTCCCGTTTAGCGGGAGTTGCATCGTATGAATTGAAATCAGTCGTTGCCGTATGGAACATACAGAATCCATCGTGATGTTTGGTTGTAATGACGATGGATTTCATTCCAGCCTCTTTTGCCAAAGCTACAATGGAGTCGGCATTGAAAGCTGTGGGATTGAAACGCAAGGCAGTATCTCCATACCAGTCGCTGAAAATTCCGGCAAATGACTGGATTTGTTCACTGTATCCGCGTGTGACAGGTTTTCCTTCCCACACGCCCCCCAATTCAGAATAAAGGCCAAAATGAATGAACATGGAATATTTGTTTTGATGCCATGTTTTATAGGCCTCTTGGGAGATTTGTGCATGCATGCCCAGTACAATCAGACATGCTGCCAGGGTAGCGAGGATTTTCTTCATGCAAATGTGTGTCTTTTAGTTATGGCTTCAAAGATAAAAATAACTTCTGAAATTCGGGCATTTCATGAAAAAAATAACCATATTTGTAAGGTGATGAGAAAAACAGAAGATTGTAAAAGCTTATAACTTGTTATTTCCATACAAGAATGATATATTTGTATCTATGAAAAAGTGGCTTCAATATATTTGGCCTGTTGCTATTTGTCTGGTAACAGGATTTTCTGCGAGCCTTTTTCAGAAAACGGCTCTGGCAGATTGGTATCCGACATTGGAAAAGTCTGTGCTGACTCCTCAGGCTCTTGTTTTTCCTGTTGTATGGACGATTCTTTATGTTTTGATGGGAATAGCCTTGGGGCGTATACAGGGAAAGGATCTGCAACGGGCTATAGGGTTGTGGTGGATACAATTGGCTTTCAATTTTAGCTGGAGTATTGTTTTCTTTTACCTGACCTCTCCCTGGTGGGGGCTGCTGGTTATTTTGTTGCTTGACGGGTTAGTATATGCTTTTCTTGATTCGGTTCGGAAGAAAGACCGTTGGGCAGCTATTTGTTTTCTACCTTATTTTATTTGGTTGATCTTGGCTTCCTATTTGAATCTATATGTCTGTTTGAATAATTGAAGACAAGCAGAAAGGGAGAATTTACAGAAGGGATGCAATTTTTTTAGCGGATTTTTGTAATTTTGCGGCTTAATTTTAAAACCCGTTAAAAACAATTCATCACGTAATGAAGAAAATTGCATTATTTCTTTTCCTTTGCTGCCTGTTTGCCGGTTATGGTATGGCACAAAATGTTCAGTTACATTATGATTTCGGACACGCCATTTATGAATCGTTGGAAGATCGTCCCAAGTTTACAACTACAGTTGAAATGTTCAAGGCTGATAAATGGGGTAGTACTTATTTCTTTGTAGATATGGATTATGCCAATAAGGGAGTTGCTTCTGCTTATTGGGAAATTTCCCGTGAACTGAAATTCTGGGACAATCCGTTTTCTGCCCATGTGGAATATAATGGTGGTTTGAACTATATCAATAACGCTTATTTGGTTGGTGCGACTTATACATGGAATAATTCTGATTTCACTAAAGGTTTTACTTTTGCACCGATGTATAAGTATATAGCCAAGAATGAATCACCAAACAATTTTCAGTTGACAGCTACCTGGTATCTGCATTTTTGTGGAGGTAAGTATACATTCAGCGGTTTTGCTGATTTCTGGCGGGAGAAACATACTGATGCAAAAGGTGATATGCATGAGTATATTTTCATGAGCGAACCTCAGTTCTGGGTTAATCTGAATAAGTTCAAGCATGTAAATGATAATTTTAATTTGAGTGTTGGAACGGAATGGGAAATTACCTCCAACTTTGCATTGATGGACGGATGGCACTGGAATCCGACTCTAGCCTTGAAATGGTCTTTTTAAATGTTAGGTAGAATATGCTGGAAAAATTATTTGGTTTTGATCGGAATGTAACTCGTGTCCGTACGGAGGTGCTGGCAGGTATTACGACCTTTTTGACTATGGCCTACATCCTGGCCGTTAATCCGAATATATTGAGTGCAACTGGAATGGATAAGGGAGCACTGTTCACTACAACAGTGATTGCTTCTGCTTTTGCAACATTATTGATGGCTTTTTATGCCAAGTTGCCTTTCGGACTGGCTCCAGGTATGGGACTGAATGCTTTTTTTGCCTATACGGTATGTCTTACTTTAGGATACACCTGGCAGTTTGCTCTGACAGCTGTATTGTTGGAGGGGATCATTTTTATTCTATTGACAGTAACTAATCTTCGTGAGAAAATAGTAGATGCACTTCCTGTAACATTAAAAAATGCAATAGGAGCAGGCATTGGTTTGTTTATCGCGTTCCTAGGCTTGCAGAATGCAGGTATTATTGTAAATAATGATGCAACTTTAATCAGTTTGGGAGATATAACCTCAGGGTCTGCTTTGCTGGGAATGATTGGTTTGCTGATAACTTCTGTGCTGTTGATCCGACGTGTGCGGGGAGCTTTGCTCTTTGGAATATTGTTAACAACTTTGATCGGTATTCCGATGGGACTAACCAAGTTGGACGGTATTGTCAGTGCACCGCCTTCAATTGAGCCGATATTCTTTCAGTTTCAGTGGGAACATATTTTTACCAAAGAAATGGTGATCGTTGTGTTCACGTTTTTATTTGTAGATATGTTTGATACGATAGGTACACTGGTTGGGGTAACTACTAAAGCAGGAATGGTGGATAAGGACGGTCGTATTCCCCGTTTAAAACAAGCTTTTTTAGTTGATGCTATTGGTACAACTGTGGGAGCAATGCTGGGAACAAGTACTATTACTACTTTTGTGGAAAGTGCTTCTGGGGTAGGCGAAGGAGGTCGTAGCGGATTGACTTCTTTTGTAACCGCAGTTTGTTTTTTGTTAGCTTTGTTCTTGGCGCCGTTTTTCCTGGCAGTTCCTGGGGCAGCAACGGCTCCAGTCTTGATTCTGGTGGGATTGATGATGATGTCTTCTGTAAAGAAAGTAGATTTCACGGATTATTCTGAAGCTATACCAGCTTTTATCTGCATTGTCTTTATGCCGTTGGCTTACAGTATATCAGATGGTATCGTTTTGGGCTTGATCACTTATGTATTGCTGAATGTTTGTTGCGGAAATTTCCGTAAATTAAGTATTGGTATGTATATTTTGTCAGCTATATTTGTATTGAAGTTCTTTATATAAGACGAATTTGTCATAAGAAAACAACAGGAGTATCGGGAATTGATAAAAGCCGATACTCCTGTTGTTTTTTTATGAAGATTGTCAAGTTGCAAAAAAGTAAGAGTTAATATTTGAGCAGTAAAATAATGTATAACTCATCATTTTATAGTAACTTTAAAGCCGGTAGGCATTTCAAAAGATTGCTGATTTATTTTGTGTTAAAAACGATTTATAAATTATTTATAATACCATGAAAAGACAATATTTGACACTCCCCTTTCTTGCTCCAGCACTATGCAATTGGGTAAATGGAGCCGAAGCTCCCAAAGACGGACAGCCTTCTGCTGACCATAATCTTCCGAATGTGATTGTGATCTATGCGGACGATCTGGGATATGGTGATTTGCAGTGTTATGGCGCCAAGAATGTTAAGACTCCTCATGTAGACCGTCTGGCAGCAGAAGGTATCCGTTTTACAAATGCCCATTCCGTAGCTGCAACCAGTACGCCCTCGCGCTATTCGCTGCTGACGGGAGAATACGCCTGGCGTCGTCCGGATACGGATATTGCTGCAGGAAATGCAGGTATGATCATCCGTCCCGGACAATATACGATGGCCGATATGTTCCATCATGCCGGTTATGCTACGGCTGCGATCGGAAAATGGCATCTGGGATTAGGCGACAAGACGGCCGCCCAGGACTGGAATGCTCCCCTGCCGTCAGCTTTGGGCGACCTGGGATTTGATTATCATTACATCATGGCAGCCACAGCTGACCGGGTACCCTGTGTGTTTATAGAGAACGGCCAAGTAGCCAACTATGATCCTTCGGCTCCCATCGAGGTGAGTTATGAAAAGAATTTTCCCGGTGAGCCCACCGGGCGCGACAATCCCGAACTGCTCTACAACCTCAAGCCGAGCCACGGCCATGACATGTCGATCGTGAACGGTATCAGCCGGATCGGATACATGAAGGGAGGGGGCAGGGCGCTCTGGAAGGATGAGAACATTGCCGACTCGATTACCGCCCGTGCCGTCCGCTTTATGCAGGAAAACAAAGACCGGCCTTTCTTTCTGTATTTTGCCACGAACGATGTACATGTCCCCCGTTTCCCGCATCCGCGTTTCCGGGGACAGAGCAGCATGGGGCTGCGCGGTGACGCCATCGTGCAGTTCGACTGGAGCGTGGGACGCATCATGGAGGAGCTCGACCGTCTGGGCCTGACGGAGAACACGCTGGTGATCCTCTCGAGCGACAACGGGCCGGTGGTGGACGACGGATATGACGACCGTGCGGAAGAACTGCTCGGCGGACACCGGCCGGCAGGACCCTGGAGAGGAAATAAATACAGTGCCTTTGAGGGCGGAACGGCCGTACCTGTGATCGTGCGTTGGCCGAAAGGGATCAGGAACACGGGCGTCACTTCGGATGTGCTGATGTCGCAGATTGACTGGATGGCATCGCTCGGAGCACTGATCGGTGCCCGGATGCCGGAGGGAAGTGCTCCTGACAGCTGGAACCGGCTGGAGAACCTGCTGGGTACGGATGCGACAGACCGTCCCTGGATTGTGGAGCAGGCGGCTAATCATGTGCTGTCTGTGCGTGCCGGTGAGTGGAAGTATATCGAGCCAAACGACGGACCGAAGATGATCACCTGGGGACCGAAGATCGAGACAGGTAATGACAGCCGTCCGCAACTTTATCATATGAAGGAGGCATACGAGCAGGAGAATCTTGCACCCCGGCAGCCGGAAAAGCTCTTTGAGCTGCAGAAGCTGCTGAGGATGATCCGTGCCGGAAAGGGGGATGAGTGGCATGAAGGGGAATAAGATGTTGCCTGTTCTGGCGCTGGGTGTGGCCGGATGGGCTGCCGGAATGCCGGCTGCTGCCCGGGTGAAGCCTCATGTGATTCTGATCATGACCGACCAGCAGCGCTGGGATGCCATGGGGTGTACGAGCGGGGGAAGGGTGATCACTCCTGCACTGGACAGCCTGGCGGCCGAGGGAACGCTGTTCACGCATGCCTATACTTCGTGTCCCAGCAGTACGCCGGCACGGGCGGGGCTGCTCACGGGGCTTTCTCCCTGGCATCACGGCATGCTGGGTTATGGGGAGGTGGCACCGCGTTACCGCTATGAGATGCCGCGCATGCTGCGTGAGGCGGGGTATTATACGTTCGGTATCGGAAAGATGCACTGGCATCCGCAGCGGGAACGTCACGGCTTTCATGCGACGCTGCTCGACGAGAGCGGACGGGTGGAAGATGTGGGCTTTGTGAGTGATTACCGGCAGTGGTTCCGGCTGCATGCTCCGGGGCTGGATCCTGACAGTACGGGGATCGGCTGGAATGATCACGGGGCGGGGAGTTATGTCCTTGACGAGCGTCTGCATCCCACCCGCTGGACGGGCGGGACGGCCTGTGAACTGATCCGGAATTATGATGCGGAATCGGGACAGCCTCTTTTCCTGAAGGTTTCCTTTGCGCGTCCGCACAGTCCGTATGATCCGCCTGCCCGCTTCCTGCAGCTGTATGCCGGCAGGGAGATTCCGGCTCCGGCTGTGGGCGACTGGTGCGGGAAGTATGCGGCTCCGGCTGATCCTGCAAGGGTGGCTCCGGATGCGCCTTTCGGAAACTTCGGAGAGGAGTATGCGCGCCGTTCGCGGCGGCATTATTATGCCAGCGTGACTTTTGTGGATGAGAAGATAGGGAAGATCATCCGGGCGCTGAAGGAGAAGGGGATGTACGACCGGAGTCTGATCATCTTCGTGGCTGACCACGGGGATATGCTGGGGGATCATCATCACTGGCGGAAGACGTATCCTTATGAAGGGTCGTCGCACATTCCGTTTCTGGTGAAATGGCCGGCTGGAACGGAGGGCATGCTGCCGCGGGTGGATGTGCCTGTGGAGCTGCGGGATGTGCTGCCGACGATGCTGGCTGCGGCCGGAGCCGATGTTCCGGCTGACATGGACGGGCGGCCGTTGCAGGGGCCTGCCCGGGGAGAGACCGGGAACTGGCGGCGCTATATCGATCTGGAGCATGCTGCGTGTTACGACGCGGACAATTACTGGTGTGCGCTGACTGACGGGGATATCAAGTATATCTGGAATTTCCATAACGGGACTGAGCAGCTGTTTGATCTGAAGAAAGATCCGATGGAATTGCATAATGTGGCAGCTGACGGGAAGTATGCTTCTGTGTTGCAGGAAATACGCCGGGCTATGGCGGATCATCTTTCTGAACGGGGCGAAGGCTTTGTGCGCGACGGACGGCCTGTGGTGCGCCGTTCGGTCATGCTGTACGGACCGGATTATCCCCGATGAGTTGTCGGGCCGAGGTTCTGCGGCTGCCTCGCCCGGTTTGTCGGACGCGGTTTCTGTGGCTGTTTTGCCCTGCCTGCCTGATTCCAGCTACTTTCTACTTTGTCTGAAAATGGAAAATCCCTTTATCCGGGAGCTGAGCCGTCTTGTTCAGTCTCCGGATAAAGGGATTCTTTCTGTGCTGTCCGTTGGGGGATGCCGGTTCCTGGGGCATCGGGCCGGGCGGTTCTGCTGCTTCGGGGTGCCCGGTCGTTTCTCCGGCTTCAGCTGCCGGAGGGTTTCATTCTGCGTATGGGGGGCAGCTGTTGCGGCGGTTTTACCGGAAGCGGAGGAACCGTTATTTCTTTCTGGCTTTTCTGATGATCTCCAGTGCATCCCGGCAGTTCCCGGTAATGGAGTTCCAGTCTGCCTGTCCGATGGTGTGTGCGGGGAAGAGTTTGGAGCCCATTCCTACGCAGTAGGCTCCGGCGCGGAACCAGGCTGTCAGATTCTCTTCTGTGGGTTCGACGCCTCCTGTTACCATCAGTTTGCTCCAGGGAAGGGGAGCAAGCAGTCCCTTGACCATTCCCGGGCCCAGGACATCTCCGGGGAAAATCTTGCAGAGGTCGCATCCGGCTTCCTGGGCATAGCCTACTTCGGTCACGCTGCCGCAGCCGGGGGTGTAGGGAACAAGGCGCCGGTTGCAGACTCTGGCCACTTCAGGGTTGAACAGGGGGCCGACAATGAAGCAGGCTCCTGACTGCATGTAAAGGGCGGCGGTGGGAGCATCTACTATGGATCCGGCACCGATGGCCATTTCCGGGCATTCAGTGGCAGCACGGCGTACGACGGCTGCAAATACTTCGTGGGCGAAATCGCCGCGGTTGGTGAATTCGAACGCGCGCACTCCGCCGGCATAGCAGGCTTTGACAACCTGCATGACGGTTTCTGTGTCGGGGTGATAGAAAACGGGAACCATGCCCGTGGAGCCGATCTTTTCCATGACGGCTATTTTATCAAATCTTGCCATATTTTAATGTTCAAATGGTTTCTTAATATGCTTCAGACGATGTTCCGGTCCTGAATTTCCGGATTCAGCCGGAGAGGTTACCGTTGTACGCGTCCGCTTCCGTCTCCTCCGGCCAGAGCTTCCACTTCAGCCGCAGATACCAGGTTGAAATCGCCTTCGACCGTGTGTTTCAGGGCAGAGGCGGCAGCTGCGAATTCGACGGCCTGTGCCGGAGTGGCTGTCAGCAGTCCGTGGATAATGCCGGCGGCAAAAGCGTCTCCGCCTCCTACGCAGTCCACGATGGGAGCAATGTCATAATGGCGGGACTGATGGAACTGGCATTCCGGGTTGGTCTCCCGGCTGTCGTAGATCAGGGCCTTCCATCCGTTGTGGGAAGCGGAGTAGGATTCTCTGAGCGTGGAAGCTACATAGCGGAATCCGAATTCACTGGCCATGGCCCGGAAGGTTTCCTTGTAGCCTTCCGCATCGGTTTTTCCGGCGCGGACATCTGCTTCGGGATGGAAACCCAGGCAAAGTTCTGCATCTTCTTCGTTTCCGATGCAGACATCAACGTATTTCATTAAGGGACGCATTGTTTCCTGGGCCTGTTCGGGAGTCCAGAGTTTCCGGCGGTAGTTCAAATCTGCCGACACGGTAGCGTGGTGCCGGCGGGCTGCTTCACAGGCGGCCTGTACGAGTTGGGCTGCACCGGCTGAGAGGGCGGGTGTGATGCCGCTCCAGTGGAACCAGTCGGCTCCCTGCATGATTGCGTCGAAATCAAAGTCTTCGGGGACGGCTTCTGCCATGGCCGAGTGGGCACGGTCATAGATGACTTTGCTGGGGCGCATGGCGGAACCGGTTTCCAGGTAATAGATGCCGATGCGTTCTCCTCCCCGTGCGATGTATGAAGTATCCACTCCGTATCGTCTTAAGGCATTGATTGCGGCCTGACCGATTTCGTGTGCCGGAAGCCTGGTGATGAATGAAGCCTGATGTCCGTAGTTGGCGCAACTGACGGCTACATTGGCTTCTCCTCCTCCATAAACTGCATCGAAACAGTCCGTTTGTATGAACCGGGAGTTTCCCGGAGTTGAAAGGCGAAGCATAATTTCGCCCATAGTGATGATCTTTGCCATGATTGTTTCCTTTTTGTCTTGTATTCTTTATTCTACCAGTCTGGTACTCTCCTTGTGTATCGGGATTTTCCTCAGGTTGGAAGTCTCCTTGTGCGTTGGGATTTTCTTCAGTCTGGTATTTTCTGCTTGTTCCGGGTTTTCGCCAGCTTGTATGCTGGGGGGCGGATTTTATCTCATTTCAGTGTATGGAATTTTATCCATATCGTTGTAATCCAGGTTTTCTCCGGCCATTCCCCAGATGAACATATAGTTGCTGGTTCCTGCAGCTGCATGGATTGACCATTCTGGTGACATGACTGCCTGTTCGTTGTTCATCCAGATCAGGCGTTGTTGCTGGGGCTCTCCCATCAGATGGCAGATCATGTTTCCTTGGGGAACATTAAAGTAGAAGTAAGCTTCGATGCGGCGGCTGTGCGTGTGAGCAGGCATTGTGTTCCATACGCTTCCGGGTTTCAGTTCTGTGAGTCCCATCTGCAACTGGCAGGGGCCTTCTTCAAGTACATTGCCTACAATCAGCTGATTGATCACGCGGTCATTGCTTTCTTCCATCTTTCCGGCAGCAAAGGAATTGGCTTTGATCGATCCTTTTCTTCCGTCAATGGTGACAAGCTGGGTTTTGTAAGCATGGTGGGCAGTCGCGGAGTTCAGATAGAACTTGGCCGGCTGTGATGCATCTTTGCTGCGGAAGGTTACTTTCTTGTTTCCTCGTCCCACATACAGGGCTTCTTTGAAATTCAAGGTATATTCTTTTCCGTCAACGGTGACAATACCTTCTCCTCCTACATTAATGACACCGAGTTCCCGGTTGTAAAGAAAGTAGGGAGCTTTGAGAGCGTCAAAAGTATCGAGTGAGAGTTCCTTGCTGACCGGCATGGCTCCGCCGAAAATAAAACGGTCGTACATGGAATAGGTCAGGTTGATTTCATTGGGCGACATGACTTTTTCCATCAGGAAACTGCTGCGAAGGCGTTCTGTATCGTAGGTTTTTACGTCTTGCGGGTTACATGCCGTTTGCATGTGTACATTGATCTGTGCATAGGAAGTGAGGGTTGTCAATCCCAGTGCCATGAGAAATACGAGTCTTTTCATCTGTTTAGTGTTATAATAAGTTGTTTTTACTAAGCTTTTTGTTTCCGGCCTGGTTTCTTACGGGGTCTGCCGGCTGGTTTCCTGGGCCGTCTGCCGGATAATCTGGCGGCGGTTATAAATGGCCATGGCCAGTGTTATCAGTACCAGAACGATTGCTCCGGCTATCTTGAAATGATAGACCAGATGGAAGATCACCCAGGAGAACAGGCTCGAAGCAAAATCAAGTGCTCCTCCCTGAAATCCTTCCGGAATCAGAACGGCACTGTCCTGAGTGCGGAGATATACATCCTGGGCTGCCTGGGTAAAGAACGGAGCCAGGTCTGTAACGAAATAGAGTCCGACAAGGATAGCGGTCAGTCCTACCAGGAAAGTTTTCAGAACATTTCCTCTGGTTATGGGGAGTACGGCCGGAAACAGATAGAACATACCTGCAAGTGAGGCAAGCGGCAGAAACTGGTTTCCGGGAAGGATGACTGACAGGAACAGAGTGGCCGGAATCAGCAATAAGGAAACGACCAGGGTGGTGGGATGTCCGATGACAAGAGCCGGGCTCATACCGATGTTCAGTCCCGAACTGTTTTTGAAGCGGCGGGCAACCAGTTCGCGGGTAGCATCGGAAATGGGGCGGAGTCCTTCGATGAAGAGCGAGGTGATCCGGGGAATCAGCTCCATGACTGCTCCCATTTTGATACCTAATCCTAAAATGGAAGGAATGCCGTTGATCAGTTCCCGGCTATTCTGACACGCCAGTGCTCCGATGGCACAACCTACCACAACTCCCAGGAACAGGGGCTCGCCCAGAATACCGAATTTGCGCTTCATACCTTCCGCATCGATGTTCAGCCGGTTGATTCCGGGAATCCGGTCAAACAGGTTGTTGACTACGATTGCAAAAGGGACGAAGCCCTGGCAGAAAGGCTGGGGAATAGAGATTCCTTCCAGGTTGTCGTAGTATTGCTGGAACTTCCGGGAGGTGAGATCCGCCATGACCAGTGTGATGATGTAGCAGATGATGGCTGCAAAGAACCCCCACCAGATATTGTCCGAAGCAAAATAGACTACGGCACCGATGAAGGCAAAATGCCAGTAGTTCCAGAGATCAATGTTGACGGTACGTGTCGTACGTGTCAGAAGCATGAGGATATTTACCCCCAGGCAAACGGGAATGATGAAAGCTCCCACTGATGTGTTGTAGGCTACGGCAGCGGCAGCGGGCCATCCCATATCGAAGATGCCCAGATTGAGTCCGTAGATTTCCGTTACCCGTTTCAGCGGTTCTCCCAGGCTGGATGTCAGCAGGGCAGTCACTACAGACAGTCCGATGAATCCCACTCCTACGAGCAGACCGCTTTTGAGCGCTTTTCCGAAAGGAATCCGGACGCATATTCCCAGAATGGTGAAAATGACCGGCATCATGACCGCGGCTCCCAGGCCGATGATATAATTGAATACTTGTTCCATATTTTTCTGATAGATCGGTTTGTTAAGGTATATCCTTCTGTTTTTTCCGGCAGCTTGCTTTCTGTTCCTAGCGGCTTGCTTTCTGTTTCCGGCAGTTTGCTTTCTGCCTTCCGGCGGTTATTCTACGGTTATCCGGAGAGGAGCCTGCAGTTTCTTTGCGAAGTCTTCCAGACAGGCGTTCCACTGTTCCATGGATCCGATGCCTGCTTTGCTCCATCCGCTTCCCCAGTAATAAGTCCACGTGGAGTCCGGCTGATACGTTCCGATGCCGAGAACATGTCCCAGGGCCCCGCCGTGCTGTTTCCTTTCATCGGGGGTGAACCATTGGGGGGCAGCGTGAGCCAAAGGCTGGGGGAAGACCATTCCCAGATAGATGATTCCGTTGTTCCCGTGCGGATTGTCGGTTGAGTCGGCGTAGGCCACGTATCCTTTGTCCGGCTGGCAGACGTAGCCGTCCGGATTCTGCGGATGAATGACGATGCCGGATGCGACGGGCAGGCTCTGCCGGAGTCCGCCGTAGCTGACTTCCGTACGGTTCAGGTGAGAACCGCAGTCCAGACTGATCAGGCGGGTTTCCACGACGGAAGTGTCGCTTCCGGCAGTGAACGGAGCATATTTCAGCCGTACGGTGAACCGCAGGGGGCCGTTGTCCAGTATCTCATACTCCTTGTAGCAGCGGGGATAGATCAGCATGGAGTCGGCGGTCATCAGGGCTGCCGTACCTCCACCCAATGTAGGCCCGACGCTGTAGCAGTCCATTCCGTTTCCGTGGTCAACGTGATAGGAAATGGCCTGTGCCAGACTGTCGGCCTGTTCTTTTCTGCCTTCTTTCCGCCAGGCACTGATCTTTGCGCGTGCCTGCGGATCGAGTTCGCGTGCATAGCGCATCTCCACAACTGGTTCACTGACCGATTTGGTAAAGACATCATATCCCCATGCCCGTTCGCCGCTTGCTTCCAGCGCCGGACCGTATGCCCGGTAGGCCGCCTTGTCGTTTTCCCAGGCGATATCGTCCATGCGCTCCGGATAATGCCGTCCGCAGGCTATGACAGAGAGGGTGTCGGGATTTCCTTTCTGGATCTGATACCGGGCACTGGAACCAGCTTTCACGCTGGCCGGGAAGATCAGCTTCCCGTCGAACGTGATCTGCGACGGGACTTGCTTTCCCCGGCCGTCCGTTACGACCAGTGTGCTGCCGTTCTCCTGTCCCGCTTCCTGCCCGAGAGCGGAAAGAGGAATCTCCACGATTTCGTTTACGCGGTCGGACGGAAGCGGATTTTCTACCGTGACCTGTGTTCCGGAATCCGGGACGCATCCGGCCGCCAGCAGAGCCAGAAGCCCTGCCGGTATGCTTTTCCGCCGGATGACGGAAGGAAGACTGATGTGCATGTTCATGGGAACCGGAGTTATTTGGGTTGTTTTCCGATATAAGCCAGAATACCTCCGTCGACATACAGCACGTGTCCGTTGACGAAGTCGGATGCTTCGGAAGCCAGGAACACGGCTGGTCCCATCAGATCTTCCGGAGTTCCCCAGCGGGCAGCCGGAGTCTTGGCCACGATGAATGCATCGAAGGGATGGCGCGATCCGTCGGCCTGACGTTCACGGAGCGGTGCGGTCTGGGGAGTAGCGATGTAACCCGGCCCGATGCCGTTGCACTGAATGTTGTATTCGCCGTATTCCGAAGCGATGTTGCGTGTGAGCATTTTGAGTCCGCCCTTGGCAGCCGCATAGGCAGAGACGGTTTCGCGTCCCAGTTCGCTCATCATGGAGCAGATGTTGATGATTTTTCCGTGTCCCTTGCGGATCATGCCGGGGATGACTGCCTTGGAGACGATGAACGGGGCGTTCAGGTCGACGTCGATCACCTGGCGGAATTCTGCCGCCGACATTTCGCACATGGGGATGCGCTTGATGATTCCAGCGTTGTTCACCAGAATGTCGATGGTTCCCACTTCCTGTTCCACGCGGGCGATGAAAGCTTTCACCGCTTCCTCGTCGGTCACGTCGCACACGTATCCGTGGGCCCGGATTCCTTTTTCGCGGTAGGCAGCCAGTCCTTTGTCGACCAGTTCCTGCCGGATGTCATTGAAAACGATGGTTGCGCCTGCCTCGGCAAAAGCTGTGGCGATGGCGAATCCTATGCCGTAAGAAGCTCCGGTGACCAGGGCTGTCTTACCTTCAAGTGAAAAGTTTACCATAAGATCAGATATTGTTTGTTTTTTTAAGGGTTGTCTTTATTCTGTCCGCAGCGAGTGGTGTCCGTCGATGGGGAAGGGCTGTCCGCTCCATGCCTTCTGCGAGGTCCACGGCTCGGCGGGATCTGTCCAGAAAGGATGGTCGGCCGGCAGTCCCAGGGGCATGAACACGAGCGAGGTCATATACAGGCTTCCGTTGTTCGTGTAGTAGTTGGCCAGGCCAGGCTGGTGTCCGGCAAAGCCCAGCTGCAGGAAGCCCGAAGAGTTGAAGTTTCCTTCCACGGCAAACATGTTCTTCATGACGGCGGTCAGCGCGCTGCGCACCTGTCCGTTGCTGATTCCTTCGGGGAGTCCGTATTTCCAGGCGGCCATGGCCAGGGTCTGGAAGGCTCCCATGCGGTAGACCACGGAGCGTCCGAAAGCGGGGTAGGTGCCTTCGGGGGAGATCAGGCGTTCGAGGAACACGTTGAAGCGCTGCATGCGTCTGACGGCCAGCTGCGGGGTGATGGGGGTCCAGAAGCCGCAGGCCTTGCAGGTTTCGAGCACTTCGATGTACATGGGATGGATGACGTAGGAGTTGTAATAGTCGAGGGCCATCTCCGGTCCGTCGGAGTACCATCCGTCGCTGAGATACCATTCGTTGATCTTGTTGACGGCAACGGTCAGGGCATACTGGTCGGCTTCTTCGCCGATGCTCATCAGGAAGGCTTCGGTCATGGCGCGGAAGAGCAGCCAGTTGTTGTAGGCCGGACGGATCACTCTCAGTTCCTTGAAGCGCTGGATGTAGCGCTGCTGCGTTTCCTTGTCGAGCTGCTTCCAGGTGGCTTCGGGAGCCCGCAGGAAGCTTTCGGCCAGATAGGCTGCGTCCACCAGAATCTGCGTGGGGCCTTTCCAGAGCAGGCAGTCGGGGCTTGCGGGATCGACGGCGTTGCGGTATGCCTTCAGCGCCCACTGACGGAGCTGGCTGCGGCGGCGTCCTTCGGGGGTGTCGTCGTCGGGCAGCGAGAGCCAGGGGGAGATGCCTGCCATCAGGCGGCCGAAGGTCTCCATGTAGGCCACCCGCTTGTCGCGTCCGTCCCAGGTTGGGCTCAGCTCCAGCTGCATGTTCTTCTGGAGTTCTCCACTGCTCATGTTTTCCAGCACAGGCCGGGCGATGCGGTAACAGAGGTCGGCCCACTGCTGACGGGGGGAGGGGGAAGAGTCGTTTGTCTTACGGGCTTGCACGTTTCCTGTCATGGTGCAGGCCAGCAGAACCAGCAGGAATGTACGGATCCGGCTGGTCAGTGTCTGATTTTTCTTCATAGTTCTTTTCATTAAGGAATTATTTATTAGATGCCTTGTCTATATCATTGCGGCGCTTGAGCGCTTCCATGTAGTAATAGTCCGCATAGTTGAGCGGCACGTCGATTTCGCTGTTGTGGGGGATGCTTCCTACGCTGTGCATCAGCAGAAACAGTCCGTTAGTGCCCGGAGCAGCCGTATAGTCTGGCGAAGTAAGCGATGACATGATGCTGTCGGCGTATGTCCGGTATTCTTCAGCCTGCGGAACATCGAAGGTGCTGATCTCGTAGAGAGCCGAGGCAATCACTGCCGCTGAAGATGCGTCGCGGGGTTCGTTCGGAATGCCGGGAGCGTCCATGTCCCAGTAAGGAACGCGGTCAGCGGGCATATGAGGATGGTTTTTCATGAAATTGAATGTCTTGAGCGCCTGGTCCAGATAGATCTGCCGGCCGGTCTCACGGTAGCAGACGGTATATCCGTAGATGGCCCATGCCTGTCCGCGTGACCAGGCAGAACTGTCAGCATATCCCTGAGCGGTCTGACGGCTGCGTACGGTGCCATCCTGAGGGTCATAGTCAACTACATGGAAACAGCTTCCATCGGGCCGGAACTGCTCCTTCAGGGTGCGGTCGGCGTGCGAGAGGGCTACGCGGCAGAAGGTGGAGTCGCCTGTCAGTTTGGTTGCTTCGAAAAGAAGTTCCAGATTCATCATGTTGTCTATGATGACGGGACATTTCCATCCCCGTTTGGCCTGCCAGCTGTTGCCGTTGACATCCCAGCTTTGGATTACTCCTGCTGCGGGGCGGAAGCGGGTGCAGAGAGAACGTGCAGCCTGGGTCATGACTTCTGCATAGCGGCGGTCGCCTGTCAGACGGAGGGCATTTCCGAAACTGCAGTTGATGATAAATCCGATATCATGATGCCAGGTCAGGTTTTTGGCGCTTTCCAGAGTTTCGGTGTGACGGATGGCAGGGTTCAACAGGGCTGTGTCTGCCGTCAGTTCATACAGATACCACAGACTGCCGGCATAAAATCCGCTCCGCCAGTCTTCGGGAGAACAGTAATAAACCTTGCCGGACGGAGTGAGAGTGACGGGAGTGCGAACATTTCCGTCACGTCCTGTGCTGTCCAGTGAAAGAGTCAGCTGACGTGTTGCATTTTGAAGTGCGGCCTGAGGCCAGGAAGATTCTTTCTGATCTTGTTTTTGAGGAGCACAACCTGTAAAGCTTGATGCCAACATGCATGCACATCCGATAAGGATTTTGTTTTTCAGTTTCTTCATGGTTTTGGTTTATCTATTAAAATGACAATTCTTTTCAGTCGCAATATTAGTGCATTTCCCTGTGAGGGAACTGATGCTATTGTACGGAAAAACCTATGATTTTTTCCATTTCTACTTTCTTTTGTATAATTGTACGATTCCATCGTATTATTTGTAAAAAACGGAACATCAGTGCAGTGCTTTTTTCCCGAAAGGATTATAGACTCTTGAAAGATGAGAATCTCCTGTCTGTGGACTGATCGTGAAGGTTGTTGGAGTATCAGAATTTCTGATAAATACTTCTTCTCCTTTTTTCAGGTCTATGACATAGGTATTCGGGGCTGTTTGCTGAGTTTGGAAATTTCGTTTACCTTCAAAGATCGGTTTCTGTATGTCTGTAACGATGGTACAAGGTTCTCCAGCTTCACTCAAAATCCGGATGAATTCCGTTTTTCCATTTGTTCTGCGTGCACTGATCAGAAAAGCTCCTTCTGTACGCCAGTTGTGGAAATTCAGGTTGTTCCACAAAGAGGGGACAGCGGGAAAGACACGTATTTTGTTTCCCCAGCTTTGTAACAGCATGTCGTGGACCGACTGAGCTCCGGATAAGGGCGTTTCGATGACAGGGCCTGACTCCTGATAGAGTGTATTCACTCCGAGCAGTTTGTCAAAGAGATCAGTTAAGTGCTCCAGGGCTTTATCTCCTTGTCCTAACGTAGAATAAAGAGAGGATGCTGCTGTAAAAGAGTACCCGCGGAGCCCTTCCGGTTTACTCAGCCAGTGAGTCAGTGAGCGTTCGATAAGTGCTCGCTCTTCCGGATTTTCCGGATTGAGCAGATGAAGCGGATATGCAGACATGAGGTGAGAGAAATGACGATGAGATGAACTGTATGGAACATTTCGTCCGATCATCAGCCCGTCTTGGTTACAGGGAAATGAAGTTAGATTCTTTAGAATGTCCCTCCATTCTTTTTCCTGACGGTCTTTGATGCCTAATCGCTTACAGATCTCAGTCAGAGTCTGACATCCCCATTTTAAGAGTGCCAGATCAAAATTGCAGTCTTCTGCTGATCCATACTCCGGAGAGTAAGTAACCGGCAGATGCAGCCGGCCATCCTTCCCTTTATAAAGGAAATGCAGGTAATAATTGACCGATCCTTTCAGAACAGGAAACAGATGTTCTTTTAATAGCTGATCATCCATTTTGTGACGGTAAATCAGCCATAGATTGTGGCATGTCCAGGTCAACAGTCCGATTTCAGCCGTTGGATCTTTTCCTGGGATTCCTACGGTTTCGGATGCACATTCCAGATCGGAAGTTCTTCCGATGCCTAATGAGTTATAACGGTAAGGTTCCGGAATATTTGTACGCAGGTTTTCTATGTTGCCATAGATCGCATTTTCGAGTGATCGGGCGAGATCCAGATGATTGGACGTATTTAAAGGCCAGTAAGTCAGTTGGACATTTAAGTTCCACCACGCATTAGGCCAGGGAGTGACGGTCAGCCAGGGACCTGTATTGTCAATTAATGCCCCGTCGGCACGTGTGGCTGAAGCAAGTTTGTACAGCTGAATCCAGTAGAAACTTTCTTTAATGCCGTCGTCAACAGAGAAGAAGCTGGCCGGATAGAAGTTATGCCACCATTGCTGATGCGTTGTCCTGAGTGAATTCCATCCTTGTTGTTGTGCACGAAGAACTGTTTCTTCGGCTACTTTGCATGCATTCCTTTCCGGATAGGAATGTGCTACATTGATCCATAGCTCATGCCATTCGGAAGATTTGTCTGTTTGCCAGTATATGGCAGTTTCTCCTCCGGCGGGTAAGGTTTGCAGGCTTATTCCTCCTTTGGGGGAAAGCTTTACTTTGGCCGGAGGATTTTCGGTGTAACTTTCAGGCATTTTCATCCAGCTTCCGGCAGGAGTTAGTCCGTACTGGTAGCGTGGACTATTGGCTGAGGCCGGTATCCATTTTATGGAAATGTTTTCTTCTTTCTGTAATTTCCATCTTGTTTGAATAACAGGATCGGCGGCATTCACCATAGCTTCCAGCTGAAAACTTCCTTCAGTTGTCTGTATCTCAGCTCTCATTTCCGCATTCCATAAGTCAAGCCGTATGGTTCCTCCAGTTATTTTCCCCTGAGGCTGAAGCAGGAAGTGTCCTGTCAGAAGGCGTGGATTGCCAAACAGTCCCTTTTCCGGACGATGATCATGGACCAGACTGTTTCCGGTTTCCAGCCGGATGGCATTCAGCTCGGGGTCATACCAGACCATAAGTCCCAAAGTTCCATTCCCCATGAACGGAGCTTCATACCATGCCTGGGGAAGTACTTCCCAGATCATATCCTGCTCGCTCATAAACTTGGCCCAGTCTATATTTACTTCCAGAGCAGGAGAAGAAGACTTGGAACCAGAAGCATGAATCTCTGGGAAAAGGAGCAGGCTCAATAAGGTCAGAAGAATCAGTTTTCGTTTCATTTTTCTACTGTTAATTATTTGAGTGTGCAAGGTACTTCCTTTCTTTTTAAGCAGACTGCAATATTGTACGTGAAAGGTGACAGGATTGTCCATTGGACTTGTATTTTGCTCTGTTTTAACCTATTTGGTCAGTAACAAGGAAAATATGTCTATGTATTGAGGAAGATTTTGATAATGAATATGGTTAAATGGAGATACTTTTACTCCCGGAAAACTTCACATAACCGGGACAGGATGCGAAGTTGATATTCCATATTATCCTTTGGAGATAGAGTAAGTTTGATTTATAAAGACTACTTCAAAAAAGAATTATGAAGAAAATAAAGTGGATATTGCTTCTGGGATTGTTCATAGCCGTCACAGGATTTGCGAAGCCGGTTTCTCCGGTGGAAGCTGCCTATGCTCTGATCGAACGGGTAACGCCCGGTTATGGTGACCAGTTTGTTCTGGAACTGATCAGTGCGCAGGAAGGAGAGGATGTCTATGAGATCTCGTCAAAAGACGGAAAGGTTGTGCTGCGGGGAAACAATCCGGTGGCATTGGCTACTGCTTTCAATCAATATTTGAAGTATGTCTGCAAGGTACATATCTCCTGGCTGGGCGATCATCTGGATTTACCGGAGAAGCTGCCTTTACCTTCGGAAACAGTCCGTAATACGATTCACGGGAAGTATCGGGTTTACATGAATTATTGCACACTGAGCTATTCTGCTGCCTGGTGGAACTGGGACAGATGGCAAAGGGAGATTGATTATATGGCAATGAATTCCATCAATATGCCTTTGTCAGTTGTAGGCCTGGAAGCAGTGTGGTACAATACACTTCTCAAACATCGGTTTACGGATGAGGAAGCCCGTTCTTTTCTTGCCGCACCTTCGCATGCAGCATGGCAATGGATGCAGAATTTGCAAAGTTATGGAGGTCCTTTGCCCAAATCATGGATTGATAAGCATGTGGTTCTGGGACAGCAGATCATCAGACGGGAGCTGGAACTGGGAATGAAACCGATCCAGCAGGGATTCTCCGGATATGTTCCCCGTGAACTGAAGGAAAAGTATCCTGAAGCCAAGATACAGCCGCAACCTTCCTGGTGTGGATTTAAGGGAGCAGCGCAACTTGATCCTACGGATTCTCTTTTTCAGGTGATAGGAAGAGATTTCCTTGAAGAAGAAAAGAAATTGTTTGGTGCGCATGGAGTCTATGCGGCAGATCCTTTCCATGAAAGCCGTCCTCCTGTAGATACGCCGGAATACCTGTCGGCTGTCGGACGTTCCATTCATACTCTTTTCCAGGAATTTGATCCTCATTCCTTGTGGGCTATGCAGGCCTGGAGTCTGAGAGAACCGATCGTGAAGGCGGTGCCTGAAGAACATTTGCTGATACTGGATCTGAATGGCAGTAAATGTACGCAGCGCAATGCCTGCTGGGGATATCCTGTCGTAGCCGGTAATCTTCATAATTTCGGCGGACGGATCAATATGCACGGGGATTTGCCTCTGCTGGCCGGTAATCAGTATGAAGCGGCGGTCAGTCTTTCTCCGAATGTTTGCGGCAGCGGATTGTTTATGGAAGGCTTTGAGCAGAATCCGTTGTATTATGAACTGGCTTTCGAAATGCCTTTACAGAAAGGAAAGGTTGAACTCGACGGATGGCTGAAGGAATATGCCTTGCGCAGATACGGCAGCAAGTGGGAAAACACTCATAAGGCTTTGTTGCTTTTGCTGGAAGGTCCTTATCGTCCGGGAACCAACGGGACGGAACTCAGTTCCATCATTGCTGCCCGCCCGGCCTTGCATGTCAAGAAGTCCGGTCCTAATGCCGGACTGGGGATTCCGTATTCTCCCTGGCTGCTGATCGAGGCACAGGCTTTTATGCTGAAAGATGCAGGTGTCTTGAAGACTTCAGAGGCTTATCGGTTTGATATCATGGATCTCCAGCGTCAGATTATGACGAATCTGGGACAGGCCATTCACAAGGAGGCGGCCAAGGCTTTTGAAGAGGGAGACGAAAAGGGATTTGAATTACACAGCCGGCGATTCCTGGAACTGCTGACTGATGTGGACACTCTGTTGCGGACTCGCCCGGAATTTAATTTTGACCGTTGGCTTGCCGATGCCCGTTCCTGGGGAGATACGGAAGAAGAAAAGAATCAGTTTGAAAGAAATGCAACGGCTCTGGTGACCATTTGGGGGGCAGATGGAGATCCTCTCATTTTTGATTACTCGTGGAGAGAATGGGGAGGACTGATCGGCAAATATTATCTGAAACGCTGGCAGAAGTTTTATGCCATGCTTGCCGGTTGTCTGAAGAACGGAACGTCTTATACGGAAGACAACCTGCCGATGGTTTACGGACGCGAAGCTTTCAGGGCAAATGCTTTCTATTCAGAACTTGGGGATTGGGAACTGGAATTCGTCAATACGCCTCACAAGGTACGGATGCCTGTTACAGAAGGGGATGAAGTGGAAATAGTGAAAGCACTATATTCCAAATATCTGAAACTGGCAGAGGTTTATTATCAGAATTCAGGTGAAGTTGATTACATAGATCGGAAGAATACCTTTGAGAATTTGGGGGAATAAAAAAGGTATTCTGACTCGTTACTGATGTGAATCAGAATTGCTATGAGAAACTGAATCAACTGGTCAGACGGCATCGGGAGGGGACTCCGGGTGCCGTCTTTTTTTAGAAACAGAAAGCAGAAAGGCGAAAAATTCTCTATACGATGCGGGCTCAGAATACGGTCGGTGAGGAGAGTTCCACCTAGTGGAATTTTTTGTTCCACCTAGTGGAAACAAAAGTTTCACCAGAAGAAAACTTTTGTTTCGTGCTGAGAGAACAACAGTTTTCTCTAGGGATAACACTTGTTTTCTCTAATGGAATAAAAGGAAAGATGTACAGAATGTCCAGTTATATCGGACAATTTTAAAGGTTAAACTTCAGGGGAAGAAGCTAAATTTACAGCCTGAAAGAATATCATTTATTAACCTAACAGATGTAATATATGAATCAACGGAAACTGCTTATTCTATGGATGCTTTTCCTGGCATTGGGGGTGCAGGCACAATGTATCTTTGTCAAATCGGATGTACGCCAGTCCATGAGACGGGTGGCCGACTGGCAGATTGCACATAGCTGGGAAGTGGTTCACGGACAATTGAACTGGGTGAATGCGACTTTTTATTTGGGTTTGTCCCGCTGGGCAGCAATAGCTGAGACCGAGAACGGGGATGGAATGTACTATGAATGGCTCAGGAAGCTGGGGGCACGAAACTACTGGCAGGTGGATCAGCGGATGTACCATGCCGATGATGTCTGTGTGGCCCAGATGTATCTGGACCTTTATCGTAAGTATGGCCGCCAGGAAATGCTGATCCCTTCTCAGGCGCGTATTGACTGGGTGATCAGTCATCCGTCGAAGGGTTCGTTTGCACTCGACTATGGGGATGCTTCTACGCTGGAACGCTGGACCTGGTGCGATGCGTTGTTTATGGCTCCTCCGGTGTATGCCCGTCTGTATTCCATAACGGGCGACAAGAAATATCTTCGTTTTATGGACCGGGAATATCGGGCCACATATGATCATCTGTTTGACCGGGAGGAACATCTGTTTTACCGCGACCATCGTTACATCGGACAGAAAGAGGCCAATGGCCGGAAGGTGTTCTGGGGACGCGGAAACGGATGGGTGATTGGCGGACTGGTGGAGATCCTTCGTGAACTGCCGCGCGGACATAAGTCGCGTCCGTTTTATGAGAACCTTTTTGTAGAGATGTGTGAGCGGCTGGTCGGCTTGCAGCGTGCGGATGGTTTCTGGTCGGCCAGTCTGTTGGATCCGGAGTCTTATCCTTCTCCTGAGACGAGCGGAACCGGATTCTATGTCTACGGACTGGCGTACGGTGTCAATGAGGGTCTGCTTTCGCGTGAGCGTTTTTTGCCTGCGGTTGAAAAGGGATGGAAGGCTCTGCTTTCGGCAGTCGAAGAAGATGGACGACTGGGATATGTACAGCCTGTGGGAGCGGATCCCCGTAAAGTGGCGCGTCAGATGACTGAACCTTACGGGCCGGGAGCCTTCCTGCTGGCCGGAACGGAAATCTATCGGATGGCAGCCGGGGGAGGAACAGAAAAAAATATTTCTTCTGAACGGGTGCGTGAAATTGCTGCCATGTTGCCCGACAAGCCGCAGGGACTGGGACTGACCTATAAAAACAGGGAGCATTGGAACCAATTGTTGCAGACTCCCGAAGGGCAGAATATTCTGAAGCTGGCTTCCGAAAGTCTGGAGAAAGGAATGCCTCCTTTTGTGGATTCACTTTATCTGCACCTGAACAAGACAGAAATCCGTCTGCCGGGCGAAAACATGATGAATGCTCGTTATCAGTATCTCTGGCGGCTCGTACTGGCAGAGTGTATGGAGAACAAAAAGCGTTTCCTGCCGGCCATTATCAAGGGAATGGAGGAACTGTGCCGCCAGAAGCCATGGTCAATTCCGGCCCATGACCGCGATCTGCGCAATTATAACGGTACGGATTATTATGTAGATCTGGTGGTGGCTACGGCTGGCAATACGTTTGCGCAGTGTGTGCGTCTGCTGGATGACCGGTTGCCGATAGAGACACGTGCTCTGGTGAATTGCGCTTTCCGTGAGAAAGTGTTCCGTCCCATTCGCCGATGTCTGGAAGAGACAAAGCCGTTTTATTGGTTTACGGTGAAGAACAACTGGAATTCTGTCTGCCTGGCCGGGGTGACCGGAGCAGCGCTGGCTTTGCTTCCTGATAAGGAAGAGCGGGCTTATTTCGTGGCAGCTGCCGAGAAATACCAGTCGTATGGGATGGAAGGATATGCTGATGACGGATACTGCCGGGAAGGAGTCGGTTATTATAATTATGGCTTTGGGGCATTTATCACTTTACGTGAAGAGGTGTGCCGGGCTACTCAGGGACAGATTGATTTCTTCCGTTTGCCGAAGTTCGTCCGTCTGGCCCGTTACGGAGAAAAGATACAGATTCAGAATCGGGTTTGCCCGGCTTACTCGGATTGCCGGATCGGGATTTCACCTGATACTTTTGTGACGGATTACTGTAACCGGGCATTGGGGCTGGAAACGGGAGAAGAAACCTGTTCCATTCCGCCGATGGACAATCTGTCTCTGCATTTCATCAGTATGTTTCCTCGTCAGGCATGGCCGGTAGAAATGACTCCCGAAATGAACCGGGTGCTGGAAGAAGAGTCGGATCCGTTGCATGCCTGTTATGAAATGGCAGGAATTGTCATTGCACGTCCGGTGGCGGGAAGTTCCTGCCGCCTGGGAGTTTCTTTCAAGGCCGGTCACAATGATGACAGTCATAATCACAATGATGTCGGTTCGTTTGTTGTCGTACAGGGAGATCAGACTATGGCAGGAGATATGGGCGGCCCGTTCTCTTATCCGGGCGACTTCTTCAGTGAGAATGCTTATCGTTATCCGATTAAGAATTCATACGGTCATCCGGTTCCGGTGGTGGATGGCAAATGGCAGGATACAGGACGGAAAGCGGAAGGAAAAGTGCTGGAACGCCGGCTGAGTGATTCGACGGATGTCTGCCGTCTGGATATGAAATCAGCTTATTCTTCAGTTGAAGGACTGGGCAGACTAGAGCGTACTTTCGCGTATGACCGTCGGGAAGGTGGAAGTTTTGTCGTCGAAGATGTTTTTGAATGTGAGAAACCTGTCAGCTTTGAAACGGCACTGACCACACGGGCCCAGTGGAAAGTTGTATCTGGAAATTGTCTGGAACTCTCTTCCGGAAATGAAAAGATGCAGGTGTGGATTGAGTCATCGGCTCCTGTTTCATTTACGAGTGATACGGTGGAAGTGAATTCACCGGCTTACAGCCGTATCGGTATTGTGCTCAAGGGCAAGTCCGGCAAGGGATATATCCGTATGAAGATGATGCCGGTGAAGAAGTAATTTGCAGTCAGAAAAAGAGATTGAAATGAGTCATTTGAATGTTTATATAATGAATAAAGTCAGAAAACTGCTTCTGGTCTGTGGTTGCTTCTTGGGAAGCATGAGCCTTTCGGCAGAGGTAACCTCCGGAAGTGATTTTGAGATCCTGATGCAGAAGATCAGGCAGGATTTCAGCAAGAACCCTTCCATTGATGAGGCTTTGTCCTTTTATCGGGAGGGAGCTTTTACAGATGTTGATTATGGAAGTATCCAGCGTACGGACTGGCCTCCGCTGGTTCACCTGCAGCGTGTGAGTGATTTTGTCTTTGCCTATACAAATCCGGAGAATCCGTATTATGCTGATGACCGTTTGTTTGACAAGATTCAGGCCGGACTGGAGTTCTGGCATGAACGGAATCCCTGGTGTCATAACTGGTGGTATAATCAGATAGCTGAACCTCAGTGTCTGGGAATTTTGCTGATTCAGATGCGTTCGGGAGCTAAGAAGTTGCCGGAGGAACTGGAACGGAAATTACTGGAACGGATGAAAACAGACGGAGGAGATCCTGCCAAATGGACGGGAGCCAACCGTACGGATATCGCTTTGCACTGGATTTACCGGAGTTGTTTGTCGGAGGATTCCACAGATCTGAAGAAAGCGATTGAGAATGCTTACAGTCCGCTGGTGTATACGACGCAGGAGGGATTCCAGCATGATAACAGTTATTTTCAGCATGGCCCTCAGTTGTACATTGGGGGATATGGAGATGAAATTCTGAAGGGGATTACTCAGATTGCCATGTATACGAAGGGAACGGATTATGAATTGCCGGAGGGGAAGGTCGCTTTGCTGGGCAAATTCATGCGTGAAACTTATTATCCGACTATTCGTGGCCGTTTCATGCTGTTTGATGTGCTGGGACGTGGAGTGAGTCGTCCGGGAGTGACGGACAAATCATCCACTGCTCTTTTTGCCCGCCGGATGATGGAACTGGATCCGGCTCATGCAGATGAATATCGGGAAATCGTCGGACGCCTGGAAGGAAGATTGTCTGCGAATGTGGGTGTTACTCCGTTTCATACTCATTATCCGGTTGGTGATTACACGTTGCATGTGCGTCCGTCCTATACGTTTGATGTGCGGATGGTTTCTACCCGGACCATGCGGTGTGAGTATGGTAACGGGGAAAATCTGCGGACTTATTTCCTGTCGGACGGATGTACCAATATTGTCCGTGAAGGAGATGAGTATCAGGAGATATTCCCGGTATGGGACTGGAGGCGGATTCCCGGCGTAACGGCTCCGCAGTTAAAAGAGATTCCAATGGCGAAGAGTGACTGGCAGACAAAAGGCACTTCTGAGTTTGCCGGTGGAGTGTCGGACTCTCTGTATGGTGCGACCGCCTATGCCTATGAGGACAATTATGCGGGGGTATTGACCCGGGCACATAAGGCCTGGTTCTTTTATGAGAATGAAGTGGTATGTCTGGGAGCAGGGATCGCATCAGGTGCTGAGGCAGAAGTGGTGACTACGGTAAACCAGTGTCTGGAGAAAGGACAGCCGGTATGGATCAGGAACGGAAAGAAAGTTTGTCAGATGAATCCGGGAGACAGTGTCGGCGGTTCACTGAAATGGGTGTTGCATAATGGAGTCGGATATATATTCCCGGAAGGTGGAACAGTATTCTGTCAGGATAAAATGCAGACAGGTAATTGGTATGATATCAATCACACGGCTTCACGGGAGCAGGTTGGCAAACAGGTGGTGACGGTTGGCATCCGGCATGGCCGGAAACCGGCAGCGGGTACTTATGCATATCTGGTAGTTCCGGATCTGCAGACAGCCGGAGAAATGGAGGCATATTGCAAAGATTCTTCCATCCGGATTCTGAAGAATACTCCGGACTTGCAGGTAGTCAGAAACCGGAAACTGAAAATGTGGCATCTGGTGTTTTATGCTCCGGGAACCTTTGAAAGCCGTGACTTGTCAGTCAGAGCCGACCGTCCCTGCATTTTGCAATTGCGGGAAACGAAGGAAGGCCGCCTGGTGGTGCATGCGGCTGATCCGGCCCAGAGTCAGCAATTGCTTACGCTGGATATCTGGAAAGGACGGACTTCTTCACGGCCTTTTACCTGGCAATGTGACTTCTCACAGGACGGTATGCTTCCTGGAGCATCCAGAATGATTCAACTGTCTTCCGACTGTTTCCGTCTGTAGTTCTGGGGAGTTTCTCCGTATTGATTCTTGAAGCAGCGGCTGAAATAGAGTGGTGAGCTGAATCCACTCCGGTCGCTGACTTCTGCAATAGGGAGAGTCGGATATTTTTGTAGCAGGGTTGCCGCATATTTCAAACGATAATTCAGCAGGAAATTATTGGGAGTCATACCGGTGAGTGCCTTGAATTTCGAGTAGAGCAGGGAACGTCCCATACCTACTTCCTGACAGAGTTTGGGAATGTCAAATTCAACATCATCGATATGCTGTTCTATAACTTCATCCACCTTCTGGAGGAATTGCTGGTCGAGCGGGTTGATGCTGGCCAGGTCAACTTCCGAGATGGGCTGTTTCTTCAGTTGGTGCTGGATGAGTAACCGGTTGCGTACGAGATTGTTGGTGCGTGCCAGCAGAATCTGAGTGTCAAAAGGCTTGGTAATATAGTCATCAGCTCCCCGGTTCAATCCTTCGATGTTTTGTTCCGTACTGTTCAAAGCGGTGAGCAGGATCACGGGAATATGGCAAAGATCAATGTTGCTTTTGATCTTCAGACACATTTCCGTACCGTTCATTTCAGGCATCATGATGTCACTGATAATGATGTCCGGTTTATGTTCAAAGGTGGCCGAGAGTCCTTCCTTTCCGTTGGTTGCCGTGATCACCCGGTAGAAAGGATCGAAGATGTTGTTCAGAGTCTGCAACAGGTCTGGATTGTCTTCTACCAGTAACAGGGTGTATTTTTTCTTTTCACCGGAATCAGCCGTCTCGTTTTCCGGTTCATTCTGCAGGAGTGGGTTTTCCTGAGGCTGGGGAATAGGTGGAAGTGCCGGTTCCTGACAGGGAGGAAAGTACGCCTTTTCTTCTTTGGGCGGTGTATTTTCGCAGAACTGCACGCGTGTATCTTCGTTGAAGACTTCTTTCTCCAGCGGAAGTGTGACGGTAAAGGTACTTCCCTGGTGAAGGATACTGCTTACCGTGATTGTTCCATGATGTGCTTCGACAATGTTTTTTGTCAGGGCCAGTCCGATGCCTGTTCCGGGATATTTTTCTTGTCCTTTTTGGTCTTCTCCCTGGAAGAAGCGTTCAAAGATTCTTTGTTTCTCGTTTTCAGGGATACCGGTTCCGCTGTCTGTCGTCTGTATGATCAGCTGATTTCCCTGGATACAGGCTTTCAGGCGGATGCTTCCTCCGTCAGGAGTATATTTGAAAGCATTGGAAAGAAGGTTGAAGAATACCTTTTCCATTTGAGTCCGGTCTATCCAGCACAGGATATTTTTCGGCTCAGATTCAAAGGTATAATCTATCTTGCGTTGTTGGGCATAGTCGGTAAAGGTGAGATAAATTTCTTCAAGCATCAGGCAGATGTCCTGGGATGCCAGATGCAGAATCACATGATTCTGGGTGAATTTACGGAAGTCAAGGAGTTCTGTTATAAGGTTAGTCATGTATTGGGTGTTTTGTTTGATCTTCAGCAGCTTGTTGTATAATTGTACCGGGAGCTGTTCCTGAAGCAAGGCATCCAGATGACTGATGATAAGGGTAAGGGGAGTACGGAACTCATGACTGACATTCGTAAAGAAGACGAGCTTGGCCCGGTTGACTTCTTCGATATGCTGTTTTTCAAAACGTTCTTTTTCCAGAGAAAGAGCCAGTGCCCGTTTGGCCAGCTTGTTACGGACAAACCAGAAGCTGCCTGCACCAATGGTGATGAGGTAGAGCATCCAGGCCCAGATGGTGGAATACCATGGGGTGGAGATATGTATCTGTAAAGAGATGGTTTGTTCTTCTGATCCTTGCTGAGGTCTGACTTTGAGGGTGTAGTTTCCGGGGTCGAGATTGGTGTAATGGATCTCGTTGGCAGAAGTGGAAATCCATTTGTCGTCAAAGCCTTCAAGCTTGTATTCAAAGGTTTGCCGGCGTGACTGTTCTTTGTGGTCGGAGTAGGTAAACTCGATGATACAGTTATTCTGGTTATGTTTGAGCTTCAGCTTATGGGTAAAGGGAAGGGTCTGGTCAAGTATATTGTCTGCCGACAGGGGAGTAACCAGCCGGTTGTTGATCCACAGACGTGAGAAATACAGAGGTGAATTGTGGGCTGCATTGCTTCGGAAACTTTCTGCCGGAACCATTGTGATTCCCTTGGGACCTCCGATATAGATTTCATGTTGGGGGGATACATATAAGCCTCCTCCATAGATGAGAGGTATTTCTGCGGGGAGTACAATCGTGGATGCCTGCCGTTTTTCGGGAGTAAAAAACGTAATTCCTTTATCGGTGCTGATAGCAATCGAATGTTCGTCAACGCGGGCTATGTTATAGCAGTAGTCACTGGGAAGCTGACTGTTGGCATGGGTATAGTGAGTAACTTCATGGCTTTTTGCATTGTAAAAATAAATACCTGATCCCAGTGTGCTGATATATGCTCCCTGATCGGTTGCCAGAATGTGACTGAGATTGCCGTAACAGTCATAAGGAGTCATGGATATCCGTCGGGTCAGTGTATTGTCAGTGAGTGAAAATATGTCAACATAGTTCCAGCCCATGATATAGAGTGTACCTTGGGGAGAGATATCGAAGTACTCGCAGAAAGAACTGGTGTTGGAAAGGAACTGGAACGTATCTGTATCCGGATCGAGACAGAACAGTCCTTTACGGGTGGTGAGATAGAGTTTGTCATTCCATATTTCCAGGTGATAGATGATGTCTCCCGGATTATCAGCCCGGTTCCGGTAATTATGGAAAGTGTGTTGACGGATATCGTACCGGGAGAGTCCTCCCAGATAAGTTCCGATGTAAAGGTTGTTTCTGCGCGGGTCGTAGACAATGCTTTTGATGTTATTATGAGGCAGACCGTCTGCCTTGCCGGCTGTAAACTGCTTGAGAAGATTCCATCCGGGGCCGATCTGACTGATACCTCCTCCGTCGGTACTGATCCAGAGATTACGTTCGTTGTCCTGAACCATTTCACCAATGTAAGAGTAATAGATTCCTGGCTGGGCATGGCTCTGGTAGTTATAGTGGAGGTATTCTTCCTTGCCAGGATTGAAATAACTGACTCCGCCGTAATAGCTTCCGAGCCAGATGATTCCTTGTCTGTCGGTATAGAGAGCGAAAAGTGAGGGATGGCTGAGACCGCCTACATGCTGAGGTATCTGTATTTTGGTATAGAGACCTGTCTGGGGATTGTATTTTTCCAGGCCGGAAAACGTTCCAAACCATATATTATGCTGGCTGTCTTCTGTGAATTGTCGGATTTGCCGATCGCTGGTACCTTTCCCGTCGTGAGGTGAATAAGGAACATTGGTAAGTTTGCCGTTGATGATACGGTAAAGCCCGTCCATGTAAGTACCGATCCAGATTTCCCGGCTACTGCTTTCGAAGATGGTATGTACTCCTTTGTTCTGAAGCTGATGTTTCATATTGGGATCTGTTGCATTTTGGGCTATGTAAATCCCGTTGTCAGTCCCTATGTAGATATTCCCATTGCGGGTGATGGTCAAGGCTGTGATGTCGCTGGCTGGAAGATTGCGGACATACAGACTTTGTTTTTTTTGAGTATCCCACACAAACAGGGTATCATGTCGGGTATACCAGATCGCTGTATCCGTAGTGGTGAGTGCAGAAGTCTGGTTCCCAGTGGTAAGCTGGCTGAAACGTTCGCAACGGATGTCATAAGTAAAAAGATTACGGTCAGCAATGAAATAGATATTTCCGTCGTTGCCACAGTGGATATAGTCAATGGAATTTCCTAGCCAGAGCTTTTCTCCGGGGCCGCTTTCCACCCATCCTTTATAGTATCGGATGTGATGTCCGTCGTAGATGTTGATACCTTCATGGGTACCAAACCACATGCGTCCCAGACTGTCCTGGCAGATGGACATGACGGAAAACTGGGAAAGTCCGTTCCCTAAGTTCAGATTTCTGAAATATTCAGCATGTATGTTCTGCCGGAAACAGCAGAGCAGCAGGAGAGTCAGAAGGTATATAATGTTTTTTTTCATGGTAGTCTCTTGATAGATTTATATCCCATCCAGGGAAGGAATGTTTGGTCAGGGAACAAATATACAAAGAACTTATGGAATAAGACTGTTTTTTGATTGTTAAAAAGACAGAGACAGACTGGTGTAAGATTCAAGTTTCCATATAAACTCTCTTACAGTTGAAAAGTTGTATAAAACGATAATAAAATTTCAGTATGTTTGTTTATTTACTAAAAAGTAATTGATTTGTTTTTATTTTATGGTAAATAAATTACATTTGTGAATCTTAAACGAATTGGGTATGGAAACATATAGTCGGATAGCAATCAAGGTAGGGAGTAATGTACTGACCCGTCCGGACGGAAGGCTGGATCTGACACGTATGTCAGCACTGGTCGACCAGATAGCAGAGTTACGGAGAATGGACAAGGAAGTGATCCTGATCAGTTCGGGAGCTGTGGCTGCCGGAAAAGGAGAAATGAAAGAATGTACCGGTCTGGATGTGGTGTCGGCCCGGCAACTCTTTTCCGCGGTTGGACAGATCAAACTGATGAACCGGTATGATGAATTTTTCGGAGGGTATGGACTTCGGTGCGGACAGGTATTGACCATGAAAGAGAGTTTCTCTACCCGCCGGCATTATCTGAACCAGAAACAGTGCATGGAGGTGATGCTGGAACATGGGATTGTTCCTGTTGTCAATGAGAATGATACAGTATCGGTGACGGAACTGATGTTTACGGACAATGATGAACTTTCCGGGTTGGTTGCCACCATGATGGGGGTAGATGTACTGCTGATTCTTTCCAATGTGGACGGGGTGTATGATGGAGATCCTGCTTTACCGACATCTGCATTGTTGCGGGAGGTTGTTCCGGATGCCCGGCTGGATACGGATTCCATTGTACAGACTTCCCGTTCTTCTTTGGGACGCGGAGGCATGATCACCAAATTTCGTATGGCCCAGAAGGTAGCGTCTGAAGGTATCACGGTGATTATAGCCAATGGCAAGCGGGAACATATTCTGACAGATATTCTGCTGGAGCGTAATGAAGTGCCTTATACTCGTTTCCTGCCTGGAAGTCATCCTGTTTCCGGAGTGAAGAAATGGATTGCTCACAGCGAAGGTTTTGCCAAGGGAAAGATTCAGATCAATGAAGGAGCTTACCGGGCACTTTTGTCTTCACAGGCAGCCAGTTTGCTGCCGGTAGGAGTCGTAGCAGTAGAAGGACAATTTGAAAAAGATGATATTGTGCAGATACTTGCTCCTGACGGCTCGGCATTTGCTTTGGGTAAAATCAGCTGTAGTGCAGAGGAGGTACAGTCCCGCATGGGATTACAGGGCGAACGTCCCTTTGTTCATTATAATAATCTTTACATTGAGTGGAGGACAGAATGATGGAGCAGACTTTAAAAGATCAGTTGAAGGAAGCACGCAAAGCTTCACATGCGTTAAACCGTGTGTCTGAAGAACAGATTGACCGGGTACTGATGAATCTGGCTGATGTTGTGGAAAAGCATATGGAAACAATCTTGCAGGCCAATGCTGCTGATCTGTCCAGAATGGATCCGGCTGACCCCAAATACGACCGTCTCCGGTTGAGTCAGGAGCGTATTCAGGGGATGGCCGCGGATATCCGGAAGGTAGCGGACCTGGCATCTCCTTGTGATGTGGTTCTGAAAGAATGGACGCAGCCGAATGGGATGCATATTCGTAAGGTGTCGGTACCTTTCGGAGTAATCGGGGTAATTTATGAAGCGCGTCCGAATGTGACACTGGATGTTTTTTCGCTTTGTCTGAAAAGCAGGAATGCCTGCATCTTGAAGGGCGGAAGCGATGCAGACGTGTCCAATAGTGCATTAAGGGATGTGATTCGCACCGTGCTGAAAGAGGAGAATTTCCCGGAAGCCTGTGTGACTCTGTTACCTCCCGGACATGAACAGACACAGGAGATGCTGCGTGCGGTGGGCGACATTGATCTGATCATTCCCCGGGGAAGCCGGAACCTGATTCAGTATGTGCGGAGTCATGCTCTTGTGCCTGTGATTGAAACAGGGGCCGGAATTTGCCATTGTTATTTTCATTCGTCGGGGAGCCTGGAGAAAGGAAAAGCCATTGTATGCAATGCCAAGACCCGTCGGGTGAGTGTTTGCAATGCTTTGGACTGTCTGCTGATAGACCGGAGCCGTTTGGCTGACCTGCCGGAACTGGTGTCCCCACTAGCGGCCTGTCAGGTAGAGATCTATGCTGATGATGAGGCTTACGGTGTTTTAAAAGGAAGGTATGAACGGCTGGAGCACGCCAATGAAGAAAGTTGGGGTCGGGAATACCTGGACTATAAAATGTCCGTTCGTGTAGTCAGTGGTCTGGAAGAAGCATTGGAACATATAGCCTGCTATTCTTCCCATCACAGTGAGAGTGTGGTAGCAGAGGATCCGGAAGTATGCCGGATTTTTTCCCGGGAAGTAGATGCTGCCTGTGTCTATACGAATCTTCCTACTTCCTTCACTGATGGAGGACAATTCGGATTTGGAGCCGAAATCGGTATTTCCACCCAGAAGCTGCATGCTCGTGGTCCGATGGCTTTACCTGAACTGACCACCTACAAATACCTGATCTGCGGCGACGGACAGATCCGGGATTAGATCTCCCAGAAAGAAAACTGGCTGAAGATCTTATCAAAAAGAATCCGACAGACGATACTGCCTGCCTGTTTGTCAGGGCAGTCCGTCTGTCGGATTCTTTATATGTTTCAGCGGATTATTCTTCTGTATCCAGCAACAGTTCCATGATCTGGCAAGCTGACTTGGCAACAGAAGTACCCGGTCCGAAGATGGCTACAACTCCTGTTTTATAAAGGAAGTCGTAGTCTTGAGCCGGAATGACACCTCCTGCAAATACCAGGATGTCTTCGCGTCCCAGTTTCTTCAGTTCGTCGATGATCTGCGGAATCAGTGTCTTGTGACCTGCGGCCAGAGAAGAAACACCTACCGCATGTACGTCGTTTTCCACTGCTTCACGGGCAGCTTCTTCCGGAGTCTGGAACAAGGGACCCATGTCTACGTCGAAACCACAGTCTGCAAATCCGGTTGCTACAACTTTGGCGCCACGGTCGTGACCGTCCTGTCCCATCTTGGCGATCATAATACGCGGGCGACGTCCTTCTTTCTTTGCAAATTCTTCGGTCAGTTCGCAAGCACGTGCGAAATCTGCATCCTTCTTACTTTCTGATGAATACACGCCTGATATTGTTCTGATTACTGCTTTATAACGTCCTACAATCTTTTCACATGCATCGGAGATTTCTCCCAGTGTAGCCCGTACGCGTGCTGCTTCCACAGCCAGTTCCAGCAGGTTTCCTTTGCCGGTGCGTACACATTCGGTGATGGCTTCCAGCGCCTTGTCTACTTCAGCCTGGTTACGTCCTTCTTTCAGACGGCGCAGGTTTTCAATCTGTTCCTGACGTACGGCGGTGTTGTCCACTTCCAGAATATCGATCGGATCTTCTTTTTCCAGACGGTATTTGTTGGTACCCACAATGGTCTGTTCTCCGGAGTCGATACGGGCCTGAGTGCGGGCTGCCGCTTCTTCGATACGCATCTTTGGAATACCGGTTTCGATAGCTTTCGCCATACCACCCAGTTTTTCAATTTCCTGAATATGTTCCCATGCCTTGTGAGCCAGTTCGTTGGTCAGTGCTTCCACATAATAGGAACCTCCCCAGGGGTCTACATTCTTGCAGATCTGTGTTTCTTCCTGGATATAAATCTGCGTGTTACGGGCGATACGGGCCGAGAAGTCAGTCGGCAGGGCAATCGCTTCATCCAGTGCATTGGTATGCAGTGACTGGGTGTGTCCCAGTGCTGCAGCCATGGCTTCAATACAGGTACGTCCTACGTTGTTGAACGGATCCTGTTCGGTCAGTGACCACCCTGAAGTCTGTGAGTGCGTACGCAGTGCCAGTGATTTCGGATTCTTCGGGTTAAACTGTTTCACGATCTTGGCCCAGAGCATACGTGCTGCACGCATCTTGGCAATTTCCATGAAGTGATTCATACCGATAGCCCAGAAGAAGGAGAGACGGGGAGCAAAGGCATCGATGTCAATGCCGGCCGCAACTCCGGCACGCAGATATTCCAGTCCGTCGGCCAGCGTATAGGCCAGCTCGATATCAGCTGTTGCTCCTGCTTCCTGCATGTGATAACCTGAGATTGAGATCGAGTTGAATTTCGGCATCTTCTGAGAAGTATATTCAAAGATGTCGGAAATGATCTTCATGGAGAATGCAGGCGGATAAATATAAGTGTTTCGGACCATGAATTCCTTCAGAATATCATTCTGGATGGTACCGGCCATTTCTTCCAACTTGGCTCCCTGTTCCAGTCCGGCATTGATATAGAATGCCATGACAGGAAGTACGGCACCGTTCATGGTCATGGACACAGACATCTTGTTCAAGGGAATTCCGTCGAAGAGCACCTTCATGTTTTCCAGTGAACAGATAGATACTCCTGCCTTACCGACATCGCCTACTACACGCGGATGATCCGGGTCGTAACCGCGGTGTGTCGGAAGGTCGAAGGCTACAGACAGACCTTTCTGTCCGGAAGCCAGGTTACGGCGGTAAAAAGCATTGGACTCTTCAGCGGTAGAGAATCCGGCATACTGACGGATGGTCCACGGGCGGAAGGTGTACATCATGGAATACGGACCGCGCAGATAGGGAGGAATACCAGCCACATAGTTCAGGTGTTCCATACCTTCCAGGTCTTCTTTCGTATAGACTGGCTTTACTTGAATCTGTTCCGGAGTTTTCCAGTTGGCAGTGATGCCGTTGGCTTTCTGCCATTCCATGCCATTTTGCGGATGGAAGCCGGCATATATATCGATGTTTTTAAAGTTCGGTTTCATAGCATTTAATTGATTCCTAGTTTGGTATTATATTCTTTCAAGGTCTCCAGCACGTTGCAGCGCACATGAATGAAGTTTTCAATGCCGGCGGCTTTCAGGTCGTCCATACAGGCAGGAGCTCCTGCAACGATGAACATGGCGCGTCCGTTGACTGCCTGGAAAGCAGGAATGGCATATTCTGCATATTCGTCATCGCTGGAACAGATCACTACGATGTCGGCTTTTGCTTTCATGGCAGCTTCTACACCTTCTTCTACGGTAGCGAATCCCAGATTGTCGATTACTTCATAACCGGCACAAGCCAGGAAGTTGCATGAGAACTGGGCACGTGCCTGACGCATGGCCAGATTTCCGATGGTCAGCATGAAAGCTTTCGGACGTTTGCCGGAGTGTTCTGTTTGCAGACGGAGTGCTTCGAATTCGCTGGCTGCACGGTCGGTTTGAATGGTTGCAAACGGCTTTTCACATTCGTGGTGTGCATGATCCTTTCCGCCTCCGCAGCAGCAAGTCTGTGCCAATGGTGCCTTTTCGCCTGCCAGTTCATTGAAGTTAGGATATTGGTTGGTACCCAGAAGAATTTCTTTCCGTTTCGAAACAGCTTCGTGGCGGGCCTTGTTGCTGGCGTTGACAGCTTCCTGTACGCTTCCGCTTTCGACAGCCTTGAGCATGCCGCCTTCATCTTCTACCTTCAGGAAAAGTTCCCAGGCCTGTTGTGCGATGGAAGCCGTAAGGTTTTCGATATAGTAAGAACCTGCAGCCGGATCGACGATACGGTTGAAGTGAGCTTCTTCCTTCAGCAGGAGCTGCTGGTTGCGTGCAATACGTTCGGAGAAATCATTCGGTGTTTCGTAAGCCTTGTCAAACGGAGTGACGGTGATTGAGTCAACTCCTGCCAGAGAAGCACTCATGGCCTCTGTCTGGGTACGCAGCAGATTCACATGTGCATCGAAGATTGTCAGGTTGAAACTGGAGGTTTCGGCATGTGCAGCCATCTTGCAGGCGCAATAACAGGTGCCGTCTGTTCCGGTGTTCTGGCAGTCTGTACGTGGACAAACCGGTTTGTATTCCTTGACTATATTGGCCCAGAGCATACGTGCTGCACGGAATTTGGCAATTTCCATGAAGTAGTTGGAGCTGATACCAAAGTTGAATTTGATTTTCTTTGCAGCCAGTGCTGCGGGTACTCCTGCTTCTGTCAGCTGGCTCAGGTATTCATTACCCCATGCCAGGGCATATCCCAGTTCCTGATAAATGTAGGCACCTGCATTGTTCAGCAAAAGCGAATTGACGGCCAGGCAACGGAATTTTGGATAGGGAGCAAATATTTCAACCAGCCGTCTGGCATTGTCGATAAACTTGCTCAGATCCTTTCCTTTCTGCATCATTTTTTCCATCGGGTCATAGTTGACGGAGCCTTGAAGCTTGGTCGGATCATATCCTTTTTCACGGAAATAATCAGTCAGCATTTCTGCCAGCTGTACGGTATGTCCCTGGCAAGTAGAGAAGTTCAGTTCTACACATTCGCAGCAGATGTCTTTTAACAGGGTGCGTATGAATTCGGGTGACAGATCCTTTTTCCTGATTGAAAAGCCCAGTGAATCCACTCCTTTATTCAGAATGTCGAGTGCTTTGGCATTGGCCTCTTCAGCCGATTCAACCCGGATGTTCTGCCGGATAAACCATGTATTGTCGTCTTTGCGGTTTCCGCGGATGTAAGGGAATTGTCCGGGAAGTCCTTCTGTCGTTTTCAATCCTTCCAGATCTTCCTGGCGGTAAAACGGTTTCACTTTAAATCCTTCGTTGGTTTTCCATACCAGTTTCTTTTCAAAGTCGGCACCCTTGAGGTCGACTGTAATTTTATCCATCCATTCTTGGGTACTTACGGGTGGAAAATCTGAAAAGAGTTTTTCTTTACTATCTGCCATAGTGAATCAGTGTTTTATGATATTTAGATTAAGTGTGACTGCATGCTGTATAATTGGCATGCATAGGCAAATATACAAATTTCTTTTTAGGTTTTCTTTTTTTGCGGTAAAAATGCAGTTCAGTTAAACTTTTATAGGAAAAACTGTCCGGATGTACTTATAAATTGTAAAGTCTGTATGGCAAAAATAAATATTATGGCTTTAATTCTTGACTGGTTGTCTTTAATTGGTTACATTTGCCGCGTTTAAGAAAAAGTTTAATATTATGAATTGGCTACAAGATTTATTGACAAATCCTGATTCGATTGCTCATATCGTGGCATTATATTCTTTTGTGATTGCTGCCGGCGTCTTATTGGGGAAAATTAAGGTCTTCGGCATTTCGCTGGGAGTTACCTTTGTCTTGTTCGTCGGGATTCTGGCCGGGCATTTCGGATTTACCGGAAATGCTTCCATCTTATCATTCATTCAGGACTTCGGATTGATTCTCTTTGTGTTCTGTATCGGTTTGCAGGTGGGTCCGTCTTTCTTCTCTTCTTTTAAGAAGGGAGGTATCTCGATGAATCTGATTGCTGTCGGAATTGTTGCACTGAACATTGCGATAGCATTGATTATGTATTATGCCCTGCAGGGGCGTGTGGAAATTCCGATGATGGTCGGTGTGCTTTGTGGAGCTGTGACCAATACTCCGGGACTTGGTGCGGCCAACGAGGCTTTGTCTCAGCTGGATTATTCCGGTCCTGAAATTGCAATGGGGTATGCCTGTGCCTATCCGCTGGGAGTTATCGGTATCATCCTTTCCATGATTGTCATCCGCTATATCTGCCGGGTAGATATGGGGAAAGAAGCTGCGGACATTCAGCGCGGTGAGGAAGCCAATCCGCATCTGAAACCTTTTATCGTTTCTCTGGAGGTACAGAATGAAGCTCTGGTGGGCAAGAATCTTTCGCAGGTACAGAAGTTCCTGGCACGCGACTTTGTCTGCTCGCGGATTATTCAGGATGGTGAAATACACATTCCGAATGCAAATACCACTCTGCATGTGGGTGATAAGATGTACATTGTCTGTGCAGAAGATGACTCTGAGGCCATTGCAGCCTTTATCGGTCCGCAAGTTGACATGGACTGGGAGGATCTGAAACAGCAGGATAAGACGATGGTTTCACGCCGTATTCTGGTGACACAGCCTAACATCAATGGAAAAACTTTGGGAGAACTGCATTTCAGCAGTATGTACGGAGTGAATGTAACCCGTGTCAACCGTTCCGGTATGGACTTGTTTGCGTCCCGTCAGTTGACGTTGCAGGTCGGTGACCGCGTGATGGTAGTCGGTCCTCAGGATGCGATTGAGCGTGTGGCTCATTTGCTGGGAAACCAGTTGAAGCGTCTGGACCATCCGAATATCGTGACCATTTTCGTGGGTATTCTTTGCGGTATCCTGTTCGGCAGTCTGCCTATTGCCATTCCGGGAATGCCTACTCCGGTGAAACTGGGTCTGGCAGGCGGTCCGCTGATTATTTCCATTCTGATCGGCCGTTTCGGTTACAAGGTGAAGCTGGTTACCTATACCACAATGAGTGCCAACCTGATGCTGCGTGAGATCGGTATTGTATTGTTCCTTGCCAGTGTCGGACTGAAAGCCGGAGGAAACTTTGTGCAGACGGTGGTTGAAGGTGACGGACTGCTTTATGTAGGTATCGGTTTCCTGATCACGTTTATTCCGTTGCTGGTGATGGGTATGGTAGCCCGCTGGTATTATAAGCTGAATTATTTCACTCTGATGGGATTGATTGCCGGTAGTAACACAGACCCTCCTGCACTGGCTTATGCCAACCAGACGGCCGGTAACGATGCTCCGGCAGTAGGTTATTCTACAGTATATCCGCTGGCTATGTTCCTTCGTATTCTGACAGCCCAGCTGCTGATTCTGCTGATGGCCGGATAATCCCGGATATCTGCTCCGGAAACGGATCTGACGCAGGGAAGTGCAAAGTCTTTCGGGGCTTGTGCTTCCCTGCGTTTGTTTTGTGTCTGAATCAAGGTTAAATCGTTTATTTGATGTATCTTTGTAGCCGTTTTAGAATTAAATACCACATATTATATGATTTCAGTAGATGGCTTGACCGTCGAGTTTGGCGGAACCACCTTGTTCAGTGACATTAGTTTTCAGATTAATGAAAAAGACCGTATTGCCCTGATGGGAAAAAACGGCGCAGGAAAATCCACTTTATTAAAGATATTGGCAGGCGTCCGCCAGCCTACCCGGGGAAAAGTGACCGCTCCGAAAGATTGTGTGGTTGCTTACCTTCCGCAGCATTTGATGACGGAAGACGGGCGTACCGTGTTTGAGGAAGCTTCGCAGGCATTTGCTCATTTGCGTGAAATGGAAGCTGAGATCGAACGGATGAACGGTGAACTGTCTACACGTACCGATTACGAGAGTGATTCGTATATGGAACTGATCGAAAAGGTGGCAGCCATGAGTGAAAAGTTCTATGCCATCGACATGACTCATTTCGAAGAAGACGTGGAGAAGGCGTTGCTCGGACTGGGATTCCAGCGTGAAGATTTCGACCGTCCTACGAGTGATTTCAGCGGTGGATGGCGTATGCGTATTGAACTGGCCAAGCTGTTGCTGCAGAATCCGGACGTACTTTTGCTTGATGAGCCTACCAACCATCTGGATATTGAGTCTATCCAGTGGCTGGAAGATTTTCTGATCAGCAGTGCAAAGGCCGTTGTGGTGATCAGTCACGACCGGAAATTTGTGGATAACATCACGACCCGTACCATTGAAGTTACGATGGGACGTATCTATGATTACAAGGTGAACTACTCCCAGTATCTGGTGCTTCGCAAGGAACGCCGTGAACAGCAGATGAAGCAGTATGAAGAACAGCAGAAGATGATTCAGGAAACCAAAGACTTCATCGAACGTTTCAAAGGAACTTACAGCAAGACACTCCAGGTGCAGAGTCGCGTGAAGATGCTTGAAAAGCTGGAACTGATTGAAGTGGATGAAGAAGACACTTCAGCCCTGCGTCTGAAGTTTCCTCCGTCTCCGCGCAGCGGAAGTTATCCGGTTATCATGGAAGGAGTCGGAAAGTCATATGGTGACCACGTCGTGTTCCGGAATGCCAATCTGACGATCGAACGGGGAGATAAGGTTGCTTTTGTGGGTAAAAACGGAGAGGGTAAGTCTACTCTGGTGAAATGTATTATGAATGAGATAGATCACGAAGGTACACTGACACTGGGACATAATGTACAGATCGGTTATTTTGCCCAAAACCAGGCTTCCCTTCTTGACGAGAATCTGACTGTATTCCAGACCATCGATGATGTGGCGAAGGGAGAAATCCGCAACAAGATCCGCGATCTGCTGGGAGCTTTCATGTTCGGAGGACCGGAAGAATCCATGAAGAAAGTCAAGGTGCTTTCCGGTGGAGAACGTACCCGGCTGGCGATGATCAAGCTTTTGCTGGAACCGGTCAATCTGCTGATTCTGGATGAGCCGACCAACCATCTGGATATGAAGACAAAGGATATTCTGAAGCAGGCATTGATGGACTTCGACGGAACGTTGATTGTCGTGTCACACGACCGTGACTTCCTGGACGGGCTGGTTACGAAAGTATATGAGTTCGGTAACCAGCGTGTGAAAGAACATCTTTGCGGAATTTATGAGTTCCTGGAAACGAAAAAGATGGAAAGTCTTCGTGAACTGGAGCGTAAAGGAGGCAAGGCTTGACCCCCTTTGGGAACTGACCGTTCGATGGGGTTGAATCGACCGCTCGTTGAGGCTGAATCGACCGCTCGTTGAGGCTGAATCGACCGCTCGTTGAGGCTGAATCGACCGCTCGTTTGAGGCGAATCGACCGCTCGTTGAAACAACATCGAACAATACGATATTTTCTGTAAAAAAGCATCCGGCTGATGTCTTTTCTGCTTGAAATGGCAGGGACATCAGCCGGATCTGTTTTTATAAATTGCCTTTCAGTGATCAGGCATCTTTCAGTAAAGTCTGTACGATGCGCTCGGCAGTACGTCCGTCCCAGCGGTCGGGCAGGGTAGTGTGCTTCCACTCACCGTGCATCAGGTGATCCAGTGCTGCAGCAAGAGCTGACGGATCTTCACCGACCAGTTCATTGGTTCCGGTGCGCCAGGTTTCAGGGTGTTCCGCATAGCTGTTCAGTGTGATGCAGGGGACATCCAGGAAGGTGGCTTCTTCTGCAATGTTTCCCGAGTCGGTTATGATCCCTTTGGCCTGATCTACCAGGAAACCGAAATGCAGGTAACTTTGCGGCGGCAGAATATGAAGGTTCGGAGCATTCAGGCCGAGAGCTTTGACGGCAGTTTCTGCATATCCGTGCAGAGGGGCGATGACGGGAAGTCCTTCTGCCTTGTCGAGCAGGGTGCGGAGCAGTTTCTCTAGATTGCTGCGGCGGTTCAGCAGGTCATGCCGGTTGAGTGTCAGCAACAGATAATTCTTTTTCCGGATGCCAAGACAGTCGAACCATGCCGGCTGAGTCAGCCGGGGACGGTTGTAACGCAGTGTATCAATCAGAATATTTCCTACATGATGAATGTATTCGGGGATCATTCCTTCCTGATTCAGATTCCGGTTGGCTACCATGCCGGCTGTGAACAGATAGTCGGAAATGGCATCTACAATGGTACGGTTCACTTCGCGCGGCATGTTCATGTCGAAGGAACGGGTGCCTGCTATGAGATGAGCCACTTTCAGACCGCGTTTCTTGGCAACGATGGCACAACTCATGGCGGCTGTCAGGTCATCCACTACCAGTACCACTTGCGCCGGATGATTGTCCAGTTCCTTTTCGAAGGCAAGCATGACGGCTGCAGCAATCTGGGAATAATCCTGTCCGCTGACTCCCAGATATGCATCGGGTTTTTCCATACCCAGATCGAAGAACAGAGATTCTTCCAGACTTGGATCATCTTCCGGTCCAGCATAAACGAGACGGTAAGAAATGTTCTTTCCGTTCGCTCCGGCGTTCTGAATCGCACGGCAGATCGGAGCTATCTTCATGAAGTTCGGGCGTGCTCCCGAAACGATCGTTATTTTCATTCTTCAAAAGGTTTAGTCATCTTTCCCGCAAATGTACATCTTTCTGCACAGATGCGCAAAGGAAGTTTTCAGATTATGGAAAAAGAAACACGGATTAACGCGGGCTTTATGATGGCCTGAGTCAATCCGTGTGACCGCATCCCGGAGCGGGATGCGGGAAAGGAGTGAAAAGTAATTAGCAGAGTTTGCGTGAACCGTCGCTGATCACTACATCGTAAACTTTCGGGCTGCGTCCGAATTTTTCTTTGAAGCGTTCTTTGGCAGTTGTGATGAATGTTTCATACAGTTCATTCTTTACCAGATTGATGGTACATCCGCCGAAGCCGCCTCCCATAACGCGTGAGCCGGTTACGCCGCAGTCGAATGCAATATCGTTCAGGAAATCCAGTTCTTCGCAGCTTACTTCGTAAAGCTTGCTCATGCCGTGGTGAGTTTCATACATCTTCTGACCTACGGTTTCATAATCACCTTTTTCCAGAGCATCGCATACATCAAGTACACGCTGGATTTCTTCGATCACGTATTCAGCACGCATGTAGTCTTCTTCGCTTACTTCACCTTTGACAGCATTCAGCATTTCCATGTTGCAGTCGCGCAGGAATTCTACTTCCGGATGTGTCTTCTTGATGGCAGCCACTACATTTTCGCAGCTCTGACGACGTTTGTTGTATGCTGAAGAAGCCAGTTCGTGCTTAACAACAGAGTCAATCAATACCAGACGGTATCCTTCGGGTTTGAACGGGAAGTACTGGTATTCCAGTGAACGGCAATCCAGACGGATCAGGCTGCCTTCCTTACCGAATACAGAAGCAAACTGGTCCATGATACCACATTTAACACCACAGTAGTTGTGTTCTGTAGCCTGTCCCACCTTTGCCAGTTCGAATTTGTCGATCTTGTTGTCGCCGAACAAATCATTCAAAGCGAATGCGTAAGTAGATTCCAGCGCTGCAGAAGATGACATACCTGCACCCAGAGGAACATCACCGGCGAAAGCTGTATTGAATCCTTTTACGTCTACACCACGCTTGATCATTTCACGGCATACGCCGAAGATGTAGCGTGCCCAGCTTGCTTTCGGAGCGTCTTCTTCGTTCAGACCGAATTCTACATAGTCTTTCAGGTCGATAGAGTAAGCGCAAACTTTGTCTTTTCCGTTAGGTTTGATTTCTGCAATCATACCTTTATCTACTGCGCCGGGGAATACGAATCCACCGTTGTAGTCGGTGTGTTCACCAATCAAGTTAATACGTCCCGGAGATGCATATACTGAGCCTGTTGTACCGTCGAAATGCTTAATGAAGCGGCTTCTTACAAATTCAATGTCCATAATGATAATGTATTTAAGGGTTAATTTTCAATTGGTTCGTTTTTAGGATCATTCAACGGGAATATCCTTGTTGACATTTTTGCAGCCTACCAGTCCGTAGAACAGCAGGTAAGCCAGCATGAAGATGATCAGCCAGTAGCTGGCCATATAGCCGACTGCATCGGAGATGACCTGCTGGAGCAACGGGAAGATACCGCCACCCACAACCATCATCATAAAGATACCTGATGCCTGTGCGGTGTATTTGCCAAGACCTTCAACGGCAAGGTTGAAGATACCTCCCCACATGATAGATGTGCAGAGACCGCAAAGTACGAGGAACAGCGCACTGATAGGAACTTTCGGAGTTTCCAGAGAACGCATTACGTCAGCCGGTGTCATGTGAGAAGCACTCAGCAGTTCTGCCTGTGCGGAAAGGCTTTCTTCAGACGGGTTGGCGATAAATGCGCTGATTTCATTGGCAGGCATACCGGCATTGGTCAGGATTTCCGTTGTCTTTGCAACCGGATCGTATACCATGGTCGGTACGTTGATACCTACATTCTTCGGAGTGAAGATAGCGATCAGAGTGAAAAGAATAGCTGTTGTAGAAACGGCAATCAGCTGAGTGCGGGTAGAAACTTTACCGCTGATCACACTACTGGTCAGACGGCCTACCAGCATCAGCAGCCAGTAGATTGCGGTGATGGCACCACCGATGGCTGCACCATTGGCCAGGATACCGGCTCCCTTGTCGCTTGAGTCAGCCAGGTAGAAGTTCAGGGTACCCGGGATACCGATTTCAATACCTACATAAATGAAGATACCGATAACGCCCAATACGGTGTGACGGAAGCTCCAGGGGCTGTGTGAGAATTTAACCTTTTCTACTTTACCTTTTCTCAGGTGAGGTTCCGGAATGCTTACAAATGAAATGATGATAAAGGTTACAGCGAATACACCCATGGCGATGAAGAGCAGGGGCACAACGTCTGTCATGGCTGTTTTCGGAGTTACGGTTCCGATCAATACACCTACGAAGAGCGGTGTCAATGTAGCAGATAGTGAGTTGACAGCACCACCCAGCTGGATCAGCTGGTTACCTTTGTTACCGCCGCCTCCCAGAAGGTTCAGCATCGGGTTTACTACCGTGTTCAGCATACATACACTGAAACCGCAGATGAAAGCACCCAGCAAATAGATGATGAAGTTCATCTTGATGGAATATTCTCCCAGTGCGAATACTTCGGTTTCTGCGCCGAAAGTACTGGACAGATACTGTACCAGCAAGCCTACGAAACCGACAGCCATGGCAGTCAGTGAAGTTTTCTTATAACCGATCTTGACCAGCATGTTTCCGGCAGGAATACCCATGAACAGATAGGCCAGGAAGTTCATCATGTTTCCCATCATACCCAGGGTGTTTGCTCCTGCATATTGGTTTTTCCAAATGGTACCGAAAGGAGCGGCCAGATTGGTTACGAAGGAAATCATTGCAAAGAGGAAGCACATGGCAACAATTGCAATGAGATTACCGTTTTGTTTTTGTTGATTCATTCTTTTAAATAATTATAAGTTGTTATTAAAGGTTAGTTTCGATTATTCTTCTACGCCGAATTTATAGATAGTGACCTGATGATAGGTGTCGCCCGGGTTCAGGATAACCGGCGGGAAATGTCCCTTGTTGGGAGAATCCGGGAAATGTTGTGCTTCGAAGCAGATAGCACTCCGTTTGGGGAAGGTTGCTCCGTGCCAGCCGCTGAAACCGTTGGCCCAGTTGTGTGTATAGACTTGTACGCCCGGTTCAGTGGTATATACTTCCAGACTGCGTCCGCTTTCCGGTTCCACACATTTGGCTGCGAAGGTCAGCGTACCGGGTTCCTTCTTGTTCAGCACGTAGCAATGGTCATAACCGGCTCCGTAAACCAGCTGCTGGAACGGTTCATTGATGCGGCTTCCCACTGTGTGCGGTGTGCGGAAGTCCATAGGAGTTCCTTCCACTTTGGCGATTTCGCCGGTCGGGATGGAAACTTCATCCATGGGGATATAAAAGTCTGCGTTGATAGTGACGATGTTGTTTTCCACGCTCGGAGTGGGATTGGCAAGTCCTGCCAGATTGAAAAATGCGTGGTGTGTAAGATTGACGATGGTCCGTTGGTCGGTAATGGCTGAATAAGTAATTACCAGTTCATTCTGGTTGGTGAATGTATATACAACCGTTACATCCAGATTTCCGGGGAATCCTTCTTCTCCGTCGCGTGAAAGATAGCGAAGAGTCAGGCTTTGCTTGCTGGTCTGTTCTGCATCCCATACGCGTGCGTGAAAACCGGTAGGTCCTCCGTGCAGGGAGTTGGGTCCGTTATTGATGGTCAGCTTGTATTCTTTGTTGCCAAGTTGGAACTTTCCTTTGGCAATACGGTTACCGTAACGTCCGATCAGTGTGCTGAGGAAAGGTTCCGGGCTGTTGATGACTCCTTCAATGGAATCGTGTCCCTGTACCACATTGGCCAGTTTTCCGTTTCGGTCGGGAACCATCAATGCGGCAATGGCTCCTCCGTAATTGGTGATGGCTACTTCAGCACCTTTATCGTTGGAGAGTATAAACAGATCGGTTTGTTTACCGTCAATTGTCTTCTGAAAGTCAGCCCTTTTGAGGCCGCTTAAATTGTCTTCTTTGTAAAATGTGTCATTCATATATTAAAATGTTTAATTTGTACAATGAAATTTCTATGCAAATAAAAAGATTTTATTCAAAATACCCAAACATTTTGTTTGAAAAGAAATCGCGTTATTTATTTAAAGATAATAAATCGGCCACAATGAAACTGCTTCCGCCTACAAAGATGAAGTCTTTTTCCGTAGCTTCACTTTGGGCAGCTTTCAGTGCTGTGGCTACATCCGGATAACTTTCTCCTTTCAGGCCATGGGATGCGGCCAGTTCTTTCACCTTGTCGGCCGGAAGCGCACGCTGTACACTGGCTTGAGTGAAGTAGTAGCGGGCTTCTTTGGGAAGCATGGCGAGTACTCCGCTGATGTCTTTGTCGTTAACCATTCCGATAACGATGTGAAGGGTATCATAAGTCTGGTTACGGAGTTGCTCCACGATATAGCGGATACCTCCGGTGTTATGTCCTGTATCACAGACAATGGTGGGGTTGGAACCCAGTTTCTGCCAGCGGCCCATCAGTCCCGTAAGGCTGCATACATGAGCGAATCCTTCACGTACGTTGGCTTCACTGATTGAATATCCGGCTTGCTTTAATTGGCGGATGGCAGATAAGAGTGTATTGGTGTTTTTTAACTGGTAATATCCTCCCAGCTCACCCTGCAGGTCGGGATAATCACTGGTTTGATAAGTCCAGGTACCGTCTGCATTCTGACGGGCATCTTTCAGCAGCTGTTCTTCTTCTGCAAAGATCAGGGGAGCATGAGCTTTCCATGCTTTTTCTTCGAATACCGGACGGGTTTCAGGGGTCGTTTCTCCGATGACTACCGGTACGTAATCTTTGATGATACCTGCTTTCTCTGAGGCAATCTGTGCCAGGGTATTTCCCAAAAACTGCACATGGTCAAAGCTGATGTTCGTGATCAGGCACAAGTCCGGATGGATGATATTGGTGCAATCCAGTCTGCCTCCCAGTCCGACCTCCACAACTGCTACATCTACCTGCTCTTCTGCAAAATAATGAAAGGCCATGGAAGTGGCCAGTTCGAAGAAAGAAGGGTGAAGCGGTTCGAAGAAACGCCGGTGCTTTTTGACGAAATCAACCACAAACTCCTGGGGAACAGGCGTTCCGTTGATTCGGATCCGTTCACGGAAGTCTACCAGATGGGGAGACGTGTAGAGTCCGGTCCGGTAACCGGCTGACTGAAGGATGGCTGCCAGGGTATGTGAGCAGGAACCTTTACCGTTGGTTCCTGCTATGTGGATCGTACGAAACTTCTGATGAGGGTGACGGAAATGATCATCCAGAGCATACGTATTGGACAGTCCTTCCTTGTAGGCAGCCTTTCCTATATGTTGAAAAAGAGGAGCGCTGTTATAGAGATAGTTAAGAGTTTCCTGATAGTTCATAAATCCATTCCTTTTTAGGTTATGGTCGCAAAGATAGCGAGAACTGGCGGATTTTGTACATGAAAACAGGCAAAATCATATCTCGTCCGGCCAGGGACAGGGCTTCCCGGTAGCTTTGAAAGAAGGGCGTTGTCCGCCGGAACTGCGCAGAAAATTACCCAGATCTTTTGACAGGCGTTTCACGACCTCAGGATGGCTGGCTGCCAGGTTGTGCTGTTCGCTGATATCAGCCGGAATATCATACAGCTCTTTTTGTCCGGTTTCGTAGAAATAGATGAGTTTCCATTTGCCCTGACGGATGCTGCAGGTTGCTCCGATTCCGGGTCCTGCTTCTCCCCACAGGTTGGGGCAGTTCCAGTAAAGGCTCCGTCCTTCTGACGGATCTCCGGTCTGTTTGAGCAGGGGGACAAAACTTACTCCGTCTATTGTTTGCGGGACTTTCCAGTCTGTGATGCCGGCCATTTCGAGAATTGTCGGGAAATAGTCTTCAGCCAGCAGATAGCGGTCGCAGCGGGATGAGGGCTGGGTAACTCCCGGCCAGCTGACAATCATCGGTTCACGGATTCCGCCTTCGTAAGCCGATCCTTTACCGCAGTTGAGAGGAGCATTTTGGGTGTAAAGCGGTTCATCGCGCCAATGACTTCCGGTTGCATAGCCTCCGTTGTCCCCCATAAACAGAATAATGGTGTTGTCGGCCTCTCCGTTTTTTTCAAGCCAGTCCATGATATCTCCCAGACTTTTGTCCATTCCTTCAATCAGGGAAGCGTAGGCAGCTTCTTTATCCGACATTCCTTTTTGCTTGTACTTTTCGAAATATCTGGTGTCCTTATCAATCGGAATATGGATGGCATAGTGGGACATATACAGATAGAACGGCTGGTTGTATTGTTTGGCTTTGTCCAGTGCCTTCAAAGCTTCCTGAGTCAGGGCCTCTGTGACGAAGGTTCCTGTTTGCCAGTATTTCTCCAGTCCGGGTACAGACATCAGGGATGTGGGGTTTCCCTGTGCGTCGTGTCCGTAGTTCAGTTCGCTCAGGTAAGTGGCCAGTCCGCCCGCGGCGTGTCCGGCAATGTTTGTCTCAAATCCGAAGTGACAGGGATTTTCCCCCGGGGTATCAATGGCCCCCCAGTGTGCTTTCCCGCAATGAATGGTATGATAGCCGCTTTCTTTCAGTAACTGAACGAAAGACTTGGCCACGAACGTATGACTGGTTCCGCCGGTTTGTGCGATTCCGTTCCAGTTCCATTCCGGCAATTGCAGCGTTTCACTTTCGGCATCGGTCGAACGGTTTTTCTGTAATGTCCAGTTGGTTACCCGATGGCGGGCTGCATTGGCACCGGTCATCAGGCTGCATCGTGTCGGCGAGCTGATGCTGGAGGCATAGGCCTGGGTAAACATCATTCCCTGACGGGCCAGACGTTCCATGTTGGGAGTTTCATAAAGCCGGTTATAGGGTGTCTTCTCTGTCCAGAAAGGCAGGGAAGTATCCTGCCATCCCATATCATCGACCAGAAAGAATATGATGTTGGGACGTTTGTCTGGCTGGTTTTCGGCTGATTGTGCATACAGGGAAGCGGACAGCGGAAGTAGTCCGAATGTCCCTAATAAAATTTTATTCATGTGCTCAGTTGGTTAAGGTTCTACATGATAAATGCTAAAATTGGCAATGCAAGGATTACCCTCGCTTTTTTCTATGACGAGGCGGAATGCGTCAGCTTCAACAGCGGGGAAAGATTCAATTCGCTTATGGCCGACAGAAGTTCCCCGGGCAATGGCAGACCATTTTCCGTTCAGGCGTGCTTCTACCCGGTAAGCGCGGATTCGTTCTCCCTGAGTAATGTCTTCCTGAATGATGTAATAGTTGGCTTGTGTACCTTTCCCGGTTTTCAGGGTCAGTGCTTTCTTGTTTCCGCTGGTTTGGGCCAGAGGTTTTTCGAAACGTCTGTTGATCTCCTGTCCCCATTCTTGCAGACGTTTGACATCCTGCTGGGGAATCAAGCCTTCCGGATTGGGAGTCAGACCGACAATCAGTGTCGCATTTCTTCCTACTGATTTTTCGTACATATCCATCAGGTTGCTCAACGGATAGACAGCCTTGTCGTCATCTCCCGGTTCCCAGAACCATTCGTGACGGCCGTTATATCCTCTCAGCGGAGTGTCGGCCATGGCAGGTACCCAGTATTTGCCTTCCGGATCGCCATGAGCGAGCAGCTTGTTGTGATCCTGAACACCGTCGGTTGCATTGCTGTGACTGTATGGATAAGGGAAAGTGGACCAGCACGGATAACCCACTGTTCCGCTTTCAGAGCCTCCCCAACGGAGATCTGCCCGGCTGACATTGTGATAGAAGAGACAGTTTGGCTGATATTTGTTGACGATGGGTTCTACGTCCGGACCCATGCCTTTGGGATCGTCTGCACCTCCGTCAAACCAGATCATGAAAAGTTCTCCATAACGGGTACAGAGTTCAGTAACCATTTTTTCGCACAGGTGTCTGTACCATGTCTGGCGGTTGCGGGCAAATTCGCCTTCTCCTTCCGCCTTGAAATTATGGATACCTAACAGAGAGTTCCATCGGATGCCAATATAAATACCCGGCTGTATACCATATTTGCGGCAGGAGTTGACAAAATCTCGGACGATATCGCCTTTTCCATCACGCCATTTGACGGCTTTCAGGCAGTAGGGGTTTACATCACTCTGCCAGAGACCGAATCCGGTTTCATGAGTTGCTGTAAGTATGGCAAATTTGGCACCGGCTGCTTTCGCTGCTTCGATCCACTGGTCTGTGTTCAGCTGGGTGGGGTTAAAGATGTTGTAGTCTTCAACGGGATTGATCCGGTTGTTCCCTTGTCCGTAAATCTGTCCGTCGAAAACGTGCAGGTCATAATGGAAGACTACTCCCAATTCGGCTTCATGCCATTTCAGCTGATGCGGAGCCGGAACGGGCAGATTAGAGACATTTTGAGCCTGGCATATGGTTGTGGTTAACAAAGCCAGAAGGATACAAGTCTGTTTGATTCTGGAAAAGATGCTTCTTTCTTTCATATTTTCATAAGGTAAAAATTGAGTATTCAAAGATACTTCTTTAAAAAGTAAAAAATGAATATTCCCGGTCTTTTTTGTTCATGTCAGATCTGGATATTCATAAAAAAAGCTGGAGAACGTTCCCAAAAGTTTGGGATTGCTCTCCAGCTCGTGTCATGACTATATAGGTTTAATCCCCTTCCGGTAAACTGTTTGTTTCAATTTTCCAGCCCGGATTCTGGTAAATTACAGAGGTTGTATAGTCAGATGAACCTTCTTCTGCGGTTGTCAGACGGAAATGATCGAAGGCTATCGGGTTCAAATACTTATTGGGGTTCCAATTGTATCCGTTGAATGCGATGTTGTTGGTCAGAACCCGGTAAGGCATCATGTAAACCCCGTCAGCTTTGGCTGACACATTTGAATCTTCAGCTCCGCTTTCTTTCAGTGCAATGACGTTGAGGGGTGCATCAAAATTACTTCCATTGAGTCCGGCGTCGGGAGTAGCATAGCGCTTGTAGTTTTCATCCCACAGATTGAATCCTTGTACGTGATAGTTTTGCATCATATCAAGAGATCTCCATCGTTTCAGGTCTTCAAAGCGCAATCCTTCTGCAGCCAGTTCAATGCGCCGTTCGCGTCTTATATTATATAAGGTAGAACTTACCAGATTTTCTCCTGAGTAACGTGCCAGATCGTTTTCTTTTGTTACGTCTGTCAGATCAATGGTATGCTGGATTGTATTGGGGGCAATGCCTCCGCGGGTTCGGAGAGCTTCCCAGTATTTCATGCTGTTGGCGTCCAGGTTTCCATTGTTCAGTTCACAGTCTGCTTCCATATAATTCAGGTAAGCTTCTGCTGCCCGGAATACAACACTGGCTGTTGTAGCAGGAAGAGTAGGTCCCTGTTCCGGATCTGTTGTTAATCCTTTTTTGATGGAATAGCCCGTTGGACATCTGTTTTCGGAAATTTCGGTAATCGGAGCCCGATAGTAATAACCTGCTTTATCGATTTTAGCTTCGGTCATTGTGGCAGAGGTAGTCAGCAGATCACCCGGAATAAGAACATTATCCAGCAGTCTAGGATCTCTTCCATGAGCAACATTTTCGTAAGTCTTGTCACCCTGATAGTCGCTGGAAGCATAGATGGGGGTACCATCCTGCATCAGGAATGATTCTACCATACTCCGGGTAAATCCGGAGTTTCCGCCTCCGTTACGCTGGATATATCCGACAACAAAGTGATTGACAGCCGGTGTCATGGTTCCGTCATATTGTTTCCATAACAGAGCTTCAGTGGAACTGCTCAGACTCTGGCTGTTGAATAACTTTGAATAGCTGGCATCCAGTGCATGGTTGTCTGCTACAATTTGCGCGGCCTCTTTAGCTTGTGTCAGGAAATAGTTGATTTCTTCTTCAATATTGATTGTGAAATCTTTCAGGTAATCTTTGTCTGCTCCTGGCCATCCCGGTCCTCCCGGAACCCGGTTGGTCCCTTTATGATACTTTTCCCAGGTACCTTCAAATAAAGCAATACGACTTTTAAGTAACGCAGCACAGTCTTTGGTCAACCGGTTAGTCATGGGAGGAGTGGTACTCATGTAATGGTAGGCTGAGTCCAGATCTGAAATGATAAAGCGGGCAACTTCGTTTCTGGGACGTCTTTTGCTGGCTTCCCGTACGGCGTCATAATTGTCTGCAATCATTTCCTTGATAATGGGAAAATCGCCCAGGGAGATCAATTTCCCGGCATAGATATAAGCCCGGAAGAAGTACATTTCACCCAGATAGTGATTGTTGTTTGCAGAATTTTCAATCTCTCCGTTTTCCAGACGGGGACGGACTGTGTTTATGAAATAGTTGGCTGTACGGATATTGCCGAAGTCCCAGTCTCCTCCGTTTTGTGCCACGCGGGTTTGACCTTTCACAAACAGATCATTGGGAGATGATCCGGCCTGATTGTCACTGTCGTTGTCGTCATCGAACGTACCCAGGCCATATCCGGCATGTACAGGGAATATTCCATACATGTTGGCTGTGTAGGCAGACAAGTCATTTTCGTTGAACAGATATTGGGATGTCGGCACAGAGTCCAGTGGTTCTCTGTCTAAGAAGTCGTTACAGGAGCTGCTGGCTAAGGCTATAAATCCAATTGCCAGAATATATAGTTGTTTTTTCATACGTTCGTTGGTTTAAAGGGTAAGATTAAGACCGAAAGAGAATGTTTGGGACAAAGGATAGGTTTTTCCGCTTGACCATCCGTTGGCTGCTGTTGCTTCGGGGTCAAACATACCGGCAATGCCTGTAAGGGTAAACAGGTTTTCGCCGCTGAAAAATACGCGCAGTCTGTCAACATGCAGTTTGTTTGTCCACTCTTGAGGGAAAGTGTAACCGATCTGCAGGTTTTTCATACGCATATATGCAGCATTTTGCAAATAGCGGGTCTGGGTATATTTGTTCTTGTTTCCTTTGTCTCCGATATAAGCTTTCGGATAATAGGAATCTACATTGGGACCGAATACGGAACTTGTGTTTTCCGGACGGAAATAATCCAGGTGCTGTTTCAAGCCTGTAGACTGCCATTCGCCGCCGTCTCCACCCCAGAACAAAGGACCGCTTACCCACAAATCACGTTTCATGACACCCTGGAAGAACATTTGAACGTCGAATCCTTTCCAGTTGGCTCCTAAGGTTAAGCCGAAGCGGAACCGGGGATTGCTGTTTCCGATTACTTTGAGGTCTCCGTGATTTCCCAAAGTGTTGTTTCCGTTGTCGATGACACCATCGCCATTCAGATCCTTGTACATGATATCTCCGGCTCCCCATTCAGAACCTAATTTGCTTTGGTCGTGAGTACTCAGCCAGTTGTTCATTTCTTCATCTGATTTGGCTATTCCGGCCGTTTCATATCCCCAGATTTCTCCTAAGACCATGCCGTTGTAGTAAGTATTCAATGACATGGATTCATTCGGATATTTGGTTACTTTAACCCGGTTATCAGACAGGTTGAAACCTACGTTGTAGTTGACTTTTCCGATACGGTCTTGCCAGTTGATCTGCAAATCCCATCCTCGGTTGTCAAGTGTTGCATTGTTGGTGTTCGGTAAACTGATACCTAATGCCGCTCCGATTTCAGCAGGAGGACCTACCATATCTCTGGTCTGCCGGATATAGTATTCGAAATATCCGGTCAGCCGGTTGTTGAAGAATCCAAAGTCAAGTCCGAAGTTGGTATTGTAAACCTTTTCCCAGGTTAACGTACTGCTGACAACTCCCGGAGCACCGGCTACGGTAGGACGGACACCATTCATCAGCCATCCGCCTCCGTTGGCTGTCACACTTTGTGAAAGGTAGAACGGATAGTATGAACTTGTGTTCTGATTTCCCAGCATACCCCATGAAACGCGAGGCTTGAGGATATTGATGATATGACTGATGGGCTGGAAGAATGATTCGCGTGCTGCATTCCATCCTAAAGAAAACGAGGGGAATACATTCCAGCGTTGATCACGTAGGAATCGTGAAGATCCATCATAGCGGATGTTGAATTCAGCCAGATAACGGTCGTCATAATTGTAATTGATTCGTCCGAAGAAACCGGCAGTAGCCCAGTCGTATACATAAGCATTGTTTATCTTGTCTTCGCCTACAGATGCACTGATTTCTGGAATGGAAGGAGTGATCACGTTATCACGTTGTACCGATAAATCACGGTATTTGTTTTCTTCTGTGTTCATACCGGCCATGAATTTCAGATTATGTTTGTTTAAATCCAGAGTATAATCTGCATAAATGGATGTGGTATAGAAGTTTGTATTTGAAAACGAACTGCGTGCAAAGGTTGCTCCGGGGGAATAATCACCGGCAAAGGCCATTGCTACCGGTTGATTGTCTATGTTGTACTCATAAATAGCATTCAGGTTGGTCTGCTGGTTTTCATTGATGATTCTCATGCCTCCTTCCACGTAGATATTCCAGTTTTTCAGTGGATGGAGAACTAATTGTCCTTGCAGGTAAATATTATCATTGTGAGTTTTTGCACGACCGCCTTCTGTCAATTGGGCAAGTTTTCCATTGCGCATGTAGTGGCCGTTAGGATCTTTGAATGGCATCATAGGCCACATGCGGGTAATGTCATGATAAAGCAGTCCTCCCATATCGGAGTACAAAGGATTGTCCAGATCAAAGCGAATAAACTTTGTATTGATATTGAAATCAATATATTTGTTGATTTGCGTGTTGACTTTAGCTGTAAAGTTATAACGTTTCAGGTTGTCATTACCATAACGCAAATTACCATTTTGGTTCAGATAGTTTCCTGATACATAATATTGCAGTTTCTCTGTTCCTCCATTCAGACTGATGTTGTGTTCATTGCTCCATGCCCATTTGAAATGTACTTTATACCAGTCCACATTGTCATTGGCTTTTTCGTGGAAATGCCAGTTCGTTCCGTTGGGAACAGTTGTGTCCGTGATTTTTCCGGCCATGTAATCCTGGATGCGTTGCATCGTTTCCTCAGTGAAAATGATCTGATTTCCCTGATTAACGGACATCTCATTGAAATAATTGGCAAAGCTGTAAGAGTCTAGTAGTTCCGGAAGGTTGGTCGGACCTGAATATCGGAAGTTATTGTTATAATTAACTTGCATTTTTCCGGCTTTACCTTTCTTTGTCGTAATCAGAATTACACCGAAGGCTGCACGTGATCCGTAAATGGATGATGAAGCGGCATCTTTCAGAACCGAAATGTTTTCAATATCATCCGGGTTCAGATTATTCATATTACCTTCAATACCGTCAATCAGGACCAGAGGGCTGGCGCTGGACCCTGTACCAATGGTTCCTGTACCGCGGATATTTACGCTCATGGATTGTCCCAACTGGCCTCCAAGATCAGAAGCAGAAAGGTTTAATCCGGGGACGGTTCCTTGCAGAGCCTGTCCGACTTGAGATACAGGACGGGATTCCAGGACCTTAGTGTCAACTGTAGAAACGGCTCCTGTCAGGTTAATCTTCTTTTGGGTACCGAATCCTACCACGACAACTTCGTCCAAAACTTTTGTGTCTTCCTGTAGTATTACATTCAGAGGGGAGCCATTCCAGACCATTTCAATGTCTTTGTATCCAATGTAGGAGATCTGAATGGTCGTTCCAGGAGTAATGTTGGAAAGACTGAATTCTCCGTTCAGGTCTGTGATCGTTCCATTGGTTGTTCCTTTGACTACAACCGAAGCACCGATGATGGTTTCACCGGAAGCATCTTTTACAATACCCGTACATGGATTGTTTTGTTGGATTTGCTCCACAGCATCACGATGTGTGATACCGGCATGTGTCAGACTGGTGGGTAATCCTGCCAGTAGTAGTAACATGCTTACTGGTCGAATAGTTTTAAGCATAGTTTTTATGATTGTATTTTTGCTGTAGCAAATGAGAGTTTTCAGATCGGTAATCTCCTTCTGTTACAGCCGGTTTATAAAAAGTAGTGTCCGCAAAGATAGGTTTGCTCATTGATCTGGCAAGAATTATCTTATAAATTTACATTTTTTATTCGTTTGATATTTTACAAATATCTTTTAATCAGATATTTATGTTCTGGATTATACTTTTTTTTACAAATGGCTTATTTTTAGAGTTTTATGGGATATACCTTAATTTATATAGAGGATGAAATGAAATATAAAAAGAGAAAAAGAACTTTTTTTATGATATTTCGACCAGTAAAGCGTAAATATGTATTGTTTCCAAAACCTTAAAGACTTGTTTTTTCGGATTATTTTTTTCTTTTCATTGCTGATTGTATGAGATTCGCTACATTTGCAAAATGAAAGAATGCGTTAATCTTGAAAAAAATCAATAGAATCATGAGAAAAACTTTTTTAGTATTAGGACTGATGGGTACTCTGTCCCTGGGAAGTGCTTATGCACAGGAATTTCATTTGCAGCCGACTCCTCAGGAATATCAGGCCGGTCAGGATTCGGTGATGATTCCCGTGCAATATAGTCTCCAGGCTGAGACTGCTTTTCGTGAAACTCCTGCTTTTCATCTGTTGAATACCTTGTTCCCGAAAGGGGAAGGAAAGGATGGATTTCCTGTTTATGTAGGAGTGAAAGGAGATAAATCTGTCAAAAAATATGTCCGCCGGGTTCCCAAACAGGCAGAAGGATATTATTTAGGCATTGAGAAAGACCGTATCGTTATTGTCGGTGCCGATGAGCGTGGTGCCTATTATGGTGTGCAGACGCTGGCACAGCTGATGACATTGGGCAAGTTGCCTTTGGCAGAAGTGACCGACTATCCCGATGTGCCTTATCGTGGAGTTGTAGAAGGCTTTTATGGTACTCCCTGGAGTCACGAAGCCCGTCTCCGTCAGCTGGAATTCTACGGACGCAACAAGATGAATGTCTATTTGTATGGTCCGAAGGATGATCCTTATCATAGCACTCCGAACTGGCGCAAGCCTTATCCTGCGAAGGAGGCTTCCCAGCTAAAGGAACTGGTGGACAAGGCCAATGAAAATGGTGTAATATTTTACTGGGCTATTCATCCGGGACAGGACATCAAATGGAATGAAGAAGACCGTGACCTGCTGTTGAAGAAGTTTGAAAGTATGTATCAGTTGGGGGTACGTGCCTTTGCGGTGTTCTTCGATGACATTTCCGGCGAAGGAACCAAGGCTGAAAAGCAGGCTGAGCTGCTGAATTATCTGGATGATCATTTCGTGAAGGTGAAAGGTGATGTGGAACCGCTGGTCATGTGTCCTACGGAATACAACAAGTCGTGGTCGGACGTAAAAGGCGGATATCTGACTACGTTGGGTGATAAACTCAACAAAGGTATTCAGATCATGTGGACCGGTAACCGGGTCATTGCCTGCATCGATAAGGAATCAATGGATTTCATCAATCCTTTGCTGAAACGTAAGGCTTATATCTGGTGGAACTTCCCGGTGTCCGACTATGTACGTGATCATTTGCTGATGGGGCCGGTTTATGGAAACGGTCTGGATATCAAGGATGATATGTCTGCCTTTGTTTCCAATCCGATGGAACGTGCTGAAGCTTCGAAGATTGCATTGTACAGTGTGGCTGATTATGCCTGGAACCTGGAGAAATATGACAGCAATGCTTCCTGGAAACGTGCTATCCGTGATCTGATGCCGAATCATGCTGCTTATCTGGAAACCTTTGCTGCCCATAACTCCGACCTTGGAGAAAACGGACACGGTTTCCGTCGGGATGAGTCTGTAGCTTTGCAGCCGGCACTGAAGTCTCTGCTTGCTGCTTATGAAAAGAATGGAGAAATGGATGAGGCTGCATATAAGCAGGTGGCTGAAGGATGTGACAAGATCATTGTGGCAGCCGACCGTTTGCTTGCTTCCAAAGAAAGCCGGGAACTGATTGAGGAAATCAAACCGTGGCTGATGCAGTTTAAACTGATCGGAGAATATGGACGTGAAGTGCTGAAGATGGTTCGTCTGCAGAAACAGGGAGGACAGGAGTTTGTTGCTGTACATGATCATGCCCAGGCTCTGCAAACCCTGATGTATGAAGTGGATGCTACTTATAACCAGAATCCTTATCAGCCGGGAGTGAAGAGCGGAAGCAAATACCTGTTGCCTACCTTTAACAGTCTGTTTGAAACTTCTACTCAGCGTTATAATAAGGCTGCCGGTACGACATTGGATTCACGTGCGGTATATATGCCTTATACATTAAGCAGCAACGTCAAACAGCTGGCTCTGCTTCCGATGCGTCAGAAAGGTAAGGGAGGAAATGTCTCTCCGTCAAATGAGGTGATTATCTGGCAGGCTGGAGGTGAAGTTGAGGTAGCTATGGATTATGTCCGTACGCTGGAAAGCTTGCTGATTGATCTGGGTACACAGGGAGCTGAAAAGAACTTCCGTCTGGAGATCAGTGCTGATGGAGTAAACTGGAAGACAGTTGACTTGCGTCCTGTGCCTGGCCGTACTTTGCTGAGTGCGGAAGTCAGCGGCATGAAAGTGCTGAAGATCCGTTTCACCAATGTTTCAGGCAGCGAACAGAAAGTTTATTTCAAGCAGTTCCGTTTCGTTGAACAATAAAACTTACTGATAAAGTCAGCAGAAGTATTCTTTGCTTCTGCTGAATACAATCATTCTACCACCAGGCCGCTGCTCCGTTGGGATATCTCCGGCCTTCCACACCGATACTGATCGAACTGCTTTCGCCCAGTTTGAAGTTGACCATGCCTCCCAGCCGGTCGGGTGCGAAGTTAGGCAGGGGGTAATACGGGAAGGAACGGTCGGGCATCAGCGACTTGTTGCCGTAAGCGTAGAGACTGATCCGGTCGTTGACCTGAAAGGCTGCAACGGCGGCAATACCTACCTGCCGGTAGTTGATGAATCCCCAGTTCATGTTGCTGGCATAAACTCCTCCGGCCACACTGAAACGTTTGGTGAGAGGGAGCGCATACATAAAGGCGGCATCTTGTCCGAAGCCGGCTCCGGAAGGGGCGTATTTGCTGGGGCTGAAAGTTACGTGCAGTCCGATGGAAGCATTGAATCCCTGGTGAAGTTCCCAGCTTGCATAGCCGTAATCCAGCGGACTCAGTCCGTACATGCCGAAAGGCCGGTAAATGCTGCTTTGGGGAACAGGGGAGGGAATTCTGAATTTCGCACTGTCTGATTTCAAGGTATCCGGCAGTGGCTGTATGTTTGGTGATTCCATGATCTGCTTATCGGGCAGGGACGTTTCGGTCTGTGCCTGACAGAGAACCGGAAGAAAGGAGAGTGTCAACAAGAATGAAAGAAACTGTTTCATGGCATTTTTCTTTATTTCTCCAAAGATATGGAATATTTGGAGTTCCTGAATCAGTTGTTGACTCTTTTAATGAGAAATTTACTTTTCTTGCTATTTTCTGATCATCAGGGAAAGACGGAATATTTTCGCTTTCCCTGATGATTTTTTATGAGGTCATCAATGCTTTTTCTCCCGGATATTGGTTCTGTGTCCGTAGATGGTGACGGCTACGAAGCAGATGAAGGGAAGAATGAAAGACAGATTGACGGCCGGGAATCCACAGAAGCTGCCCATATCGATGATGGAAGCCTGTAACGGCGGAAGTACGGAGCCGCCGAGAATGGCCATAATCAGTCCGGCTGCACCAAACTTGGCATCATCGCCAAGACCTTGGAGAGCAATACCGTAGATGGTGGGGAACATCAATGACATGCTGGCAGAAACGCCTACCAGACAGTACATACCCCAGATGTTTTGCAGCGTGATTACTCCCACTGTGAATACGCAGGCTGCAATGGCCAGTGTTTTCAGCAACAGACCGGGATTCAGATACTTCAGCAGGAAGGTACAGATGAAACGGCTTACGCAGAACAGTCCCATGGCAATGATGTTATACTGCTGGGAGAGTACCTCTGCGTCCTGTTCTTCCATTCCCATTGAGGTAAATAAGTGAGTTCCATACTGAATGATGAAAGTCCAGCACATGATCTGTGCGCCGACATAGAAGAATTGGGCGATAACTCCTTCGCGGTAATGCTTGCGATGGAAGATGCGTTTCAGGGTCGGGAGAAAATCAATCTTGTGCGACTGATCCTTGTTGAGCGGCATTTTGGAAATCCGGATGACAATCAGCATCACTACGATGACAACACCTATGATGAGGTAGGGGGCTGTCAGTGTCTGCAGGTCTGCATCCCGGATTGCTTCAAACTCACTGAGTGACAGTTGGGCCCGTTCAGCGGTATCCATCGGATGGAGCCGGTTCTGAATGAAGTTCATGGCCACAAACATACCCAGCAGGGAGCCGATCGGATTGAATGCCTGAGCCAGGTTCAGTCTGCGGGTAGCTGTTTCTTCGGTTCCCATGGAAAGGATGTAAGGATTACAGCTGGTTTCCAGGAACGAAAGTCCGCAGGTCAGGATGAAGTAGGCGATGAGGAAAGGATAATAGTTTCCCATCTTCATGGCCGGAAAGAAAAGAAAGGCTCCGAAGGCATATAAGCCCAGCCCGAGCATAACCCCGGCTTTATAGGAATATTTGCGGATGAACATGGCAGCAGGGAAGGCCATGGCAAAATAGCCTCCGTAGAAAGCTACCTGTACCAGTGAGCCTTCTGTTACGCTCATGCGGAATATTTTGGAGAAAGCCTTGACCATCGGATTCGTGATATCATTGGCAAATCCCCAAAGCGCGAAACAGGTCGTGATCAGAATAAAGGGAAACACGTAGCTGATGTTTCCTTCTTTCAATATCGGTTGATTGTTTTTTTTCATGGCATGCGTTTTAGATTTCAGGATATATGAACTTCGTTTTTGTTTTTAATGGCTCCGCATGCCTGAGCCTGCATCAGAATGTTTCCGATGGCAGTTGCTTCTACGGGTCCGGCAATGACCGGAATGCCCAGAGCTTCCTCTGTCAGTCGGTTCAGCAACTGATTCTGGCATCCGCCGCCGATGATGTGTAACTGTTGGATCGGTTCCGGAAGGAGGCTGTTCAGCTGTTCGATTCCTTTTTTGTAACGGGCAGCCAGTGATTTCAGTACACACATCACATAGTCACCTTTCGTTACAGGAACTTCCTGATGGTGGCTGAGGCAATATTCGGCGATGGCTTTTTCCATGTCAGCCGGATTGGTAAATACAGGATTGTCTACATCGATTATGCCGGATATCTGGCTTTCGGAAGCTTGCTGCAGCAAAGGACCGTAGCTGGTGTCAGCTCCTGCCTCTTTCCACTGCTGCATCAGACGTTGCAGAATCCAGAGTCCTGTAATGTTCTGAAGGAACTTGATTTTTCCTCCTGTGCAGCCTTCGTTGGTGAATCCTGCCTGGCGTGCTTCTTCGCTCAGGATCGGTTCATCCAGCTCTACACCCAGCAAAGACCAGGTTCCTGAACTGAGGAATGCACATCGGGAGGCTTTTCCTTCCGGGAAAGGAACGGCAAAGACAGCGCTGGCAGTGTCATGCGAACCGACGGCAATTACTTGAGTATCGGCTGGCAGTCCTGTTTCTGCTGCAATGGAAGGAAGAATGTTTCCCCGTGAAGTTCCCGGCATGACAATCTCTCCGAACAGGTGTGACGGGAAGCCCATCCGTTTGATCAGTTCCCAGTTCCAGGAACGTTCTCTGGCAAGAATCAGTTCGGAAGTAGAGGCGATGCAATATTCATTGTTGGCGGTACCGGTCAGGAAGTAGCTGAACAAGTCAGGAGTAAAAAGCAGTTTGTCTGCACATTCCAGCAGGTCCGGACATTCCTTTTTCATGGCATAGAGCTGAAAGAGGGAATTGATGGGCATCACCTGAATGCCGCTTTCCCGGTAATGTTCGGATGGTGACAAGGTTTTGAATACTTCTTCCGGAGCCCCTTCTGTATACGGGTCACGGTAGCAGCGGGGATTTCCCAGCAGATTTCCTGCACGGTCCAGCAGTCCGAAATCCACTCCCCAGGTGTCAATACCGATGCTGGTGACATGATAGCCTTTTTGTACGGCAAGGCGGATGCCGTTTTTCATTTCTTCGAATAAGGACAGAAAGTCCCAATAGATATGGTTCCCCATCTTGATCTGTCGGTTGGAGAAACGGTAGATCTCGTCCAGATGCAGCTGTCCGCCGGTAATTTGTCCGGCAATGACGCGTCCGCTTCCTCCACCGAAATCGATGGCCAGATAAGTGTTGTTCATGATAGGATAATGGTTTTGGTCGGTTATAAAAACAATCCGGAGGATGTGTCAGTCTTGTTTCCTTTCTGGCGCATCCTCCGTTTTGTTCAGTCAGGTATTATTTGGTCTTCTTTCCCAGTACGTAGATATCCAGGTCTTCAATTTCCTGTGGCGTGAGTACAGAATAGTCTCCATGCGACTGCACAATGATGCGGCAGGCCATTTCGAAGAACATGGCTCTTTCGAATACCTGGTCGAAGTTGCTTCCGCATACCACCTGTCCGTGATTGGTCAGGAGGATTGAATTGTGATCCTTCATGGCTTCTACTACGGCATGAGCCAGTTCGGGAGATCCCGGTCTGTAGTAAGGAATGACAGGGATTTCGCGTCCTACGTGGCAGGGAACTTCAGCCGTTACGTTAAAGTTGGTCGGCTTCTTGTTCATACATGCTACGGCAGTGGCATATTCTGACTGGAAGTGCAGCACTACATTCACATCGGGACGTTCGCGGAGAATGCCCAGGTGGAAACCGCTTTCCATAGACGGTTTCACGCCATTCTTCACTTCACCGGTCGCAATGTTGCAGATGGATACTTTTTCTGCCTGCAAAGAGGGAACCCATGAACCGGTACCTGAAACCAGAGCTTCTTCGCCGATTCTCCAGGAAAGGTTTCCGCTGCTGCAGATGGTCAGTCTGGCATCTCCCACGCGGTGGGCCTGAGCCAGGAATTCTTGGATATGTTCGTTTGTGATCATAATACTTTCTGATAGAGATTAAGAATGATTTCTTTGTTTACTTCGCGCGGGTTACCGGGGGTGCAGACATCTGCAAAGGCAGCGTCGGCCAGCCGGTCCAGATCTTTTTCCTGGATGCCCAGTTCCGACAGATGCTGGGGAATACCTACACGGACTGCCAGATCCTTCACGGCCTGTACGGCTGCGTCGGCAGCTTCTTCGCGGCTCATGCCGGGAACATATACATCCATGGCTTTGGCGATCTGTACATATTTGTCGAGGGCAGCCGGTGCATTGAATTCCATGATGGTCGGCAGCAGCAGTGCGTTGGCAACTCCGTGAGGAATATCAAAGATTGCTCCAAGCGGGTGAGCCATGCCATGTACGACACCCAGACCTACATTCGAGAAGGCCATACCTGCGATATACTGTGCGACAGCCATACCGTTGCGGGCTTCCGGATTGGTCGGTTCCTTGACGGCTGTTTCCAGATAACGGTTAATCATTTCGATAGCCTTGATTTCAAACATGTCACTCATTTCCCAGGCACCTTTGGTAATCAGACCTTCGATGGCGTGTGTCAGAGCGTCCATACCGGTAGCGGCTGTCAGGCTTTTGGGCAGTGTGTACATCAGTTCGGCATCCACGATTGCGATGGCTGGGATGTCGTTCGGATCCACACAAACCATTTTTTTCTGTTTCTCCTCGTCGGTGATCACATAGTTGATGGTCACTTCGGCTGCGGTTCCTGCTGTTGTCGGAAGCGCGATGATGGGAACAGACTTACGCTGGGTATCAGCCACGCCTTCCAGTGAAACTACATCACTGAATGAAGGATTGTTGGTGATGATACCGATGGCTTTGGCCGTATCGATTGACGAACCTCCGCCAATGGCCAGAATAAAATCCGCACCCGATTCGCTGAATGCCTTTACGCCGGCTTTCACATTGCTTACGGTAGGATTCGGCTTGATTTCACTGAACAGCTCGTAAGGAACGCCTGCTTCTTCCAGTACGTCGAGCACTTTCTGTGCCACGCCGAAGCGGATCAGTTCTTTATCGGTTGCCACCAGCGCCTTGTGGAGTCCCAGTCTCTTGATTTCCTGTGGAAGCATCTTGCGGGCACCCGGTCCGAAATAAGATACTTCGTTGAGTATAAAGCGATGAATCATGATCTTAGAATGATTAAAGGTTTATTTGTAAATCGGACCATAGGTTGTACATGCACGGTAGTCTGCTCCTTCCTTGTCCATACCGAAGGCATTCCATGCAGCGGGACGGAAGATCTTGTCTTCATCCACATTGTGCATGCATACCGGGATTCTCAGGATGGAAGCAAGTGTGATCAGATCCTGACCGATGTGTCCGTAGCTGATAGCTCCGTGGTTAGCTCCCCAGTTGTTCATGACAGAGTATACATCCTTGAAGGCCGGTTTGTCGCACAGGCGGGGTACGAACCAGGTAGTCGGCCATGTACGGTCGGTACGTTCGTCAAGCAGCTTGTGGATTTCCGGATCGATTTCTACTGTCCATCCTTCTGCGATCTGCAGCACAGGACCGAGTCCTTTCACCAGATTCAGTCGGCTCATGGTAACAGGCATGCCACCTTTTGACAAGAAGTTGGATGAGAAACCTCCGCCGCGGAAATAATCACGGTTAGCCGGATACCAGGTAGTGGCTTCCAGACACTTGTTCATTTCTTCTTCGCTGATTTCCCAGTAAGGCTTCATGGTCGGGTTTCCGTTGGCATCCTGCTGCTGTCCGGTTCCGTCGAGAGTCGTTGCTCCTGAGTTGATCAGGTGAATAATACCGTTGGCAGCCATTCCGGTAAGTTCTTTGCCGGTTACGCGTTTCACAGCTTCCGGGCTCCAGTAAGTACGGACGTCAGAGAAGATCTGTGCGCGGTTGGTCAGCAAATGACCGAAGAGCATAGCCACACCGTTGCAAGCATCGTTTTCGGTAGCCACAACGTAAGCTTCACGCAGACCGTTCCAGTCGAATGAAGTGTTCAGCAAAGCTTCCGAGTAGTCGCCGTTCGGATAGAAGTCGGTCCACTGGCGCTGTCCCTGGAAACCGGCAGCGATGGCGTTGTGTCCCAAAGCCTCTTCCTTGAAGCCCATTTCCTTGAGTTTGGGGTTGCCCTGCATCAGGTCGCGCATGATGATGGTCATCTTCACGATGAATTCCCAGTCAGCATCCTTTTCTGCACGGTTCTTGGCTTTTGCCGGAGTATTGAAGTCCTTGCCTTCATTGCATTTGCAATGTTTTTCGGTCCATGCCATGGCTTTTTCAAATTCTTCCTTGTCATAGATACCTTCAGTCATACGGCGGATGATTTCAGTCAGGTCAACTGATTCATTGCGCATGCCCAGATATTCCTGGAAGAAGTCCGGGTTGACGATAGATCCTGCGATACCCATGGACACACTACCCATAGACAGGTATGACTTGCCTCTCATGGTAGCCACAGCCTGTGCGGCACGTGCAAAGCGGAGAATCTTTTCTGCTACGTCAGCTGGAATCGTATTGTCGTCCAGATCCTGTACGTCACGTCCGTAAATACCGAAAGCGGGCAAGCCCTTCTGAGCATGTCCGGCCAGTACGGCTGCCAGATAAACAGCTCCGGGACGTTCTGTTCCGTTGAATCCCCATACTGCTTTGGGATAATACGGATTCATATCCATGGTTTCTGCGCCATAGCACCAGCAGGATGTAACGGTAATAGTGGCGCCGACGCCTTCGCGTTCAAACTTTTCAGCACAGGCAGCACTTTCAGCCACACGTCCGATAGTACCGTCTGCGATGACACATTCCACAGGACTTCCGTCTCCGTTTTTAAGATTGCTGGTGATTAATTCGGCAACAGCTTTTGCCAGACTCATGGTTTTTTCTTCGAGGCTTTCACGAACTCCTCCCTGACGGCCGTCAATGGTCGGCCGAATTCCGATTTTCGGATATTTTTTCATGTCGTAATGATATTTTTTAGGTTAATGATGTGAACAAAAATAAGGCACTTTGTCCGAATAGCATAATAAAACGAATGATAATAACATTATTTAACCCGGCCTTATGGAGGAATTTGTGAGAAAGGATATTGAAAAAACGCCGAATTCTTTTTTTTACACGCCGAAGCGTTTTATATCAAAGGCCGAAGCGTTTTCTTTAAAAGAACGAGACGTTTATACCTTCGATCAGGCTGAATCGTGCGGTCGTTTGGGCTGAATCGTGCGGTCGTTTCCGGAGGGTATATATACAAAAACGGCTGAAGATTATTGCCGTGCCAGAGGCATACGGAATTATCTTCAGCCGCAACAGTCCGGAAAGCCTGTTTAGTCGAACAGACTTCTGAACTTCTTGAATATTTTTTCTTTCAGGCTCATGTTAGGCTTGAAACTTTCAGATTCCTGCCATTTTTCCAAAGCCTGTCTTTCTTCTTTGGTCAGAGTTTCGGGAATGTAAATGCTGATATGAACCAGCAAGTCGCCCGTTCCGGTTGTATAGCCGTAGCTGTTGATGGAAGGAAGTCCTTTGCCGCGCAGACGAAGCACTTTGCCCGGCTGTGTACCCGGTTCGATCTTGATTTTCGCTTTTCCGTCGATGGTCGGGATTTCCACTGTTCCTCCAAGGGCTGCGGTCGGAACGCTCAACAGCAGGTTGTAGATCAGGTCGCTTTCGTCGCGCACCAGTTCCGGATGCTTTTCCTCTTCGATGAGTACCAGCAGATCGCCTGCCACACCGTTGTGCTTACCGGCATTACCCTTGCCGTTGATAGTCACCTGCATGCCTTCAGCCACACCTGCCGGAATCTTTACCGTTACGACTTCTTCACCATATACGATACCTTCGCCGCCGCAGGCAGAACATTTGTTCTTGATGATTTTACCTTCGCCGCCACACTGGGGACATACGGTCTGAGTCTGCATCATGCCGAAGATACTTTGCTGGGTGCGGGTTACGCTTCCCGTACCGTGACAGGTCGGACAAGTTTCTACGCCTCCGTCGCCTTCAGCTCCTGTTCCGTGGCAGTGACTGCACTGCACGTATTTCTTGAGTTTGAATTTCTTTTCTACACCGGTAGAGATTTCCTTCAGGTTCAGTTTTACCTTTACCCGCAGGTCGGAGCCGCGGAACTTGCGCTGACGGGGCTGGCCACCGCCGCCTCCAAAGCCTCCGAATCCGCTGTGGCCTCCGAAGATGTCGCCGAACATGGAGAAGATATCGTCCATAGACATGCCCTGTCCTCCGAATCCTCCAAATCCGCCGGCTCCGGCTGCTCCGTCCACTCCGGCATGTCCGAACTGATCGTAACGGGCACGCTTGTCCGGATTGCTCAGCACTTCATAAGCTTCGGCTGCTTCCTTGAACTTCTCTTCCGCTTCCTTATCGCCCGGATTCTTGTCCGGGTGATATTGGATGGCTTTCTTTCGGTATGCTTTCTTGATCTCATCGGCTGAGGCAGACTTTTCTACCCCAAGCACTTCGTAGTAATCTCTCTTTGCCATGATCTTCTTATTGTGCTACTACTACTTTTGCGTGACGGATCACTTTGTCATTCAGTTTGTAACCGGTCTGTACACAATCAAGTACCTTTCCTTTCTGGTCTTCGCTCGGAGCGGGTACCAGGGCAACGGCTTCGTGATAGTCCGTATCGAAAGCTTCACCTACGGGTTCCATTTTTTGCAGACCTTCCTGTGAGAGTCCTTTCAGGAATTTCTGATAGATCAGGTCGATGCCTTCATACATAGCTTTTACGTCGTCAGCCTTTTGCATGTTCTGCAAAGCTCTTTCCAGGTCGTCCAGAATAGGCAGGATGGCACTGATGGCCTTTTCACCACCGTTCTTGATCAGTTCAGCCTTTTCTTTCAAGGTACGTTTACGGTAGTTGTCAAATTCAGCAGACAGACGAAGATACTTGTCTTTCTGTTCTTCAATGGTTGCTTTGGCAGCTTCCAGTTCCTGCATCACCGGATCTGCAACCTCCTGCTGTTCTTCTGCAGCTTCCGCAGCAGCTTGCTGTTCCGCGTTTTCGGTCACAGTTTCTTCCTGTTTTGCCATTTCTTCTTCCACGTTATGGTTTTCTTGTGTACTCATATCTTAATTATGTTTTTATTAGCTGATACATGTTTATTCTTTCTCCTACAAATTTCGTGCCTGATAGGAGTTTATATGGAAAACGGTTGCAAAAATACGAAATATTTGTCACACTGACATTATTTTTTCATGCTTTGTCGTCTTGTCAGCCTGTGTTCAGGCTTCTTTTCCAGGCATGAATGCCGGCTTTTGAGGTGTATCTCGTTTTTTTGTATTATCTTTGCAGACGTTGTTAATCAGAGATAATATTAATATAAGGTATATAGATAATGATTACAGTTTCGAATGTAGCCGTTCAGTTTGGTAAAAGAGTGTTGTACAACGATGTGAACATGAAGTTCACCAACGGAAATATTTATGGAGTGATCGGTGCCAATGGTGCCGGTAAGTCTACGTTTCTGAAAGTTATTTCAGGTGAACTGGATCCTACCAAGGGAAGCGTAACCCTGGGACCGGGCGAGCGTTTGTCCGTGTTGAGTCAGGACCACTTTAAGTTTGATGCCCATACGGTGCTTGACACCGTGCTGATGGGACACACGGTTCTCTGGGATATCATGAAACAGCGTGATGCGCTTTATGCGAAGGAAGATTTTACGGATGAAGACGGTATCAAAGCTGCAGAGCTGGAAGAGAAATTTGCAGAGCTGGAAGGCTGGAATGCCGAAAGCGATGCAGCCATTCTGCTGAGCGGACTGGGCATCAAGGAAGACAAGCACGGCATGCTGATGGGAGACCTCAGCGGTAAGGAAAAGGTGCGTGTGATGCTGGCACAGGCCTTGTTTGGAAATCCGGACAATCTGTTGCTCGACGAGCCGACCAACGACCTGGATATGGATACTGTGACCTGGCTTGAGGAATACCTTTCTAATTTTGAACATACCGTGCTGGTGGTAAGTCACGACCGTCACTTCCTCGACTCGGTTTGTACCCATACCGTAGATATTGACTTTGGCAAGGTGAACCTCTTTGCCGGTAACTATAGCTTCTGGTATGAATCCAGTCAGCTTGCTCTGCGTCAGCAGCAGAACCAGAAGGCCAAGGCCGAAGAAAAACGGAAGGAACTGGAAGAGTTTATCCGCCGTTTCTCAGCCAATGTGGCTAAGTCCAAGCAGACTACCAGCCGCAAGAAGATGCTGGAAAAACTGAATGTGGACGAAATCAAACCTTCTTCACGCAAATATCCGGGTATCATCTTCACCATGGACCGTGAACCGGGTAACCAGATTCTGGAAGTATCGGGACTGCGTGCCGAAACAGAAGAAGGAACAGTGCTCTTCAACGATGTGAACTTCAACGTTGAAAAGGGAGACAAGATCGTGTTCCTGAGCCGTGACCCGCGTGCCATGACAGCTTTGTTTGAAATCATCAACGGTCATCGCAAGGCACAGGCAGGACATTACAACTGGGGTGTGACGATTACTACAGCTTATCTGCCGCTGGACAATACGGATTATTTCAACTGTGACCTGAATCTGGTAGACTGGCTGAGCCAGTATGGTCAGGGCAATGAAGTAGAGATGAAGGGCTTCCTCGGCCGTATGCTGTTCTCCGGTGAAGAGGTGATGAAGAAAGTAAGCGTGTTGTCGGGAGGTGAAAAGATGCGTTGTATGATTGCCCGCATGCAGTTGCGTAACGCCAACTGTCTGATTCTGGATACACCGACCAACCATCTGGACCTGGAATCTATTCAGGCGTTCAATAATAACCTGAAGACGTACAAGGGAAATGTGCTTTTTGCTTCGCATGACCATGAGTTCATTGAAACTGTGGCAAACCGTATCATCGAACTGACTCCGAACGGTATCATTGACAAAATGATGGAGTATGATGAATACATTACCTCAGATCATATCAAGGAAATGCGTGCGCGCATGTACGGAGACAAATAAAAAATAATAGAGGAAATTCCGGTCGGAATACTGCCTGAATCTGCAGAGTGACCCGGAATTTCCTTTTTTCTAAAATTATACTACTATGGGGAATACTTTGAATCCTGTTGCTAAGAAGCAAATTGTGTGGCTGGATGTTGTCCGCCTGCTGGCTATGTTTACGGTTGTATGTTGTCATTCGACCGATCCATTCAATTTTTATCCGGGCGAACCGCCTGCCAATATCAGTGAGATCAAGTTTTGGGGAGCTGCTTACGGATCTGTTCTTCGTCCGTGTGTTCCGCTTTTTGTAATGATTACGGGAGCTTTGCTGTTGCCGGTCAAAGGTGATACTGGAGCTTTCTACAAAAAACGTATCAGCCGGGTATTCTGGCCGTTTCTGATCTGGTCAGTCATCTATAATCTGTTTCCCTGGATCACCGGTCTGCTGGGATGCAGGCCCGAACTGATTCTGGATTTCTTCCCATACTCCGGAGAGGAAGCTGCCCGTCAGTCTCTGTCGGTATCGATGGACTATATATCCCGTATACCGTTGAACTTTTCGTTGCTGGATGTTCACATGTGGTACATTTATCTGTTGATCGGAATGTATCTTTATATGCCTGTCTTCTCTGCGTGGGTGGAGAAAGCCTCCGAAAAGGCAAAGCTGTGGTTCCTGGCAGCCTGGGGAGTGACGCTGTTTGTTCCTTACTACCGGGAATTTGTGAATCCTTATCTGTGGGGATCCTGTTCTTGGAACGAATTTTATATGCTTTATAACTTTGCCGGTTTTAATGGTTATCTTTTGCTGGGCCATTATCTCCGTCACCATGACTTTAGTCTGGCCAGGACCCTTGGCTGGGGAATTCCTTCTTTTGTAATAGGTTTCCTGATTACTTTTCTGGGATTCCGTCACATCACATCATTACCGGAATATACCGAAGAACAGCTTGAGATGTTTTTCTATTACTGTTCTCCCAATGTGGTTATGATGACAGTGCCCTGCTTCCTGATAGCCAAGAAGGTGAATGTGCGGAATGAACGTTTGCGGCAGGCACTTGCCAATCTGACGGTATGCGGTTTCGGGGTGTATATGATCCATTACTTTTTCACCGGCCCGTGTGTCCTGCTGGCCCGTATGTGTCACATACCGGTAGCGGTTCAGATTCCGGTTGCTGCCCTGATAGCCTTTGGGGCTTCATGGGGACTGGTCAATCTGCTTCGCAGGCTGACAGGAAAGTATGCTAAATATCTGGTGGGGTGACATTCTCCTGAAATCGCAGATCGGAGTTTGATGCAGTAAGTAATCTGTTTTTATTATAAAGCCCTCTCAAAAATGACTTTGAGGGGGCTTTGCTTTTTAAATAATGTATATTCGATCAGCTTCAACTTTTTTGTAATCGGTTGGTATATGGGTATGAAGGTTTAGTGGTTTATTGGAAAAAGCGATTAATGTGCTCCTGGAATTGAAAGAGATTAAATTTTTAGTTCCTGTAAAATTTTACAGAAATGTTGTCTTGAACAAATTAATTAATTTTATATCTTTGCTTCCGTTGTGTTTTATATATTTTTTTACTATGTAACTCTTATAATAGGATTATTTTTCAAAAATCGGATTTTATGAAGTCTTATGAGATTTTATTTGCAGGAAAGATGCATTTATATTGAACTCATAGATAAAGCTAAATAAAAAATGAAATGGCTGCTTAAAGTATTGCAACATGGATAATATGGTACCTAAAAATATATTGCTTCGCTTGTCAAATGATGATGAAAAGGCTTTCGAATTTATATATTGGAAATACAATGCCCATGTCTACAATTTTGCAAATTCGTTGTTGTACTCGCCTAAAATAGCTCAGGATATAACTCAGAATGTATTCTTGAAAATATGGGAAAAGCGTCACGAAATAAATCCGGAGCAGAATTTTAATGCCTATCTCTTCACAATAGCCCGAAACATGGTCTATAAGGAAACTGAGCAGAAACTGTTGTCTGAACAATCACTCAGGCAACTGCAGGAAGAGGAGGATGTTCTCGATATGAGTACCATACAGACATTGGATTATCATTTTACAGAAGAACTTTGTCGCAGTCTTGTAGAGGAATTGCCTCCTGCACGTCGGGAGATCTTTAAATTAAGCCGGTTTGAGAGGTTGTCAAACAAAGAAATAGCTTTGCGCCTGTCTATTTCAGAAAGAACCGTTGAAACTCAATTGTATAGAGCTACTTGTTTTTTGAAGCGGAAACTTCTTTCAGATGAAGGATTAGGACTTTTAATCTTACTATTTATCATTCAAAGTAATTAAGCATGCTTGGTTGAGCATGCTTTTTAATTATTAATTAACGTTAAATACTTATTTTCTTTTAATAGCTTGTAAGTGATTTGAAGCTTTAAAGGATATACAATACAGAAGGAGGATAAAATGGACTATATTGAATTGTTGGAAAAATATATGCAGGGGCTGACAACTCCTGAAGAAGAAAAGGCATTGCTTGATTGGATACAGCATGATGGTGACGCTCGCAGTACTATTTCTGCGTTCTATGAAAAGCGATGGAAAGAAACACCGGATACCGGTGTCTCTGCCGAATTGCAATATAAGATGTTGATGAATATAAAACAGAATATTTGTCAGCATGAAACAGAAAATCAATCGGCTGCAGGTAGAAAGATTGTATGGATGAATGTAATGAAGTATGCAGCTGCGATATTGGTTACAATGGTCGTTTCTGTATTTTCTGCTTATTATTTTTAGAGGAGTTCTATAAATTAAAATATTGTAGTACAGTTGTTTATATGGTTCCAAGAGCGTAAATTTGCAGAAAATAAG